>Ga0164243_10004145_pt1 | contig 22823 bp, 15 predicted proteins | sample OricompcompostOP_FD_108781 | JGI IMG/M metagenome (GOLD analysis project Ga0164243, IMG submission 108781) | Organic Plus compost microbial communities from Emeryville, California, USA - Original compost - Organic plus compost (OP) | ecosystem: Engineered > Solid waste > Mixed feedstock >...
AGCCCAAACGGATAATAATGTGTCTCCTCCAGCACCGGCCCGCTCTGCATCGCCACCGTCACGTTATCGAAGTAAACATCCTGCCCGCTCTCGTTGCTCGTGTAAACGTACAGGAAGCCGCTCTTCTTCACCACCATCTGTCCCTCCGCTAGCGTCTGCAACTCATCGGGACTCGCTGCCACCTGCTTCACGCCGCTGTTACCCTCCACCAAGTTAAACTTTTCATCGAACATCACGAAATTCAGGTACGCCTTGGGGCGGTTTGAATGGTCATCACCGTTATCGCGCTCCCGCAAACGCTGGTAGGCATTGTTGTAGAAGTCGGAAGTGATCGGGCTAGACGCGATACCAGATCCCTTCAAGGCGTCCTGGGACGCCGCGCCGCCCAGCGCGTTCAGCAAGGCAGGCACGATATCCGTCTCGATATTGGCTGCCGCCTGTTCTTGCAGTGTGACGGATTTATAGAACGCGTTCGCAGCGATGCTGATCGTGTCACCGGCCATCACCTTCAATACTAACGAGGGGCCGATCTTGCTACCTTCGTTATTCGCGTTCAACTTCGCCACCTGCTTGTTCGTGGAACTCGCCGCGGGGTAACCGGAAGGGTTCGCCGAGCGGCTCGCATCGATATTGCTGAACAGCGCGTTTTCTGTCGCCGCGTTTTCCGTTTCCATCGTGGCCGCGTACATGCTGAAATCCGTCTGCTCCGTCAGTACCACCCGCACGTTGCCCAGGTGATCCTTGACGAAGTAATCGTACACGTAATCCACCGGGTTCCCCGCCGTGAACACTGCCCGGATGCGGCCCTCCTCGTGGCCCATGAACTGGAGCGTGTCGTTTTGGTATACCGAACCGCCCAGATAGTCCGTCACCGTGACCTTCGCGGGGCTTACCGTGTTGTCCGTTACCGTCTTGCGCAGTTTCATCCCGGAAGCATCGTAGCGGTAACTGATCGTTCCCTTACCCGTTATACGGATATACTCCGGCAGGTTTAAAATATTATAACGGATGCTGTCGATCTCCTTGTTCGCGTCGTAGCGCAGATTACCGTTCGCATCGTAATCGTAATCCCTTGCCTGCCCACTATTCGCCTCCTTGAAGTCACCCAGCGCGGAGGACGGGTCGTTCACGGCGTCCGTGACGCTCTTCAGCTTGTTCGAGTTCGCGTAGTAGCTGTACGACAGCTCATCAACAGTGTTGCTGGCGCTGCCTTTCAAACCTTCCCGCGATAGCGACAGGATATTTCCGTTTCCATCGTAGCCGAGGTTGGACACGCTGAAGTCAATACCTGCGGAGGTATTCCAAGCGCCGCCCGTGTATTGCGTGAAGTCAGCCTTCTTGAGCCGGTTGGCCATATCGTAGCCGAAACCGTAGGAGCGCTGCTCGTTATCACCCGCGCTGCGCCAGATAGTACCGCTGATATTGCCGTTGTACTGGTTGTCCGTGTAGCCGTGATCGTAGTAAAGCTCCATGCCGAAGTAATTCCCCCCACTGCCGCTGGAAGCGTAGTCCCTGTTGATGCCATCCAGCCAGCCGCGGATGTTGTAACCGTAGTCCAGCGTTTCCAGACCATCGCCCAGTTCCTTGGTCTTCAACTGCCCCAGCGCGTCGTAGGTCAGCGTGTCGATGCGCTTCAACTCTCCCGCATCGTTGAGCTGCTTGTACACCGACAGCAGCCTGCCCGAGTGGTCGTAGCGCATCCTCGTCAGCACCTTCAGCTCCGCTACCGCGCTGCTGGATTGGTTCAACTGGTGCAGGTAGCTACCTAGTACCTTGCCGCTGAAATCGTAGCGGTTCGTCACGTAATCGACGCCGCCGGAAACGTTGGTACTCGCGACCTGGATCGCGCGCGCCTTGTCATCGTAGTAGGTAGAGGTCACCAACCATTGGTCGGTGCCCAGCACCCGTGTCATCATCCCGGTAACCAGGCCCTTCGTCTTCGTGCTCGCGGCGCTAACCGTTTCGGGATACTCGCTGCTCTGCACCGGGATCTTGGACAGGTAGTTACTTTGAAAGGGATGCTTCCCGTTGTATGTATAATCATCGTAAAAGGTAAAGGTGAGGGGGTACAACTGCGCGGGATCCAGGTCGGGTAGCGGGTTCGATACGTTCACCGTCGTGGTATAGGCGCCGTTATCTGTATCAATATAAGCTTCCATCGCGCCGTCGGCCTCGAAGCCGGGCAGGAAGCTGATAGAGTGGCTAGCTTTGTACTCCGTGCGACCGTCATGCAGGCTCGCGGACAGGTCGGCGGGGAGCGGTACGCCGTAGCTGATCACTTCCGAGCTAGCCACGGCAGCGTTCATTCCGGCTTGCAGCGTTGCGCGGCTGGCACTGTTGTTGTAAAGCGCCGTTTCCACTGGGCGGTTCAGCTCATCGTAGAACGTTACCAGCCATTGTCCCTTGCTCAACAAGTTACCGTCGCGGCTGAAAACCAGCCGGTCGCGCTTGTCGTAGACCATCTCCGCCATCGCGCTGCCGGGGACCTTCTTCGTCACCATTCGGTTGCGCTCGTCGTAGCTGTAGGAGAAACAAAGTTCGTTGCGGAGCGTGTTATCCGAGAGGTTCCAGCCCGGCTTGATCGCTTCCACCGCCTTCGGCGGGATCACGAACACCATGCGGCCCAGGTCATCGTAAATATAGTAGGTACACAGCCAGCCCGTGTAGGCATGGTTGTTAGCATTTATCTCCACTTTTTTCAAGATCACCTGCCCCGATTTATCTTTGTACGTGACCACCTTGTTACCATTCTCATCGGTGACTTCATCCCTGTACAGCGTGTTAGCCTCGTAGTAACCACCGCTCACAGGATACTGCCCGCTGCCCGTGTTCCAGATCACCACGCTATCGCCGGGCGCGTTGAAACCGTAGCCGTTGCTAACACCGCGTCCGCTACCGCCCCAGCTATTGCCGGGCGCCAGCGTTTTTAGCACGCGGTTCAGCGGTGAAGCCTCGAAGACCGTCTCCGAGTAATAGACCTGCTCAGTGGGATATTGCTGTCCCATGAAGCTGGCCTGCTCACTGAAGGGGGACGTCTTGAAGCTGCCGTCACTACCGGGGGAAACGTAGGGCAGGTACTTGAACCGCTCCCGACCCATCTCGTCGTAGGTCACCGGGGAAACCAGGTCTTGTTTGGCGGGGCTCACCTGCCAGCCCACCGTTTGGATTGGGCGGCCCAGGCCATCGAAGTACTGCGTCGAGCGCCTGAGTTCTTCCACGGTGGATAGGTTGGCCACAGAAGCTGCATCGCTGACGGGTTTATTGGGCTCGTAAACCCTGATATAGTTCAGGTTCGCACCGCTGTAAGCAGCGGGTAACGCCCGCGCCGTTGAAGTGGGGGTAGTTGAACCATTGGGAACGTTCTGTGCCGAGCTTTCCAAGGGAAATAGCCAGGTCAATAGGATTGCGAAAGCGGTTAACTTGGGTAAATATTTTTTTATCATATCGGGAGGTAGGGTGTTATTAAATCCAATTAACATATTCCCCATGCTATAAAAGGGAATATTCAAGTAACGATTATAATGGTTGCCAATTATTTATAGGTATATAACCTATACCTTCTGTTAAAATATAGCTTCGTTCAAATCCACTATTAATATCGGAATCTCCTATTTGAATACTCCCTTCCAAACTCATTTCAAAGCCTGAACAGGAATAAGCAATTTCTATTTCATCAATAGAGCCATTACTATAGACTGTTTTTTCTATACAATTAATAGCAAAATTTTCAACTTTGATAGGTATAGTACAATCTTCATCAATATAAAATTTAACCAAAGCTTCTGCGAATATTAAATCACCTGTATATTCAATGTTTTCACGTGTTATCTTTACATATATTTTTTGCCCTTTACAATACTCTTGTTGTCCAATAGATTTATAACATAAAATTTTTACAATTTTTCCTTCATGATTACGCACAACAGAAAGCCTATTTAAATCATCATATTCGTAATACAATGTCCTTGCATTTACATCAGTATGGCTCTTAATCCCAATTAATGGTCTATAGAAAAATGAATTTACATTTACTTTTGAATTCCCCACAAAACTATTACGTATGCTAACAATGTGCGATTGTATCTGATTTTCACTTCCAGAACTTAAAATTGAACTATCGACAACTTCCTTTGCTTGTTCATAACCAATTCCTTTCAATGTTAAGACTGGATATAGATTTTTATACCCATAAAAAATGCTATTCTCTATACCTGTCTTATCGATAAATGATAGTACATCACCATTATTATTTAATTTCACGATCTCATTTATCTCTTTTGAATATTTTTCATCAATCATTAAGTTTCCTGCTTCAACATAAATAGGAGTAAATATCTGATCCAATTCATTATTATACGTATATAAGCGACGAACATTATTACTGTTGACAAAATATTGTCTAAGTATTGAATTTATCAAAATTGGTGATTCATAATTGCTATTAACTACATAAACCCTTTTTTCAAGCCATTCACTAAGGAGATTACTCTCTGTTTGGAATTTAATTGACATAGACAAATCATCAATTGAATTAATGTTAGACAATTGATTAGGATAAGTATATTGAGTAATGATCTCACTTCCATCACTCCTATCAATAGTTTCAGATATAAGTTGATTAAAAGAATTATAATTATAATCTGTTTTAGTTATAACTGAATCACTTCCATTCCTTTCTATTGTTTCCTTGTGAGAAATTAAAAATGTACCTAAGTCGATTGTACTCAAACAATAATCATATATTGATTCGAAACCAGAGTATGCATGGTTGTACTCTGCGCTAAATAGACCCTCCGAAAAAATAGCATAAGGTTTGATTTTAATTTGTAACAAACTTTCATTTCCCCTATTTTCATATTGAAACAGATTTTTTTTAACGACATTTCCATTTTTATCGATGATCTCCATTTTCTCTAATAAAGGTGCATAGCCAATATTATAGTTATTAACAAACCCAGGTCTAAAATTAGTCTCGATATCAATACCTAAATGCTCATTATAAAAAATTTGGTTTTGATTAGAATTTGATCCCCAACCTAATGGTTTTCCTTCTTTATAAAAATATCGTATGCTACCCATCGAATCACTCTCTTCAATTACAGAATAGGACACATGATTATATCGTGTATAAAACGGATCACTATCTGCTATTATATCATTTGAGAATAGCCGCATTCTACTACCAGACAATATCCTCAATGACGAAGCATCTAAAGAAATTAGAATTTGATCCAATCCAAAAAAATATTTGTCTATTGAAGTCATAATATTCCCTAAACCATTTCCATTATTGCCATACTTAAACTTTTTCACGTTAACACCATTAGCGATAACATCTTTTTCTTCAATAGCCTTTATTCTCAACCCAGGTCCAACACTAATTACATTAGAATTATTTTCAAAAAGATTTGGTTCATAAGTATATGAAACAATTCCGCCAGTCGGCAATACAACATTCTTTAGGCTATAATATATTGGAGCAACAGTAGGATTTCTATTTTCATAATCAACATAAGCAATCCCAGGTGTATAAGTAATATCTCTAGTTTCTAAGCTCCCACTTATTTCATTCAGCCTGAAATAAGTTTCATTCTTAAGATCCAGCGGAAATTTTTTAACCGAAGAATTGCCTAATTTAAGGTACCCCCAAATATCAGCATCATAAATACCCTGTGAGTCCTTATTGTAATAATTAAATTTATAGATCTGTTTAACTCCATTTGCGCTTCCGTAAATCGCGAGTGAATCTAAAAATAAGTAACCACCTTTGGCACTTCTATTAAATACAACTTTCTTTACTTGATTTTCATAATTGTCTTTTAAAAGTATGGAATCAATTAGAGTAGAGTTAAATTGTCTGAATATATAGATAGAACCATATACAGATATAATTGATTCTGTTAAATATGAGCCTAATAAATTTGCACCGTTATCAGTTGCATCACTAATCACGGTCTGACTTGTCTCGATTGTTCTTGACGGTCCATTTGTTTCAACAATAGAAAACGCTAATGGATTCTTACTAGGTTCAAATACATCCGAAAGTTTGTAATTAAACCTAACTTCCTTATTATTAAGTGTGCAGATGTTAGTAATAGGCCATGAATATGCAGCTTGTCTACCATATCTCGGTAGCGATTCTGATAAATAAATGTTATTAATACTATCATATCCAGCTCTATATCTAATTCCTTTTTCGTCCCTAATTTCAATTTTTTCAATCCCCAAATTTTCATCAATATTCATTCCTATTTTGTAAAGTGGATGACCTGGAAAAACTACTTCTTGATTGTTGGCATCCTTAATCACAAAACTCCCACTTGTTCCAGGAAAATTGTAATCAAATATGTCATATTCACCATCAAGTTCTTGTAACCCGGACTTCAACATTAATCCACCATTTGAAGGCAGACCTGAAGTAAATTGCGTTAGCTCAATATCCCGGCCAACATTATCAAGGTTTTCTCCTGCTAAATCGTATAAATTTTGATCCGAAGATTTAGGATAATGTTCGTCTGGCCTACCATAAATGGTTCTATTTATTTTGTAATTTGTTGATATTCCCCAACCTACTGCAACCTCTCCATTTTTTTGATCATACCTTATTCCGGAACCAGTATAACTTAGTGTTATTGGGATTTCAAAATTGTCATCTACTTTTAAAGACATTAGATTGAGACTGAAATTGAGTGCCCCACTTTGGTGATTGACACTATTATGAATTGATTTCATGAATTCATTCCCAGTTTCCGGAGGGGCAGTAACGCTATTATCGTTAAAAACTTGGCCGACTACTTTGGAACCACATAGTATACTAAAAAATAAAAAAATAAAAATTCTTATACTCATCACCATATTATATTTAATATATGCCAAATCATTTATAATTATATCACTAATCACCTCATATAACTCACCCTAAACACCACCGGGCTCCTCCCCACTTCCTGCTGCGCGTACAAAATATCATACAGCAACATCATGCTCCCTTTCAATTTCTTGCTCACTTTAAATTTCTTACTGATCCCGATCAGACCGCTCGCTTGCCAATTACTCAAACCTTGTAGTTGCTCGATACGATCAAAACGGCTCAGGTAATTTTGCTCATAGCCACCGTTGATATAAAAACTACCCTTGAGTTTCCAGTCTATGAAAGATCGGAAACCGACGCCTTCATGGTTCAACGCCAGGTGATCCAGGCCGCTACCCAAACCTAGTTTATAGGCCGCACCAATACCGAGGCTCCCTTTCTTATGAAATTTATATGCTACTTGCCCCGCGATATCACTTGTCGTAGGGAAAACACCATTCGATTTTTGAAACTGTATATTGCCACCGAACTCCAGCCTTTGTAAGAAGCTCTTGCTTTTTAAATCCTTGGGTTTAAAGTTGGGCATCTCGGCGGCATTGTCTGAACCGGGGAATTTATCCTTCAGTTCATTCATCTGGTCGCGGGCTGCTTGCATTTGCTGGCTGATTTGAGAGCGACCTTCCGCCGTGGCGCCCGCTAATCTTTCTTGGATCAGCGCTTCTACCTGGGCGCGGGTTTGCAAGCCTTCCAAGTTGGCTGGATCAGCATTTGCTTGCATATTGAACAGGGATGCTAAAGCTGAATTTTGTGCCATGAAGTTGTTGAAAGCTTTGGTTTTCTTCAGCATCTCCAGGGCTTTTTGTTCTACTTTCTTTTTATCCTTGAATAATTCTTTGTACTCGTTAATCTTCTGCCCATAGTAATAGGCTTCCTTGTTCAATTTGCCGAGGTCTTTACTCCAATCGGTGTATTTGCCGGCGTATGATTTTAACTCGTTTTTGCGCTCTTGTAAATACTTCTTGATATTACCAACATCATTCAGCCGGCCTTTTAAGGCTTCTACTTTTTCAAAAGCATCGCTGACCTGGTCTTTATACTTCCCGGCTTCTTTCATAAAGCCGATGCTGTTGCTCAACGTATCGAAATAACTGAAATAATCCCCTTTTAATGCCCCCGTATATTTTGCTGCCTTGCCGGATAGTTTTGATTTCAATTGCTTCAGCGAATCGATGGACTTATTGAACATATTATTCGCTGCAACGGAATCGACCTTGGCCATTTTGGCTTTTAACTTCTCTTCCGTTTTAATGAAGACGTCCAAAGACTGCTTCGTTTCCTTGACCAGTTGCTGATCCAGCTTATCAATCTTCTTCTTCACTGTGGATACATACGATTTCGGTACTGCGGACAGGCTATCGATCGCGGATTGCGTTTCGTTGAGCTGTTGGGCGGATAGGAGTCTTGGGAGCAACACCAGTAGTAATACTATCCATGATCGCGGATTCCACGGATATTTGGGTGGATTTGGGCTATTCTTATGATTACGAATTGTAATTGTTTTCAATATACATCGTTTTTATATGAAGAAGAGTTGAGGGGCTTTCCCCACGCCAATTTCAGTTATTGATGATGCTTTAATGCTAATACTTCTTTCTTTAAATGTTGATTCTCTTCTTTTAGAGCATCAATTTCCTTCTGATGATCTATTAAATACATGCTTATCTCTTCTATTTTTTGTAATAATTTTTTGTTGATGTCGGCTACGTCAATGCCATCCTTCGCTACTTCTGTGGTTGATGGGATGCCGGGTAAATGTTGGTGTTTTTGGATGTATTGCTCCAGTTCATACAAACTTGGGAATCGGTAGCCCGGCTCAAATACGAAATCACTCCAACCACCTGATAATACCTTGACTTTTTTCGCGGTAATGGTACCGTCTACAGATAATAATGATTGCGGGCTATTGGTGCCGATGCCTACGTTTCCATTAAAATCTATGGCCATTCTTGCATATCCCCTGGTCATGAATTTTATCCCCGCATAAGCGCTTAACCAATAGGACATACCGGCGGTTGCCCAAGAGGTATCCAGCGTATATTGAAAGCCGTAATGCGGCATGGTTTTGCCTTTATATACGAAGTTGTCATTCAATGCATAACCGAAAAATTTATCACGCTTCATTTCAAAATTTCCGAAGGTGTAATGATCTCCCAATTTATCGGTATAGGGCATCGGCCTTGTTACATTATTTACGAAATCAAAATTCTCGTTTCCATAGGCTACTTCTTTGATAAAGCCTGTTGGCGCCGTCTTCGTTTGATCATAAGGCCATTCGTTCCGGGGATTAAAATTGGTATAATCCGCTACCGTGCGCATGAATATATGCCCCCATTTATTATTCGATGTTATCCACAATTCATTATTATAAACATAAAACTTACCGGCATTTGGATTACCCGAAGTACATTTTATATGAATACCACCAAATCGATTGGTTACATTTTCAAACTTGGAAATATGCACGAGGTAAGTACCTTGATAATCTGCATAGTTAGGATCGGCCTCTATACTGATCTCTAATAGGGTATTGTACCTCTGGGAAGGATTATTGATTTTGGCTATTTTATAATAGTATAGCGCATAATCATTGAAATTGTCATTGGTCACACCAATATTTATCCAATTAGTAGGATTATATGGGAGAACCGTATCTCCAACAAATGCGGCTTCATTAGCCCGATTAGAAGTACCTGCTGCATTATTGGCATGGCTAACAAACAGGCTCAACATATATAATAAACTAAAGCTCAAACGCTTCATATAGATATAGGTTACATACGCAGTGGATAGTTCTTGCTTGCATCTCCTCCCGATGCATCTCTACAATTTATTATTGTATTTCAGGGGAAAACACGATTTCTACCGGGGGATTATTATGGGAAACAATCATTTTCATTTCACTGGTATAGGTTAAAGGTAAACTTGGTTTTAATTACGATACAATGTTACTCATTTTTTTTAATAATAAAAATCTATTATTGTCTGACTCAATTTTCAATGAATAAATTATCGTCTCCTCATCAGTTCGATTAAATGTATGCATGCTCGTTTCTTGTACTTTTTTGCTTGCCCAAAAAAAGTACCAAAAAAGGGCACAAATTGGCCATCACGGCCGCCAATTTGATCGCCAGATCCAGCTTTTGTACTACTGTATGGCCTAGCTGCCGTTCGCTATCAACGGTGCGAAATTCCACGGTTGTTTTGGCGGGGCTACCCGGGATTTTGAATGTATCTTGCTTCGCTTATATCCTTGACCAGGTAAGGAGTCCTGGTATGTTTAAAGCAATTTTAGCCGGACTAAAATGAATAAATATCTATTTCTGCCGAGCCTCTTTAGGAACCGGGGAAATAGTTTTCCACAGGATTCTAAATAAAGCCGGTACGGTATCTACAAAAAATGGCGCGGGCAGATGCCCACGCCGTCTGATAGAATTGATATAGCGGTGTATAACGAAAACTACTTTTCCTGTTGTTGTAATATCCTTTTATAGATCCAGTAGAATAATAATGGAAATATGAAAAGGGCAAATACCGTATTCGTGATCAATCCACCGATCACCACCCTGGCCAAGGGCTTCGCGGTTTCCGAACCGATCCCTTTGCTGATCGCCGCAGGCAACAGACCGATCGCCGCCATCATGGCCGTCATCACGACGGGACGGGTACGCGTTATCACGGCTTGGCGAATGGCTTCCCTCAATGAAAAGTTGGCTTGATGTTGCATTGCCCGGGTATTGGCTTTGAAGGTACTTAGCAAAATCACGCCGTTTTGTACGCAAATGCCGAACAGCGCTATGAACCCGATACCTGCCGCGATGCTAAAGTTCATCCCGGTGATCCACAATGAAAAGATACCACCGATGATTGCGAACGGAACATTTCCCAATACCAGTAAAGCATCTTTCACTTTACCAAACAACATAAATAAGATCAGGAAAATAATGGATAAACTAATCGGAACGACTTGTCCCAATCGCTTTGTAGCACGTTGCTGATTCTCGAAATCACCCGCCCATTCAAGGTTATACCCTTCCGGTATTGTCACCTGCTCCTTCACTTTAGATTGCGCCTCTTCTATTGTGCTGCCCATATCTCTTCCCCTGATGGAGAACTTGATGGCGCCGTAGCGTTGGTGCTTATCCCTGTAAATAATACTCGGCCCGGTTATATGTTGCAATGTGGCAATCTCCTTGATCGGCACCTTGTTGCCGCGTATCGTTGGTATCATCAGGTTGCCGATCGCTTCTTCATTTTCCCTGAAGCTTTCGGGATAGCGGATCCTCAAATCGAAATATCGCTCCCCTTCGTAGATTTTAGTAGCCGCTTTACCACCGATAGCCATCTCTATTACCGAATTAGCATCTTCAGTTGTAACGCCGTACATGGCCATCTTTTGCTGATCCAGGTTGATGCGTAGTTCCGGCTGACCTAAATTCCTTAAGATCCCCAGGTCCTCGATACCGGGAACGGTTTTCAATACTTTCTCGACCTGTTCCTCCGTGTGTTCGATCACTTTGTAATCGTCCCCGAACATCTTTACAACCAGTGATCCTTTTACACCGGAAACGGCTTCTTCCACGTTATCCATGATGGGTTGCGAGAAGTTCAGGGAAATGCCCGGTAAGTCTTCCAGGTTCTTTTGCATACTTGCAATTAATTCTTCCTTGCTCATCCCGCTTTTCCATTCTTTTTGGGGATAAATATCTACGTGAAATTCTATGTTATAAAAACCGGTGGCATCCGTACCATCGTTGGGTCTACCGGTTTGAGACAATACTTGTTTTACTTCCGGGTAATTCAATAATCGCTTCCGGATCGTATTGGCTACTTTTACGGATTCGTCTAACGAGGTGCTTAACGGTCCCGTGGCACGAATATATATTGAGCCCTCGTTGAGCTCCGGCAAAAATTCCGTTCCCAGGAATTTAAAACAATATAAACCCGATCCCAAAACGATCAGGGTTACGATACCGGCGATCTTTCTATTTCTAAAACAGAAATCGAACCCATTGCTCACCCTTTTCAGCAGCCATTCGATAAAAATATTATGCTTCTCGCGAACATCTTTCTTCAATAAAACGCTTGCCATCGCCGGTACCAACGTAAAAGTTAATATCAATGCACCCAGCAAGGCAAAACCTAAAGTCCAGGCCAAGGGAGAAAACATCTTCCCTTCTACTTTCTCGAAAGAGAAAATGGGTAATAAACAAGTTATGATAATCAACTTGGCGAAGAAAATGCTCTTCCCGTTTTCCAGGCTCGCCTTCCGGATCAACCCCAGTTTGCTAATCTTGTTAAAGCGATCCATTCCCACGTGCTTGGCCTTGTGATCCAACAATACAAATATTCCTTCCATCATCACCACGGCCCCATCGATTATAATACCGAAATCAATCGCGCCCATCGATAATAAATTGGCGCTCATTCCTTTCAGTTTTAAACAGATAAAGGCAAATAACAAGGATAAAGGAATAACCACTGAAACGATCACCGTGGTGCGCCAATCGGCCATGAAGACGAACACGATCACCGTAACGAATACGATCCCTTCCAACATGTTATGCAAAACGGTATGCGTGGCAAAGCCGATCAGGTCTTCACGGTTGTAAAATGGTTTGATCTGTACATCCGGTGGTAAAATCTTGGAATTTAACTCCGATACCTTTTCCTGCAACGCGGCAATGACTGGCGCGGAACGTTCCCCTTTGCGCATCACCACGATACCTTCCACCACATCATGATCCCTATCCCTACCAACTTGTCCTAACCTGGGTAATGCGTCAACTGCCACGGTGGCTACATCTTTCACTAAAATCGGAACATCGTTAATATGATCCACGATGATGTTCTTAATCTCTTCCACGTTGTTCAAAACACCGATACCACGCACCACGTAAGCCTGCCCGTTTTTCACGATCACGTCGCCACCCACGTTGATGTTACTTTTAGATAAAGCTTGATACATCTCTTGTGCTGTAATTCCATATTGCACCGCCTTATCCGGGTTCATGGTAACCTGGTAGATTTTTACCGAACCGCCGAAGCTCACGATATCCGCCACGCCGGGTACTGCCAGTAAATTCTTTTCAACCACCCAATCCTGGATCGTTTTTAATTCCTGTACATCCCTGCTGTTGCTCTCCAAGGTATAGCGGTAAATCTCGCCCGTTGGCCCGTAAGGGGGTTGAATCTCCGGTTCAACCCCTTCGGGCAAGCTGGCTGAGCTTATATTGTTATTGATTTGAATCCTCGCATCCGTATCGTTTACGTCATCATCAAAAATTACTTTTACTACCGACAAACCAAACAATGATGATGAACGGATAAATGTTTTACCCTGTGCCCGGTTCATCGCGATTTCAATAGGCCTGGATACGAATTTCTCCACTTCCTCGGCGCTTCTTCCGGGCCATTGGGTAATAATAGTAACGGAGGTATTCGTCACATCCGGGAATGCTTCGATACCTATTGCCTTATAGCTCGTATATCCCAATACCGCCAACACTGCCGCTACGAAGAAGATGAAGTATTTATTACGCAGCGAAAATGCCAATACTCTTTTTATCAACTTGTTCATCTGGTATTTCTTCTATATTCCGCGGTAAAGGGTTTACTGTTGTAAGGATTCATAAATGAATACCTGTTTAGATGCGATTACTTTATCACCGTTCTGTAAGCCGCTGGATATGTAAGCGCGGTTTTCCAATGTTTTAGCGACCTGTATTTCCCGCACCGCTACTTTAGCAGGATTATCAGCCAATACCAATACATAATATTTATCATGGTCGAAGATGATACCGCGGGAAGGGATACTCAACATTTCATCGTTAATGTGCCGTTTTGCTTTCACGCTTACGAACATTTCCGGCTTTAATAAATAACCGGGATTATCGATCACTACCCTGGCTTTCATGACTTTGCTTTCCGGGTCAAGGATATTGTATAGTTTTTCGATTTTACCGTAAAAGATCTTCCCGGGGTATGATAATGTTGATATTTCAACTTGATCTCCAGCTTTAATATTGGCGATATCTGATTCATACACGTTAAGCATTGCCCAAACATTTTTCAAATCAGCGATCACGAAAATCGGGTCGGCATTATCGCTTCTCCAATGTAAATTCTCGGTGGCCGATTTTTGAATAACGAAGCCCGGCACCGGGGATTTAATCACGTAATTATCTTCGGAGGAACCGCCGTTGACGGCAACAACACTTTTGGCTCTTTCCAGTTCCGCCGCTGCCGTTTCCAATTCCGTTTTAGCTTTCGTTACTTCCTGTTCCGTTCCTAATCCATTTTTCAAGAAAGACTGCGCGATGTCATATTGCTTTTGCGCGGCAGATACGTTTCCCTTGGCTATAGCGATATCAGCCGAATACCCTGCCATCTCGCCGCTTTTGATGGTTGCTAATACTTCTCCCCGTTGTACAAAATCGCCGGAATGTACTTTCACGCTGGTCACTATGCCGCTGATAAAAGGGAAAATCCTCGCGGCCTGATCTTCATTAGCGGTGATCTTACCGGTTAAATCAATTTCACTTTCCACCGGGGAATTAGTTGCGGTATCAATCTTTAATTGCTTGAGTAAACTCTCGCTTAAAACCCATTTCTCCGGCGCTTCTACCGGGTCTTGCTTCTGGCTGGAGCAAGCTGATATTGCGACCACAAAACCTAACAACAGGCTAATACGGGTAATTATCTTGGTTCTCATATAAATCGTCTATACTTTTAATCGAGTGAAATGATATCGGTTCCGGTGGTATAATTTATTTTGGCTAATGATTGTGCGAACTGGTATTGTAGTTGATGTAGTTTCAATATGCTGCTCCTGTAAGCATCGTACATATCCACGAATTCCAATATGCTGATATTTCTAAGCCGGAATTGTTCTTGTACGTTCCTCACGAGTTGGTTAAACTGATCAGGGAAATGTACATCCACCTCGTCTAGTAACTGCTTGGCCAGGATAGCTTGCCGGTAGCTGTTCATTACATCTTGCTGTAATTGATCTGTAACGGATTGCGTTGCCAATTCACTGCTTTTCAGCGCGGTCTTTGCCAACTTGATATTCCCCTGGTTGCGGTTAAATATTGGAATGGGTATACCAAGGCTTAAGCCCGTGTAATTCCGCATGAAATTTCCTTGTTTATCATAACTAAATCCAACCGTCAATTGCGGGACGGCGAGCGATTGTTGCAATCTTACATTCAGCTCCTGGTACTTTTCGTTCGCCTTGGCAAGATTTAAATCGGCTCTATTATTATTGGCAGTATCTAATAGCTGGATATATGAATAACCGGATGGTTGGATGTTCATGATATTTTTACGCGGCACTTCGGCTATAAAGTCACTATCGGCGGGTATTCTTAGTAGTAGGTTTACATTCCCCCGCTGAACTTGAAGCTCCTGTTGTATATCATTTCTTTCGGAAAGCAAATCGTAATATAATGCCTGCATGCGCATCACTTCCTTGGCGCTGACATTACCATTCTTTTGCTCCCTTTGCAAGGCTTGTAAAAAAGTTTGTAAAGAATTTACTTGCTCTTGAAACAACTGTAACGATTGCTGCAAGTAATAAATATTATAAAAATCATCTTGCAACTCGTATTTCAAACTTCTCAGCAGATCATAGAACTGGTATTCATCTAGTTTTACACCTTGTTTAGCTAATTGTATTGCCTTGTTTCTTTGTCCCGCCAGGTTAATAACCTGTTGAATTTCCAATGCATTTTGACCACCGTAAGATAGATCGAACCAACGGTGATTCGTGCTGTTGTAAATCACGTTCTCATAGCTGATGGTCGGATTGTCGTATAACTTCGCCGTGATTACTTCGGCTTTAGCTGCATCTACTTGGTATTTTTGTAATAATAAGGGTATGTTTTTTTCTAACATCCTTTGTTCTGCTCCGTGTAGTTCCAGCCGCAGATCATGGTTCTGCGCGCTACTGATTCTCGGGATACAGGCTGATATTATTGCGATTGTTAGCAGTTTGTACATATGCGTTTCGATTCTGATGCAAAGATCAGGGCAGGTTATTAGGAGACGCTTAGAAGAAAATTAGAATGGGATTAGAAATGTTCAAGGATTTTTATGGATTAACGGATTTCACGGATTTTTTCTGGGGTGGCGAATTTGATGTATTGATTGTTGTTTGAAGAATGTGCTATAAACTTATTGGGAAGATGATGGTAAAGTGGGTACCTTTTTCTACAATGCTTTTTACCAGGATTTTTCCTTTATGGAATTGTATGATTTTTTCAGATAGGGGTAGGCCAATGCCATATCCTTTGTAGGTTCTCGCGTTTTCGCCTCTAAATAACGGCATGAAAATATTTTCTAAATCCTTTTCCGGTATACCGATTCCTTGATCAGAAACTGTGAGTAATAATTGTTCGTTTTTATATATTAGTTCAACATTGACCGGTTGGTTATGAGAATATTTAAATCCATTTTTTATAATGTTTTCTATGGCCAATTTTAGCAATTCACGGTTACCGAATAAAGTATATACTTTTTCCGGATGATTTATAGGCGCAATGGTTAAATGTAAGGTTTCTTCTTTAGTACGGTTTTCTTTCAATTCCGCTAATAATTCATCTAAACGTAAGAATTGCATATTACCCGGTAAATCCCACCAATCCGTTTGAGCCAACATTAAGAGCCCGTTAGATATCCGGTGTAATTTCTCCGATTCATCCAGTACGGAACGTAAGGTTTGAACATATTCTTGCGGATTGCGTTCCTTTTGCAGGCTCACTTCTATCTCCCCGATGATGGTCGTCAAAGGTGTCCTTAGTTCATGCGATGCATTGTTAACGAATGACTGCTGCCTCGCAAAAGCGATTTCAAGTCTTTCGAGCAAATCATTAAAATTGCGGGCAAGCTCATCCATCTCATCTTGATTCTTGCCCCGGGCAACGCGCAGATGCAAATTATTAGCGCGGATATCTTTAACTTGCCTGTTGACATCCTTGATTGGCTGTAACGCTTTCCGTGCATACCATCTGCTTGAAAAGAAAATGATTAATAAGCCTAGGATAAAGAGTGTAAATAAAATCCAGGCAAGATTATTGAGTTGTGCCTTTCCGTATTTGTTCCTTGCCACTGCAATGACTACAAAATTTCCTTGGTTATCTTTATAATAAATACCCAGGCCGGGTTTATCTTTGAAAGTGAAGCGGTATTCACCCTTGGCCCTAACCATATTCACCAGTGATGGCGGCCAATTGTATTTGGATTCTTCCAGGAAAACCGGTTGATTGTTTTCATCATAAATATTCAAGGTTTCACCGGGAATACTTTCTAAGTACTTCTGTTGTATATCCATGAACTTCCTTACCGCCAATTCATCTCTTTCCAAAAATACTTGCGCGGTAATATAAGCCCGCTCTTTCAAAAGGTTATAAAAGTAATACTTCATGAACCGCGCACTCAAGAAATAGATCACGACAAATATCCCCGATAATATTATACCGGAGATCAATGTAAATTGTAGTGAAAGTCTATTCCTGACCGTCATTGGCAAAGCTTAGTATTGATAAAAATCATACAATTATTTCAAGCGCATCATGTACCCCATGCCGATTACCGTATGAATTAATTGTCCACCGGAAAAGCCCTTATCAATTTTATTCCTTAGATAATTAATATAGACGTCGATCGTATTTGTCCCGGTATCAAAATCCAAGCCCCAAACATACTCTGCAATCGTCATGCGGGATAATACCTTGTGGGTATTTTTCATAAAAAGTTCCAGCAATGCGTATTCTCGGGCTGTCAGCTTGATCTCTTGATCTTCGCGGTAAGCCATCTTGGAATGGGTATCCAGGCTCAGATCTTCATATTTTAACAGGGGGTTATTATTTGGGTTGATAACAGTATTTTTCCTGCGGGCCAGGGCCTCGATTCTTGCCAATAATTCCGCGAAATGAAATGGTTTAGCCAGATAATCATCCGCACCGGCACGCAAACCAGAAACGACATCTTGCGTGGTATTTAAGGCCGTCAGCATGATAATCATAATAGGGGTTTCCTTCCGTATAATTTCTGCCAGTTCCAGCCCATTTTTATAAGGAAGCATTACATCTATGATAGCGATATCATAATCCTGCTGTAAGGCAGCCTTTTCACCCGTAAGACCATCGTATGCAACATCTACCTGGTGCTGATGCTCTTCCAGTCCTTGTCGGATAAATGCTGCCACCTTGGGTTCATCTTCAATCAGTAATATTTTCATGATAATCCAGGCTTGAACGGCACAAAAATACGGGGAAAATATGGGCGGGGTTGTTAAAGGAGATTAAAAAAGGGTTGGAATATTCTATATATTTCAGCATCACCCTTACCGGACGGAAAACGGTAGTAGCAGATGCTGCGGCCGGGGGATTGGTTTTATCAGGAAGTTCATAAATTCTTTCTGGCTTTATATTAACCTAATTAACATTCTTAAAGGCTCATAAAATAGCCGGTCATCGATAACCATTCCCTTTTTGCTATCATATATACTCAAGTTGCAGAGGCGCTGCCTCCTTGATGATCATCTAAATGAAAATAAGCCAATATTCAAAAGGTTGATTTGAATTGGCCATTCTCTCCGGCATTTAAAATTGCTTGATTAAACGATTTTTTCTTGCAATCATTCTTATCCAATGCCCAGCATACTTGATCGTATATATATTCCTTACTTGGAAAATTCGGTAGCCCTATTAACAAATGATAAGGTATTAAAACCTTCACTAAGCACCTTGAGCTTGACAGCAAGCAACATAAACTTGCTAAAGTTAGACATCCCCGTATTTTGGCCTTTAAACAATTAATATAGTAGGCTTCATCTTACAATAAACTAAAAATAGACGCTAAATTAGGGAATCCAATAAGCACAAAAAAACCCGGCACAATGTACCGGGTTTTAAAATATCCTGAATCGATACTAGCTGATTTTCTCAACTTGCATGAAGTTCAATTCTACAGGTGTAGCGCGACCGAAGATCTTCACGGTTACCTTCAACTTCTTCTTATCTTCGATTACTTCTTCGATAATACCGTTGAAATCATTGAACGGACCATCGATAATTTTAATGGTTTCACCCACGATAAACGGTTCACTCATGGTAATACCCTGGTCGGTCAGCTCATCTACTTTTCCGAGCATTTTATTTACTTCGGATTTGCGCAGTGCGATCGGTTGGTCTTTACCGAGGAAATGGATAACGCCAGACACGTTGCGGATAGCTTGGATCACTTCATCAGTCATTTTACCATCCACCGCTTCGATCATCACGTAACCAGGATAGAAGTTTTTCTCCCGCATTACTTTTTTACCGGCTTGCACCTTGTAAACTTTTTCTACGGGTAAGAACACTTGGGAGATCACATTACCCCAGTCGGAGCGACGGATTTCGATATCCAAATATTCTTTTACTTTCTTTTCCTTCCCACTCACAACGCGCAGCACGTACCATTTAGTTTCTTGGGTGGGGTTATTGGCTGCATCCATCATTAGAACAAATTATAATATTGGGTTAGAACTAAATGAGAAAGGGTGTCCATACCCCAAACCATCAAAGTGATGATAATCGTAGCAACAAGTACAATCATCGTAGAAGATTGTAACTCGTCCCAGGTAGGCCAGGTAACTTTCTGTGTTAGCTCGTAATATGATTCCCTAAAATAATTTCTGATCTTGTTCATCTTACAGTAAATTAATCGTTATATGAAAGATAACCGTATATCGTTCATGATACATTGCTGATCATAATCCGGAAAGATAACGATAAAACGATAACCAGATCAATCATGCACGGGCAATAGGATTCGAACCCATATCAACGGTTTTGGAGACCGCTATTCTACCATTGAACTATGCCCGTTTGAGAATACAGCGTTCTTCGTCAAATGAAACATTCGCTAAAGAACGCTGTACTTTATGATTCAGCAAGCAAGGTAAATATATAACTTTATTATGTATTTCCTACTTGCGAATGGGAATTATTACTTAACGATCTCGGTAACTTGACCAGCACCTACGGTACGTCCACCTTCGCGGATAGCGAATTTCAGACCTTTTTCCATAGCGATCGGAGCGATCAATTTAACTTCCAAGCTCACGTTATCACCAGGCATAACCATTTCTACGCCAGCAGGCAATACGCACTCACCGGTAACGTCTGTAGTACGGAAGTAGAACTGAGGACGGTATTTGTTAAAGAATGGAGTGTGACGACCACCTTCTTCTTTGCTCAATACGTAAACTTCAGCTTTAAATTCAGTGTGAGGAGTGATAGAACCTGGTTGGCAGATAACCATACCGCGACGGATTTGAGTTTTCTCAATACCACGCAACAATAAACCTGCGTTATCACCAGCTTCACCTTCGTCCAATAATTTTTTGAACATTTCCACACCGGTACAAGTAGATTTCAATGGTTCTGGAACCAAACCTACGATTTCAACGTTCTCACCAACTTTGATACGACCGCGTTCGATACGACCTGTAGCAACAGTACCACGACCAGTGATAGAGAATACGTCCTCAACTGACATCAAGAACGGTTGATCTACCGGGCGGGGAGGTAATGGAATGTATTCATCAACTGCAGCCATCAATTCGTCGATAGCAGAAACCCACTGGGCTTCACCAGCTAAAGCGCCGGTTGCAGAACCTTTAATGATAGGAACTTCGTTACCGTCGAAACCGTAAGAAGACAATAAGTCGCGGATTTCGAACTCAACTAATTCTAATAACTCAGCATCGTCAACTAAGTCAACTTTGTTCATGAACACAACGATACGAGGTACACCTACTTGGCGAGCCAACAAGATGTGTTCTTTAGTTTGTGGCATTGGACCATCTGTAGCAGCAACCACCAAGATAGCACCGTCCATCTGAGCCGCACCAGTAATCATGTTTTTCACATAGTCAGCGTGACCTGGACAGTCAACGTGCGCATAGTGACGGGTAGATGTTTCGTACTCTACGTGAGCTGTATTGATAGTAATACCTCTTTCTTTTTCTTCAGGAGCCGCGTCAATCTCATCGTAGCCTCTCTTCTCTGCCAAACCTTTGTTTGACAAAATTGTAGTAATGGCAGCAGTCAAGGTAGTTTTACCGTGATCTACGTGACCGATGGTACCGATGTTAACGTGGGGTTTATCCCGCTTAAAGGTTTCTTTTGCCATTGTATTTTCTTTTTAGATGGTTTGTAAAGATTGTATTGATAGTTGTTAAAAAACGGTTATTACAAACTTGAGCTGTTGATGAGGATTGAACTCATGACCTTTTCCATTTCCCAGGAACTGCTCTTCCACTGAGCTACAACACCGTTTTGAAAAATTCCTTAAAAGGAATGAATTGTTTCGAGATTATGAACGGGTAACAAACGCTATCGCTTTTTACCCCTTATAGTCTAAGAACATTTGAGCTGTTGAAGAGAATTGAACTCTCGACCTCTTCCTTACCAAGGAAGTGCTCTACCCCTGAGCTACAACAGCATGGAAGGAAAGTTGTAATGAATTATGCCTACATCTTTCTACTCCTATTCAAAATAAGAGCGGGAGACGAGGTTCGAACCCGCGACCTACAGCTTGGAAGGCTGTCGCTCTACCAACTGAGCTACTCCCGCATAATTATTTCATCTCTTTTAAAGAACTTAATCTCCATCCTGTTCAGCTCATTTTCTCACCCTGCTCAACATGTACAATCCAATTCATGTACACTACTAAGTTCCGCCCCTGAATGAACAAAAGCGGAACAATTCGATGGGTGGGCAGGATAGGATTCGAACCTATGAAGTCGAAAGACAGCGGATTTACAGTCCGCCCCATTTGGCCACTCTGGAACCTGCCCGACTTTTTTCTATTACTCCAGTTTCCAGAAGGAACACTTCGAAACTTTTGGAGCCAGCAGAGGGATTCGAACCCCCGACCCACTGATTACAAATCAGTAGCTCTGGCCAACTGAGCTATGCTGGCATATTAGAAACTTTCCTAACTAGTAAGTTACTGTCTTGAAAGGAGTTGCAAAATAAGCGAGAGTTTTTGAAACCACCAAATATTTTTTCAACTTTTTTTTAGCTTTTTCGATGAATTTTCACAATTCTAAAATCGGCTAAAACACTCTACAGGAAAGAACTTTACTACCTTTGCCGACCGACTTTTTTCGTTCGGGATGGCAAAGGTAGTAAACGAATTCATATTTCCAAAATATTTTTAGGAATTAATAGATATTCTTCTCTTTTTTACGCTTCATCTGGTTAACGAGGGAGTCAAAAGCGAGGTCAAAAGACTCTTCAAAGGATTTACTCTCGTGCTTTACAAAGAAATCATGGCGTGGAATATGGACTTTAATTTCCGCGATCTTATCCTTGATCTGGTGGGCTATATTATCCAATTTCAAGAAAACTTCTACACTAACGATACGATCATAAAAGGTGGCTAGTTTCTGGATCTTCTTGTTCACGTGATCAACAAGTTTTGCGTCAGCATCGAAACGCACTGTTTGGATTTGAACATTCATAGCACAATTTTTTTTAATTTTTAACAATCTGGATTCAAATACGTAAAGTACAGATCATAGTGCTTTTTTTATGTAAAAGAACTGTTTTACTAATTTAGCAAACTTTCCATTATAATACTTAACATTCCCGTAATATTTTGTTAAAATGACTAAGATCACCTGCTTTCCTGCTTATTATCAATTAGCCAAACACGTAACATCCCCTCCTCAAATCCCTTTACAGTAAAGAGTTTCAAGCAGTTCATATTTGCGTTCACGGTAAACCATGCAAGCTGTTTAATGAAGGTGAATATGTTGTCCTAGATGAGTTTTCGCTATGCTAATTACTTACGCCTTGGGATGCGCCTTGCTATGTACTTCTTTCAGCCGATCCATTTTCGTATGGGTGTAAACCTGCGTGGATGCCAAGGAGCTATGTCCTAGTAACTCCTTGAT
>Ga0164243_10004146_pt1 | contig 22815 bp, 29 predicted proteins | sample OricompcompostOP_FD_108781 | JGI IMG/M metagenome (GOLD analysis project Ga0164243, IMG submission 108781) | Organic Plus compost microbial communities from Emeryville, California, USA - Original compost - Organic plus compost (OP) | ecosystem: Engineered > Solid waste > Mixed feedstock >...
ACGTCGAACGAGATGTCCAGCGTGGTCGCGAACGCCCTGGACATCTCGACGCCCTGGAGGTTGGCGAAGCTGCCGTGGTAGGTGACCTCGGCCATCGACGGGTCGAAGAACAAGGTCAGGTACACGCCGGACAGGATCAGGATGATGAAGCTGTAGAGCGCGATCTCGCCGAGCAGGAACGACCAGTGGGTCGGGAAGACCTTGTTCAGCTGGTGCCGGATGCCCTTGGACAAGCGGTACCGCTGGTCCATGTTCTCCGCGGCCTCCGCGGCCTGCCGCTGCAGCAGACTCGAGCCCTTGGTGGGCGTGGTGAGTGAACTCATGACTTCCGCTCCCAAAAGGCCGGTCCCACGGGCTCGATGAAGTCGCCCCGAGCGACCATGTATCCCTCTTCGTTCACGGTAATGGGCAACTGGGCCAGAGCGCGAGTCGCCGGACCGAAGATGGGCTTCGCGTAGTGCAGCGCGTCGAACTGCGACTGGTGGCACGGGCAGAGGATCCGGTTGGTCCGCTGCTCGTACAGCGAGGTCGGGCAGCCCACGTGGCTGCAGACCTTGGTGTAGGCGTAGTACTCGCCGAAGTTGAAGTCCTCCTGGCCCTTGCGCTTGACGACGCGCTGGGCGTCCTCCGGGCGCAGGCGGATCAGCATGACCGGGGTGTCCGACCGCAGGAACACCGCGGCCAGCGCCTCCTCGTCGTTACGCTCGGACTCGCGGAACGGGTACACCGTCTCCATGGCGCCGGCGTCGAGGTCCTCGGGACGGATCAGCTTCACCTCGTGCGGGTCCCCGGTGTAGCGGCGCATGTAGACGACCTCGTCGGGAGTCTTCTTCTCCCACGGGGTGTGCCACAGGGTGTCCGCCTTGTCGGCTTCCTTCCACGGGCTCTTGATGAACGACGCGACCGGGAGGGCGACCAGGCCGAGGCCGAGCGCGCCACCGGCGAGCCCGACCGAGCGCTTGACCAGCGAACGGCGGGCGATGGTGCTGCGGCTGCCCGCGTCCTCGAGGTGGGCGACGATGGTCTTGCGGTCGATCTCCGCCGAGCCCTTGCCGTCGCCGTCGTGGCGCTGCTGGACCGCCAGCTCGTGCGGGACGAACTTCTTGGTGTACAGGATGATTCCGGCGCCCAGCGCGAGAACGCAGATGCCGAGCGTGACACCGAGCATCGGGGTGTAGAGCGAGTACAGGAAGGTGCCGTCGTCACCGGGCGCCTTGTACTGCCACGGCCACCAGATGAGACCGACCACGAAACCGAGACCGGCGAGGCCGGCGATGGTGAACCACAGCGCCACCATGCGCTCGGCGCGCTTCTCCGCACGGGTGCCCTTGACCGGCCAGGGGTCCGGGTAGTCGACGAGCTCGACCCCGTCGAGCTGACCACCCAGCTTGAGAAGCTGGTCGCGGTCCATCCCCGCCAGCTCTTCGTCCGACGGGAGGTTCGTCCCCTCGTTGCTGCTCATGCCCTCGATCCAATCCACAGGGTCACGCTCGATCGAACAGTGCGGCGATCCCCACGCCCGACGTGGCTCATGCCCTTGATCCAATCCACAAAGTCACGCCCACCAGCGCGCCGATCCCCACGATCCACGCGATGACGCCCTCGGATGCCGGGCCGAACCCACCGAGCGCGTCGCCGCCCGGGTTGTTGTTGGTGCCCGACACCGACTTGATGTAGGCGATGATGTCCTTCTTCTCGTCCGGCGTCAGCTGCCGGTCGGAGAACTTCGGCATGTTCTGCGGGCCGGTCAGCATCGCGGTGTAGATCTGGTCCTCGGTGGCCGGGTCGAGCTGGGGCGCGTACTTGCCCGCGGACAGCGCGCCACCGCGGCCGGTGAAGTTGTGGCAGGACGCGCAGTTGAGCCGGAACAGCTCACCACCGCGCGCCGGGTCGGAGCCCTGCAGCGCCGCGCCGGTCTCGGCGGGCCGCTCCGGGCCGCCACCGTTGGCCTGGATGTAGGCGCCGACCGCGTCGATCTCCTCGGGGGTCAGCTTCGGCGGCTTGCGCTCGGCCTGCGCCTCCTGGCGCACCATCGGCATGCGGCCGGAGGAGGTCTGGAAGTACACGGCGGCGTCGCCGACGCCGATCAGGCTCGGCCCGCGGTCCTGCACACCCTGCAGGTTCGCGCCGTGACAGGTGATGCAGGTGTTGTTGTAGACCTGCTGGCCCAGCCGCAGCTGCGCCGGGTCCTCCTGCGCCTGCGCGGTCTGTGCCTTGGGCACGAAGACGGCGTAGATCGCACCCGCCCCGATCAACGCGACGCCCAGTGCCAGCAGGCCGGCGATGCGCCTGCGCATCTTGGTGCGCGCGCCGAAGCGACGCCCGGAGGATTTCTTGCTGGTGGTCATCTTGCGGCAACCCTTGCTGTTCGGTGAGTTCTTCGACGGGCTGGGGCGGTCAGGGAAGGATGTAGATGACCGCGAACAAACCGACCCACACGATGTCGACGAAGTGCCAGTAGTACGACACGACGATCGCGGAGGTGGCCTGCGCTGGCGTGAACTTGCTCATCTTCGTGCGGATGAGCAGGAACACGAAGGCGACGAGCCCGCCGAGCACGTGCAAACCGTGGAACCCGGTCGCGATGAAGAAGATCGATCCCCACGCGCCGGACGGGATGGTCACCCCTTCGCCGACGAGCGTGATGTACTCACCGGCCTGCCCGCCGATGAAGATCGCGCCCATGATGAACGTGAGCACGTACCACCGGCGGAGGCCGTAGACGTCACCCTTCTCGGCGGCGAACACGCCGAGCTGGCAGGTGAATGAGGACGCCACCAGGATGATGGTGAACGGCAGCGCGTACGGGATGTCGAGGTGGATCGGCTCGCCGTCTTCCAGAAGCGGCGGCCAGTGCCCGCTCGAGTTCTGCGCCTTGACCGTGAAGAACATCGCGAACAGCCCGGCGAAGAACATGAGCTCGCTGGAGAGCCACACGATCGTGCCGACACTGACCATGTTCGGCCGGTTCAGCGAGTGCACCCGCTGGCTGATGTTGGGAGCTGCCGTTGTCACGAGTCGCATTATGTCCTCCGTGAAACCGGCCTGCTTGGTCGGGTCGGCACGCGCGTTGGTCACAGCTACGAACACCGAGGGTGAGGATCGCTGGTGAGTCTGCTCGATCGAGTCCGTGACCTGCTGAGAAAGGGGAAAGAGCCCGAGCTGACGCCGGACACCCCGGGACTGGTGGTGGTGGCCGAGGCGTTCGAAATCGCCGAAGCCGATTCCGCGGTGCTGGCGAGATCACACTCCTGGCGGGAAACCGAACCCGCCGTGCTGCGCCACCACCTGTCTTTGCCATCCGGCCGGGTCGCCGAGGCGGGCCGGACACTCGCCCAGGATGGGTGGGAATTACGCACGGTGTCCGAATCGGAAGGTGTTTCGCTCTTGCACGCACTCCGCGTGCAGCGGCTCGACGCCTTGCACTGTGCTCAGGAACGGTCCCGGATGGCCGGGCTCGCGCAGCGGCTGGCCGGGGAATCGCTCGGCTGGGACGCACTGCAGCCGACGGACTCTCGGTAGTTGGGCGGAGGACCGCTAGCATCTAGACACCAGTTGCAGCGACGAGGCCGGAGGCTTGACGTGACCGAGCAGCCGATGAGGGTCCTGGTGTTCAGCCACCGGGCGGAAGTCCGCGAGTCGATCATGAACGCGATCGGGCGGCGCCCTGCGACCGATCTCGGCCGGGTGGACTACGTCGAGGCCGACGGGATCGCCGACGTGCTCGCCGAGATGGACGAGGGGTCGATCGACCTGGCCATCCTGGACGGCGAGGCGCAGCCGACCGGCGGTATCGGGCTGTGCCGCCAGCTCAAGAACGAGATTGACGATTGTCCGCCGATCGTCGTCGCGGTGCGGCGCAAGGACGACCGGTGGCTCGCCACGTGGTCGCAGGCCGACGCCGTTCTCGTGCACCCGCTCGACCCGCTGACCTCCGCCGAGACGGTCGCGGATGTGTTGCGGGGCCAGCGGGTCCCGGCCGTGCGCGCGTGATGACGCACACCTGGCCCGCACTGCTCAACAGCCTCATCGCCGGCGAGGACCTCACCGCCGCGGACACCGCCTGGGCGATGGACCAGGTGATGTCCGGTGAGGCCACGCCGTCGCAGATCGCCGGTTTCGCGGTCGCGTTGCGCGCCAAGGGCGAGACACCCGCCGAGATCGCCGGACTCGCCGAGGCGATGCTCTCGCACGCGCGGCTGGTGCACGTCGAAGGCCGCGCGGTCGACATCGTCGGCACGGGCGGCGACCGGTCCGGTTCGGTGAACATCTCCACGATGGCGTCGATCGTGGTGGCCGCGTCGGGTGCGCCGGTGGTCAAGCACGGCAACCGGGCGGCCTCGTCCAAATCGGGTGCGGCGGACGTGCTCGAAGCGCTCGGCGTCGCGATCGACCTCGATCCCGGCCGGGTCCAGAAATGCGTGAGCGAGCTGGGCATCGGGTTCTGTTTCGCACCCGTGTTCCACCCCGGTTTCCGGCACGCGGGCCCGACCCGCAGTCAGCTGGGGGTGCCCACCACCTTCAACCTGCTCGGGCCGCTGACCAACCCGGCGCAGCCGAGCGCGGGCATGATCGGCTGCGCCTATCCGGACAAGGTCGAGGTGCTGGCGCGGGTCTTCGCGCGGCGCGGTGGTTCGGTGCTGGTGGTCCGCGGTGACGACGGGCTCGACGAGATCACCACCACCACGACCAGCACGGTCTGGGCGGTTTCGGGCGGCGAGGTGCGCCGGGAGAGCCTGGACCCCGCGGACTTCGGCATCGCGCGCGCGACCGCGGAGGACCTGCGCGGCGGGGACGCCACGCACAACGCCGAGGTGGTCCGCGAACTGGTCGCGGGCAAGCCCGGCCCGGTGCGGGACGCGGTGTTGATCAACGCGGCCGGCGCGCTGGCCGCGTACGCGGGCCTGAGCGGCTCGCTGCGCGACGATCTGGCCGCGGCACTGGCGAAGGCCGCGCACGCCATCGATTCGGGTGCGGCGGCCGATCTGCTGACGCGCTGGGCCGCGTTCCGCTGATCATCCGCGGCACTGCCAGTCGTGCCCGCCCGCGAACCGGTGGATCCGCTGCCGGCGCTTGTCCTGCGGGTGAAGGCCGACCGCTCGCCACAACAAAAGGCGCCCCTCCCGGTTGCCGGGAAGGGCGCCTCACGTCGTTCGTGGAGAACTACTCGTCGCGGGGACCGGTGTGGTATTCGAACACCAGGCCGCCGACCGTCAGCAGGATCAGCACGCCGGCCACCACGATCATCCACACGTGGAAGAAGGCCAGCGACAGGCCCGCGAACGCGGCCGAACCGGCCAGCGCGATCGGCCAGTAGCTGCCGGGGCTGAAGAAGCCCAGCTCACCGGCGCCGTCACTGATCTCGGCGTCCTCGCGGTCCTCGGGACGGGCGTCGATGCGGCGCGAGACGAACCGCATGTAGCTGCCCGCGATCAGCGCGAGGCCACCGGTCAGGATCAGTGCGACGAGGCCGACCGGCTCGACGCCGAACCCGCTCCAGTAGTACGTGGTCACGCCGTACACGATCGCGATGAAGAAACAGAACCCCGTGACCAAATCGAAAATACGGGCTTCGACCTTCATGAAGCTGTCCTCACTTCTGTGTCAATCACTCGACTTTGCCTCGCGTGGCCTCAGCCGGAGGCCGTCCGCGCGGTGCGGTCGGTGTTGAACGGCTGCGTGGTCACCGCGTGCGGCGTGCACAGCTGCCCGCAGTTCAGCGCGGAGAGCGCCTCGGCGGCCGTGTTCGGCAGCCCGGTGGCCGGGTTCACCTGCGTCCGCAGCTGAATGTACTGCTTGTAGAGGCCCTCCGGCAGCGCACGGACCTCGAAGTTCATCATCGAGTGGTACGTGCCGCACAGCTCGGCGCAGCGCCCGACGAACGAACCTTCCTTGTCGATCGTGTTCTGGAACGACGAGTCCTGGTTGTTCTTCTCCGGGTACGGGAAGACGTCGCGCTTGAAGTGGAACTCCGGCACCCAGAAGGAGTGGATGACGTCGGTCGAGCGCAGGTTGTACTGGATCGTCTTGCCGGTGGGCACCACCAGCAGCGGGATCTCACCCGAGTTGCCGACCGTGCGGATCATCTGGCCGGTCGCGTCCTTGGGCTCGTTGGGGTAGTCGAACTCCCAGTTCCACTGGAACGCGACGACGTCGATGGTGACGTCCGGGTTGTCGTCCTCGGCCAGCACCTGGTTCTCGGTGGTCGCGGTGAAGAAGAACAGCACGCAGACCATGACCAGCGGCAGCACGACGCAGAACAGCTCGAGCGGGACGTTGTACTGGAACTGCCGGGGCAGCTCGGTCGGGTCCGCGTTCTTCTTCTTGCGGTGGAAGATCGAGGCCCAGAAGATCAGCCCCCACACGATCACCCCGACGACGAGCGCCGCGATGACGGACCAGGTCCACAGCCACCGCATCTTGTCGGCCTGCTCGGTGACACCGACCGGCCAGCCGAACCGAAGCACTTCGTCACCGGAGCACCCGGTCGCCAGCAGGGCGACGAGCCCGGCCAGCGCGGCGACCTTACCGACCCTCTTCAACGCAGGCCTCCTCGAATTCTTGCGTGACGACCGGAGCCTAGCTTGTTTGACGGTCCCCGCTGACCAAGGGGTAACCGTTCGTGGTTGGCGGACCCGGCATACTGGCCATCACCATCCAGCCCCTACCCCTGAGGTGTGTGAGTACGCGTGTGCGGCCTGCTCGGACTCGTCTGTCCCAGTGAGAATGACGCGGTCAAGGCCCGTGACGCGGTCGGCGCTGCCCTGCGCTGCCAGCGTCATCGCGGCCCGGACGAGACCGACACCTGGGCCGATGCCGAGGTGGTGTACGGCTTCAACCGGCTCGCGTTCATCGACGTCGAGCACGCCCACCAGCCGCTGGTGTGGGGACCGCCCGAATCGCCCACCCGGTACACACTGAACTTCAACGGCGAGATCTACAACTACCGTGAGCTGCGGGAACGTCTCGTCGCCGAGCACGATGCGAAATTCGCCACAGAAGGCGACGGCGAGGCGATCGTCGCGGCCTACCACTACTGGGGCCCGAGCGCGGTGAGCAGGCTGCGCGGCATGTTCGCGTTCCTGATCTGGGACGCCGACGAGAAGGTGCTGCACGGCGCGCGCGACCCGTTCGGCATCAAGCCGCTGTTCTACTCGGCCGGGCCTGGTGGCACGGCGTTCTCCAGCGAGAAGAAGAGCCTGCTGGAGCTGTCCGCGGTGCTCGGCGTCGAGGAGAAACTGGACACCAGGGCGCTGCAGCACTACCTGACGCTGCAGTACGTGCCGGAGCCCGAATCGCTGCACATGGGCGTGCGCCGGATCGAGTCGGGCACCTCGTTCACCGTGCGCCCTGGCGAGGAACTCAAGCAGGAGCGGTACTTCTTCCCGCAGTTCAGCGCCAAACCCGTGAACAGCGACGCCGAGGCGAAGGCGCTGCACGAGCGCATCGCCGACGTGATGCGCGATTCGGTGGGCAAGCACATGATCGCCGACCCGGACATCACGGTCGGCGCGTTCCTCTCCGGCGGGATCGACTCGACCGCGATCGCTGCACTGGCCAAGGAACACAACCCGAACCTGATCGCGTTCACGACCGGTTTCGAACGCGAGGGCTATTCCGAAGTGGACGTCGCGGCCGAATCGGCGGCGGCGATCGGGGTCAAGCACGTCATCCGCACCGTCACCGCGGACGAGATGATGGAGGCGCTGCCGCTGATCGTCTGGTACCTCGACGATCCGGTCGCCGACCCCGCGCTCGTCCCGCTGTGGTTCATCGCGCGCGAGGCACGCAAGCACGTGAAGGCCGTGCTGTCCGGCGAGGGCTCGGACGAGCTGTTCGGCGGCTACACGATCTACAAAGAGCCGATCTCGCTGGCGCCGTTCGAGAAGGTGCCCGGCGGGGTGCGGAAGCTGCTTGGCAAGGTGTCCGAGCGGATTCCCGAGGGCACGCGTGGCAAGGACCTGCTGCGCCGTGGTTCGCTGTCCCTGGAGGAGCGCTACTACGGCAACGCGCGGATCTTCCGCGACGACCAGCTGCGCGGGGTGCTGCGCACGTTCGCCGAGGGCGTCGGCCACAAGGACGTGACGGCCGAGCACTACCGCACGTCAGCGGGCTGGGATCCGGTGGCGCGGATGCAGCACGTGGACCTGTTCACCTGGCTGCGCGGGGACATTCTGGTCAAGGCCGACAAGATGACCATGGCGAACTCGCTGGAGCTGCGGGTGCCGTTCCTGGACGCCGAGGTGTTCAAAGTCGCGGCCGGGATCCCGCTGGACCAGAAGGTCACCAAGGAGACGACGAAGTACGCGCTGCGGCGGGCACTGGACGGCATCGTGCCCGCGCATGTGCTCAACCGGCGCAAGCTGGGCTTCCCGGTGCCGATCCGGATCTGGCTGCGCGACGAGATGTACGAGTGGGCGCGTGGCATCATCAACGACTCGCAGACCGACGCGCTGCTGGACAAGCAGGCCGTGCTGCGGTTGCTGGACGAGCACGCCTCGGGCGCGCTGGACCACAGCCGCCGGCTCTGGGCGCTGCTGGTGTTCATGCTGTGGCACGGGATTTTCGTCGAGCACCGCATCAAGCCCGACGTGCCGGAGCCCGCGTACCCGGTGAAGATCTGATGATCGACCACGTGCAGCTCGCCTGCCCGGCCGGCAGCGAGGATCGTGTCCGGGCGTTCTACCACGGCGTGCTGGGCTGGGCGGAGCTGCCGAAGCCCCCACTGCTGGCGGCCCGGGGCGGCTGCTGGTTCGCCATCCCCGGCGGCGGCGAACTGCACGTCGGTGTGGACGAGGACTTCCGCCCGGCACGCAAGGCGCATCCGGGCCTGGTGGCGGACGTCGACGCGGTGGCGGCGGCGCTAGCGGCGGCCGGCTACGACGTGCTGTGGGCCGATCCGGCGGAGATCCCGGGCCGCCGCCGCTTCCACACCTTCGACGCCGTCGGTAACCGCCTGGAATTCCTCACCGACTGACCAGCCCACCCGCGAGTCGCCGCTTCCCGCCGCGCGAGTCGAGCCTTCCGCGTGCGCGAGTCGAGCCTTCCGCGCGACCGAGTTGGGGCTTCGCGCGCGAGTCGAGCCTTCCCGGCGCGCGAGTCGAGCGTTCCCGGCGACCGAGTCGGGGCTTCCCGGCGCGCGAGTTGAGCGTTCCTGGCGACCGAGTCGGGGCTTCGCGGTGCCCGAGCTGGGGGTTCCGGGGTGCCACGATCGAAGCCGCCCAGCACCACCAGCCTCCGCGGTGCGCGAGTCGAGCCTTCCGCGCGACCGAGTTGGGGTTTCGCGGCGCGCGAGCCGGACCTTCCGCGCGACCGAGTCAGGGCTTCGCGGCGCGCGAGTCGAGCCTTCCGCGCGACCGAGTCAGGGCTTCGCGGCGCGCGAGCCGGACCTTCCCCGCACCCGAAGTGAGCCCTCCCGGCGCCGAACCGGCGCCCTCCGCCACCTGGCGTCAGGCGTTCCCAGCCCCGCGCCCCGTCAGGCGTTGACGACCTCGCCGATCTCCACCGCGGCATCCTGGCCGTAGGCGTCCGCGACGCGTTTGAGTGCGCTGGTGGCGTCCAGCTCCCATTCCTGCGTCCCGATGGTCTCCAGTACCAGCACCGCGATCCGCGAACCCAGCTGCGCCGAGCGCTCCAGGCCAAGGCCCCGGTGCAGCCCGGCGAGGAAACCGGCGCGGAAGCCGTCGCCGACGCCGGTCGGGTCGGCCTTCGAGTGTTCCGGGATCGCGGCGACCCGCAACGACGTGCCGTCGGCGCCCACGATCTCGACGCCGTGCTCCCCCAGCGTCGTCACGCGGTAGCCGACCTGGCCCAGCACGTCCTCCTCGCGCCAGCCGGTCTTCTGCCGCAGCAGTTCCCACTCGTAGTCGTTGGTGAACAGGTATTTCGCGCCCGCGACGAACGCGCGCGCCTGCTCGCCGGTCATCCTGGCGAGCTGCTGCGACGGGTCGACCGCGAACTCGTAGCCACGCTGCCGGCATTCGTCGGCGTGCCGGAGCATGCCGTCCGGATCGTCCGGGCTGATGAGCACCAGGCCGAGCCCGCCGACGCGGTCCGCGATCGGCTTGAGCTCGATGTTGCGTGCCTCGGCCATCGCGCCCGCGTAGAAGGTCGCGATCTGGTTGAGGTCCTCGTCGGTGGTGCAGACGAACCGGGCGGTGTGCGCGACCTCGGAGACGTGCACGCCGCAGGTGTCCACGCCGTGCCGTTCCAGCCAGGCACGATAGTCGGCGAAGTCGTCACCCACCGCGCCGACCAGCACCGGCCGCACGCCCAGCACCCCGAGCCCGAAGGCGATGTTCGCGCCGATCCCGCCGCGGCGCACGACCAGGTCGTCGGCGAGGAAGCTCAGCGACACGCGGTGCAGCTGCTCCGCGATGAGCTGCTCGGCGAATCTGCCGGGAAAGTGCATGAGATGGTCGGTTGCGATACTGCCGGAGACCGCGATCTTCGCGTTTCCTGCCACCAGTGCTCCCTGTTCTCGGAAGTTACTCGCCGGTCGTAGCCCGTCGGAGGTAATTCGGCGCCGCAGAACGACACTACCCTCAAGTAACGGCCTAGCGTCGCCCTCGTGACCACGTCGACCGAGCCCGAGAACCTCGCAGAGCTGATCAGCGACTGCGCCGACATTCCCCAGGACCTGCGGACCCGCCGGGAAACGATGCCCCGTCCGCCGGCTCCCCGTGGCTGGTCCGTGGACGAGGCCTGCCATTCCACCGTCGCCGACCTCGACGACTACGCCTGAGTACCAGGCACGAAAAACGGGCGCCGGCCACCCGGCGCCCGTTTTTCGTGTTCAGCTCAGTGGAAGGAGTCGCCGCAGGCGCAGGAGCCCGTGGCGTTCGGGTTGTCGATCGTGAAGCCCTGCTTCTCGATCGAGTCCACGAAGTCGATCACGGCGTCCTGCACGTATGGCGCGCTCATCCGGTCGACGGCCACGCGAAGGCCGTTGAAGTCGCGGAACAGGTCGCCGTCGAGCTCGCGCTCGTCGAAGAACAGCTGGTAGCGCAGGCCCGCGCAGCCGCCCGGCTGCACCGCGATACGCAGGTGCATGTCGTCGCGACCCTCCTGCTCGAGCAGGGCCTTCGCCTTGGCAGCGGCGGCGTCGGTCAAGGTCACGCCGTGAGTGGCCTCGGTCTGCGGGGCGCCGGTCTCAGCGGTCGTCATGGCTCTCCCTCGGTGTTGCTGGGTGGGCAGGGGTGCCTCCTGAACCGGATCAACAACCCCGTGGCCCGTTCTGTTCCCTGCCGTGGCGTTATGTTCATAGTCGCACATGTTCCGAGGCGCTGAACACGGACTGACGGGTCTGGAATATCCTGGTTGCGTGAGGTTTCTACGTCGCAGCAGCGCTACCACCGAGGACAGCCCGGAGACCGAGGCGGCCGAGGTGGCCGAAAGCGTCGAATCTCACAGGGCGAGTTACACCCCCGCGAAGGGCAGGCCCACCCCGAAGCGTAAGGAGGCCGAGGGCAAACGCCGCGGCCCGGTCGCCCCGCCGCCGAACACCATGCGCGAGGCGATGAAGCGCAACAAGGAGCTGCGCAAGGCCAACCCGGTCAGCAAGGAGGACCGCCGGGCCGCCGCCAAGGAGCGGCAGGCACGGATGGCTGCCGGTGACGAGCGGTACCTGCTGCCCCGGGACAAGGGCCCGGTCAAGGCGTATGTGCGCGACCTCGTCGACTCGCGGCGCAACCTGCTGGGCCTGTTCATGCCGCTCGCGGTGCTGGTCTTCGTCGCGATGCTGGTGCCGTACCCGCGGATCCAGACCTACGCCACGCTGCTGTGCATGGTGATGCTGCTCGCGATGGCGCTCGAGGGCTTCATGTCCGGGCGCCGGATCGCGCGGCTGGCGCGGGAGAAGTTCCCGAAGGAGACGGTGAGCGGCAGGTCGATCGGCTGGTACGCGTTCGTGCGCGCGACGCAGATCCGGAAGCTGCGGATGCCGAAGCCGCGCGTCAAGCCCGGCGACGTGGTGAGCTAACGGCGCGGAGGCGCTTGCGAACCACGACGGTGCCGTCGGGTTCGACGCGATAGACGATCCGGAACTGCCGGTTGCCGACCACCAGCTTCCGGAAGGTGGTCAGCGCACCCCGTTTCTCCGGCTCGGCCCGGAGCTTGCCCAGCGCCTTGACGACGAGCTTGCGCTCGGCACCGTCGAGATCCGCCAGGTCTTCCACCGCTTCGGCAGGAAGCACGACCTCCGCCACTCGCCTCAGCCTCGTCCAGCTCGCGGTGGCGTGGGTGCTGCAGAACCCGAACGTCTCGGCCGCGATCATCGGCGCCTCCCGCCCCGAGCAGGTGCGCGAGAACGTCAAGGCCGTGGGCGTGAAACTCGACGAGGACCTGCTCAAGGCCATCGACGAGGCGCTGGACGGCGTCGTTCAGGACGACCCGCGGCTGACCCGGACCCCGGCCTGATCAGTCGTCGCGCCGGGCCTCTGCCGCGGCGCGCCACACGAGTTTGACCTCCGAGATCAGCTCGATCGGCTTCGACGGCACGGTCTTCGGCAGCGAACTCGTGAACCCCAGCGGATGCTTGCGGAACCGGCGCAGCATCCGCTGGGGCTTGCTCGCCAGCCGCTGCCGCAGATCGGCCAGGTACCGCGCCCGCACGTCCCGTTCGATGGTCCGCCCGCAGCGCGTACACGTGGTCACCACCAGCAGCCGGCCCGCGTACGCCAGTTCGTGCGGGGTCTCGGTCCCGCACTTCGGACAGGCCAGCGTGGCGTGTTCGACGTTGCCCATTTCGCGTCCCTACGTCCGGTAGTCCGTCGAGGCGAGTACCTGTTCGGCGACCACGAGATCATGCGGATAGGTGACCTTGAAGTTCTGCTCCTCGCCCCGCACCCAGTGCACCGGCAGCGAGGAGAACCGTTCCATCACCGACGCCGTGTCGGTGCCGTCGAAGCCCTCGCGCGCCGCCTGCTCGTAGGCGTCCAGCAGCGGCCGCGCCCGGAAGCCCTGCGGGGTCTGCGCGCGCACCACGGTGCCCTCCGGCCTGCCGCCGATGGAGTCCTCGTCGTCGCCGACCGTGTGGATGTCCTCGGCAGGCAGCCCGGGGATTGCGCCACCGTGCTCGCGCGCCGAATGCAGCACGCCGTTGATCAGCGCGGGGCTCAGCAGCGGCCGTGCGGCGTCGTGGATGAGCACGGTGTCGATGACGTTGCGGTCGATCCGCTCGGCGAGATGCCGCAGCGCGCGCAGTTCCGACTCCTGCCGCGTCCGCCCGCCGTGCACGACCTCGACAGTGGCGCCGTTGACCTCGCGGTCGAGCACCCAGTCGACCAGTTCGCGGTCCTGCGGCCGCACGACCAGCACGATCGCGCCGATGGCGGGCACCCGCGCGAAGGACTCGATCGACCACGACACGAGCCTGCGCCCGGCCAGCGGCAGGTACACCTTGTTCAGGTTCGCCCCCACCCGCGTGCCGGCACCACTGGCCAGGACCACTCCGGCGGCATACGGATGCTGAGTGCTGGGCGGTGTCGGCACGAAGCGCATCATACGGATCGGCCCGCACGATGCGGGCGCGACGAGGGAGAGCCCGCTGCGGAGGACCGGTCGGGTGCGGAACCCCGCGAAGACACGGCCAGCATCTCCTGCAGCGTCGCGAGCAAGCGGGCGCCGTCCGCGCCGTCGGCGACGCGGTGGTCCACGCTCAGCCCGACCGTGCACCGCAGCGCCGTCCCGATGCCGCCCGGCACGGGGATCACCTTGTGCTCAACCGAACCGAGCGCCAGCGCGGTGGCCTGCGGCGGGCTCAGCAACGCCTGGAACGCGCCGACGCCGAACCCGCCGAGGTTCGAGACCGTGGTGGTGCCACCGGACAGTTCGGCCAACGTGAGCCTGCCCGCGCGCGCCCGCTTCACGACGTCGCGGATGCGGTCGGCGAGTGTGTCCAGGTCGTCGTGGTCCGGATCGGACAGCACCGGCGCGAGCAGGCCGCGCTCGGTGTCGACCGCGAGCGAGACACCGATGTGGTCGTGCCGGCGCACGTCGTCGCCATCCCAGTGCGTGTTCAGCTCGGGATGCCGCCGCAACGCCCGCGCGAAGGCGTGCACGAACACCGTGGTCCAACCGTGCCGTGATTCGGCCAGGTCGAGGTCGCGGTAGAGCACGAACTGCGGAACCTGCGCGCTCGCCGACATCCGGCGCGCGACGACGGCCCGTTTGCTCCGTCGCGGTTTGACGTCCACATCGGACACCCGGATGGTCTGCCACGGGCCGGTCGGGGTGACGGTGGCGAGGTCGATGCCGCGCTCGGCCGCGAGTTTCCGCGCCGCGGGAACCGCCGCCACGCCCGTGCGAACCGGCGCCGCGACCACGCGCGTTGGCGCCTCCGGCTGCGGCTCGGTGTCGAAGAGTCCTTCGAGGAGGTCGTCGGCCGCGGTGGCCACGTACGCGATCGGCTCGCCCACCGCGATGACGTCCTCCGGCCGCGCGACCAGCCGGGTGAGCGTGCCGTCGACGGTCGCCTCGACCTCCATGTCGACCTTGTCCGTGGTGACCTCGCAGACGACGTCACCCGCGCGCACCTCGTCGCCCTCGGACTTGCGCCACGCGACGAAGGTGCCTTCGGTCATGGTCATCGACATCTTCGGCATGACCAGCGGCGTCTCCTTCATCACCAGCTCCTGACCAGCTCGCGCGCCTCGCGCACGATGTCCTCGACCTGCGGGACGGCGGCGCGTTCCAGCTGCGGCGCATAGGGAATCGGCACGTCGAGGCCGCACAGCCGCGCCACCGGCGCGCGCAGGTGCCCGAACGCGGGCGATTCGACGACGGTCGCCGCGACCTCGGCCATGAACCCGGCAGTCTTGGGCGCCTCCTGCACCAGCAGCACCCGGCCGGTGGCGATCACGCTGTCCACAATGGTCTGACCGTCGAGCGGCTTGAGCGTGCGCGGATCGATCACCGTTGCCTGGATTCCCTGTGCGGCAAGCTTTTCCGCCGCCTCCAGTGCCCGCGGGACCATGACGCCCGTCGCGACGATCGTCACGTCGTTCCCGGTGCGGCGGACGGCGGCCTCGCCCAGCGTCGCCCGTGTCGCCTGTTCCGGCACGGGACCGCTGTGCTTGTAGAGCAGCTTGTGCTCCAGCACGATCACCGGGTTCGGATCGTCGATCGCGGCGAGCAGCAGGGACTTCGCGTCGGCCGGGGTCGCGGGCATCACGACCTTGAGCCCCGGCACATGCGCGAACCACGCCTCCAGGCTCTGCGAATGCTGCGCCGCCGCGCCCGTGCCCGATCCGCCGGGCGCGCGCAGCACGAGCGGCACCGTGGCCGCACCGCCCAGCATGAAGTGGATTTTGGCGGCCTGGTTGACGATCTGGTCCATCGCCTGCGCGGTGAAATCGGAGAACTGGATCTCCACGACCGGCCGCATACCCGCCAGCGCGGCCCCCACCGCCGCGCCGACGATGCCCAGTTCGGAGATGGGCGTGTCCCGCACGCGGTCCTCGCCGAACCGGTGCACCAGATCGCCGCTGACGCCGAACGCTCCCCCGTAGGTGCCGACGTCCTCGCCGAAGAGGAACACTCGCTCGTCGGCCTCCATCGCCTGCGCCAGGGCTTCCCGTACCGCCTCCGCGTAGGTCAGCGTGCGCGTCATCGTCGCGGTCATCGCGCGTACACCGCTTCGGTCAGGGAATCCGCGGAGGCGTCGGGCGCCGCGTCGGCGACGCGGATCGCCGCACGGACACGGTCGCGGGCCTCGTCGCGGCAGCTCCGGATCCCTTCCTCACCCAGTATGGCCGCCACCCGGGCCTCGAACCTCGTGATCGGGTCGCGGTCGCGCCATTCCTGGATTTCCTCGCGCGTGCGGTAGAGATTCTTGTCGCTCTTGGAATGCCCCTTCCACCGATAGGTCTGGGCCTCCACAAAGGACGGCCCCTCCCCGGCGCGGGCACGGGCGACGGCTACCTCGACCGCGTCGTGCACGGCCTGCGGATCGTTGCCGTCCACGGTCACGCCGGGAATCCCGTACCCGGCGGCGCGCTCGGACAGTTCCTTGATCCGGAAGGCGCGGTTGACCGACATCGACATGCCGTAGTGGTTGTTCTCGCACACGAAAACCACCGGCAGATCCCAGATCGCGGCGAGGTTGACACCCTCGTGCCACGCACCCTCGTTGACCGCGCCGTCCCCGAAGAAGCTGACCACGACGTGCGAACCGCCGCGCATCTTCACCGCCAGCCCGGCGCCGGCGGCGATCGGCACGCCACCCGCGACGATTCCGTTCGCACCAAGGTTTCCGGTGGCGACGTCGGCGATGTGCATCGACCCGCCGCGGCCACGGCAGTACCCGGTTTCCTTCGCCAGCAGTTCGGCCATCATCTCGTCGAGCCGGGCCCCCTTGGCGATGCAATGCCCGTGGCCGCGATGCGTGGAGGTGATGTAGTCACCGTCGGCCAGCGCGGCACACGCGCCCACCGGCACCGCCTCCTGCCCGATGGACAGGTGCATCGTGCCGTGCATCAGACCGCGGGCGAACAGATCGTCCACGGCCTCCTCGAACCGGCGGATGGTCCACATCGTGAGCAACGTTTCCCTTGCCGTGGCGGCGTTTCCGGCCAGATCCATCAGGCACCCACCAGTTCGCGAACCGGCCGGCCGAGCAGCAGCCGTTCCTGCAGACCACGCAGTGAGGCGATCGTCGTGGTCTCGTCGATCGCGACGTCCGCGGTGGTCAGCACGGTGCCGGCGGGCACGTCCCGCAGCACGCGTGCGCCCGCGACAAGCCCCAGCGGGACGTGCCCGCCCTCGCGCGCCGCTTCGGCGGAATCCGTTATGCCGTAGACGGTTTCGCCGCCGATGCCGTCGATCTGCGCACCGGCGACCAGCTCCCGTTTGGCGACCGCCAGCACCTCGGCGTTCCAGGCGATCGGCGCGAGGCCGGGCCTGCGGTCGAGTACCGCCTCGGCCACCGACAGCGGCGCTTCGATGCTCGCGAGGTGGTAGGGACGGTAGAAGGCGTAGTACGGGCCGGGCCCCATGCCGAGGTAGGCCATCTCATCGACCACGACCGGATCGTCGGAGTAGCCGATCACGAACACGCCCGGCGCGACCGGGCCGGTGCAGTAGTCGACCACTCCGGCGGCGGGCAGCACGCCGCCCTCGCTTTCCGGACGGAAGGTCCTCGCGAGATCGTCCACTGTGGAGTAAGGACCGGTCATCCCGCGACGGCTCACCTGGAGGTCCACCCCGTTGGCGAGCGCGGCCATCTCGATCATTGTCTTGGAGCCGTCGACGAAACTGGCGAGCATATGCGGGTTCATGCCCTTCCTGGCCGCCTCCTCGGTGAGCGAGGCCGGGGTCGCGGCCGGGTTGAGCGGATTGTTCTTGCCCTTGCCCGCGCAGACGACGGTGAAGCCGATGTCGCGGGCGTAGTCCACGAGCGCCTTGCACTCGACCGGTTCGTCGCCGCGGCAGACGGTGTACACGCGGCCGAGTCCCTTGGCCAGTTCGGCGAGCAGCAGGCCGATCGTCACGTCGCATTCGACGTTGAGCATGCCGATGTCCTTGCCCGCCAGCAGTCCCGCGAACGCGACCTGCGCGCCGACCTCCGGCACGCCGCTGGCGTCCACGATGACGTCCAGCGGCAGCTTCGTCAGTTCCAGCGCGTCAGTGACGACCATGCCCGTGCGGCCGGCGCGCTGGAAGGCGCGCTCCGCGCGTTCCGGCGCGATGTCGGCGATGGCGGTGACCTCGATGCCGTCGATGCGGGCGGCCTGCACGACGAAACCCAGCCCCATCTGGCCCGCGCCGACGAGCCCGATCCGGACCGGACGGCCCAGTTCCCGTTCGCGCGCCCGGAGCCGCTCGACGTAACTCATTCCAACACCTTCCCCATTTGCACATATGTGCACAACATGTGCACGCCAGTGATTTCCTTGGTAGCACGGGGAAAACGGGTCGCACAAGTCCCCGGACCATCTGCACTTTTGTGCACAAGAAAGGGCTCACCACGCCATGCGCGGTGAGCCCTTCCGGCAACGGTTCAGGCGGCGGTTTTCTGGCCTCCGGTGAGGCGGTCGGCCATCGTCATCGCTTCGGCAATCGCCTTGGACATCGCTTTCGTCGAGGCTCGTTCGGCGAGCGTGTGCAGCGGGCCGGCCAGATCGGGGCGTTCCCGGAACGTGGCGAACACCGACGCGCCCTCCATCGCCAGTGCGCGGGTCACGAGCTCGCGCCGCCGGTCGATCACCAGCAGCACCACCGCGCCCCGCAGCTTGCCTTTCGCGCGGCCGGTCACCAGCAGCACTCCGCCGCGGTTCTCCTCGGTGGCCACCTCGTTCACCACCCGCGAGTACCGCTGGTGCTGCCGGTAGGACAGCCACGACGCGAGCAGGAACGCGCCGACGATGATCACCATCGCCTGCCAGCTCATGGCTACCCCTGCCCGCTGAGCGACAACCTCGCCCCGGCCACGGGCACCGACACCGAACCGCGGCCGTGCACGGCGCCGGGCAGCAGCGACGTGCCCTCGTCCGGGTTGAGGTAGACCACGATGTGCCCCAGCGTGGCCAGGTTCTCGTGCGCCCGCTCGCCGACCGCGGTCAGCTCGACCTCCTCCTCACCGATGCGGAACACGTCGCCGACGCGCACCTCCCGCACCGGCGCGGCCGCGGGCGAATGCACGACACTCACGCTCTCCAGCGCGTCCGGAATCGGGTCGGCGTAAAGGATCACCACACCGCCCTGCACCATGTCCCCGGCTTCCTCACCCGCTCGCAGGATCGTGCTCTCGTAATACACAGTCATGCCTTCACCTTCCTACAGACCGAAGCTCGCGCCCCACGCGATGAGGACCGCCAGCGGCGACGTGATCAGCCGGCTGACCAGTACGGCGGGCGTGCCGACCGCGACGGTTTCCGGTTTCGCCTCGCCCAGCGCCAGCCCCACCGGAATGAAATCGCAGCCCACCTGCCCGTTGATCGCGAACAGCGTGGGCAGCGCGTACTGCACCGGCAGCGCGCCGATCGCGATCTGACTGCCCATCAAGGTGCCCACGACCTGCGCGATCGCCGCACCGGGACCGAGAATCGGCGACAGGAACGGCAATGCCACGACGAGCGAGATCACGATCAGCCCGAGCGGGTTGCTCGCGATCGGCGACAGCACGTTGGCGATGCCGCGCGCGATCCCGGTGTAGGTCACGATGCCCAGCAGCAGGCTGACGTAGGCCATGAACGGCAGGATCGTGTTCAGCGTCAGTTCGACGGTCTGCCGCCCGGACGCGAGCATCGTGTTCACGAACGAGCCGACACCCGAGCCGAACTTGACGAAAACACCCGACACGGAGTTGAACGCGCGGCCGAAACCGGTCGACTCGCCACCGGTCACCGTGGCCGCGACTTCCCGCACCGACGGGCGTTCCGACCGCGGCGGCACCTTCGGCGCCTCTTCCGTGGCCGGCGCTTCGGATTCCGCGATCTCGCCGACGCCGACCGCCGAGACGAACAACTCCTCGGTGATGAACTTCGCGAGCGGGCCGCCGGGCGCGCCGGCGTAGACGTCGACCGTCTTGATTCCCTTGCGCGGATACACCCCGATCCGCGCCGTGCCACCACAGTTGATCACCGCGCAGACGACCTCGTCGTCCGGCACGGTGGTGTGGAAGCCGTCCACGGCCTCGGCGCCGATCAGCTCCGCGATCCGCGCCGCGACCGGATGGATTCCGCCGCCGGTCACCGAAAGGACCTTGGTGCGCTTGCCCTCGGCCCGCAGCAGCAGGCCCTTGCCCCAGCCGCCCTCGCCGGGACGGACGAACACCGCGCGGGAAGTGTGGGTCTCGGTCATTTCGCACCCGCCCTGGCGGCCTCGAACTGCCGGTCGAAGTCGGCGAACACCTCGGTGCGCCCGGTGCGCTTGATCATGAACGCGGTGATCCGCTCGGTGATCACGCCGCGAATGAAGATCACCACGATGCCGACGAGGAAGTACCGCAGCGCCAGCGGGACCGTGGACTGCCCGAGCTGGCTCACGCCGTTGGCGACACCGAGCCAGACGAACAGCTCACCCGCGTTGGCGTAAGGGAAAAACGTGGTCACCGGGTGCACAAAGGACACCGCGGAGTCGTAGAACGCCGGCTTGTGCCGCTCCGGCAGGAAACGGCCGAACGAGTAGGCCATCGGGTTGGTGAGCATCAGCACGGCGAGGATCGGCATGATCGTGTAGCGCGTGATCCACCATTTCGCCGACCACCGCACGGCCCTGGTGACCCGTTGCTCGCCGATGAAGGTGGTGATCGCGTACATCGCCGTGAGCAGCACGATCAGCGTCGGCAGGATGCCGGTGACCAGGCTGATGAACTGCTTTCCGGATTCGGTGAACAGGCCGATGAAATGGCTCCCCAGCCACTCCAGGACACCGAGGGGACCGGAACTGGACCCGGTGTCCGCCTGCTGCGCCATTACAGCAAGCCCTTCCATATCTTCCTCCTTGTCGGCCCCCTGAAAAACGCGGTCTGCACTTCTGTGCAAATGTTCTTCACGTTTGCCAGTGATGTGTGTAACATGCCCGTCCAGTGGCTCACAACCCCCAGATCGCGAGGAGTGACATGCCCGAGATCAAGGTCAAGATCGCGTCGTCGGTCGGTCTGCACGCGCGTCCGGCGAGCCTGTTCGTCAAGGCCGCGGCCAAGCACGGCGGCACGGTCTCGATCGGCAGGCCCGGCGCCGAACCCGTCGACGCGCGCAGCATGCTTTCCGTGCTGGGCCTGGCGATCGGGCACGGCGAGGAGGTCGTGCTGCGCACCGAGGGCGAGGGCGCCGACGAGGCGCTCACCGAACTGTCGCGGCTTCTGGTGTCCGATCTGGACTCCTGATGCCACCACCACGTGAGCAGCAGCTGCTCGTCCGGGCGGCCCGGCTCTACTACGAGGAAGGCCGGTCGCAGAACCAGATCGCCGACACACTGGGCGTCAGCCGGTCCAGCGTGTCCCGCATGCTGACCGCGGCGCGCGATCGCGGCATCGTGCAGATCACGATCAACGACCCCACCGGCCGGGACCTCGAACTCGAAGGCGAGCTCACCGCGCGTTTCGGGTTGCGTGACTGCCGCGTGGCCGAAACGCCCGGCGGGGAACGCCCACTGCCCCGTGTCGGCGATCTCGGTGCCCGGTGGCTGCTAGAGAATCTCCATGCGGGACAACGGATCGGCGTCTCGTGGGGACACAGCCTGCAGGCGGTCGTCCAGCACATTCCCGACGAGGGCACCCGCGACGTCGAGGTGCTGCCACTGGTCGGCGGCCTGTCCGCGGTCGATTCGGCGATCGCGGGCGAGGAACTCGTACGCGATCTCGCCGGCAGGCTCGGCGGCTCGTTCCGTCGACTGCACGCGCCCGCGTTGCTCACTTCCAAGGCGGGGCGCGATGTCCTGCTCGCCGAACCGTCCATTCGCGACACTCTCGAAGCCGCCTGCCATGTGCACATCGCGATGGTCGGCATCGGCAGCTTCGGCGTCGGGTCGTCGGCGGCACTGCTGCGCGCGCTGGAGCTCTCCGACGAGGAGATGACGCGGTTCGAGGCCGCGGGACCGGCGGGCGACGTCTGCGCCCGCTACTTCGACGGCGACGGCAAGGCGCTGCACGGCCCGGTGGACGACCGCGTGCTCGGCATCTCGCTCGAATGCCTCGCGGGCATCCCCACCGTCGCGGGCGTCGCCGCCGGGCCGGACAAGGCACGCGGGACGCTCGGCGCGTTGCGGACGGGCGCGCTCGATGTGCTCATTTGCGACCGGTCGCTGGCCGGCAGTCTGCTGGCGGAGGGTACTTCAGTAAGTTAGGCGCGTGACCATCGAGTTCCCCGCCGTGCCGCAGCCCGACGAGCCCACCCGCGCGGAGGCGCGCCGCCGCCACGCGACGCTGGCCAAACCCGCGGGATCGCTGGGCACGCTGGAGGATCTCGGCACCTGGATCGCCGCGTGCCAGGCCACCTGCCCGCCGCGGCCGTTCACCCGGCCCCGCGTGGTGATCTTCGCGGGAGATCACGGCATCGCGGCGAAGGGCGTCTCGGCTCAGCCCGTGGAGACGACGGCGCGGCTGTTCACCACGCTGCTCAAGGGCGACGGGGTGACCAACGCGCTGGCTTCGGTCGCCGGCGCCGGCCTGCGGGTGGAGGACATCGCCATCGACGCCGACACCCCGAGCCCGGAATTCAAGGTACGCAAGGGATCCGGCTCGATCGACAGCGAGGACGCGCTCACGCCGGACGAGGTCGAGGCCGCGCTCAAGGCGGGTGCGGACATCGCCGACGCCGAGGTCGACTCGGGTGCGGACCTGCTCGCCGCGGGCGATCTGGGCGTGGGCGTCACGACCCCCTCGTCGGTACTGATCGCCGCCCTCACCGGCACCGAACCGGTCGCCGTCGTCGGGCGCGGGTCCGGCATCGACGACAACGCGTGGATGCGCAAGGCCGTCGCGATCCGGGACGCCCTTCGCCGCGCCCGCACCGTGCTCACCGATCCGGTCGCGTTGCTGCGCACCGCGGGTGGCGCGGATCTGGCGGCGATGACCGGTTTCCTCGCCCAGGCCGCGGTCCGGCGCACCCCGGTGCTGATCGACGGGCTGCCCGCTGCTGCGGCCGCGATGGTCGCCGAGGAGCTGGCACCGAACGCGCGCCTGTGGTGGCTCGCGTCGCACCGCTGCACCGAACCCGCGCATGCGATCGCGCTGGACCACCTCGACCTCAGCCCGGTGCTGGACCTGCACATCGGGCTGGGCCAGGCCTCGGGCGCGCTCGCCGCGCTGCCCCTGCTGCGGATGTCGGCCCGGCTGCTCACGGACGTCGCCGAAATGCCGTGAGGGCCCCTCCG
>Ga0164243_10004147_pt1 | contig 22814 bp, 15 predicted proteins | sample OricompcompostOP_FD_108781 | JGI IMG/M metagenome (GOLD analysis project Ga0164243, IMG submission 108781) | Organic Plus compost microbial communities from Emeryville, California, USA - Original compost - Organic plus compost (OP) | ecosystem: Engineered > Solid waste > Mixed feedstock >...
GAACCAGTCGGCATCATAGCCTCGGTCGGCCAGCATCCATTGTGCCTTGGGCAGGCTGTCGAGCAAGGCGGCCGCGCCCGTATAATCGCTGACCTGCCCGGCGGTCATGAAGAAGCTGATCGGGCGACCGTTCGCATCGGTCACGGCATGAAGCTTGGTGTTCATACCGCCCTTCGTCCGGCCGATCAGGCGTCCCGGTCGGCTGCCGGCTGATCCTCACCGATGGCACCGACATCCTCGTCTACCCCACCGATCGCCCGGCCTATGCCCGGCTCTGCCGGATGCTGTCGGTCGGCAAGGCCCGCGCCGGCAAGGCGAAGTGCGAACTCCATTGGGATGATCTCGCCGATTGGGGCGAAGGCCTGATCGCCATGCTCGTCCCCGATGCCGCGGATGACCTGACCGCCATGCGCCTGCGCCGCCTCGCATCGCTTTTCCGGGCTGCTGCTACATGGCGCTGACCCTGCGCCGCCGTCCGCGTGATTTCCTGCGGCTGCACGATCTGGTGAACATGGCGGCGCAGGCGGGCGTGCCGACGGTCGCGACCAATGACGTGCTGTTCCATGCGCCCGACCGCCGGATGCTTCAGGATGTGATGACCTGCATCCGCGAGGGCCGCACCATTGACGATGTGGGGTTCGCGAAGAACCGCCATGCCGACCGTTACCTGAAGCCCCCGGAAGAAATGGCCCGGCTGTTCCGCCTGTGGCCCGAAGCCGTGGCGCGTTCGCTCGAACTGGCCGAGCGCTGCCGGTTCAGCCTCGACGAGCTGGCCTATCAATATCCGCATGAAGTGGTTGACGATGGCCTGACCGCGCAGGCGACACTGGAGAAGCGCACATGGGAAGGCGTGGCCGAGCGTTTCCCCGAAGGCCTGCCCGATGAGGTTGCCGCAACCCTGCGGCACGAACTGGGGCTGATCGAGAGCCTCGATTATGCGCCCTATTTCCTGACGGTGGATTCGATCGTCCGCTTTGCGCGCTCGCAGGGCATCCTCTGCCAGGGGCGTGGCTCGGCCGCCAACAGCGCGGTCTGCTATGTACTCGGCATCACCTCGATCGATCCCTCGCGCAACAACCTGCTGTTCGAGCGGTTCGTCAGCGAGGAACGGCGCGAGCCGCCCGACATCGATGTCGATTTCGAGCACCAGCGCCGTGAGGAAGTCATCCAGTGGGTCTATGATACCTATGGCAGAACCCGCGCCGCGCTGTGCTCGACCGTGATCCGCTACCGCGCCAAGGGCGCGCTGCGCGACGTCGGCAAGGCGATGGGCCTGCCCGAGGACATGATCAGCCTGCTGTCCTCGCAGATCTGGGGCTGGTCGACCGAAGGCGCCGAGCCCAAGCACGCCGAGGAACTGAACCTCAATCTTGACGATCGACGCCTCCGGCTGAACCTCGATCTTGCCCGCCAGCTGATCGGCACCCCGCGCCATCTCTCGCAGCATCCCGGCGGCTTCGTGCTGACCGAGGACCGGCTCGACGAACTGGTGCCAATCGAACCGGCGGCGATGGAAGACCGGCAGGTGATCGAATGGGACAAGGACGATGTCGATGCGCTGAAGATGATGAAGGTCGATGTGCTGGCGCTGGGGATGCTCTCGGCCATGCGGCGCGGGTTCGACCTGCTGCGCGGGCATAAGGGCGTCGATCTCGATCTCGCGTCGATCCCGGCGGAAGATCCGCGCACCTATGCGATGATCCGCAAGGCCGACACGCTCGGCACGTTCCAGATCGAATCCAGAGCGCAGATGGCGATGCTGCCGCGCATGCGCCCACGCACCTATTATGATCTGGTCATCCAGGTCGCGATCGTCCGGCCCGGCCCGATCCAGGGCGACATGGTGCATCCCTATCTGCGGCGACGCGAGGGCGAGGAGAAGGTCGACTTCCCGACACCCGAACTGGAGAAGGTACTGGGCAAAACGCTTGGCGTTCCGCTGTTTCAGGAACAGGCGATGCAGGTCGCGATGGTCTGCGCCGGGTTCAGCGCCGCCGAGGCCGACCAGCTCCGCCGCGCGATGGCGACGTTCAAGCATACCGGCGGCGTGGCCCATTTCCGCGAGCGGCTGATGAGCGGGATGATCGAGCGCGGTTATACGCAAGAGTTCGCCGGGAAGATCATCGGCCAGCTCGAAGGGTTCGGCAGCTATGGGTTCCCGGAATCCCATGCCGCCAGCTTTGCGCTGATCGCCTATGCCAGCGCCTGGCTCAAATGCTGGCACCCCGATGTCTTCTGCGCCGCGCTGCTCAACAGTCAGCCGATGGGTTTCTACGCGCCTGCGCAAATCGTGCGCGATGCCCAGAGCCACGGCGTCGAGGTGCGGCCCGTCTGCGTCAACGCCTCGCGCTGGGACTGCACGCTGGAGCCGACTGGCGATGACCGTTTCGCGATCCGGCTCGGGTTCAACCGGGTCTCCGGCCTCGCCAACGCCCAAGCCGCCGCCATCGTCGCGGCCCGTGCCGAACAGCCGTTCCGGGATATTGATGACCTGTGGCGCCGCGCCGGCGTGCCTGCGGCCGCGCTGGTGAAGCTGGCGGAAGCGGATGCGTTCCGCCCTGCGTTCGGGCAAGAACGGCGCGAGGCGCTGTGGGCGATCAAGGCGCTACGCGATGAGCCGCTACCGCTGTTCGCGGCGAGCGCGAGCGACGACGGGCGCCCGCCCGCCGAGATCGTCGAGGAAGCCGTCCGGCTGAAGGCCATGACGGCGGGCCGCGAGGTGGTGGAGGATTATCGCCATACCGGCCTGACCCTGCGCCGGCATCCGCTTGCTTTCCTGCGCGGAGAACTGGCGCGCCAACGCTTCCTGTCCTGCGCCGATGCCCATGCGCTGAAGGACGGTCGCCCGGTTCGGACCGCCGGGCTGGTGCTGGTCCGGCAGCGCCCCGGATCGGCGAAGAACGTCACCTTCATCACCATCGAGGACGAAACCGGCATCGCCAATCTCGTCGTCTGGCCGGACCTCTATGAGAAGCAGCGGCGGATCGTCCTGACCAGCGCGATGCTTGGCATTCAGGGACGCATCCAGCGCGAGGGCGATGTCATCCATCTGATCTGCGCGAAGCTGTTCGATCTCACGCCCTTGCTGTCCAGTCTCAGCGAGTTGGGAGATGCCTTCCCAAAACCCGGCGGGCGCGGCGTTGGCGCGCGCTTCGGTGCGACGGACGATCCTCGTGAACGGCCGCCGCCCATGGCCGGCCTTCGTGGCGCAGATCGACATGAGGGCGCGCTCAGGGTGAAGTCACGTAACTTCCATTGAGCCTTATGACGATTGCTGCACGCGCGCCGCTCGTTCAAAGCCAATCGCGATCACAAACTTCCCATGAAGAAAGGCCGGCAAAGAGAATGAGTTTGGAAAGTGTGAAGGCGTTCATGGCTGCCCATGCCCCGGATATAGAAATCCTCGAAACGCAGGCCAGCACGGCGACGGTCGCTGAAGCGGCCGCCGCCCATGGGGTGGAACCCGCGCAGATCGCCAAGACGCTCTCCTTGCGGGTCGGCGAGCGCGTCGTGCTGCTGGTCACTGCGGGAGACGCGCGTCTCGACAATGGCAAGGCAAAGGCGGCGTTCGGCGGCAAGGTCAAAATGCTGGGCCGGGAAGAGGTCGAGACGATCACGGGACACCCTGTGGGTGGCGTCTGCCCGTTTGGCCTTGCATCGGCCCTGCCGGTCTATTGCGATGAAAGCCTGCGCCTGTTTGCCGTCGTCATTCCGGCGGCGGGCGCCACGAACGCAGCTTTGCGGATCGAGCCTGACCGGATGGCCGCGATCACCAAAGCCCAATGGGTCAATGTTTGCCGGTGACCGGCCTGAACGCGGGCCGATCTATGAAAATATGCCACCAGCGGTGTCGTGATCGAGGGAGCCGTCATGGCCAAAGCGTGACCCACATACTCCGCAATCGACGCCATCCCCGAAGTCTGGTCGGCCCTGACGGATTCAGGCGAACGGACCGAGGATGGCCATTGTCTGAACAGCCGAAACACAGCATGGTCTCGTTCCACCTGAGCCTCCCCGAACGAGGGATTATTGTGTGGCCGTCCCGAGTGGCAACCGGTTGTAAGGTTATAGAGGCGAGATCTGTTCGCCGGTATTGATGATCAGCCTCTGCTGGTATCGCCGGAAGACAATGGCGATGATGCGAGCGGCATTCGCGGCGGAAATGTTCGGTGCCAAGGACTGCGCTCCGACAAGGACTGCGCTCCGATCAGATAAACGATGAACATGTCACCAACCTGACCCAAAACTGGTCCATACCAGATTAACTTCACTAATCTGGATATGACGTGTTTGAACGAATCGGAAAAGCTCCGCGAACGACAATCGTTTCGCTCGGCGCGGGAGCCGCGGCGGCATTTTGCGCCTATTTCTCGATGTATGCCTTTCGCAAGCCATTCGCCGCGGCGACATTCGCTGACCAGCCCGCTCTACTCCTCGATCTCGATTACAAGACGACGCTGCTGATCGCCCAGGTTCTGGGCTACGCGCTATCCAAGCTGATTGGCATCCGTATGATCGCCGAGTTCGGGCGGACCGGGCGGGCGGGCGCTATTCTGACCCTGATTGGCATCTCCTGGCTCGCGCTCATCCTGTTCGGGGCCGTGCCCGCACCATGGAACATCGGCTTTCTGTTCCTGAACGGACTGCCACTCGGCATGATCTGGGGCCTGGTGTTCAGCTATGTCGAAGGGCGCCGCGCATCCGAGGCGATGGGCGCGCTGCTCTGCGCGAGCTTCATCCTCTCGTCGGGTGTCGTCAAATCGGTTGCGATCCTGGTCATGGACTGGGGCGTAGGAGAATTCTGGATGCCGGCGGTTACGGGGGCTCTCTTCTTTCCGCTTCTCCTGTTGTCGCTGTGGTTGCTCGAGCGGATGCCGCCCCCCGACGACCGCGACATCGCCGAGCGCACAGCGCGCGTCCCGATGCGTGCGCGGGAGCGTGCAAGTTTCCTCCGCAACCATGGCGTCGCCATGCTCCTGCTCGTATCGGGCTATGTTCTGTTGACCGCGATCCGGGACTTCCGCGACAACTTCGCGGCCGAGCTCTGGATTGCCATGGGCCAGGGTGGCATCGCTTCAGTATTCTCCACCTCCGAACTGCCAGTTATGATCGTCGCTCTGACCGCGCTGGGCGCGCTGACGCTCATCCGCGACAATATGCGGGCTCTGTTGGCCATGCACGGAATCATCCTGATCGGCGCGCTACTGCTGGGCCTCTCAACGCTGGCGTTCCAGCACGGATGGCTTGCGCCATTCTCCTATATGATCCTGACCGGCGCCGGACTCTACCTCGCTTATACGCCGTTCAACGCGATGCTGTTTGACCGCATGATCGCCGCACTCGGCCATGTGGGCAATGCTGGTTTTCTGATCTATATCGCGGACAGTTCGGGCTATGTCGGCAGCGTTGCTTTGCTTCTGTATCGAAGCCTGGCAGCCCCATCGATGGACTGGCTCTCCTTCTATATTTCTTGCGCCTATCTCACGGCCATCGCGGTGGCGGTGCTGACCGTCTGTTCGGCTGCCTGGTTCCATTTCCATGTCGGGAAACACCATGTTCGCCCATCCGCCGCCTGACCTTGCCATTGTCGGGGCCGGGATCGTCGGCCTGGCCCATGCGCTTGCGGCGGCAAAGAAGGGAAAGCGGGTCCTTGTCGTCGATCGCGACGCGCAGGCAAACGGAGCCTCGATACGCAATTTCGGCTTTGTCACCGTGACCGGACAGCAGCGCGGGCGGGTGTGGGCTCTCGCGCGCCGCAGCGCCGCGATCTGGCGCGACATCGCCCCGCGCGCCGGAATCTCGATCGAGCAGCAGGGATTGCTGATGGTTGCACAGCGCGCCGAAGCCGCCATCGTGATCGACGCCTTTGCCGCTACCGAGATGGGCGAGGGCTGCGAACGCCTGACAGCCGCACAGGCACGCCGCCACTGTCCTGAACTGAGCGGCGAAATCACCGCGGCGCTGCTGTCCAGCGCGGACCTGCGGGTAGAGTCGCGCAGCGCCATCCCCCTGCTGGCAAAATGGCTGCACGACGCCTGGGATGTGCGCTTCATCCGGGGCGTCGCCGCCAGCCGGATCGAGCCGGGCGCGATCATTTTGAGCAACGGCGAGCGCATCGTGGCGCCTCGCATCATCGCCTGCCCCGGCGACGACTGGTCTAGCCTCTTCCCTGCTTCCTTTGCGGAGGCGGGCATTACACGCTGCCAGTTGCAGATGCTCCGCCTGGCCCCGCCTGGATGGCAGTTGCCCAACCCGGTGATGAGCGACCTCTCGATGGTGCGCTATCTGGGTTACGCCGATCTGCCGGAATCCGCTCCGCTTAGAGAACGCCTCCGGAGCGAAGCGCGCGATGAACTGGATCACGGCATCCATCTGATCGTGGTGCAAGGCGCGGATGGATCGCTCGTCGTCGGGGACAGCCACATCTATGCGCCGACCCCGGAACCCTTCTCGTCCGCAGCCGTCGACGCAGCGATCCTGCGCCAGTTCGCCGCGCTGTTCGGCGGTGCGCTACCCGTCGTCGAGCGGTGGACGGGCACTTATGCCAGCGGTCCCGACCACAGCATCATACACGAGCCGTTGCCCGGCGTACGGCTGGTGGTGGTGACGAGTGGCACGGGCGCTTCGACCGGCTTCGCGCTGGCGGAGGATGTGGTTTCTTCAATCTTCGAGGACTGACCGATATGATGGAATCCCGTTTTCCCTTTCCCGACGCCCTCCGGGCGGTGATCTTTGACTGGGCCGGCACGATGATCGATTTCGGCAGCCGGGCGCCGGTGATCGCACTATGCCAGACCTTCGCCGAACATGGCGTGCCGATCACCGAGGCGGAAGCGCACGAGGACATGGGCCGGGCGAAGTGGGATCATATCGCCCGCCTGCTCGCCAAGCCGCGCATCGCCCAGGCCTGGTCGGAGACTAAGGGGAGCGAGGCGACGCCCCAGGACGCCCGAATACTGTTCGAAGCGATCGGTCCCGCTATGATCGAGGCCGCACGCGAATGCGCCATCCTGGTCCCCGGCGCGGCGGAAGTGGCGTGCGGCCTGCAACGTGCCGGCGTGAAGGTCGGCTCCTGCACCGGTTATACACGCGCAATGATGGAGGCGATCCTGCCTTACGCGGCGGAGCAGGGCTACCGGCCCGACCATGTCGTATGCGCCGGGGAAACGCCTGAGGGGCGTCCTTCTCCGCTCATGGCCTGGAAGAACCTTGTCGAACTGGGTGCCTGGCCCGCCTACGCCTGTGTCAAGGTCGATGACACCGAGGTCGGCATCGCCGAAGGCCGGGCGGCGGGCATGTGGACGGTCGGGGTGGCGGCCAGCGGCAACGAGATCGGCCTGACCGCTCAGGCGCTCACCATGCTGCCGCCAGACGAACGGCAAAGGCTAATCGCACGCGCGACCGATCGGCTGATGACGGCGGGAGCCCATCTGGTCATCGCCACCGTGGCCGACCTGCCCGAGGCGCTGGGCCATTTGCCGATAGGTTCTCCGCTGGATGTGCGGGTTCCGTGATCAGGCGTCCAGTTCGCCGCGTACCGACAGGTCGACGTGGATACGGATGGCGTCGTGGCGCCAATATTCCTGATCATACTCGACCACGCGCCCCTTTTCGTCGAAACTCGTCCGCACCACCATCAGGCTGGGCGCGCCCGGCTTGGTGCCCAGCGTTTCAGCGGCCTCCTTTGCCAGCGCGCAGGGCCGCATGTCGACACGATTGCGCGCGACGACGACGCCATATTTGTGCTTGAGGATCTGCGTCAGCGAGCCATCGAGATCGTGATCGAGCAGGCCGGGCGCGAGCGCGGGATCGACGGTGATCCGTTCAACGAGCACAGGTCTTCCGTCGATCGTCCGCATCCGCTCGATCACGTGGAGCGGCGAACCCGGGGCGACGCGGAATATGTCGGCCAGCGCGGCGTTCGCGTTGATGCTTGATTTGGCCAGCGTTATCGTGGCGGGCATGCGGCCCTGTTCGGTGACATAGGCCATGAAGCCCGCCCAGCGCGTGGGATCATAGGTGATGGCGGGCGGGGAGACATACCAGCCTGATCTGACGCGACGGTAGATCAGCCCTTCGGCTTCGAGCTGCGCCAGCGCCTGCCGGATGGTGCCCCGCGCGAAGCCGGCACTGGTTTGGAACTGCCGCTCCGACGGAAGCCGGGAACCCGCCGGCAGCTTGCCGATCTCGATATTGAACGCGATCTGATCCCGCAGCGCCAGATATTGCGGCCCGGCCGCTTCGCCCGGCGTGCCCTCCATGGGGATCATGTCAGCGCTTTGTCGCATGGCGAAGCTTTGCCGCCCGGGTCCGGGGCGGTCAAGGCGCAATGCCGGGCCGCCACCCGCCAGATAGCGGATGGCGGCCGGCTCATGTCAGAACACGTAGCTGGCGCGCATCAGGAAGGTGCGGCCCGGCTCCATATAGTCTTTCATATAGGAAGGGTTGTCACCCTTGGTGGTCCAGTATTTCCAGCCGCCAAGGATATTGGCGACATCGAAATCGACCGCAAACTGGTCGGTCAGATGGAAGCGCGAGTGGAAATCGAGGCTCTTGTTGGGGCGGACCCATTTGTCGACCGCATTGTCGCGCATATCCTCGATGAACTTGCCGCGATAATTGTAGGACAGCTTCGCCTCGATTCCATATTTCTGGAACGTCAGCGCCGCATTGTACATCAGGTGCGGTGTGTTGATGAGGCGGATCGGGCGCCCCTTTCGATAGGGCAGACCCGTTTCTGCCTCGCTGTGCTGCACGGTCAGGTTGGCCTCGATCCCGAAACCGTCGAACGGCTCGGGTAGTCCTTGCAGCGACTTTATGAAATTGAACTCCATGCCATAGACCTTGGCCGTCTCACCATTCTGTGGCTGGGTGATCTCGATCGAGCCGTTCGGCGTTGTTGCCGGAACCTCGCTGCCGTTGGTGAAGATGAAATTGCGGATGCGCTTGTAGTAGGCGGTTGCTGAGATGATGCTCGAGGAATCGGGATAATATTCCGCCGACAAATCGAGGTTCAGTGCCCTTGCCGCCTTGAGGTCAGGATTGCCGCGGCTGATCGCGATGATCTCGCCAGTCCCGGGTTCGCGGGTGACGCTTTGTCCGGCAGAGATATATCCATATTCGGGCGGGGAATAGCCCGTCCAGATCGCGGCACGCACCGTGGCTTTCGGCGAGGGGCGCCAGATGGCGTTCACGCTGGGAAGCAGGACAGTATACCCGCGATCGGTCGTGTCGAAACCGCTGTTGGCGCCATCGTCCGACCAGAACACATTATGCGTCTCGCGGCGTTCCATGCGGGTGCCGACGATCACTCTTAGCGTATCGAAATCGAAATTGGCCAGCGCATAGGCAGCGTAGACCTTCTCGGTCGACCGCTTGTCGTCCGCCAGTTGATCCGTGTCGTCGGGAGCGAAAGGATTGACCTGTTCGGCCGCCCTGATCGCCGCGATCACGGCCTCCCGGCTAAAGACGTCGCCATAATAATATTGCCCGCCCAGCATACTGGTGACTTCCTTCTCGACCAGCCCCGACTGATCGAGGTTGAGCCCGTCGAGCGGGGTTCCGGCGAAGTCGCCATCGTATAGCCGGGTGCTGTCATATTTCCGTTTCGACCGCATGAACTTGGCGCCCACCTTCACATGGTCGAGCACACCGCCGACATCATATCGTCCGTCCAGCCGGAAGGCGATGCGGTTATCGGTCTGCTTGCTGCGCTCGTGCGAGGCGCCGTCGAAGAGGAGAAGCGAGGAATCCGTTTCGACGAAGCGGGCGAAGGCGGGCAGCCCGGCCTTGGGAAAGCGGGGATTGCTCGACACCCAGTCAATGCCTGTCGCATTAAGTGGCCAGGCGCATTGATCGCAGCCATAGCTGATCGAATAGCTGTCGGGATTGCTTCGTTCTCCGCCCGAATAGCTGAGATCATACTCCAGTGACAGCTTGCCCAACTGGCTGCTGCCACCGGCGTTGACCGTATACAGGGTCTGGTCGAGATTGATCGTTTCGAAATTGCGGGCGAACTGGAACTGTTTCGGATTCCATACGCCAGAGCGGCCGTTCAGCGACCAGTATCCATTGGTCCCCGTGTCGGCATCGGTGATCCTCCCATCGCCGTCGCGATCGACGATCTGCGCGGTGGTATAGCCGTAGATCTTGCCCTTGACCGGATCTTCGCCGACGATCATCGCATCGGGCTGCGCAAGGTTGCGGTCCTCGATGTCGACCTGGGTCAGCCGCGCTGTCGGGCGGTTGCGATAATCGGTGAGGTCGTTCGTCCCGCGTTGCTCCTGCCGTGAATACTGGCCCCGCAGGTAAAGCAGGGTCGCGTCGCCGCGATAGTCGAGGGAGATGTTCCCGCCATAACGGGTCTGCTTGAGGCGCCGGTAGTCAAGGTCGATGCCGGGAAGGTGCATGTTGCTTTCGTCGATGATCTCTTCGGCGTCCTTGCGCCAGTTATAAGGCTCCCACTCACCATCGTTCTCGGTCTCCTGGCCATTGCCATGCGACACGCCATAATTGGCGGAAACAAAAATGCCGAAGCGGTCGTCGGCAAAACGGGTACCAAAGTCGCCCTGGATCTGGTAGCTACCGGCCTTCTCACCGGCCTTGTCCGCCTGCTGGTTGATGCCTGCGGCACCGTAAAGGCGGATGATCGTGGAATCCTTGAAATCGAAGGCGGTCGGCGTCCGGAAATTGATGGTGCCGCCAATGGCATCGCCATCCAGGTCGGGTGTGAGCGTCTTGGTCACGCGGACCTCGGCAAGGCCGTTGGGGGGGAGAACGGTCAGGGATACGTCGCGGCTGTCGGGGTTGGTTTGCGCGACGCGTACGCCATTGATCGACACCGCATTATAGGTGCCCGCGAGCCCGCGTACCGTGACATATTCCCCCTCACCGGTGTCCTGGTTGACGATCACCGAGAGCCCTGGGATGCGTGCGAGCGAGTCTGCCACATTGGCATCGGGCAACTTGCCCAGATCGTCCGCCGATATGACGTCCACGACATTATCCGCGGTTCGTTTGGCGCCGATCGCGGTTTCTGTGCTGAGCCGCTGACCGGTAACGACGATAGTCTCGCCCGGCGCTGCATCTTCGGCATGGCCGATTGCAGGGACGCAGGCTGCCGCAAGCGCGGCGCAGGACGCGGATAGGTGAAAGGCTGAGCGCACGGCCGACGGCCTGGTCGATTGCATGATCGGTTCCCTTGAATAAATCCCTCGAACTGACCGATCGGTTCAGGATCGCCGGCTAAAATCCGAATCACCTTCAAGCGGTCATCTGGTATAGGCCAGAATGTCATGACACGGTGATTACATATGCTGCGCTTGCGAGAGAAATGCTGAAGCATGTCAGACAGGATGCCGGCCTTAGTTCGCACAGCTGCGCGAACAGCATCTGACAGGTTGCTGGTCTCGGTGGGTGCCTCGTGAATCGGCAGTCTGGCGTTCCCTGGCTGGAGCGCTCCGTTCACTATGCGGGATGGAGGAGCATGCGGCGCGTCCGAACGCGCTAGTTGCGCCCGCCCAGTGTTTCGCGCGCGGCGCGATCGCCAATCAGCCGCTCAAGGAGGGGGCGGTAGGATTCGAGTTCGGAAACCACCCAGTTCTTGCGCTTTCCGGTGTCATCATAGCGCCGCAACCTGATCGCTTCCTCGAAGAAACGTGCCTGTGCAAAAGCGCTCGCCTCCGCCGCAGTCATCGGGCCGCCCTGAAGCTGGAGACTGAGTTCCGATGCGCGGCTCAGCGCTGAACGGTAGCCGGGCTCCGACGCACAGAGATAGCGCTTCGCCTCGACATGCATCCTGACAGGTTCGGTCACGCCGTCCGGGAAAGCGGTGGCGAGAAAGGCCGCGCCGATGACCTCGTGTCGGGCATCGATACCGCGCTGCTCCGCTGCATTTCCGGCATCGTCGATGAACTGCCCGATATCATGCAGCAATGCGGCAGCGATCAGCGTATCGGGCGCCCGGTCTTCGCGCGCGAGTTGGGCGCATTGCAGCGCGTGCTCGAGCTGGGTGATATCCTCGCCATAGGTGAGACGTCCGAATTGGTTGATTATATTGAATATTTTATCGATCATCTGATCCGAGCCCAATCTGGAAGATGTGGAAGCGCTGGCCGACGCAAGGGGCAAAAGCTCTGGCGCAGACGGATGACTTATTGGACTATACCAATAATTTCAACCGGAAGCCCTGCGCGAAGTTCGGAACAGATGCACTACTTGGTAATGGTGAAGGTGTCGCGCAGATGGCCATCGGCATCTATCGCTTCGGCCTCAAGCCGGTCCCCCGCGCCGCGCAGCATCAGATAATGATGGTCACGAAAGGTCTTGCGGTTGAAGCCCGGCTTGGTCGGCTGGAAATCCTCCAGGTTTCCGCCCATGCCTCCCACCTGCACATAAGTGATGCCATTCGCCATATCGATCTTGCCGCCCCTGATCGGCCAGCTGCGCTCGTAGGTATGGAGGTGACCGACAATGACGAGGTCGACTGAGTGCTTCTCGTATATCGGCTCGAGTTCCGCCGTTACCACCGGATCGCCGCCGTGCGACACGCCAGTCCAGCTATCGCCATAATCGTCCTCGTCGGTGGACCTCAGCGCATGATGATGCATGGCGATCTTCCATTTCGCGGTCGACGAAGCGAGCGCCTGGTCCAGCCAGGCTCTCTGCCGCGCGCGGAAGCCAGGCTCGCGCTTTTCGCGATCTTCGAGATTGCTGTCGATGACGAAAATTTCGGCGTCACCATAGCGGATGTTGAAGAACGCCTCGTCGCCGGGCTGGCGGTGATAGTGGCGGAACCAATGAAGTTCGCTCTCACCGTTTCCGGGTGCCGCTATCACCGGCACCCGGCCGAACAGCGGCCCCATGCCGGCGAAATACTCATGCGTCCATTCAAAGCGGCGCTCGAGCGAACCGCCATCGGTGAGATCGCCGGCAAGTAGCAGGACATTGGGGCGCTCTTCCCAGATGAGCGCGCTCATCCGTCGGTTGATATGGGTGCGCGCTTCGGTGTCGGCGCTGATCGCCATGGTGAAGGCGGCTCCCGGCGGGGGCGCGGTCCGGAATGACAAAAGACCGGATCGCACTTCGTTGCCTTGCGTGTCCACGCCTGTCACGCGGTAGAAATACGGCGTATCGACCTTCAACCCGTCTAGGCGTAGTCCGCCGATCCGTTTGCCATCGTGCGGTATCTGGCGCGATTGCAGTGCATCGGCCGTCTCCCCCCACTCAACGGTGGTTGCGACCGGACGATTGGTTTCCCACGAAAGCTCGATCGACCTGGTCGTCGGCGTATTGAGATAAGGGGGCTGAGTGAAATGGAGCGCCTTATCGGTCAGCCAGCCTTCCTCGACGAGCCGTGTGCGGCGATCGAATGCGGCCTTGACCTCCGCCGCGCCAAGTGCACGACCGTAAATGGCCGCAGCCTTGACCAGATCGTCCAAGCGCATGAAGCGCTCCGCCTCGAAGAAGCCGCTCAGTTGCAACGAGGCGTCGGAAACTGCGTTGGCGGGAAGCTCCGCCTGCCCCTTGACGACTCCGTCCACATAGAGCGTCCAGCGCGCTCCGTCTCGCACGCCCACGACGTGATGCCAGCGGCGCTTGTATCCCTCGCCGGTCTCTGCCTTCAGCAGCGGCATACCATCCGCACGTACCGGGCCAAACAACGCCTCGCCCGAGATATAGCCAAGCGCCCAGTCGGGACGCGGCTGGCCGCTGTCGATCAGCGCGCCGATGCGCTGATTGACGTGGTCGAGCAGCCAGAGTTCCACCGTGAAGGCTTCTCCGCGCGGTTCAGCGTCCAGTACTCGGCGTTCCGTCGCCCGCATGCCGGAAAGAACTGGCATTGTGCGTTCCGTCGAGATCAAGGGTAAAGGCGGTGTTTCTCGCTTCGGCGCCGGGTCAGCTCGCCTCGGCAAGGCATTGTCAGGTTCGAAGGTCCATTCGGCCAAAGGTCGAAGCGCGGCAGCAACTGGCGCGGGCTGGTCACTGGCTTCGGCATGGCTGACGGGCAGCACTGAGCCGAGGAGCGCCACAGTTGCGGCGATCGTTCTGGAAAACCGGGCCTTGCTTCCGCTTTCCCGATCCGCTCCGAATGTGGCAGCATCCGCCATAATCAATCTCCAATCAATTCTGGACTAGACCAGTATCCGGGATCGGGGACAATTTCATGACATCGGGCACTGCCCATCTATTGCGACGAAAGCCTGCAACCTTTTCCTGTGCTTATCCTGGTAGCCGGCGCAAAAAATGCAGCCTTGCGTACAGAGCCCGGTCGGATGGTGGAGATCACCGGCGCGCAATGGGTCGATGTTTGCCTGTAACAGGCCTGAGCGTGGACTGATCTATGGCGCTCTGACCGCGCTCTCACCTGCGCGGCGACAGAACCCTGGAGCGTGGAAAGAGCCGCTTGGCGATCATTTCTGCGTCTGGAGCGCGCGCTGGTCCTGCTTGCGTAGCCGGCTGTGAGTTTCAGTGAGAGGCATGAACCGGGCCGGTGGCGCCATCCGCACCCCCCAAGGCTGCTTCATGGTTTCATCGGCGCGATTCCATCGAGCTTAAGCGCATCACGGATGATATAATGAAGATCGGTCTGATCGAGCAGGCCACTGACGTTGACGGCACGGGGGCCGAACGCGGCGATGCGCAGTTGGGCACCGGTATGTTCCTGCGATCCTTCCTCGGCTGTTCCGTAACTGATCGTCATGACGGCTCCGTCCCGTGTGCTCAGGGCGGCGGTGAGCCCGGGGGCGCGCGTACCGTTGCTCACGATCTGACTGGAATGCGCATGGTCGGCCGTGACGATCACGAGCGTGCGTCCGTCGGCTTTGGCAAACTCAAGTGCGATCTGGACAGCTTCATCAAGGTCAACCGTCTCACCAATCTGCCCGCAGGGATTGGCGGCGTGGTTCTGCTTGTCGATCGATGCCCCTTCCACCTGAAGGAAGAAACCCGTTGGCTTGTCCTTGAGCAACGCGATCGCCTTTTGCGTCATGGCCGCAAGGGTCGGGGTTGTAGCCGTGCGTTCCGGGTTCGGCCGACAGGTGGCCGGAGGCTGGTCGATGTTGCCATGACGGCTTGCCCGAGGGCCGATCCAGCGCTCCGGCATATTGCCGTCCGAGAACAAGCCGATCAGTGGTTGGCGGCCGTCCGCGTGGCTCACTGCATCCAGTTCCGGGGCCGTCCGCACTATCCGGTACCCACGAGTTCTCGCCTGTTCGAACAGCGTGAGGCCCTTCCATTTGCCCGCCGTCGCTTTTTCCGCAAAACTTGCCGCGCCGCCACCCAGCACCAGATCGGCACGGGTGTCGAGTATTTGCTCGGTGATAGAACCAGCCCCGCCGTTCTCGAGCGCGTTCTGAGGGCAATCCCTGCTTGTTCGCACAGGCGCATAGCATTTGCGACTGGTGACGTGGGCCATCTGTGCAGCCGGTGTCGCATCCTGAATTTCGGCAGTGGACACGTTGCCGGTTGCGAGACCCGCGGCCTTTGCAAGCTCAAGAAGAGTCTGGTGCGGCTTTCCCGCTATGTCCACGCCAATCGCCCCGTTGTAACTCTTCACACCGGACGCCCAGGCGGTCGCGGATGCAGCAGAGTCGGTCACATAGTCCGGCTTCCCGGTCTCCCGATCGAGCGAATAGTGGGTGTAGTTGCCGGTAAGCGGCATCGCGTCGATGCCCTTGAAGTAACCGCCTGCCCCTTCGGCGTAGTTGCGTGCGATCGTGATCTCCGAATCGCCCATGCCGTCACCGATCAGCAGGATGACGTTGCGGACCTCGCCCTCGCCATTACTCAGCTTTGTGTAGACCTCGCGCATGTCACTCGGTAGGCGACGGGCACCGCCGGGCTCGCGCGCATCGCCACGTGCAGCCCGTGACAAATCAGGCACATCGCCCTGTGCGACAACGGCCTGGCTTGAAAGGGCGAGTAAAGCTGCAACTGCAAGACGTGCGATCACAAATATCCTCCGTCAGGGAGAGGTTAGATAAGTCGCTATGGGGAAACGACCCTTGTCGACCGCCAACTCAGCGGCTCCCGGAGGAGACTTCGAATACCGGCAACGGGCCTTCCTGCGCATCTTTCAGCCTGACACCCATGGCCTGGGCGAGTGTGGGCGCTATCTCCAGCATGTTAATTATGCCGAGATTTTGTCCGGCCTTGATGCCCTTGCCCTTGATGAAAAAGGAAGCGTTCATCGCCGAAACTTCGGGCAAATAGCCGTGCGTCCCCCGGGTGGTCGGGAGCGTGACCAGCCGGTCGCCCAGATAGCCGCCGCCAAGCACCGTACCCGGCTTCATTGCCAGCACGAAACTCGCGCCAGGATAGCCACCCAGTTTTTCGATTTCGTCACCTTCGATGATGCGGTCGATTCCATTGGCGGGGTCGGCGGCCAGGCGATGCAGCAGTTCGGACACTCCGGCGCGTGTCACGGTGTCGGACGGGTCTTTGAGCAGGATGGCGTCGCCCCAGCGCTTCGCCTGCCAGTCCTTCACTTCCACTGCGCGGCCAGACACTAACGGCGCGATCTCGATCAGGCCGGCTTCGATCAACGGAATGTTGATGTTGAGAACGCGCGTGTATGGAGCCTGCCCATGGTCGGAGACAACGGCGATTATCGTGTCGGGATCGTTCGCGAGGGCGGTCTTGATGATTTCGCCAAGCACCGCATCCTCATGTTCCATGGCACGCCTGGCTTCGGCGCTCCAGGGACCATGGGCATGTGCAGCGGAATCGACCGAGACAGTATGAAACATCATGAAGCCGGGTTTGTAGCGGTTCATGATCTCGGTTGCGAAACGCAGGCGGGTTGTGCTGCCGGTTTCATCTGCGTCCTGATAGTAGCTGCCGAGTTTCGATTGCAGATCGGCCAGAAGGCCATCCGGACGGGCCATGGCCTCCTGAAATTTGATGGCGATTTCGGACTTGTAGGGGTCTGTATAGGGTAGATTATATTTGATGCTGGGGCTGCCCGCCGTGTTCAACCAGCCGACGCTGCCCGTTTCGATACCGGCGCGCGCCGCGGCGTCGTATAGCGCATCCACTTTGATATCGCTGGCGAATGTACACAGGATGGAAGAAAAGCCGTCTGTTTCCAGCGGATCATTGCGGGTGATGCCATGGCTGGAAGGCGACACGCCGGTAACGATCGTCGCATGGCTCGGGCATGTGACCGTAGGAACAACGCCGCGAACGCCCTGCGCATAGCTGCCTTCCTTCATGAAGCTGCGCAGGTTGGGAATCTGTAGGCCCATCTCATCGGCCTTGAGGACATAGTCCGGTCCCATCGCATCAATGCTGACCAGAAGCAGCGATCTGGCTTGCGCCGAACCCGCTGAGAAGAGGATGAACGCGCAGGCGAGCTGGATGGCCTTGCGCCGGAAGTCGATTGCCATTTGACAGTTAATCCTGAGATTTGAAGAGGAGCATGGATAATCCCCACGCTCCCCAGCCGGGGTGTTAGTAGTTGAAGCGGATGCCCGCGCGGAAGGATCGGCCAAGATAGTCATAGCCGTTGCCCGGGGACATGATGCCCCATTGTGGATTGCTAACCCCGATACCCTGCGCGACAGGTTCCGGGTCTTTGTCGGCGAGGTTTGTTACCGAGAAGAAGCCTTCCAGTCCGGGCATGAACGCATAATTCAAAGAGAGATCGAAATAGAGCGCGCCGCCGTAGCTATTGTCGCTGATGGTGTCCCTGGTGGCGGTTCTGGCGGGGCAGTTGCTGGTGCATTCAATATAATCGTTCGAGTAAACCCCGGCAGAGATTCCACGCGCGGTCAGCGCGCCCGTGAATTGCCCCTGTTTGTAGGCCGCTGAGACATTGTAGCGCCAACGAGGCATTGCTGAGTTCACGCCGAGGGCGTTGGAGTCGGTTGCTCCTGGAAGGCCGGTGTTCGTGGTGTTCTTCAGGCCACGGGTAGCAAGGGCACGCAGCGACAATTCGCCTCCACCCACCGGCAGATTGTATCCCAGCTCGAAATCCAGTCCGCGGACATGGAACTTGGCGAGGTTGACCGGAACCCGTGTGATCGCGGTGAGATTGTTGGCAGCGTCACGACCAACAAACTCGCAATATGACGGGAAGCGGCCCGTATAACATCCATCGATCAAAACGGTCGGTGAAGGCGTCGTGATCGCGCCTTTCACATTCACGTCCCAATAATCGACCGAAAAGGTGAGACCGGGAATCCAGCGTGGGCGCAACACCGCGCCAAAAACCTTGGTATCCGCCTTTTCCGGCGCGATGTTCGGATTGCCTATAGCGGTGTATTGCGTGGTGTCGGTGTTTCCGGTCCACGGATTGAACAACGCCTGGGTCAACACCTGCCCCGGCTGGAACAAGATCGACAGGCTGCCAGCACGGATATCGCGGGACCGCGTGGCGCGTAGCGTGATATCGTCCACCGGCGTGTAGGTGAGACCGACCTTCCAGGGCGTCACTCCGCCGGCAGTGCTGTAGTCGGCATGACGGATCGCTGCGTTGAGTTCGAGGGACTTGCCGAAGGAAGAATCCTTGAGCAGCGGAACCACGGTTTCGAGAAAGGCTTCGGTCACATTGTAGGAGCCGACCAGGGGCTGGTAGTTGCCCGCCCAGTAGCCACGTGCCTGCGAGATCGGATCGGACCAGCCATCTTCCTTTTCGCGGCGATGTTCGACGCCCAGCGCAACAGAAACCGGACCCGCCCAAATGCTGAACGGCTCGCCGTTGAATGAAGCAGCGAAAATGTCCTGAGTGACCCAGCCCTTCATCTGAGCCACGCCCATGACATAGTTCAGTGCGGCGGGCGTGGCGACGCCCGTCCCGAGGATGTTGAAGGGCGAGCAACCATCGGTGGGATCGGCAAGAGTCGAGCGACAAACAGGCGCGCCATTCGGCCCCATCACCGCATCAATCGCCCGCCTATAGTTGGCCATGATCGGTGCGGTGTAGTCCTGGGAGAAGTCGCTCTTGTTCCGCGTTGCATAGGCATTCCACTTCCAGTTTGAGCCGAAGAGGTCGAAATCGCCGCTACCGCCGAGCGTATAGCGATAGAGCTGCTTTTCGGTCTCGTAGGGCAGCGCGCCGATGGCCTCGTGCCATGAACCGACAGTCAGGCTCGTCAGGCTTTTGGCGTCCATGTCCGCGCCAACGGATGCGGGCAGGAAAGCATTGTCCCGCTGGATCGTAAGGCCACCGTACTGATAGAAGGGCGTCGTCATCGCATCGACGTAGGAACGCCCGTACATGAACTGGGCGTAGAGATTGATGTTGTCGGTAACGTCATAACTCGCCCGCGCGAAAACATTCTGGTGCGACAGGGGCACCTGCATGTCCTGGGTGATAGGGTGCCAGTCTGTTGCCTGCCAATCGCCACCGATCATATAGGCCGCACCGGGAGCATACTGGCCTTCATTCAACTGAAACGGTTGTCCGCCCGGCCCGAATACGAGGCCGGTGAGCGGACCGTCAGTGACAATCGCGCCGGGAGCCACCTGCCGAGGGCCGACATGCTCGGCCACGAGTATGTATGGCTGACCGTTGCCAACGGCATAGGCGGGGTTAACGACCCGGCGGTATCCCTTGTACCAGTCGCGTGACACGTGTTTTACGCCAGCATTGTACGAGGTTTCCGCGCTGACGATCAGGTGGCCGCGTCCGCCCGCGAACTTCGTGCCCGCGGTCAGCGACACCTTGTAGTTTTCGTCGTCGCCTTCTTCGGTGATGCCGCCGGAAACCTCACCCTTTATTCCGGTGTAGTCCTTGTCGATCACGAAGTTCACTACGCCGGCCACAGCATCCGAACCCCATGCCGCGGACGCGCCGCCGGTAACGATATCCACGCGCTTGATGATGCCATTAGGGATGGCGTTGATATCGACATAGTCGCCCGTGTTGGCGACAGGCAGGCGCTGATTGTCCAGCAGGACGAGTGTACGCTGCGGCGAGAGGTTACGCAGCGACAGGGAACTGATACCGGGTAATCCGGCACTGGTAGTGCTACCGTTATTGTAAAGGCTTCCTGCGAAAGCCGGCATCTTTAGAAGATATGTGGCGATGTTAACCGATGCATCCCGCTTGATCTCCTCTTCGCCCAGCACCGTTACAGGCGTTGGCGCATCGAAGCCGTCACGCACAATCCGGGAGCCGGTTACGACGATTTGCTCGCCTTCTGCGTGATCGCTTGTTCTATCGGCAATCGCCACCCGTGGTTTGGCGACAGCAGCGGCTCTCGGACGGAGGCCGGGCCGTTCAGTGCTGCCATTCTGGGAGACGGCGCGCCCGCGCACGACCAGAAGAGCATTTCCTCGCCTTTGCCATGTCAGACCCGATCCCCCAAGAAGCCGGGTCAGCGCGGCTTCGACGTTCGACGCACCCTGCACCGCTGGTGCTTTCTTCCCGCTGAGCAGGGCCGGATCGAAAAGAATCTGGGCTCCGGTCTGCCGAGACAGGGCGGAAACCGAATCCGCAAGGCTCGCGGGCGGAAGCGTGAGATTGCTTTGCGCATGGGCCGGTGCGGCGATTGACACAGTGCCCATTACAAATGCAACGACAGCCGCGCTCGCTTGAAGCGAGCGGTAAAACGTGCGCATGCTGAAATCCCTCTTTCTTGATAGTCATGTGTTCAGAGAGAAGGACACCGCACCACACGAAATCTTACAAAGAATTTTGTTGCACTTTTATTGCATTATGATGCGCCATTATCTTGGCAACTATTCAGACAAGAGAATGCGCCCGTCGGAGCGGCCGATCTTGAAGCCGTGAATGACCGACAGGTATCCAAGCTGATTGTCCGGATCGGTCAGTTGAATGCGGCCGGTCACACGCCGCTCCGCAAGGCTCTCGCTGGCAATCTCGATGGGCAGCGAAGCAGCGCCTGCCAGGTCCGCCACCACTTGCCGCATCGGCGCGTCCTGATACTCGACCCATTCGCTGCGCCAGCGGGCAATGTTGCCTGCGTCGGGATCGTCGAGGCGGGATAAGCCGGAGTCGGTCAGCGCCGCCGCCTGGTTGGCGGCAAGGTCTATCGATTTGCCAAACCAGCCATTGGGGCCGAAGCGCACAACGCCTTCCTCGACTGAAACGCGAACGTCCGAAAGCTTTTTCGATACCTCGAAACGGGTTCCAAGGTCGGTGATCCGGGCTCCGCCCGCCTCGATGCGGAAGGGCCGGGAGGAATCGTGCGCAACATCGGCGAAAAGGGTTCCGCGGGTCAGTTCCACCACGCGTTCATGACGTGTATATCGAACCCGAACATCCGCCCCGCCGGCGAGAGTCAGACGGCTTCCATCGTCAAGCGTGACGTTGCTGATCGTCTTGTCCGCTGCTGCGAATTCCTGCGGTTGCGTGAAGAACAGTTCGACCGATGGGACCGCCTTGTAGCCACCGAACATGACAAGCGCGACAGCGAGAGCACCCGTCACGAGTGCGCGAGGCGAAGGGCGTTTGCGACTGTAGGCATCCAGGGCCAAGTCCATGTTCGACCCCATCATCCGGCGCCACATCGCATCAAAAACGGCCTTGCGGCGCGGGTCACCACTCAGCCATGCATCAAAGGCAGCTTCATCGACCGGCTCGCCATCCATGCGACGAACGATCCATTGGGCTGCTTCCAACTCGATCGGGTTATCCTCTGACAGGTCCGCCTCGCCGCTCGATCTTCTCGATCGCCATGTTCAGATCCACCATGGCGCGCGCAACATGAGCGTCGACCGCACCGGGTGAAAGTCCCAGGGCCTCAGCGACATCCCGGGCGGACTCTCCATGCCCGCGACGGCGGACGAAAACCTCTCTTCGAAGTGGGGGCATTCCTTTCAGTACGCCCAGCACAATCCTGACCAGTTCCCGCTCTTCCAACTGCTTGTGGATGCATGGCTTGTTGCACGGGATTTGGTCGGAGAGTTCGATGGTCGCATGACGGCTGGCATGTCGAAAGTGATTGCGAACCAGGTTCAGCGATATCCGGCGCAGCAGGGCCTGCGCGTTCATCACAGTGTTCTCCGGCCTGGCTTCATAGGTCAGCAGCCGGAGATAGGCTTCTTGAACGATATCCTCGCGGACAGCCGAATCGCTGACCTGGCGCCCTATATATCGCAGCAGATCGGTGCGTTGCGCGGTCAACTCGGAACTAGTCAGGCCCATCGGGCAGACGCCCTATCGGCGGTCCGTGACAGCTTTGCTACGCATATTTCTGGTTCAGCCAACAGAACGGGACCTTCTGCAACGCCGGACCAGCGAATCCCTCTCGAACGCCCGTCGTACGCACCGCTTCTACAGCGCCGTTGCGTGGTCGCGCTCCCTGCCACGCCCATGTCGGAGACCAAACGGAAGCTGCCGATCTGGATGACACGGTCGAGGCCATCGAACGCGGCAAACCGCCGTGCAGGCATCCCTTTGAAATCGGAGAAGGTATCGTCCTCTGCGACGACAAGGTGGGCTGCTCCGCCAGTTTAAATCATAGGACGTTTCGCGCGGGGGTTCGGAGGATAGCGTGCAGGCTGATGCCAGAAAAAAGGCGCCGTCATGCCCAGATCTGTCGCCAAAAACTACACCGCCTCAGGGCATCTGGTTCAGCAGTTGCGGCGGGAAATCCAGTACGAACTCGGAATAATGGGCCGACATTCCAAACGTCTCCTCGCCACTACGCCCGGCATAGCGGTTCAGCAGAGGTGAATAGGTATAGAACCGGATTTTGCGTTTTTCAGTTGTCAAACGGCCTTTTAATTGCGGGTATCTGTCAAGCCTGCATATTGATCCGAACCGGGGTCATGGTCCTTTTCGAGGTCATGCCTCATGATGATGTCCGGGTCGGATGCCTCAACGTGCGCAACGCGGTCCTGGA
>Ga0164243_10004149_pt1 | contig 22813 bp, 18 predicted proteins | sample OricompcompostOP_FD_108781 | JGI IMG/M metagenome (GOLD analysis project Ga0164243, IMG submission 108781) | Organic Plus compost microbial communities from Emeryville, California, USA - Original compost - Organic plus compost (OP) | ecosystem: Engineered > Solid waste > Mixed feedstock >...
GCGCGGCGTTCTACCGCGGCTCGCTGCCGCAGGCACGCCGGCTGCTGCTCAACGCGGCGTCGATGGTCGCCACCGACGACCCGCGCCGGGCGGCGGGTTTGCTGCTGGACGCCGTCCACGTCGGCTGGTACCTCGGCGCCGTACCGGCGATCGACGCGGCCGACCGTCTCGCCGCCCTTGCGCTGCCCGGCGACGACCCGCTCACCCACGTCGTGCGGCTGCTGGTGTGGTGCGTACGCGACGCGGTCGGCGCGCCGGCCCCGGAGCGGCTGGACACGCTGGTCGGCGACGCGCGAGCCAGCGGCTACGGCGGTCCCGACCGCCTCATCCTCGTGGCAGCCACGGCTCTGCAGGCCACCGGCCAGGACGCCGAGGCGCATCGCGTCGCGGCCGACATGCTCGCCGGTCATCGACGACGCGGCTGGCTGGGCCAGCTGCCGCCGGTGCTGTCCTGCGTGGCGCGCTCGCTGCTGTTCCACGGCCGGCATGCCGAGGCCCGCGACGCCGCCGAGGAAGGCGTACGCATCGCCGGTGCCGTCGGCCACGACACCCTGGCCACCGACCTGAACGGGGTCCTCGCCGTACTGGCGGCGCTGCGCGGCGACGTCGACGACTGCCACACCCACGCCGAGCGGGCGCGCACCGCGCCGGGCCCGGACGTACCGGCGCCGGGTCTGGCGTGGGCGCACTGGGCCGACGGTCTGCTGCAGCTCGGCTCGGGCCGGTGGGAGGCGGCGCTCGGCCACCTCGACACCCTCGCCCGGGCACCGGTCCGCCACCACCTACCGGGCCGGCGCAGCATCCCCGACCGTATCGAGGCGGCGACCCGCCTCGGCCGCACGCAGCACACCACCGAGGCCCTCGCGCACCTCGCCGACTGGGCCGGTCGGGTCCGGCAGCCCTGGCTGGACGCGGTGGTACTGCGCTGCCGGGCCATGCTCGCGCGCGGCGCCGACGCCGACGCGCTGTACCGGACGGCGCTGCGGCTGCACGATCCCGATCAGCGCGGGTTCGAGCGGGCCCGTACCCAACTCCTGTACGGCGAGTGGCTGCGACGGGAGCGCCGCAAGGCCGACGCCCGTGGTCACCTGAGTGCGGCGCTGGAGGCGTTCGACGCGCTCGGCGCCCTCCCGTGGGCGACGCGGGCGCGGGGCGAGCTCGGCGCGGCGGGCGGTGCCGTCACCGTGACGGCCGTGCCCGGCCCCGCGGCGGTACTCACCCCGCAGGAGCAGGCGGTCACCCGGCTGGCGGCGCAGGGGCTGTCCAACCGGGACATCGCCGCGCAGCTGTTCCTCAGCCCCCGTACGGTGGCCAACCACCTGTACAAGGCGTTCCCGAAGCTCGGCATCTCCACCAGGGCCGACCTGCCGACCGTCTGACCCGGCCGCCGCGCATCGGTACATCATCGAGGTTCGCTGGGCCACCGAGCCGGACCCCGGTGACGTGCCCCGGCCCGCGGTGAGGGTCGGCCCACCGCCCATGACGAACGTGTTCGTTACGATCGGCGGATGGCGCCCAGAGCAGAGCCGGTCAGCCGTCGTGCGCGTCCCGCCAAGCCGGCACTGAGTCGGCAGTGGATCGTCGATACCGCCGTGCGGATCTTGCGGTCGGAGGGGCTTGCGAAGGTGACCATGCGGCGGCTGGCGCAGGAGCTGGACACCGGCCCGGCGTCGTTGTACGTGTACGTGGCCAACACCGCCGAACTGCATGCCGCCGTCCTCGACGCGCTGCTCGGCGAGGTCGACCTGAGCGCCAAGGGCGCCGGCGACGACTGGCGCGACCAGCTCGTCGCGGTACTCACCTCGTACTCCCTGACGCTGTTCGAGCACCCGCAGCTGGCGCGCTCGGCGTTGGTGGCGCGCCCCAGCGGCCCGCACTACCTCGATCTCGTCGAACGTGTCCTGGACCTGCTCGCGCGCAGCGGCGCACCCCGGGAACAGGTCGCCTGGGGGGTCGACAACCTCCTCCAGTACGCCACGGCCACCGCTGCCGAGCACGCGACACAGCGGCACACGCCCACGGCCCAGGACGACTGGCACGCGCTGACCCGGGCGCTGTACGACGTGGACGAGACAACCCACCCGGCGATCACGGCGCACCTGCCCGAGCTGATCTCCGGCCCCGAGGGGCGCGTGGCGTGGGGCTTCCACGTGCTGATCAACGGCATCACGCACACCCCGATCCCCCGCGGTACGGCTCGGTAGCCGCATCGGCGACCGGGAGCCGTTGCTCACACCGCAGCGTCAGAACATGTTCGCGACGAACATGTTCGCTAGGCTGGTGGGCAGGCCGGCAGCCGCGTCATGTCGTACCCGGCGCATCAACAACCCCGACACGGGAGGTACCGGATGAGCACGCACCACCCCATCGCGATCATCGGTGCCGGTCTCGGCGGGCTCACCGCCGCCCGTGTCCTGCACGTCCACGGCATCACGGCAACGATCTTCGACCTGGAGCCGTCGGCCACCGCCCGTTCCCAGGGCGGGATGCTCGACATCCACGAGGAGAACGGTCAGCGGGCCCTGCGCGCGGCCGGGCTGTTCGACGGGTTCCGCGAGATCATCCACGCGGGCGGTCAGGCCATGCGGCTGCTCGGCACGGACGGTACGGTCCACCTCGACGAGGCCGACGACGGCACCGGCGGCCGCCCCGAAGTGGATCGCGGAGACCTGCGTACGCTGCTGCTCGGGTCGCTGCCGGAGAACACCATCCAGTGGGGGCGCAAGGTCACCGAGGCGCGCCCGCTGGACGGCGGAGGGTACGAGGTGGTCTTCGCCGACGGCGCAACGATCACCACCGACCTGCTCATCGGCGCCGACGGCGCCTGGTCGCGGGTACGGCCGTTGCTGTCGCCCGCCACGCCCGCCTACACCGGCATCTCCTTCGTCGAAGCCGACCTGCTGGACGCCGACGTCCGCCACCCGCGCAGCGCGGCCGTCATCGGCGGCGGCTTCTTCTTCTGCCTCGGCGACGAACGCGGCATCCTCGCCCACCGCGAGACCGACGGCAGCCTGCACGTGTACACCGCGCTCAAGACCACCGAAGACTGGCTGGACACCGTCGACTGGGCCGATCGGGACGGCGCCAAGGCAGCGGTACTGTCCCGTTTCCCGGGCTGGCACGAGGATCTGCGCGGCCTCGTCGCCGACGCGGACACGCTCGTACCGCGCCGCATCCACGCACTGCCCGTCGACCACCGCTGGGATCGCGTACCGGGCGTGACACTGCTCGGCGACGCCGCCCACCTGATGTCCCCGTTCGCCGGTGAAGGAGCCAACCTCGCCATGTACGACGGGGCCGAACTCGCGTCGGCGATCGCCGCCCATCCCGGCGACACCGAGTCCGCGCTGACCGCGTACGAGGGGGCGATGTTCCCGCGCAGCGCAGCGCTGGCCGCCGAATCCGCCGCCAACCTGACCACCATGTTCGGCCCGAACGGGCTGCGGGACACGATCGCGTTCTTCCGCGGCGGCCCCGGATCCGAGCGGTGACCAGGCAGCGCGTATCCCCGTGGCAACCGGGCAGGCATCGGCTCCGCCCCGCACCGCAGGCCGCGTCGACCAGGAGCACGGTCGGACACTCCCCGTCGGCCCCACGCCCCGCCGCTCGCGCCCACATCCAGAGCAGCGGCCCCGGCCAGCGCGCCTACCGCACCGCTGCGACCGGCCCAACACACCGCGCTGACCAGCACCAACACCCGTAACCGGCGCCGGTGCCCGCGCACAACAGGGACACGGGCTCTGCGGTACCGTGTGCTCTGCGGGTCGCTAGCTCAATTGGCAGAGCTGCGGACTTTTAATCCGTAGGTTCAGGGTTCGAGTCCCTGGCGACCCACTCTGACCTGCGGAAACGCTCATTCGGGCATATCTTGTTGTGCCCCTGGGCTCAACGGTTGTTCCAGCGTTTCGGCATTTTGTTGTTTGTGCGTCTGGCTTGCAACGTTGTCTTTCTGCGGGTTTCCCCGCGGACCGCCTCGCGCCACGCTGTGAACCGTCGTGCTTGTGTCCGGGCTGGGCGCCGCGGCGCCGGGCGGAACCGGGTACCCGCGTCGATCCGGCCGGACGAAGCGCGCGTCAGGTGGGGCCGCGGCGCAGCGACCCGGCCACCGCGAAGGCGATCGCGAGCAACGCGGCGACCACCCAGAGCGCCCGCAGCACGCCGGCCGACCGGGCGAGTAGGCCCACGGCCGGCGGACCGGCGAGGTTGGCCAGGTAGCCGATCGAGGCGACGACGCTGACCCGGGCCGCCGGGTTCGGACCGCTCTCCGCCGCCGCGGACATGCCGAGCGGGAAGCCCATGGAGACGCCGACCGCCCACAGCACGACGCCGAGCAGTACCAGCCAGGGGCTGTTGCCGAGGATGAACAGCGCGGTACCCGCCACGCCGAGTGCGGTGGTGCACCGGATCGCGCGGACCCGTCCCAGCCGGTCGACGACCGGGCCGCCGAAGAGGCGGGCGCTTGCCTCGGCGGCGGCGAACGCGGTGAAGAACACCGCGGCCATCGCCGGGCTGCGGCCGTGATCGTCGCTGACCGCGATGGTGAGCCAGTTGTTCGCCGAGCCCTCGCCGAGCTCGACACCGAGCATCACGACGCCGATCAGCAGCAGCCGCCAGTCGGTCCAGCCGCGCAGCCAGGCGGCGACCTTCGCCCACCGGCTGGGCCGTTCCGGCGGCTGGGCCGGTTCGTCCTCGGCGCGGGTACCGGCCGGGATCGACGGCGCCATCACGAGTGCGGCCGCCGCGACGACGACCGCCTCACCGAAGAACTGCACCGACGGCGCGATGTGCAGCGCGGCGCAGCCGCCGCCGATGCCCGACCCGACCGCCACGCCGATCGACCAGACGCCGTGCATCAACGGCATCAGCGTTCGGCCGGCCGCCTGCTCGACCGCGGAACCCTCGACGTTGATCAGGACGTCGAGGGTTCCGATGCCGACGCCGACGAGGGTGAACGCCACCGCGATCAGCGGTACCGAGGTGAGCTGGGCGGCGAGGCCCAGCACCGCCAGCGCCACCGCCACCGACAGCAGCGCGCCGGACAGCGCACGCCGGCTGCCGAGCCAGTGCAGTACCGGGGTGGAGGCGGCGAGGCCGGCGATCGAACCGACGGTTACCGCGGCCAGCAACGTACCGAGGGCGCCGGTGTCGACCGCCAGTGCCGTCTTGAGCTCCGGCAGCCGCGGCGCCCACGCCGTCAACGTCAACCCGCCCAGGCCGAATGCGGCGATGACGGCGTTGCGCCAGCGGGCGAGCGAGCGACGGTCGACGACGACGCCGGAAGTACTCACGGGGGTGCATCCTCATCGATCGCTCGGGGCCGGGATTCGGAGACAGACCCTAGCCTGAGCTGTACCCGTGGTCGGGCTGGTGGTGACGGCGCGGCCTCGACGCGGCCCGAGGCGCCGGCGGGTCTAGTTGATGATGTCGCCGCCGTCTCGGGTGATCGCGGCCAGCCGGTCGCGCCATTGCTGGAGAGCTTCGGGTGTCTGGCGCGTCCAGTCGGCGACCTCGTCCACGATCCGGAGCGGGTGCCTGCTGCGGTACGAGCGGGTCGGGTTGCCGGGGAACTTCTGGTCGGTGACGTTGGGGTCGTTCTCGAATTCCCCGGTCGGCTCGACGACATACACCCGCGGTACGCCGTCGCCGGCGGCGAGTTCGGCGGCGAGCCCGGCACCGTCGCGCAGTGCGGTGAAGTAGATGTGGTTCATCACGATGTCGGGTCGGTAGTTCGACGGGAAACCGGCGGTGAGCAGGTCGCCGATCCGCAGCGCGGCCTTCGTGCCGTGGTAGAACGGCCCCTCGTCCAGTACCTCGTGCATCCGACCAGGTTAGGGCGAGCCGGCGACCCGGCCGCGGCGCCCGGTCGAGGGATCCGTCCGGCCCGGTACGGCGGCCTTCCCGGTGCGCGGCGCGCTCGGCTCCGGTGCGGCTACGAGTCGCCGGTCTCCTGGTGGTCGATGCCCAGCGCGGCACGGCATGCCGGGACGCCGGCGAGCCGGATGTCGTCCCGGCGTACCCGCTGCCACGCGTCCCGGGTCAGTCGCCACCGCTGGATCTGCGCCGGCTCGCCGCGTCGGGTGTCCCAGTCGGTACCGTTCGGTTCGTAGCCCAGGCCGCGGGAGACGCGGTTGGACGCCTCGTTGTCGACGAACGCGTCGCTGCCCGCCTCCCGCGCGCCCAGCCCGGCGAACGCGAGGTGCAGGATCGCCGCCCGCATCTCGGTACCGATGCCCTGGCCGCGGCGGTCCGGTGCCAGCCAGGAGAAGCTGGTCACGGTGCCGAACCGGGTGAAGTCGGTACCGATGAGGTCCTGCATGCCGACCGGCTCGCCGTCGACCAGTACCGCGAAGTACAGCCGCCACGAGTCCGGCGTGACCCGGGCCCGGCCCGCCCAGATGCTGCGCAGCCAGCGCCATTCGCGTTCCGGGCTGTCCGCGTAGAACGAGATCGGGTCGTCGAACGGCAACGGCGTCGTGTCGGCGATGCCGGCCCGCACCACCGGTACGAGTCGCTCCAGCAGCTCGTCGGTCGCGCCGGCGAGGGTGAGCCGGGGCGTACGGACCTCGACGTCGAGCGGTGGGTAGGTGTGTGCCACGCCCGGACGGTAACCAGTCCCACCGGTCGCCGCATCCGGTTTCATCCGGGCGGCTCGGCGAGCAGTTCGCGTACCCGGGTCTCGTCGGGACGGCCGGTACCGTCCAGGATGCGCAGCGCGCGCTGCCACGACGCGCGCGCGGCGGTGTGGTCGCCCGCCGCGGACAGGGCGGTACCGCGGGCGATCAGTGCGGTACCGACGACCTCCCCGTCCTCGACGTCGCCGGCGAGCGCCAGGGCCCGGTCGGCGTGCCGCCGCGCCTCGTCGTACCGGCCGAGCTCGGTGAGCAGTTCGGCCAGGTTGGACCGGGCCATGGCGCGCAGGTACCGGGTGGCGGGCTGCTCGCCGAGGTCCAGTATGGCCCGGTAGCAGCGCTCCGCGGCCGGGTAGCGGCCGGCACACCACTCGACGTACCCGAGGTTGAGCAGCGCCTGGGTGCGGCGCAGCGTGCTGCCGGTGCCCTCCGCCGCCCGTACCGCCCGGTGGCCCCAGTCGGTGGCCTCGGCGAACCGGCGCAGCTCCGCGTACGCCATGCCGATCGCGCTCATCGTCGTCGCGGTCATGTGCTCGTCGCCGATGCGCTCGCTGACCGCGAGGGAACGCAGCCGCCAGTCGATCGCACCCGCGTGGTCGCCGGACGCGGCCAGCATCGACCCCATCTGGTACCAGGACCGCAGCCGCGCCTCGTCGCCGCCGGACCGTTCGGCGCACAGTACGGCCAGCTCGGCGGTGCGACGGCGCTGCTCCCGGTGGTGCCGCAGGTCCTGGAACACGCCGAGCAGGTTGGCCAGCTGCCAGCAGTGCGTGTCGTACCGGTGCTCGGCGGCCAGCTCGATCAGCGCCCGCAGGGTCCCGTGGTGCAGGTCGTACCAGGCCGCGGCCGAGGCGGCGGTGAACTCCGGCGGCGCCGGTACCGCATCGCCCGGCGGCAGCAGCCGCAGCGTGGACGGACCGAACACGGCGGTCCGCGCGGCGCCCGCGGCCTGCAGGTACCAGTCGAGCATGCGGCGGGTGGCGGCGGCGTGGTCCGGCTCCGGATGTTCGGTGGCCAGCTCGACCGCGTACGCGTCCAGCAGGTCGTGCAGGTGGTACGCGTCCGGGCCGGTCTGGTCCAGCAGATGCACCGAGACCAGCTGGTCCAGCAGTCGGCGCGCCCGACCGACCGGGGTACCGAGCAGCGCGGCCGCGACGCGGGCACCGAACCGGGTACCCGGGTGCAGGCCGAGCAGCCGGAACGCGCGGGCCGCCGCCGGCTCCAGCCCCCGGTACGACCAGGAGAACACGGCGCGCGGATCGGCGGCGGGGTCGGTCGGGTCGCTCAACGCGTCCAGCCGGCTGTCCTCGCGCAGCTGCGCCGCCAGCTCGGCCAGCGGTACGCCCGGGAACCGCGCGGCACGCCGGGCGACGATCATCAACGCCAGCGGCAGCCGGCCGCACAGCCCGGCCAGCTCGTCGGCGGCCGACGGTTCGTCGTCGGTACGGGTCCCGCCGCCGGCACGGTGGATCAGCGTCACCGCCTCGGCCACCGGCAGCGCCGGCAGCGCGACCGTACGCGCACCGTCGCGTACCTGCAGGCCGCGCAGCTCGCTGCGGCTGGTGGCCAGAACCAGGCTGGCACCGCTGGGCAGCAGCGGGCGTACCTGGTCGGCGTCGCGCGCGTTGTCCAACACCAGCAGCGTCCGCCGCCCGGCCAGTTCGGTACGCAGCAGCGCGGACCGCTCGTCCCGGCCGGCCGGGATCCGCGTCGCCGGTACGCCCAGGGCACGCAGCACGACCTCCAGCGCGGCGGACGGATCCAGCGGCTCGCCCGGCCCGTACCCGGCGAGGTCGAGGAACAGCTGCCCGTCCGGGTAGCGGTCGGCGACCCGGTGCGCCCACCGTACGGCCAGGGCGGTCTTGCCGATCCCACCCGGCCCGTGCACGGCCAGCAGCCGCGCACCGTCGGCCAGCGCGGCGTCGAGCGCGGCCAGTTCCGTTGCGCGGCCGACGAATCCGGGGATCGGTGCGGGCAGCTGGCGCGGCACCGGCTGCGTTGGCGTGGCGGGCGGGCCGTCCGCCGCCAGTACCGTCGCGTACAGCTGGCGCAGCTCCGCCGACGGGTCGGCGCCGACCTCGTCGGCCAGCCTGGCCCGGATCGTGTGGTACGCGTCGAGCGCGTCGGCCGCCCGCCCGGACCGGTGCAGCACCGCCATCAGCCGCAGCCACAACGGTTCCCGCAGCGGGTGCCGGTCGGCGAGCTGCCGTACCTCGGCGGCCAGCCCGTCGTGGTTGCCCAACTCCAGGTCGAGATCGATGCGCAGCTCGACGGCGGTCAGGTACCGCTCCAGCAGCGCCGGCGCGACCTCCCGCTCCAGCAGCGCCGATCCGCAGCCGGCGAGCGGTTCGCCGCGCCACAGCGCCAGCGCGTCGGCCAGCAGGGACCGGGCGGTACCCGGCTCGGCGGCGCGCGCCTGCCGCACATACCGGTCGAACCGCAGCACGTCGACCGCGTCCGCCGGCACCTGCAGCGCGTACCCGTCCGGCGCGGTGCGCAGCGCTGCCGCCCCGACGACGGTACGCAGCCGGTTGGCGAGGGTCTGCAGGCTGGACCGGGCGCGTACCGGCAGGTCGCCGTCCCACACCTGCTCGACCAGGCCGTCCACCGACACGACGCGCCCGGCCCGCAACGCCAGCGCGGTCAGCAGCGCGCGCACGCGGCGGCCGGGCACGTCGACCGGGGTACCGTCGAGGCGCACCTCGAACGGCCCCAGCAGGCCGACCGCCACGCCCGGCGCCTCCCTCACCCCTGCGAGACTAGCCCCGCGGAAGCCTCCCCAGGGCCGCGGCGACGGTCAGTCGACGTACAGGTACTCCCGGTAGTACTGGTTCGGCACCAGGTCCTCGATGCAGTTGTAGTGGCCGGCGTAGTACGCGTCCCCGGTGGCGACGCACTCGGCCATGTTGTTGACCCAGCACTGGGCCCAGTGCCGGTTCGGGTAGTACGGGTCGGGCGGCGGCGCCGGCGTGTCGCACACCGTGCTCGGCCGTACGTCCCGGTGCGTGGCCGACGCCGACGCCGGCGTGGCGAGACCCACCGCGGCGAGTACGCCGAAGCCGAGCGCCGCGGCGCCGACCCACCTGGCGATGCGCATCTGGTACCTCCCGGCCGTCACGCGGGCAGCGGGGCGGTGAGCTGGTGGTTGATCCGTACGCCTTCGACGTGTACGGGCATGGGCTCCTCCTGTTCGCGGTTCCGACCGCGCCAGTGAATCCGGCGGCGATCTCACCGCGCTGTCACGCCGATATCAGCCGCCGCTCCCGTGCTCCAGGCGGGGCAGCCCGAGCGCGGTCAGGTACCGGCCGAGGTGTCCGGCGGCGTCGAGCATGGCGAGCCCCTGCCGGGTCAACGCGCGCTGCCAGTCGGCCAGGGCCGCCGACAGCGCGTCCGTACCGCCGGCGGTACGGACCTGGCGGACCACCGTGACGATGTGCCCGAGCGGGTACCCGCCGCGCCGCAGCAGGTGCGCCAGCTCGGCGTCGCGCACGTCGGCGGTGTCGAACAGCCGGTACCCGGTGGCCGGATCCCGTTGCGGGGCAAGGATTCCGGCCACCTCCCAGTGCCGCAGCGTGGCGGCGGTGACGTGGAGCCGGCGGGCCAGCTCGCCGATCGTGTAGGTCGCGCGTACCGGTGTCGGCCCGGGCCCGGCGGTCAGCCGTCCGACCGCGCCCCGTACCGCGTCGAGCGTGCCGCGGTCGCGCAGCAACTGGTCGTGCCCGCGGTCGATGAGGGTCAGCACGCCGTCCAGGTCGCCGTCGCGCGCCGCGTGCATGATCGCGCCGGCGGTGGCCCGCCCGTACGCCCGGGTGAGCGCCAGGAACGCCCGCAGCGCCGCCGCGTGCACCTCGGTGTAGATCCGGTACCCGGTGGGTGTCCGCTCGGCCGGCGGCAGGAACCCGTCCCGCTCGTAGTTGCGGACCGCCTGCGTCGTCAGGCCGTGCTCGCGGGCCAGATCGGACGGGCGCAGCTGAACCATGGATTGAGACTTTACCGCCCTGTCACGCGGCCAGATCCCGGGCAAGTACCAACCGAGCTTTCAACGATACGTTTCAGGGGCATGACCGAACACATCGCTGCCGTCGTCGAGCACCGCGACCTGGTCGGGCTCGGCGAGGCGTCGCATCAGGAACCGGCCTTCGGGCGGGTACGCAACGAGCTCGTCGCCGCGCTGGTCGGGCACGGCTTCCGGTCGTTCGCGCTGGAGTCGGACCGGGTGGCCGGTCTCGTCGTGGACGACTTCGTCCGGTACGGGATCGGCAGCCTCGACCAGGTCATGCGGGACGGCTTCTCGCACGGGTTCGGCGACCTCGACGCGAACCGGGACCTCGTCGGCTGGCTCCGGGCGTACAACGAGGGCCGGCCGGAACCGGACCGGGTGGCGTTCCACGGCATCGACGCGCCGTTCGAGTTCACCGCGGAGAGCCCGCGCCGCTACCTCGAACACGCCCGCGACTACCTGGGCGTCGAGCTCGACCTGACCGATCTGGTCGGCCCGGACGACCGGTGGGGCAGTACCGAGGCGGTGACCGACCCGGCGCGGTCCCCCGGCGGTACGGCCGAGGCGGCGACGCTCCGGGCGATCGCCGACGACCTGCGTACGATGCTGTACGCCCGGGCGCCGGAGCTGATCGCCGCGACCTCCCGTACCGCCTGGGACCGGGCCCGGATCCACCTCGGCGCGGCGCTCGACCTGCTGCGGTACCACCGGCAGGCGGCCCGCGGCACCGACCAGAGCGAGCGCTGGTCCCGGCTCGGCGGCACCCGGGACGCGCTGATGGCCCGGAACCTGCTCGACATCCGGGACGCCGAGGCGCGCCGCGGCCCGACCCTGGTGTACGGCCACAACATCCACCTGCAGCGCACCCCGAGCCGGATGTCGATGGCCGGCATGGACCTCACCTGGTACGGCACCGGGGCGATCCTCGACGCGCTACTCGGCACCCGGTACGCGGTGATCGTCGCCAGCCTGGACCGGCGTACCGGCCCCGCGGCGTGGCGGCTGACCGCGCCGGATGCGGACGTCGCCGTTGCGGCGGATGGCGTACCGGCGGAGGCGGACGCCGTCGCGGGCGCGGACGCGGTCCTGCACATCACCGCCGAGTAGCGGTCGGTGCCACGGTGCGCAGCGCGTGGACGAGGAGGTCGAGCAGCCGGTCGACCTGCTCCGGGGTACCGGTGGCCGCGGTGGACAGGAAGACGCCGAGCAGCATGGCGGTCACGTCGTACGGCTCGACGTCGTCCCGGAGGACCCCGTCGGCGGCGCCGCGGGCGAGGATGCGCGCGAGTACCGCGGTGATCCGTTCGCGGGTGTCCGGGGTGGCGATGCGGCCGCTCGCCCACCCGGCGCGCAGGGTGTCGGCCATGCCGCGTTTGGCCGCGAAGAACGTCGCGTACCGGCCGGCCCAGGTCCGCAGCGCCACGTCCGGCGGGTACTCGTCGAGCAGCGCGTCGACGCCGTCGGTCAGCGCGTCGAGCTCGGCCGCGTACACCGCTTCGACCAGCGCCTCTCGGGTGGGGAAGTTGCGGTACAGGGTGCCGATGCCGACGCCGGCCGCGCGAGCGACGGTCTCCAGCGGTACGGGTCCGTCCGCGGCGGCGAAGACGGCACGGGCGGCTTCGACCAGCTTGTCCCGGTTGCGCCGGGCGTCCACGCGGGGGGCGCGGCGCCGCGGCGGCGGGTCCGTCGCCAAAGCGGAATCACCTCCGGAAAAGTGCTACAGTCGATTGAGCGGAGGTCACTCCGCTTAGCTCCATCGTCGCACGGAGGAGATCAGCATGCCCACCACCAACGCCGTACCGCACGCCGGCGGCACCGGCCGTCTCGGCGGCAACGCCGTGTCCCGGATCGGGTACGGCGCGATGCACCTGGAACGGCTGCGGCACGACCGCCCCGCTGCTCTCGCCCTGCTGCGGCGCGCCGTCGAGCTGGGCGTCGACCACGTCGACACCGCGGAGTTCTACGGCGACGGGTACGTCAACGAGCTGATCCGCGAGGCGTACCGGCCGGCGGACGGCGTTCTGGTGGTCAGCAAGGTCGGCGCCGAAACCAACCCCGGCGGGCGCATCCCGATCCGCCCCGCGCAGCGGCCCGAACAGCTGCGCGCCGGCGTCGAGGACAACCTCCGTACGCTCGGGCTGGACCGGATCCCGGTGGTGAACCTGCGCCGGCTCAACGCCGGCCCCGGGCTGCGGGCCACCGGCGACCAGGTGGTCGACCTGGACGACCAGCTCGCCGCGATGACCGCGCTGCGGGACGAGGGCAAGATCGGCGCGATCGGGCTGAGCGGCATCACCCTCGACGAGCTGCGGCGGGCGTTGCCGGCGGGCATCGTCTGCGTGCAGAACGCGTACAGCATGGTCGCTCGCGACGACGAGGACATGCTCCGGCTGTGCGTCGACGAGGACATCGCCTGGGTACCGTTCTTCCCGCTGGGCGGCGCGTTCCCGGGCATGACGCACGTGTCCGAGGTGCCGGCCGTGGTGGCGCTCGCCGAGTCGCTCGGCCGTACCCCCGCGCAGGTCGGCCTGGCCTGGCTGCTCCGGCACGCACCGAACGTGCTGCTCATCCCCGGTACGGCCAGCGCCGAGCACCTGGCCGCCAACGTCGCCGCCGGTACCGTCGAGCTGGACGACGAGGCGGTCGCCACCCTGGACGCGCTGGACACGCACAGCACCGACATCCGGATCGACGAGGAGGACTGGGAGCGCCTCGCCGACTCCCGCCGCCGCTGACCCGGGCCGATCCGCCGATTCCGGACCATCCGGCCGGTACCGCACGCTACGTTCGCTGCGAGGCGGAGGTGTGCGGTGCGGATCGAGGACTACGCGCTGATCGGCGACCTGCGTACCGCGGCACTGGTCGGCCGGAACGGGTCGGTCGACTGGCTGTGCCTGCCCCGGTTCGACTCGCCGTCCTGTTGTACCGCCCTGCTCGGCGACGCCACGCACGGCCGATGGCTGATCGCACCGGTCGGCGGCGCGCGCCGGGTGACCCGGCGGTACCGGCCGGGGACGCTGATCCTGGAGACCGACGTCGAGACCGACGACGGTGCGGTACGGCTGATCGACTTCATGCCGCCCCGGGTCGGTGACCGGCCGCAGCTGATCCGGATCGTCCGGGGGTTGCGCGGGCGGGTCCGGATGCAGACCGAGGTGGTGCTGCGCTTCGGGTACGGGTCGATCGTGCCCTGGGTGCGCCGGGTACCGGACGGGATCGTCGCGCAGGCCGGGCCGGACGCGGTGCACCTGGCCACGTCGGTACCGCTGCACGGCCGGGAGTGGACGACGGTCGGCGAGTTCGACGTGGACGCCGGGGGCAGCGTGCGGTTCGTGCTCGGCTGGTACCCGTCGTACGCGGCGGCCGGGCCGGTGGAGGACGCCGACTCGGCGCTGGCGCGTACCGACGGGTGGTGGCGGGAGTGGGTCGGGCGCTGCACGTACCACGGGGCGTACGGCGACGAGGTGCGCCGCTCGCTGATCGTGCTGAAGGCGCTGACCGACGCGCAGACCGGTGCGGTACTGGCCGCGCCCACCACCTCGCTGCCCGAGGACCTGGGCGGGGAACGGAACTGGGACTACCGGTACATGTGGCTGCGCGACTCGGTGCTCGCGCTCAACGCGCTCCTCGCCGGCGGGTACGTGGACGAGGCGGAGGCGTTCGGCCGATGCGTGTTCCGGGCGACGGCGGGCCGCCCGGACGAGCTGCAGATCATGTACGGCATGGCCGGTGAGCGCCGGCTCGACGAGTACGAGCTGGACCACCTGCCCGGATACGAGCACTCCCGGCCGGTACGGGTCGGCAACGCCGCGGCCGGCCAGTTCCAGCTCGACGTGTACGGGGAGGTGATCGGCGCGCTCGCCACGGTCTCCGCGCACCGCGGCGCCCTGCCGGGCGAGCGGTGGCGGCAGCTGCGCCGGCTGCTGGACCACCTGGACACGGTGTGGCGGGAGCCGGACGACGGGATGTGGGAGGCGCGCGGGCCACGCCGGCACTACACCCAGTCGAAGCTGATGGCGTGGCTGGCGTACGACCGGGCGGTGGCGATGGCCGACCGGTTCGGCCTGGACGGGCCGACCGACCGGTGGGCGGCGACCCGGGACGAGATCCGTACCGAGATCCTGACCCGGGCGTACGACGGGGAGCGCGGCACGTTCACCCAGTCGTACGGCTCGGCCGCGCTGGACGCCGGTGTCCTGATGATCCCGCTCGTCGGGTTGCTGCCCGGCGACGACCCGCGGGTGACCGGGACGATCGATGCGGTACGCGCCGAGCTCGGCCACGACGGCCTCATCTCCCGGTACTCCACGGACGCCACCGACGACGGGCTGTCCGGTACCGAGGGGCAGTTCCTGGCGTGCTCGTTCTGGCTGGTGGACGCGCTCGCGTTGAACGGGCGCCGGGACGAGGCGCGCGCCCTGTTCGAGCGGCTGCTCGGGCTGGCCAACGACGTCGGCCTGTTCGCCGAGGAGTACGACGTGGCACGCGGCCGGCAGGTCGGCAACTTCCCGCAGGCGTTCACCCATCTCGCGCTCGTCAACGCGGCGCGGATCCTCAGCGACCCGGCGCAGCGACCGTTCGAGATGCGTGGCCGTTCTTGACGATTTCGATCTGCCGGCGCGGCGGAGCGCCGCCCTACGATCGACCCATCGATCACGGCAGATACACGGGGGGCCACAATGAGTGATCTGATCGCCATCGGGTACCGCGACGTGAGTACCGCCGAGCAGGCCCGGGCCACGCTGTTCGAGCTGCAGAAACAGGGTCTCATCGCGATCCGGGACGCGGCGATCGTGGAGGCGCGCCCGGATGGCAAGGTCAAGCTGCACCAGTCGGCGCCGACGACCGGCACGGGTGCGGCCGGCGGTGCACTGTGGGGCGGCCTGATCGTGCTGCTGTTCCTGGCGCCGTTCCTGGGCATGGCGGTGGGTGCCGCCGGCGGCGCGGTCGCCGGCAAGTTCACCGATGTCGGTGTCGACGACAGCTTCATGCGGGACGTCGGCGCCACCCTGCAGCCCGGTACCGCCGCGCTGTTCCTGCTCGTCGACAACGTGACGCTGGACAAGGTCACCGCCGAGATGTCCCAGCACCACTTCGAGGGCCGGATCCTGCGAACGTCGCTGAGTAGCGAGGCCGAGCAGCATCTGCGCGACGTCGCGCAGAACGCCCGGGCCACGGCGCTGTAGGTACCGCCGGAGCCGGCCGGTGCGGGAGACGCCGGTACCGGTGGGTCGGGCGCCGTGGGTGTTGCGGCGGCGCCGCCGGCGGCTGCGCGCGAGCGCGACCGGCCTGCCGTACGCGGCGGCCGGCGCGCTGGCCGGCGTGCTGCTCCCCACCATCCACAGTGGACCGACTGTCGACGCGGCCAACGTCGCGCCGCTGCTGCAGGGCATGGCGGGCGGCCTGATCGCGCTGACCGGGCTGGTCTTCTCGCTGCTGCTGCTGGTGGTACAGCACGTCAACACCGCCCTGTCGCCACGGCTGATGCTGTTCCGGGACAACCCGCTGGTGTGGCACGCGCTCGGCCTGTTCGTCGGCTCGTTCCTGTTCGCCGTGGCCGCGTCGCTGGCGGCCCGGCACGACAAGCGGATGACCCTGGTGGTACCGGTCGTCGCCGTCGCCCTGATCCTCGCGTGCATGGCGGTCGGCGGGAACCTGGAGCTGCGCGGGCTCTCCGCGGTGCAGTTCGAGCGGGTACTGCAGCGGGTCACCGGGCAGGGCCTGCGGATGCTGGCCGAGCAGTACCGCACGCCGATCCGCCAGACGCCGCAACCAGCGCCGGAGCTGCCGGCCGAGTCGCGCGCGGTGGTGTGGCCGCACCGGTACGCCCTGCTGCAACAGGTCGACGTGCCGCGGCTGACCGAACTCGCCGCGACGCACGGCGGCACGATCCTCCTGCCGTACCCGCCGGGCGCCACGATCCCGTTCCGCGGCACGGCATTCCGGCTGTACGGCCCGAGCCGGGCGCTGTCCGACGCCGAGCTGCTGGGCACCCTGGACGTCGGCGTCGACCGTACCTTCGAGCAGGACCCGCTGTTCGCCTTCCGGCTGCTGAACGACATCGCGCTGCGGGCGCTGTCCCCGGCGATCAACGACCCGTACACGGCGGTACGGGCCATCGACGGCCTGACCGACCTGTTGCTCGCGGTCGCCGACCGGAACCTCGACATCGGTACCGTCCGGGACGTACGGGGCCGGCCGCTCGTCGTGGCGCACCTGCCGGACTGGCCGGCGTTCGTGGCGGCGGCGACCGAGCTGGTCCCGTACCTGGACGGCGCCCCGTCGGTACGGGACCGGATGCTGCGGATGGTCGACGAGCTGGCCGCCGCCGTACCGGCGGAGCGGCGCGACGCCCTGCACGCGGCGGTACGCCCGCTGCGGTGACGGCGCGGTCAGGGTTCGACGATGTTGAACGTCGGGTCGCCCGGGTCCAGGAACCCGAGGAGCGTGTCCAGCGCGCCCTCGTCGCCGGTCAGGGTCAGCCCGGCGGCGGCGGCCCGGTCCAGCTGCCCGGCGGCCAGCGGTGGCAACGCGGCCCGCGGTACCCGGATGGCCAGGTCGACCTCGCCCTTGCCGTCCCGTACCGGCGTGAACACTCCATTGTGGAGCATGGTGCGGAACGTCGCGCCGTGATCCGGGAACTCCCACCGGATCGCGAGCGACGTCGACCAGGCGCGCGGACCGTCGAGCTGTACCGCGATCGAGTCCAGGAACATCTCCGGCGGCAGCTGCGCGAGCATGTCCGGCGAGGAACTCACCGTCGGCGTACCGAAGTTGCCCTCGCGCAGCTCCGTCGCGCCGGACAGGTAGAAGTTGCGCCAGGTGCCGTTCTCGCAGCCGTACCCGAGCCGCTCGAACACGTCGGCCAGCAGGTCCCGCGCCGCCTGGTGCTTCGGCTCCGCGAACACCACGTGGTCGAGTACCTGCGCGGCCCAGCGCAGGTCACCGTCCTCGACCGACTTCCGCGCCTTCGTCACCACGGCGTCGGCGCCGCCCATGTACTCGACGTACCGCGTGGCCGCCTGCTCCGGCGGATGCTGCCACAGCCGGGCCGGATGCCCGTCGAACCAGCCCATGTACCGCTGGTAGATGGCCCTGACGTTGTGGCTGACCGAGCCGTAGTAGCCGTGCGTGTGCCACACGTTCTGCAGCGCCGGCGGCAGCTCGATCAGCTCGGCGATCTCGCTACCGGTGTACCCCTTGTTCAGCAGCCGGAGCGTCTGGTCGTGCAGGTACGCGTACAGGTCGCGCTGCAGGCTGAGGAACGTACCGATCCGGTCGGCGCCCCAGGTCGGCCAGTGGTGCGAGGCGAACGCGACATCGCACCTGTCGCCGAACAGCTCGATCGTCTCGGTCAGGTACCGCGCCCACGCGTGCGGGTCCCGGACCAGCGCGCCGCGCAGGGTCAGCAGGTTGTGCAGGGTGTGTGTCGCGTTCTCCGCCATGCACAGCGCCCGCCGGTCCGGGAACAGGAAGTTCATCTCGGCCGGCGCCTCGGTACCGGGCGTCGACTGGAACTCCATGCGTACCCCGTCGACGGTCAGTTCCTGCCCGGTGTGGTCGATGTGGACGGTCGGCGGGATCAGCGTCGGCGTACCGGTGGACGTCGTCTGCCCGAGACCCGCACCGACACCGCCGCGCGGGCTGCGCGGCAGCGTGGCGCCGTACATGTACCCGGCGCGCCGCGCCATGGCGGTCCCGGCGTACATGTTCTCCGCGATCGCGTGCTCCAGGAACCCAGCCGGCGCGATGATCGGTACCTGCCGGCGCTCCGCCTCCTCCGCCGACAGCACGCCCTTGACGCCGCCGAAGTGGTCGACGTGGCTGTGCGTGTAGATCATGCCGGTCACCGGACGGTCGCCGCGGTGCTCGCGGTACAGGTCGAACGCGGCCCGGGCGGTCTCGGCCGAGATCAACGGGTCGATGACGACGACACCGTCGTCGCCCTCCACGAACGAGATGTTCGACAGGTCGAAGCCGCGTACCTGGTAGATGCCGTCCGTCACCTCGAACAGGCCCTGCTTCGCCACCAGCGCCGACTGCCGCCACAGGCTCGGGTTGACCGAGTCGGGCGCCGCACCGGACAGGAAGGCGTACGAGTCGCCGTCCCACACGGTCCGGCCGTCGTCGTCCCGCACCGCCCCGCTGGACGGGGACGCGACCCGGCCGCGTTCCGCGCTGGACTGGTCTTCCTCGTCCTCGAACGGGAATGCGGTATCTGCCATCGTCGACCCTTTCGACTGCCCGCGACACGGAGCTGGTGGACAACGACATGCCGTCCTGACGGTATACCGCGCGATCGGTCCCAGTCCTGGATTCGTGGGGACGGTCGCGTACGGACTCACACCTTGATCGGGAACAGCGCGAGCGTGACGACGCAGCCCAGCAGCGCGGCGCCGGCCAGTACCGCGAACAGGAGCTGGATCTTCGGGCCGGTCGTCTTGCTGGCCAGGCCGGAGAAGAACAGTACGCTCGCGAACACCACGGCGGTCAGCACGTAGTTGTCGGACCGCTGGTTGGCCGCCCGCGCCGTCGCGGCGTGCTGCTCCGCCTGACCGATCAGGCGTTGCGACTGCCGTTCGGCGGCCAGCCGGTACTGCGGCATGTCGAACGGCGTCGCCGGCGCGTTCGGCTCGATCAGCGGATGCGTGTCGAGCCAGGCGTCGACCGCCGGCCGGAACTCCGGCCGGAACCGCTCGAACAGGAATCCGGACACCTGGTTCGTGTTGGGCGTGTAGCTGCCGTGCGGCCGTACCGAGGGATCCTTGATGATCTCCGCGTTGAGGGCGTTGAGCCAGGAGGTGAACGACACCACGTCGATGGTGCGTTGCTGGCTGGCGAGCGTCGCCTTCCGGCTCGCCTCGGCCCGGTCCGCGCCGGCCGACGCGTACGCGTTCGCCTGCACCCCGCTCCACTTCGCGCTCTCGAACCCGGCCCAGGCCGTCCCCACCGCGGCGAGCGCCATGAACAGGGCCAGTACCAACTCGAGCCGGGTTCGTCGAGCTTCGTCCATGCCATCCATCATGGGGTGATTCGCGCGCGCCACACGGGGATTCGCCCGATCCGCGCCGCGCTCCGACGGCGGCGCGCCGCAGCAGACCGGCCCGCCGCAGCCTTCCGACGGCTCGCCGTTGCCCGGTTGGCCTCCCTACGGCTCGTCCTCGGCGCGGGGATCGTCGTGGTGCGCGGCGATCCAGCGTTCGGCGTGGCGTACCGCCTCGTCCAGCGCACCGAAGATCTCCGGCTGCTCCTCGATCACGTTGTCCGGCCCGATCCGGTGCAGCACAGCCGATCGCGCCAGCACCGACCGGTACGTCGGGGACACGCCGGCGAGGATCAGGCAGCTGTGGTGCCGGTGCAGCGTCGCCGCGTACCCCGCCAGCACCTTGACCAGCGCCGAGGACGGTACGTCGAGGATGCCGCGGATCCGCAGCACCAGCGCCGAGGCGTGCGCGGACGACATGTCCGGCCAGCTCTCCTGGATCCGGGGCAGTTCGGCGAAGAACGCCGAGCCGGTGTAGTCCAGTACCGTCACGCGGAACGGTTCCACGGTCGTCGGCGGCGCTACGACCCGCCACCGCTCACCGGCCCGCTCCAGCCCGGTGAGCCGGGCCTGCCGCGCCGACTGGATGCAGTACAGCAGCATCGACAGCGCCGCGCCGATCAGGATCGCCTGGTGCAGCGGCAGCTGCGTGGTGGCCCCGAACGTCACGACCATGGCCGCCGTGGACAGCCAGGAGGTGCGTACCACCAGGACGATGTCGGGTACCCGGTCGACGATCAGTTCGACGCCGATGATGCAGATCAGCGCGCCGATCACGGCCATCGGTACCAGCTCGACCAGCCGGCCGACGGTCAGTACCACGACGGCCAGCCAGGCGCCCGCGAAGATCCCGGCCCAGCGGGTGCGCGCGCCGGCGCCCTGCGCAACACCGGTACGCGACAGCGACCCGCCCACCGGCAGCGCCGTGCTGAACGCACCGCCCAGGTTGGCGACGCCCTGGGCGAGGAAGTCCCGGTTCATGTTCGGCCGGGACCGGTCCGGATTCGGTACCGCCGCGCCGATCCCGGCCGCCTGGGCCAGCGCCACCAGCGCCACCGACGCCGCGCCGCCGATCAGGTGCGGCATCGCGCCGAAGTCCGGCAGTACCAGGGGTGGCAGCGAGGCCGGCACCCGGGCGATGTCGCGGACCAGCTCGACGTGTACGCCCGAGACCGTCGCGCCGGCCGTCACCAGGATCATGGCGAGCAGCATCACCGCCGACCGGATCGGCCGGATGAAGCGCAACCCGTACCAGACCGCGATCGTGGCCAGGCAGACCACGACGCTGGCCGGCTGCCACCTCGGGATGTGGCCGAACCAGTCGACGAGCTGGCCGATCCGGTTGTCCCCGTGCGGCTGGTACCCGCTGACGTCGCCGAGCACGCCGGTGACGATCTGCAGCGCGATACCGGTGGCGAAGCCGGTCATCACCGCGTTCGACACGAAGCTCATCACCACGCCGAGCCGCAGCAGCCCGAACGCCACCATCAGTACGCCGGTCAGCAACACCAGCGCGGCCACCTGGTGGACGTTGTGCGGCTGCATCCCGGCGTCGCGCAGCACGCTGCCGGACGTCAACGCGATCGCACTCGTCAACGTGGTGATCATCAGGACGGTACGGGCGAACACCGAGCCCAGGATCGACGGCACCACACCGGCGTAGATCCCCTGTACCGGACTGAATCCGCCGATGCTCGCGTACGCCATGCCTTCCGGGACGCTGAACAGCCCGGTGACGAGACCGGCGACCACATCGGACGGTCGCGGCCGGCCGAGCGCCGTACGGGCGCTTCTGATCAGGTCCGTCGGGCGCGGCGTCACGTCGGCTGCGGCGCCGCCGAGGACGAGACACCGCGCGGCTGGGCGCGGGACAGTACCTCGACGACGAAGACGAGCACGACCAGCCCGACACCGAACCCGATCGCACCGTCCACGCTCGCACCGGTCAGGACGAATCCCAGCAGCGCCAACACGAGCGCCACCACGTCGATGGCCACGTGGTACTTGCGCAGCACGCCCGGCACCGGCCCCAGCGGCACGCCGGTACGTGCCAGGCCGGCACCGGCCGCATCCAGCCCGCGCCCGGTGGTACGCCGCAGCCACACCGCCGGCCGCGCCGGACCGGCCAGCCAGCAACCGATCGCGAGCAGCGCACCGAACACGGCGATCACCCGGTACGCCCGGTTCACGTTGCCCAGCACGTGGTCCAGGACGTGCCCCACCGCCTCCGGCGAGTGCACCTGCGGCGGCAGGTTGTTCAGGTAGTACGCCCGGACGACGGCCAGCACGGCGAGGACCAGCAGCGCGGCGACGGCCAGGAACACGCCGACCATCAGCAACCCGCGGCGGTGGGCGGGCGCGACACCGACCGCGATCGCGAGCAGCGCCAGGCACACCCACGGCAGCCAGGTCGCCACCGTGTCCAGCACCGTCACGTACGTGCGGAGCTTCGGCAGGTCCTTCGAGGAGAACAGGACGAACTCGACGTGTACCGGCGGGATCTTGTCGGCGAGGCCGAAACCGCGCGCGACGAGCTTCGCCTTCACCGTGGCGATCAGCGCGCCGAGATCGACCGACACGGTGGTGCCCTGGCTCTTGACCACGGTCGAGCCCTTGCCGGTCAGTACCGCGTTCAGGTTCTTGTGCGCGGCCCGGTTCGCGGTGTCCCAGGCCCGCGCGAACGCGTCGCTGTGCACGATCGCCGAGATCTGCTTGGCGATGAACGATTCCGCGCCGTTCACCGCCGGCCCGACGAGCGAGCCGACCGCCGGTGGCGCACCCTGCTGCCGCAGCCACGCCGACGTCTCCCGGCCCAGCTCGTCCAGGTCGACCCGCCGGGTCACCTCGGCGGTGAGCCGGCGGCTGATCGCGGCCTGTACGGCCGGATCGCGGGCCAGCGGTGACATGGTGGCCACGTACCGGTCGGTGTCCAGCAACTGGTTGCGCGCGAACACCGCCAGTACCGACACGATCGCCAGCAACACCGCGACGGTCACCAGTGCCACCGCGCCGATCCAGCGCCCGGTACGGGTGCCGCGGCCCATCGTGCGGCGTTCCTCCCCGGCCATGCCGCCACCCTCCCGCCGGGCGCGTGTCCCCTGCGCGGCAACGGATCGCCCGCCGTTCCCGGGCATCCGAGAC
>Ga0164243_10004150_pt1 | contig 22812 bp, 22 predicted proteins | sample OricompcompostOP_FD_108781 | JGI IMG/M metagenome (GOLD analysis project Ga0164243, IMG submission 108781) | Organic Plus compost microbial communities from Emeryville, California, USA - Original compost - Organic plus compost (OP) | ecosystem: Engineered > Solid waste > Mixed feedstock >...
CGGACGACCGGGATGCGGCCGACGACGGGCTGCTGTCCGATCTGAAGGTGGCGGCGCGCGTGCTGGCGTAACGGTTACGATACTCGAGTGCCCCTTACCTTCGCCCTGGCTCCCGCCATCACCCCCGAACTGCGCGACGGCGTCCTCGACCTGTGGACCGACGTCTCCAACGCGGGCGGCTCCGTCGGGTTCGTGCCGCCGGTGACGACCGAGACGGTGCGCCCGGAGCTGGTCAAGCACCTGGTCGCGATGGCGGAGGGCCGGACCCGGCTGCTCGTCGGGCACGACGAGGACGGGCGGATCGCCGCGGCCGCCTTCCTCACCCACAACACGCACCGGCTGATGAGGCACTGGCTGTGGCTCTACACGGTGATGGTGCACCCCCGCCACCAGGGCAAGGGCTACGGCCGCGACCTGCTCGCCGCCGCCGAGGGCGCCGCCCGCGGCATCGACGGCATCGAGGCGATCCGGCTGACCTGCCGGGGCGGCCTCGGCCTGGAGCGGTTCTACGCCTCCTGCGGCTACAAGGAGGTCGGCCGCGTCCCCGGCGCGATCCGCGTCGCGCCCGGCGACGACCGCGACGACATCGTCATGCTGCTGCCGCTCGGCTGAGGGCCCCCTGCAAGATCGGGACCCGGACGTGCTTCACTGGACGGTGCGTTTGGGAATGTTCGTACCCGTTGATGGAAGAGTTGGATTGAGATGCTCCGCTACACGCTGATGCGCCTCGGGGTCTTCGTGGGCTGCTTCGTGGTCGTCTGGGGCCTCGTCTACAGCGGCATCGTCCCGCGCGGCTTCGGCGCCTCCAACGGCATCTGGATGATCCTGCTCGCGCTCCTGCTCTCGGCCCCGATCAGCTTCGTCGTCCTGCGCAAGGAACGCGACCGCGCCTCCGCGGGCATCGTGCGCCGCGTCGACCGGATGAAGTCCAACCTGGAGGCGAACCGCAGCCAGGAGGACGAGGTCGACGACGCCGCCCGCGCGCAGGGCTGAACCCGGGCGCGCGGCTGCGCACGCGACATGACCACCACGGACACCCGCCTCCCGTTACCGCGCACCGCGTGGTGGCGGGAGGCCGCGCTCGTGGTGACGACGGGCGTGCTCTGTCTGCTGGGCGGCACGATCCGGGTCGAGGACACGCTCTCGGCACCGCCCGCCACCGCCTGGCTGGTCGCCGTGACGTCCTGCGCGCTCCTGCCGGTGCGGCGCCGCTCGCCCCTGACCGCACTGGCGGCCACGACCGCCGTGGGCGTCCTGGTCCAGCCGCTGGGACTGCTGCTCACCCCGCCCATCGTGGCCCCCGCCCTCGTCGCGGCCTACGCGTACGTGCTCGCCGCCCCCGGTGAACGGCGTGCGGCGGCCGCCGTGTCCCTCGCCGCCGTCGCGCTGCTGCTCGCCTCCGTGCCCCTGACCGGGGACCTGTCATGTAAGGACGCGAGCAGGATGGGGGCGGTCGCCGCGTCCCCGCTGGTGGCCGGTGTCCTCGGGCAGGCGGTCCGCGACCGGCGGGCCTACCTGGCGGCCGTGGAGGAGCGGGCCGCGCGCGCCGAGGAGAGCCGGGAGCGCGAGGCACGCCTGCGGGTCGGCGAGGAACGGGTGCGCATCGCCCGGGAACTGCACGACCTCGTCGCCCACCAGATCACCCTGGCCAACGCCCAGGCGCAGGTCGCCGCCCAGTTCTTCGACACCCGCCCGGAACAGTCCCGCGCCGGCCTGCGGGACGTCGTCGAGACCACCGGCCACGCCCTCGACGAACTGCGGGCGACGGTCGGCCTGCTGCGCCAGAGCGGCGACACCGCCGAACCCGACGGCCCGGCGCCCGGCCTGTCCGCACTCCCGCGGCTGCTGGAGTCCTTCCGCCTGGCCGGACTGGAGGTGGCGGTGCGCGAGGAGGGCACGTCCCGGCCGCTGCCGCCCGGCGTGGACCTCACCGCGTACCGCATCGTGCAGGAGGCGCTGACCAACGTGACCAAGCACGCCCGCACCGGCAGGGCCCGGGTGGCCCTCACCTGGCACCGCGACCGGCTCACCGTCACCGTCGCCGACGACGGTCCCGACGGCACCGGGCCCCCGGCGGCGGACCGGCCGCCCGGGTACGGCCTGATCGGGATGCGGGAACGGGCCACGGCGGTCGGTGGGCACCTGACCGCGGGCCGGCGCCCCGAGGGCGGCTTCCTCGTCACCGCCGACCTCCCGCTGCCCCGGCGCCGGGAGGCGACCGACGGGAGCGCGGCATGACGTACCGGGTGCTGCTCGCCGACGACCAGGCGCTGCTGCGCGGCGCCTTCCGGATGCTGCTGGAGAACGCCGGCGACATCACCGTGGTCGGCGAGGCCGGCGACGGCCGGGAGGCGGTACGGCTGACCCGGGAGCTGCGCCCGGACGTCGTGGTCATGGACATCCGGATGCCGGAGGTGGACGGCCTCGCCGCCACCACGGAGATCTGCGCCGACCCGGACCTGCGGGACACCCGCGTGCTGATCCTCACCACCTACGAGACCGACGAGCACGTCGCCCGGGCGCTGCGCGCGGGCGCCGGCGGGTTCATCGGCAAGGGCATCGGGGCGGAGGAACTCGCGGACGCCGTACGGACGATCGCCGCGGGGGACACCCTGCTGTCCCCCGCGGCGACCCGCTCCCTGGTCGCCCGGTTCCTGGCCACCCCGGACGACACCCCGGCGCCCGGAGCGGAACGGCTGGCCCTGCTCACCCCGCGCGAACGCGAGATGGTCACCCTGGTCGCGACCGGCCTGTCCAACCAGGAGATCGCCGAGCGGATGTTCCTCAGCCCCTTCACCGTCCGCGCCCATGTGCAGCGGGCCATGACCAAGCTGGAGGCCCGCGACCGGGCCCAACTGGTCGTCGTCGCCTACCGGACGGGCCTGGCCCGGGTCACTCCGGACGCTTCCGAGCCGGGCAGCGTGAGTGCCGAGTAGGCCGGGTGGGCCGGGGGCGGGGGCAGGACGGTGAGGCTCCGCAGTCTCGCGTCGCGCCGCTCCAGGGCCTCGGCCGTCGTGGGGAACAGGGTCGTCCCGCCGTCCCCGGCCAGCGCCTGGTTCGCGGTGACGTACGGGCGGGTGCCCTGCTCGTAGGCGGCGAAGGCCGCGGTGTGGTCCTCGTGCGTGACCAGCGCGCGGGCGAGCGTGTAGGCGCCGGCCAGGGCCAGTCCGGTGCCCTGCCCGGTGAGGAACGAGGGCGCGTACGCCGCGTCGCCGACCAGCGCCACCCGCCCCCGGGACCAGCGGGGCATCCGGATCTGCCCGGCCGTGTCCACGAACAGGTCGCCGGCGTCGCGCAGGGCGTCCAGCATGCGGGGCACCTCCCAGCCCGCGTCCGCGAAGACGGCGGCGAGCGCCTCCCGGTGCGGCGGGGCGCCGGGCGGCGTAGGGCGGTGGAAGGTGAGGAAGGCGTGCAGCGCCTCGTCACCGTCCCCGGCCGCGTAGAGGGCCGCGGCCCGCCCCGGCGCGTTCCACATCGCCAACTCGTGCGAGAGACCGAGGGTGTTCGGCATGGTGTAGATGCCGAAGCAGTGGCCCAGGTAGTGGTGGAACCGCTCCTCGGCGCCGAAGACGGCTCCCCGGGTCGCCGAGTGGACACCGTCGGCGCCGACCACCAGGTCGAACGTACGCCGGTGCCCGCCACGGAAGGTGACGTCCACCCCGTCCGCGCGGGCGTCGAGGGTGTCGGCGCGGTCCCCGAACAGGAACTCCACGTCGTCCCGGACCCCCGCGTACAGCGCCGCGGTGAGGTCGCCGCGCCGCACCTCCAGGTGCTCGGCTCCGGCGCCCCCGGCCACGGCACGCGCCGGGACGGAGGCCACCTCGGTGCCGTCGGCCCGCAGGAACGTGGCGCGCCGCAGGTCGACGCGGGACTCCCGCAGGCGCGGCAGGATCCCGGTCCGGCGGGCGACCTCCACCGCCGTACCGCGCAGGTCGACCGGGTAGCCGCCGTCGCGCGGGCCGCCGGCCCTCTCCACGACGGTGACGGCGTGTCCGCCCCGGTGCAGCCAGTGGGCCAGGGCGAGTCCGGCGACGCCGGCTCCGGAGATCAGGACGGTGCGCCGCGCGGTCATGAGCGGGCTCCCTTCCGGGTGAGACGTACGACGAGCAGGGACAGGGCGGCGGTGAGCCCGGCGACGGCGAAACCCGTGGCGAACGCGGACTCGGACGGCATCCCGGTCGCGGGGTCGGCACCGGCGCCGAGCAGGGCGCCGGCGAGCTGGGCGCCGACGGCGACCCCGATCACCCGGGTCACCACGAGCAGGCTGGTGGCGATGCCGGTGTCACGGGCCGGGACGGCGGTGGCGGTGCCGGCCAGCAGGGCGGTGGTGGCGACGCCCGCCGCGAACGCGGTCAGCACCTTCGCCATGACGAGCTGCCACGCTGCGGTGTGCCAGGACGCCAGCGCGAGCATCGTGCCCGCGGTGACGACGGTGCCCGCGACGACCACGGCCCGCGGGCCGAAGCGCCGCGCCGCGAGTCCGCCGACCGAGTCGCTGACCGCTCCGGCGAGCGCGCCGGGCAGCAGGAACAGCCCGATCGCGGTGGTGCCGGCCGCGAAGCCGTAGCCGTCGCCCGGGACCGCGAGGAGCTGCGGGAGCAGGAACGCCACCATGCCGAACGCCGCCGTGACGACGAGGGTGAGCACGCAGGCCTGCCACATCGCGGGCCGGGCCAGCATGCGCAGATCGACCATCGGCGAGGCCGCCCGGCGCTCGACCGCGACCCAGCAGGACGCGAGGGCGGCCGCCGCCACCGCGAGCGCCCCGACCGCGAGCGGCGGCAGGCTGCCGTCCGCCAGGGTCACCAGGCCGGTCATGAACGCGAGCAGCGTGCCGGTCAGCAGCAGCACCCCGGGCCAGTCGACCCTGTCGCGTGAGGCGGCCGGCGGGTCGTCCGGCACGGTCCGGGCGACGACGTACGCCGCCGCGCCGACCGCGAGCGCCGGCAGCGCGAACATCCAGTGCCAGGACAGCCGTTCGGCGATGGGTCCGGCGACCAGCGTGCCCACCGTGCCGCCGCCCGTGAAGAGCGCGACGACGACCCCGAGGGCCGCCTGCGACCGGCCCGCCGGGAGATGGGTGCGCACCAGGATGAAGGAGAGCGGCAGCGCGCCCACCATGGCGCCCTGAAGCAACTGGCCCAGCAGCAGCACCGGCAGGCCCGGCGCGAGCGCGGCCAGCAGACCGCCGGCGGTGACCACCGCCATCAGCCGGACCAGCACCCGTTTCCCGCCGTGGCGGTCGCCGAGCGTGCCCACGACGGGGGTGAGGACGGCACCGGTCACCAGCACCGTGTTGGCGACCAGTGCCCCTTGGGACGGCGAGAGGCCCAGCTCCCGCTGGAGCAGCGGCAGCGCGGGGTCCACCACGGACTGGAGCGTGCCGAGGGCGAGTGCGAGGACGCCGAGCGCGCCGACCGGCAGTCTGCCGAGGCGCACCGGACGTAAGACGGTCTGGGACATGAGGGTCCTGTTCTCAGAGGGACACGCGCCGGCCGCGCGCACCTCCCACGCTCCCGCCGGGCCCCCTCCGCGGGCATCGTCCTGCCGCGCCGGTGTTCGCTGGTGCGACGGGATCGAAGGCGCCCGGCTCCTGGTGCGTCCGCACTACACGGACACGCCCGGGGACCGCCCCCGCCCTACCGTCCGGTAAGACCCCGGACCGCCCCCCTTACGCTGGTCCGGCCCCATGGTGTGGGATGGCTGAAATCACACCAGGGATCACACAGGCATCACGCCGGGCCCCGACATGTGCCCGGCACACGTAACGCAAAGGGGGAACTGTGGCACGAGGGCGCGCGAAGGCGAGCGCACGACGCGTGGCCGAGGCGGTCGCCTCGGGCACCGATCCACGCAGGGCCGCGCAGGAGGAACTGCGCAGGCAGACAGGCGGCCGGGGAGCCCGGCAGGACGGTGACGGCGGCGGCGGCGAGTACGAGGCCCAGGGCTGGAACATCGACCCGGAGGACTTCCCCGCGGCCCGGGAGCAGGGCGGTTCGACCGCGACCGTCATGCGGCAGAAGACGGTGCCGCTGGACGAGGCCGGCGAGGCCCTCGGCCGCAGCGAACAGGAGCGCCAGGGCGGCGAGGTGGTGCACGCCATCTGCCCGATGGTGCTGCCGAAGGGCCGCTCGTTCCTCTCCATGCTGCCGGTGCTGAGCCTGCTCGTCCTCGGTGCCGTGGGCGCCTCGATCGTGGGCGCCGCCGGGGCCGACGTGCTGACCAACCCCCTGTTCGGCGTGCACTACTGGGTCGTCTCGCTCGCCGCGGTCGCCTTCGTGTGGTGGCGGCAGGGCATGGTCATGGTGCCCGACGGCTCCCAGGCGCTGATCACCCGGTTCGGCAAGCTGGAGAAGGTCGTCGGACCGGGCCGGGTCGTGCTGCTGAGCCCCTGGAAGCGGGTGTCGTACATCGTCAACACCACCCGTGAGTACCCGTTCAACGCGCCGGTGCGCGAGGCCCCGACCCGGGGCGGGGTGAAGGCGTCGATCGACCTGTTCATCCAGTTCCGGATCAGCGACCCCACCGAGTTCGTGTACACGCTCGGCGCGGTGCGCGGCTTCGAGGAGAAGCTGAGCAACGCCGTCAGCGAGACGATCCGCAGCCTCATCTACGAGCAGGAGGCCGCCGGCATCTACGACATGGTCGGCGAGGACACCGGTCGGCTCCTGGAGCAGCTCAACCAGCAGTTCCGTCCGGCCGTCGAGCTGACCAACGCCAACATCACCCACGCCGAACCCTCCGACCAGCGCTACCGCATGGACCTCGCGGCACCCGAGATGGTCCGCATGGCCAAGGAGGCGTACACCCACGAGTACGCGCTCCAGCTGCGCAAGGAGCAGGACGAGGGCGACCTGAGCCGTGAACTCGCCTCCAGCCAGGAGACGCTGTCCGCGATCCAGGCCGACATCGCCCAGTACCAGGCGCAGATGGACACGGCCGTGGAGCGCGAGACCAACCGCGCCGAGGCCCTGGCCCGCCAGCGCTACGTCCAGGCCGAGTCGGAGGCGAAGGCCAACGCGGCCCTCCTGGAGGCGCAGGCCCTCGACATCCGCGCGGTGACCGCCGCGGAGGCGCCGGAGATCCTGGAGTACCGCTACCAGCAGCAGGTGCTGGACACCCTGGAGGAGGTCGCCGACCACCTGCCGCGCCTGGTCCGCATCGGCGGCACCTCCGACGGCGCCGGCATCGACTTCCTGGAGCTGGCCCGCGAACTGGTCGGCGAGCGCGGCACGGAGCTGTTCAGCGACGCCGACATGGCCGCCGTCCGGGCCCGGCTCGGCGAGGTGTCCGAGCGGATCGCCGCCCGCGAGGAGGAGATCGGCGCGCTGCTGGCCGCCGACCGGCCCACCGTGCCCGAAGTGCCCGACGTACCCGGACCGGGCGCGTCGACCGACGACGTCGAGCTCTCCGAGGAGGCCGCCCAGTGAGCACCGCACGAACCCACCGCCGGTCGGTCATCTCCGAGGCCGTCGCCCCCTGGACCGACATCGCCCGGCTGCTGCGCGGCGGCGAGGCCGACACCCTGATCCCCGTCATCATCCCCCGGCACCGCCGCCGGGTGTGGTGGATGCTGCCGCTGTGGCTCGGCGTCTACGCCCTGCTCATGGGCGTGACCCTGTCCCTGCACGCGGCCGACGCCGAGTCGTCCGCCGGGGACTTCGCCTACGGCACCCTGGCCGGACTGTCCTACGCCGGCGGCGCCGTGCTGGTGCTGATCGGCGCCCTGTGGTGGTGGCGCTCGTCCATCGTCGAGATCGAGCAGGGCACCAACGGCGTCCTGACCCGTTACGGCGCGGTCGTCCGCACCCTCGACGCCGGCCGGCACTACCTGTGGCACCCGTGGTCCCGGGTCGACTTCGTCGTCGACACCGCCACCGAGATCCCGTACTCGGCACCCGTGATGGCCTGCCCGACGCAGGAGAACGTGCCGCTGCGCTCGATCGAGTTCTTCCTGAAGTTCCGCATCACCGACGCCGTGCTGTTCGTCCGCACGATCGGCGCGGGCAACTTCGACCTGGTGCTCTCCAGCGCCGTGCAGGACGCCATCCGCCAGCGCGCCCGCAAGATGCGCACCGAGCGGGCGTACGACCTGCGCGGCTCGGACGTGGCCGACATGCAGGAACTGCTCAACCGCCAGCTGTCCGGCTACGGCGTGCGCATCACCGGCTCCAACATCCCGGACGTGCAGCTGCCGACGCAGTACCAGCAGCACCTCGCCACCCGGGAGCGGGTCGCCAAGGAGCGCACGGCCTACGAGCAGGAGTGGGGCCTGGTCCGCAAGCGCCGCATCGACCAGCTCGGCATGGACATCGAGCGCGCCAAGAAGGTGCGCGACGCCCGGATCGTCGAGGTGAAGGCCGCGCTGAACCGGGCCCGCGAGGAGGTCGCCCAGCTGCTGGAGGAGCAGGAGACCAACGCGCAGCGGGTGCGGTTCGAGATCGAGACGCGGGGCCGCAGCGGCCTGATCGCCGCCGAGAACGAGGCCCGCGCGCAGCGCGCCCTCGCCAAGGCGTACCGCGACAACCGGGCCGTGCTCCAGTACGAGCTGGCGCGGCGCCGCCTGGAGGTGGGCGCGAAGCTCGCCGGGCGGGCCCCGCAGCCGGTCGTCGTGCGCACCGACGGTTCCAGCGCCGACACCTCGGCGCTGTCGACGCTGCTCACGGCGCAGCTGCTGCCCCGGCTGACGGCGCTGCCGAGCGCGGAGGCGCGGCCCTGGGCGGACCGGGTGGCCCGGCTCGCCGAGGAGCGGGCCGGCGACGACGAGTAGGACGGCGGGTTGGTGACGGGCCGGGCGGGATCTCCCGCCCGGCCCGTACGCTGAGCGCCATGGGTGCCGTGAAGACCAAACGGATGCCACGGGCCGTCCGTGAGCAGCAGATGCTGGACGCCGCCGTGCGGACCTTCGGCCGGCGCGGGTACATGGCCGCGTCGATGGACGAGGTCGCCGAACTCGCGGGCGTCTCGAAGCCGTTGGTGTACCTCTACCTGAACTCCAAGGAAGACCTCTTCACCGCCTGCATCCGGCGGGAGTCCGCCGCGCTCGTCGCGGCCGTCCGGGCGGGCGTGCGGCCGGACCTGCCCGCCGACCGGCAGCTCTGGGACGGGCTGCGCGCCTTCTTCACGCACACCTCGCACTACCCGGACGCCTGGTCCGTGCTGCACCTCCAGGCCCGCACCCACGGCGAGCCGTTCGCCTCCGAGGTCGCCGCGATGCGCGCGGACATCGTCGCGTTCGTCACCCAGCTGATCCTGGTGGCCGCCCGCGAGGCGCACCGCGACCCCGACCTCCCCGAGAGCGAGGTCGCCGGGGTCGCCGAGGCCCTGGTGGGGGCCGCCGAGTCGCTGGCCGACTGGGCCAACACCACCCCGGGCGTGAGCGCGCGCCAGGCGGCGGCCACGCTGATGAACTTCGCGTGGGCCGGCCTGGGCGCCCTCAGGGAGGGCCGGCGCTGGACGCCGCCCGACGCCGCTCAGGAGGAGAGCGGGTAGACCTCCCCGGCCAGGTGGAGGCGGCCCGGGCCGCGCAGTTCGAACCGCCCGTCCCCGGCGCCGTACGTCACGGCCGCCGGCAGCAGCACCGGTGCCCGGAAGCCGGCCCGCACCCGGACCGCGTCCGGTGTGCCGTGCTCGGCCAGGCAGCGGGCGACCGTCCACATGCCGTGCGCGATGGCGCGCGGGAAGCCGAACAGGCGGGCGGTGAGCGGGTGCAGATGGATGGGGTTGCGGTCCCCGGAGGCCGCGCCGTACCGCCGTCCGGTGTCCGCGGGGACCGTCCACTCGGCGACCTCGGGCAGCGGCTCCGGGTCCGCGACGGGCGCTGAGGCCGCCTGGCCGTCGGTGCGGTGGCGGGCCAGGTAGTGGCTGGCCGACTCCCATACGAGGCGGTCGCCGGACCGGACCTCGGTGACCACGACCGCCTCGGTGCCCCGGCGGTGCGGCACCAGCCGGTCGACCCGCACCCCGACCTCGTACGTTCCGGACGCGGGCAGCGCGGTGTGCCGGGTGACCTCGATGGACGTGTGGACGAGCCCGAGCAGGGGCAGCGGGAACTCGCGCGCGCTCATCAGCCGCATGGCCAGCGGGAAGCCGAGCAGATGCGGGTAGGTGACGGGCAGCGCGCCGTCCGCCGGGAAACCGCACACCCGCTCGTACGCCGTGAGGCGTGCCGGGTCGACGCGGACGCCGGGCAGCACGAGCCGGGTCCGGGGGAACTCCGCGCCCGGGCGCGGCCGTTTGAACGGGGAGAGCACCGCGCCCCGGGCGAGCAGCGCGGGCAGCCGGGGCGCGCCGGTCAGGACGGTCGTCATCACGCCCCCAGCAGGCTCTGGCCGCACACCCGCACGACCTGGCCGTTGACGGCTCCCGACGCCGGGTGCGCGAGCCAGGCGGTCGTCTCGGCGACGTCGGACGGCAGGCCGCCCTGCGCGAGGGAGTTCATGCGCCGGCCCGCCTCCCGGATGAACAGGGGGACCGCGGCCGTCATCTTCGTCTCGATGAAGCCGGGCGCGACCGCGTTCACGGTCACCCCGTGCGCGTCGAGCGCGCGCGGGGCGAGGGCGCGCACGAGCCCCGCCACACCGGCCTTGCTCGCGCCGTAGTTGGTCTGCCCGGCGTTCCCGGCGAGCCCGGCGATCGACGCCGTCGCCACGATCCGCCCGCCGGTCCGCAGGGCACCGGCCGCGAGCAGCGCGTCCGTGGTGCGCAGCACGCTCGCGAGGTTGACGTCGAGTACGGCGTTCCAGCGTTCGGCGGGCATGTTGACCAGGCGCCGGTCGCGGGTGATGCCCGCGTTGTGGACGAGGACGTCCAGCCCGTCCGGCAGCGCCGCCGCGATCCGCTCGCCGGCGTCGGGCGCGGTGATGTCCAGGGCGAGGGCCGTGCCGCCGAGCCGTTCGGCCACCCGCCGGGCGTCCTGCTCGGCCTGCGGGACGTCGAGGACGACGACCCGGGCGCCGTCCCTGGCCAGGGTCTCGGCGACGGCCTCGCCGATGCCGCGGGCGGCTCCGGTGACCAGGGCGGTGCGCCCGGCGAGGGGGCGGTCCGGGTTGTCGGGCGGGGTGACCTCCTGCGGGCCGACCTCGACGACCTGGCCGCTGACGTAGGCGGACTTCGGGGAGAGGAGGAAGCCGAGGGTGGACGCGGCGGCGCGGGCGTCGGTGAGCCGGACCAGGTTGACCGTCCTGCCCCGGCCGATCTCCTTGCCGAGGGAGCGCGTGAAGCCCTCCAGGGCCTGCTGGGCGGCGGCCTGGTGGTGGTCGGCGGGGTCGAGGGGCGCGCCCAGGACGACGATCCGGCCGCTCTCCGCGACCGACCGCACCACGGGGTGCAGGGCCGCGTGCACCTCGGCCAGCGTCTCGACGTCCCGGACCCCGGTGGCGTCGAGCACGACGGCGGCCGGGTGCTCGGCGGGCGCGGTGGTGAGGCCGAGGTCCGCCGCCGCGAGGTCCAGCTCGGACTTCCCGGCCGTCAGGAGGAGCCGCTCCCCGTCGAGTTCGGGCCGCTCGGGCGACCAGCGGCGCAGCGGGGCGGGCTGGGGAAGCCCCAGACGGCGGGTGAGGAACCGGCCGGGGGCGGTCCCCGTGAAGCTCAGATAGCGGTCGGCCATGCGGGACTCCCAGTACGCTCCGGAACTGACTCGGGAGTAAGGTTACCGGAGGTAAGTCACCGTGGACGTGAGGAGTGAGGCACATGAGCGCCCTGTTGGCCCCGGCGGTCCGGCGCGTCGCGATCATCGGCGGCACGCGCATCCCGTTCGCCCGCTCCGACGGCCCCTACGCCACCGCCTCCAACCAGGACATGCTCACCGCCGCACTGGACGGCCTGGTCGAGCGGTACGGTCTCGAAGCGCCGGGCGCCGTCGGCGAGTTCGTCGCCGGGGCCGTCCTCAAGCACAGCCGCGACTTCAACCTCGCCCGCGAGACCGTCCTCGGCTCACGGCTCGACCCGCGCACCCCCGCGTACGACATCCAGCAGGCGTGCGGCACCGGCCTCCAGGCCGTCGTCACCGCCGCCAACAAGATCGCGCTCGGGCAGACCGACGCGGCCGTCGCGGGCGGCGCCGACACGGCGAGCGACGCGCCCCTCGGCGTCAACGACCGGCTGCGCCGCATCCTCCTGGAGGCCCGCCGGGCCCGGTCCCTCGGCGGCCGGGTCAAGGCGCTGGCCAAGGTGCGGCCCTCCCACCTCGTCCCCGACATCCCGCGCAACGCCGAGCCCCGCACCGGCCTGTCCATGGGCGAGCACGCCGCCGTCACCGCCCGCGCCTGGGGCATCACCCGCGAGGCCCAGGACGAACTGGCGGCGACGAGCCACCAGCGGCTGGCCGCCGCCTACGAGCGGGGCTTCTTCCAGGACCTGGTCGTGCCCTTCCAGGGACTCGACCGCGACCAGAACCTGCGCCCCGGCTCCACGCCGGAGAAACTCGCCGCGCTGAAGCCGGTGTTCGGCCTCGACGGACCCGCCCCCACCATGACCGCGGGCAACTCGACACCGCTGACCGACGGGGCCGCCGTCGTGCTGCTGGCGAGCGAGGAGTGGGCCGCCGCCCGGGGCCTGGAGCCGCTGGCGTACCTCACCGCCTACGAGACGGCCGCCGTGAACTTCCCGCACGGCGACGTCGCCGACGGCGAGGACGGACTGCTCATGGCACCCGCGTACGCCGTCCCGCGCATGCTGGAGCGGGCCGGGCTCGGCCTCGGCGACTTCGACCTCGTCGAGGTGCACGAGGCGTTCGCCTCCCAGGTCCTGGCCACGCTCGCGGCGTGGGAGAAGCGGGGCCTGGACCCGGTGGACCGCGCCCGGCTGAACGTCGCCGGCTCCTCCCTGGCGACCGGTCACCCCTTCGCGGCGACCGGCGCGCGGATCGTGGCGACGCTGGCCGCGCTGCTCGCCGAGCGCGGCGGTCCGGGCCGGGGGCTGATCTCGGTGTGCGCCGCGGGCGGGCAGGGCGTGACGGCGGTCCTGGAGCGAAGCTGAGGACCCCTCACATAACCCGCGAGGTTGCACATACCCGTCCCCGGACCGCCGCCGAACCCGCACAACGTCGCCACGCGCGCGCCGTACGATCGCGTGCCTAACCAGCGGTAACCCGTTTCCGCAGGCCTCGGCAGGTGAACACCACGGTGCGCGAGGCACGTACCTCATGCAGCAAGCGTTTTCCCGCTGCACGCCCGCAGGAGCCGCCCGTGTCCACCCCGCTTCCCTCCTTCGCCCCTTCGGCCGCCTTCGACGACGCCCCGGGCCCCGCCCTGGTGCGCCCGGAGACCCGGCGGCTGAACGGCGCCGTACGGGAGGCGTACGTGCCGCCGTTCGCCCCGCCCGTCACCCACGGATCGCTGGCCGACCTGCCCTTCGACAACGCCGAAGCGGCGCCGGACGCGGTGGTCCTCAGCCGCCGGGACGCCGACGGGCGCTGGACGGACGTGACGGCGGCGGAGTTCGCCGGACAGGTGCAGGCCGTGGCGAGAGGGCTGATCGGCGAGGGGCTGATGCCCGGCGACCGGATCGCCGTCATGGCCCGCACCCGCTACGAATGGACCCTCCTCGACTTCGCCGCCTGGGCCGCCGGACTGGTGGTGGTCCCCATCTACCCGACCTCCTCCGCGTTCCAGACCCGCTGGATCCTCCAGGACTCCGGCGCCGTCGCCCTGATCACCGAGACCGTCGCCCAGGCGAACGCCCTCGGCCCCGAACTGGACCGCGTCCCCGACCTGCGCCGCCTGTGGGTGATGGACAAGGGGCACGTGGACCGGCTCGCGGAGGCCGGGGAGCAGCAGCCCGACGGGGAGGTGGCCGTCCGGCGCGGCATGCTCGTGCCCGACACCCTGGCCACCCTCATCTACACCTCGGGCACCACCGGCCGGCCCAAGGGCTGCGCGCTGACCCACGGCAACTTCTTCGCCGAGGTCGACAACGCCGTCGAACTGCTCTACCCGATCTTCAAGGCGCGGACCAGCGAAGAGGCGTCCGTGCTGCTCTTCCTGCCCCTGTCCCACGTGTTCGGGCGGATGGTGGAGGTGGCCTGTGTGCGCGCCCGGGTCCGGCTGGGCCACGCGCCGAGCCTGAAGGCCGAGGACCTGCTGCCGGACCTCGCCGCGTTCCGTCCGACCTGCCTGCTGACCATCCCGTACATGCTGGAGAAGGTCTACAACTCCGCCCGCGCCAAGGCCGAGTCGGGCGGCCGGGCGTCCACCTTCGACCGGGCCGCGGCGGTCGCCGAGCGCTACGGCGAGGCGCTGGAGGCCCGCCAGTCCGGCACCGGCCCGGGCCCGGGCACCGCGCTCAAGGCGGCCCGCGCGATGTACGACCCGCTCGTCTACCGGCGTCTGCGCAACGCGATGGGCGGCCGGGTCAAGTACGCGATCTGCGGCGGCTCCCCGCTGGGCCGCCGGCTCGCGGCCTTCTACGCGGGCGCCGGCATCGAGGTCTACGAGGGCTACGGGCTCACCGAGACCACCGGCGCGGCCACCGTGACACCGCCGCTCCAGCCCCGCCTCGGCACGGTCGGCTGGCCGCTGCCCGGCACCCGGGTCCGGATCGCGGCGGACGGCGAGGTCCTGCTCTCCGGCGAGCACGTGCTGCGCGGCTACTGGGACCCGGCGGCGGGCGGCGTGGTCCCCGCGGCCACCGACGGCTGGCTGCCCACCGGTGACATCGGCGCCCTGGACGACGAGGGCTATCTGACGATCACCGGCCGCAAGAAGGAACTGCTCATCACCGCGGGCGGCAAGAGCGTCGCCCCGGCCCCCCTGGAGAACTGGCTGCGCTCCCACCCGCTGATCTCGCAGTGCCTGGTCGTCGGCGACCGCCGCCCCTACGTCGCCGCGCTGCTCACCCTCGACATGGACGGCGTCAGCCACTGGCGCCGGATGAACGGCCGCCACCCGGTCCCCGCCGAACTCCTCGTCGACGACCCTGAGCTGCGGAACATCCTGCAACGCGCCGTGGACGAGGCGAACAAGCTGGTGTCCCGGCCCGAGTCGATCCGCCGCTTCGCCGTCCTGCCGGTGGACTTCACCGAGCTGGACGGGCACCTCACCCCGTCGATGAAGCTCCGCCGCGACGCGGTCATGCGGGACTTCGCGGCCGACGTGGAGGCCCTGTACGCGGGCTGACCCACCCGCACGACCGCTCGCTCCGCCCCGCTCCCCTCCGCGGTGGCCCCGGCCACCCACACCCCCGCCCCCCCCCGCTCGGAAGGCAGCAGTGAACGTTCGCACCCCCCACCACCCCGCCCTGCGCCGGGCCCGCACGGCCGCCGTCGCGGCCGCCGCGGCGCTGTCCCTCGCCGCCTGCGGTGTCGTCGACGGCATCGCGGGCGCCGACGGCTCCGACGAGCCGAGCAAGGGCGACGACGTCACCGTCGGACTGCTCCTGCCCGACACGGCCACCGCGCGGTTCGAACGGTTCGACCACCCGCTGATCAAGAAGGAGGTCGCCTCCCTCACCCACGGCAAGGGCAAGGTCGTCTACGCCAACGCCGGGTCCAGCACGGAGAAGCAGAGCCGCCAGTTCCGGCAGCTGATCGAGGACCGGGTGGACGTGATCCTCGTGGACGCCGTCGACTCCAAGGCCGTCGCGCCGGACGTGCGCCGCGCCAAGGACGCCGGCATCCCGGTCATCGCCTACGACCGCCTGGCCGAGGGCCCCGTCGACGCCTACGTCTCCCACGACAACGAACTCGTCGGCGAGGTGCAGGCCCGCGCCCTCGTCCAGCGCCTCGGCTCCAAGGCGCTGACCAGCAAGGTCGTCATGATGCACGGCGACCCCGCCGACCCGAACACCGCCCGCTTCAAGCGGGGCGCGGTCACCGAGCTCAAGGGCGACGTGAACATCGTCAAGGAGTACGACACCCGCAAGTGGTCGCCCGAGGTGGCCAAGGCCAACATGCGCAAGGCCATCGCGGCCGTCGGCGCGAACGGCATCGCCGCCGTCTACACGGCCAACGACGGCATGGCGGGCGCCGCCATCGACGCGCTCAAGGAGGCCGGCGTCGGCCAGGTGCCGCCGGTGACCGGGCAGGACGCGAACCTGGACGCCATCCAGCGGATCGTCGCCGGGGAGCAGTACATGACGGTGTACAAGCCGTTCGAGCTGGAGGCGACCACCGCAGCCCGGATGGCCGTCTACAAGGTGCAGGGCCGTGGCGTCGCCTTCGACGCCCTGGCCCAGGACGTGGTCGACAGCCCCACCCGCGAGGACATACCGGCCGCACTGCTCACGGTCGTCGCGGTCACCCGCAAGAACATCGACGACACGGTCGTCCGGGACGGCGTGTACACCGTCGACCAGATCTGCACCCCCGAGTACGCGGCCGACTGCGCCGCGATCGGCCTCGGCTGACGGAACGGGCCCCGTTCTCTCAGGCGGTCCGCTTGCGGGCGAGCAGGAAGGCCTGCGGGACCGTCTCGCCGAGGGCGGGGTCCGGCTCGCGGACCGTGCGGGAGTGCGGGGCGGAACCGGCCCGCGCCAGCAGCGCGGCCATGTCGTCCGGGCGGCGGCGCAGGAAGGTCAGCGCGACCGGGTGCCCGAACGGGCGGTCGTGGTGCCGGTGTTCGTCCCCGGCCTGGAAGGCGACCAGCAGGGGAGCCCCCGGCGCCAGCACCCGGTGGAACTCGGCGAAGAGCTCCGGCAGCCGGTCCTCCGGGAGGTGGATCGAGGAGTAGAACGACACGGCACCGGACAGCGCCCCGTCCGGCAGGTCCAGTTCCAGCATCGAGCCCCGCTCGAAACGCAGTCCGGGGTTCTCCCGGCGGGCGATCGCGAGCATCGACTCCGACAGGTCGACCCCGAACACGTCCAGGCCCAGGGCGGCGAGACGGGCCGTCGTCCGGCCGGGCCCGCAGCCCAGATCGGCCACCGGCCCGGCACCGTCCACGAGTTCGGCGAACACCCGCAGCACGGCCCGCTCCAGGGGCCGCTGCGCCATCTCGTCCTCGAAGAGCTCGGCGTAGTCCTCGGCGATGGCGTCGTAGAAGGTCCGGGTGGCGGTCAGGAAGTCGGTGTCGGTCATGGGCCGCGACCTTAGCGTCAACTCGCTTCGGGGGCGCCCTACTCGGGCTCCCGCCCCTTGCCGTCCGCACCGGTCCGGCCGGAGCCGCGCGCGCCGCCCAGGGCCGCGCCGGCCGCCACGCCCACCCCCATGCCCAGGCCCAGCCCCAGTGCCAGGTTGTCGAACACCGTCGTCCCGAGCACGACGCCCAGCGCCAGGCCCAGGGAGATCCCGAGGGACACACCGGTCGCCAGGCCCGTGTCACGCTCCGGGCCGCCGCCGTTCTCACCGCTTGTCATCCGGCGATCCTCCCACGCGGCCCGCTCACGCCACGCCCGCCGCCCGCAGCAGCGCGGCCGACCCCGCCGCCGCCAGCACCACGACCGGGAAGGGCGCCCCCCGCCACGCGAGGGCTCCGCCCACCAGCACACCCGCCGGGCGGGCCCAGCCGGCGAACCCGCCGCCCTCCGTCAGCGCTCCCGTGGCCAGCAGCGCCACGAGCAGCACCACCGCCCCGGCCGCCGGCAACTCCCGTGCCCGCGCGGGCAGCGTGACCCGGCCGTGCAGCGCCGGGCCCACCAGCCGGAAGGCGTACGTCCCGGCCGCGAGCACCAGGATCACGGCCACCGTCGCCGTCGTCGACGTCATGCCGCACCGCCCTTCCGGCCGTGGACCACCAGACCCGCGAGCGCCAGCAGCACGGGCACGCCCGCCGGGACGGCCGGGGTGACGGCCAGGGCGAGCGCCGCGCCGAGCAGCGCGGCCCGGCGGACGGAGCGGTCCGTGCGCAGCGCCGGCAGTACCAGCGCCACGAGGACCGCGGGGAAGGCGGCGTCGAGCCCGTACGTCGCCGTGTCCCCGATCGCGGTGCCGGCGAGGGCGCCGGCCAGGACGCCGGTGTTCCAGGCGGCGAACAGGCCCAGGCCGTTCACCCAGAACGCGGCCCGGCGCCGGGCCGGGTCCGGCTGGGCCAGCGTGAACGCCACCGTCTCGTCGGTGACCAGGTGCGCCCCGGCCAGCCGGGCGAACCGGCCCGGTCCCAGGACGTCCGCGACGGCGAGGCTGAAGGCGGCGGTACGGGTGTTGAGGATCAGCCCGGTGGCCGCCGCGGCGAGCGGCCCGCCCCCGGCGAGCAGCAGCCCGACCGCGCTGAACTGCGCCGAGCCCGCGTACACGACGAGCGACATGGCCACCGGCACCCAGAGCGGCAGCCCGCCGGCCACCGCGATCGCGCCGAAGGACACGCCCACGACCCCGCTCGCCAGCCACACGAGGGCGCTGTCACGCACCAGGGATGCCATCATCGGTGTTCGGATCAGCGAACGCATGTTTCCCAGAATGAACAGACGGGTCCCCGTTCGTCAAGGCGAACAGGTGGACCGGCAGAGCGAACGACTGGAAGTGAGCCGATGGGTGAGCCCCTCACGTGGATCGCCGCCTCCCTGCGCCGTGAGCGCGCCCGCGCCGGACTGTCCCTGTCCGAGCTGGCCAAACGGGCGGGCATCGCGAAGTCCACGCTCTCCCAGCTGGAGAGCGGCGGAGGGAACCCCAGCGTCGAGACGCTGTGGGCGTTGGGCGTGGCGCTCGGGGTGCCGTTCAGCACGCTGGTGGAGCCGCCGGCCCCCGCGGTCCAGGTGATCCGGGCGGGCGAGGGGCCCGCGGTGCCGTCCGAGCGGGCCGACTACGTGGCCACCCTGCTCTCCGCGAGTCCGCCGGGTGCGCGGCGGGACATCTACCACCTGCGCGCGGAGCCGGGCGCGGCCCGCGAGTCCGAGCCGCACATCCCGGGCACCGTGGAGCACCTGATCGTCGGGGCGGGCCGGGTGAAGGCGGGACCGCGCGGCGAGGAGGCCGAGCTGGGCCCGGGGGACTACATGACGTACCGGGGCGACGTGCCGCACGCGTACGAGGCGCTGGAGCCGGGGACGTTCTTCGTCCTCGTCATGCAGCACGTGTAGGGACGCCCGGCGAGAGGACAAAAGGCAGGAGCCCCGCCGCCTTGCGGCGCGGGGCTCCTTGGGTACTGCACTCAGTTCCGGATCAAAGCACCAGGCTCCGAGGACCGAATCAGACGGGGGTGACGTTCTCCGCCTGCGGGCCCTTCGGGCCCTGGGTCACGTCGAAGGAGACCTGCTGGTTCTCCTCCAGCGAGCGGAAGCCGCTCGCGTTGATCGCGGAGTAGTGAACGAAGACGTCGGGGCCGCCGCCTTCCTGGGCGATGAAGCCAAAGCCCTTTTCGGCGTTGAACCACTTCACGGTTCCGGTAGCCATAAGCCCTCCTTGGGCCCAAAGGGTTGCCCTGCTCCAGAACCCTGCAAGTGTGAAAACAAAGTGCCGCACAACTGCATACGTCTGAAAACGACGAGAGCCCGCGGTTACATGCTCCGCAGGCTCTGTACTGCAAGGGAAACCAAACTGCAACTTGCGGCGAGCCTAGCACGCAGGCAGCCGAAAGCAATAGAGGTCAAGATCACTTCACTCGGACGTTTGAAGATCCGTGTCAGTAGTTGACCTAAGCCGATGACCTGTATGTCACGACCCTGAAGGCTGAACGGTACCCCATGGGGTCTAGTCTCGCGATGTGGACAATTCTCGCACCCGGCCCCGCGTGGGCCACATCCAGTTCCTCAACTGCCTGCCCCTGTACTGGGGGCTCGCGAGAACCGGCACGCTCCTCGACTTCGAGCTGACGAAGGACACCCCGGAGAAGCTCAGCGAGCAGCTCGTGCGCGGCGATCTCGACATCGGCCCGATCACGCTCGTCGAGTTCCTTCGCAACGCCGACGACCTGGTCGCCTTCCCCGACATCGCCGTCGGCTGCGACGGACCGGTGATGTCCTGCGTGATCGTCTCGCAGGTCCCCCTCGACCGGCTGGACGGCGCCCGCGTCGCCCTCGGCTCGACCTCCCGCACCTCCGTCCGGCTCGCCCAGCTGCTGCTCGCCGAGCGGTACGGCGTCCGGCCCGAGTACTACACCTGCCCGCCCGACCTCAGCGTGATGATGCAGGAGGCGGAGGCGGCGGTCCTCATCGGCGACGCCGCGCTGCGGGCCAACCTGCACGACGGCCCGCGCTACGGACTCCAGGTGCACGACCTGGGCACGCTCTGGAAGGAGTGGACCGGCCTGCCCTTCGTCTTCGCCGTGTGGGCGGCCCGCCGCGACTATCTGGACCGGGAACCCGACATCACGCGCAAGGTCCACGAGGCATTCCTCGCCTCACGCAACCTCTCCCTGGAGGAGGTCGGCAAGGTCGCGGAACAGGCGGCCCGCTGGGAGGCCTTCGACGAGAAGGTCCTGGAGCGGTATTTCACGACCCTCGACTTCCGTTTCGGCGGCCCGCAGCTGGAGGCGGTCGCGGAGTTCGCGCGCCGCGTCGGACCGACCACGGGATTTCCCGCGGACGTGAAGGTCGATCTGCTCCATCCGTGAACGCCCGGCCGCCGGACCCGGCACCGGCGATGCGTCACGGTGAGCGCTTGTCCGCGGCCCTCCGCACGTCCGGAGGGCCGCGGAGGCCGTTCATGGGCTCCCGCCTTCACCCATCGGACGCGCGCCCATCGGACTGATCCACGGGCGGCGGCGGTTCCGGTCCGCGCCGGGTGACACGGACCCGATCCGCACTAATCTGCTGCGAAGTCAGCGGGGGCGCTGGGCCGTACGGGGGAGAGGTGGACGCCGATGCAGCCACTCGGCATGGACGAGCCCACGGTCGTCGGGCCGTACCGGATCCTCGGCCGGCTCGGCTCCGGCGGCATGGGCCGGGTCTATCTCGGCCGCAGCTCCGGGGGCCGCACGGTCGCCGTCAAGATCGTGCACCCGCACCTCGCGCTCGACGAGGAGTTCCGCACCCGCTTCCGGCGCGAGGTCGAGGCGGCCCGGCGGGTGGGCGGCGCCTGGACCGCGCCCGTGCTGGACGCCGACCCGGAGGCGGCGGTGCCCTGGGTGGCCACCGGGTACGCGGCCGGTCCCTCGCTGTCCGTCGCCGTCGCCGGCTCGGGCGCCCTGCCCGCGCCGTCCGTACGGGCCCTGGGTGCCGGACTCGCCGAGGCGCTGGCCGCCGTGCACGAGCTGGGGCTGGTGCACCGGGACGTGAAGCCGTCGAACGTCCTGCTGACCCTGGACGGACCCCTGCTGATCGACTTCGGCATCGCGCGCGCCCTGGACGGCACCGCCTCCCTCACCTCCAGCGGCGTCTCCATCGGCTCGCCCGGCTACATGGCGCCCGAGCAGATCCTCGGCAAGGGCGTCACGGGGGCCGCCGACGTCTTCTCGCTGGGCGCCGTGCTCGCCTACGCGGCGGCCGGTGAGCCGCCGTTCTCCGGGGACACCTCCGCGGCCCTGCTCTACAAGGTCGTCCACGAGGAACCCGAACTCGGCGCGCTGGACGACACCTTGCGCGAGCTGGTCGCCCGGTGCCTCGCCAAGGAGCCGGGGGCCCGCCCTGCCCCGGGCGAGCTGGCCGCGCGGCTGGCGCCCGAGGGTGCCGCCCGGCTGGTGGCGGGCGGCTGGCTGCCCGGCCCGCTGGTCGAGCAGGCCGGCCGGGGCGCCGTACGGCTGCTGAACCTGGAGGCCGGACAGGATCCGGAGGCCGGACAGGACGCCCCGTCCGGGCCCGTGGCGTTCAGCCGGCCGGTCACGGTCGGGGAGTTCGGGCCCGCCCCGGTGATGCCGGCCGCCGCCCCGGTGATGCCCGCTCCCGCCCCCGCCCCCGCCCCGGTGCCCGCGCCCCGGGACGCGGTGCCCGCGCCCCGGGACGCGGTGCCCGCGACCGGCGACACCACCGACGCGTCCCCGCACGGCAAGCCGGGGGTGACCGTCGCCGCGCGTGGACGCCGGGTGAGCTGCACGGTGACCCTGGCCGTCGCCGGCGCCCTCGCGGCGGTCACCCTCGGTGCCGTCGTCGTCCTCGACGGGATGCCGGGCCGGGGCGCCGACGACCGGCACACCGGCGCGGGCTCCGACACCGCCTCGTCCCCGGCGCCGGGGAAGGCCGAGGGCTCCGTCCCCGCGCGCTACCTCGGCACCTGGGAGGGGAAGGCCACGGCCGTGGGCGGCTCGCTGCCCGCCGGCACCTTCCGGCTCACCGTGCGCAAGGCCGCGATCGGCGACGAGATGGGCAGACTGCGCCAGACCGACCTGCTCGGCGGGGTCTGCGACGACCTCCTCACGCTGAAGGAGGTGACGGCGAAACAGCTCGTCGTCACGTCCGTGGGCGCGAAGGGCAACCACGCCGGCTGCAACCCCGAGCCGCACACCGTCCGCATCACCCCCGAGGGCGACGACCTGGTGTACCGCTCGGAGAGCTCGGCGGAGGGCGAGCCCGAGGCCCGCCTGTCCAAGACCGGCGACGGGAACGGCTGATGGAGGTGGGCACCCCGGTCGTCGTCGCCGTCGCAGCGCTGTGGGGAGCGCTCGCCGGGGCCCTGCTGCCCCGCGCCGCCTACCGCTTCTCCGCGCCCGACGAGGAGCCGTGGCGGGCGCACTGCCCGGACGGCCACCCGGTGCCGGGATGGCTCGGCCCCGCCGGCTGCCGGCAGTGCGGATCCCGCGCCCCGTACGGCCCCGGCGCCACCGTGCCCGTCCTCGTCACCGCCTTCGTCTGCGCCGCCCTCGCCGCCGCCACCGGTACCCGGCCCGAGCTGGGTGCCTGGCTGCTGCTGGCGCCCGGCGGCGTCCTGCTCACGCTCGTCGACCTGCGGGTGCGCCGCCTCCCCGACCCGCTCACCCTCTCCCTCGCGGGCGGCGCGCTCGCCCTGCTCGGCCTGGTCGCCACCGTCCCCGAGCACGCCGGGCACTGGCCGACCGCCGTCGCCGCGTC
>Ga0164243_10004151_pt1 | contig 22811 bp, 21 predicted proteins | sample OricompcompostOP_FD_108781 | JGI IMG/M metagenome (GOLD analysis project Ga0164243, IMG submission 108781) | Organic Plus compost microbial communities from Emeryville, California, USA - Original compost - Organic plus compost (OP) | ecosystem: Engineered > Solid waste > Mixed feedstock >...
ACGATCATGGAGCGCGACGGCCAGGCGTACCCCGACACGGTCGTCGGCACCGACTCGCACACCACCATGGTCAACGGCCTCGGCGTGCTCGGCTGGGGCGTCGGCGGCATCGAGGCCGAGGCCGCCATGCTGGGCCAGCCGGTCAGCATGCTGATCCCGCGGGTCGTCGGCTTCAAGCTCTCCGGCGAGATGCCGGCCGGCACCACCGCCACCGACCTGGTGCTCACCATCACCGAGATGCTGCGCAAGCACGGCGTGGTGGGCAAGTTCGTCGAGTTCTACGGGCCGGGCGTGAGCGCCGTGCCGCTGGCCAACCGGGCCACCATCGGCAACATGTCGCCGGAGTACGGCTCCACCGTGGCGATCTTCCCGATCGACGAGGAGACCGTCCGCTACCTGAAGCTCACCGGCCGCACCGAGCAGCAGGTCGCGCTCGTCGAGGCGTACGCCAAGGAGCAGGGCCTCTGGCACGACCCGAACGCCGAGCCCGAGTACTCCGAGCGCCTCGAACTCGACCTGGGCACCATCGAGCCGTCCCTCGCGGGCCCGAAGCGCCCGCAGGACCGGGTGCCGCTGGGCAGCGCCAAGACGCTGTTCCGCTCGGCCCTGAAGGACTACGTGGCCGCCGACGAGACCGGCGGTGACCGGGAGCGCAAGCCCGGCGTGCCGCAGCTGGAGAAGCCGTACGGGGTCGTGGGCCACGCCGACGAGGCCAGCGCCGAGTCGTTCCCGGCCAGCGACTCCCCGGCCAACGGGGTCGAGGACCCGGCCGACGCCCCGCGCGACCTGGAGACCGCGGCGGTCGGCGCCGGCGGGCGCGCCACCAACCCGATCCGGGTCACCGGCGCGGACGGCACCGAGTTCGAGCTGGACCACGGCGCCGTGGTGATCGCCGCGATCACCTCCTGCACCAACACCTCGAATCCGCAGGTCATGATCGGTGCGGCGCTGCTGGCCCGCAACGCGGTGGAGCGGGGCCTGTCCCGCAAGCCGTGGGTCAAGACCACCCTGGCCCCCGGGTCCAAGGTCGTCATGGACTACTACGAGCGCGCCGGCCTCACGCCGTACCTGGAGAAGCTCGGCTTCCACCTGGTCGGCTACGGCTGCACCACCTGCATCGGCAACTCCGGCCCGCTGCCGGAGGAGATCTCCGCGGCGGTGAACGAGGCCGACCTCGCGGTCGTCTCGGTGCTCTCCGGCAACCGCAACTTCGAGGGCCGGATCAACCCGGACGTCAAGATGAACTACCTGGCGTCCCCGCCGCTCGTGGTCGCGTACGCGCTGGCCGGCACCATGGACATCGACCTGGCCAACGAGCCGATCGGTGAGGACAGCTCCGGGCAGCCGGTGTTCCTCCGCGACATCTGGCCGAGCAGCGCGGAGATCCAGGACGTCATCTCCTCGGCGATCGGCGCCACCGGCTTCAGCTCCGCGTACGCCGACGTCTTCGCCGGCGACGAGCGCTGGCAGTCGCTGCCCACCCCGACCGGCGACACGTTCGCGTGGGACGGCGAGTCGACGTACGTGCGCAAGCCCCCGTACTTCGAGGGCATGGAGCGGGAGCCGAAGGCCGTCGGCGACATCACCGGCGCCCGGGTGCTGGCGAAGCTGGGCGACTCGGTGACCACCGACCACATCTCCCCGGCCGGTTCGATCAAGCCGGACTCGCCGGCGGGCCGCTACCTGGCCGAGCACGGCGTGCCGCGGCACGAGTTCAACTCGTACGGATCCCGCCGGGGCAACCACGAGGTGATGATCCGGGGCACGTTCGCCAACATCCGGCTGCGCAACCAGCTGGTCCCCGGCGTCGAGGGCGGCTTCACGGTCAACCACCTGACCGGTGAGCAGACCACGATCTACGACGCCTCGGTGGCCTACCAGGAGGCCGGCGTCCCGCTGGTCGTGCTGGCCGGCAAGGAGTACGGCTCGGGTTCGTCGCGGGACTGGGCGGCGAAGGGCACCATGCTGCTGGGCGTCAAGGCGGTCATCGCCGAGTCGTACGAGCGGATCCACCGCTCGAACCTGATCGGCATGGGCGTGCTGCCGCTGCAGTTCCCCGCCGGCGAGAACGCCGACTCGCTCGGCCTGACCGGCACGGAGACGTTCTCCATCACCGGCGTGACCGCGCTGAACGACGGCGAGACGCCGCGTACGGTCAAGGTCAGCACCGACACGGGCGTCGAGTTCGACGCGGTGGTCCGGATCGACACCCCCGGTGAGGCGGACTACTACCGGCACGGCGGCATCCTGCAGTACGTGCTGCGCCGGATGATCAACAGCTGACGTACGACGGACGAGGGCCCCTCCCCGCGCTCGCGGGGAGGGGCCCTGCTCGTCGTCACGGCCGCGGCGGTCGGCGGTCCGGCACCGGAGGCCGCGGTCCGACCAGATGGCCGGGGGCCCGTATCAGCCGGCCGGGAACGGCCGGCTCAGTCCAGCGTGCGGCGGGCGTCCCGGGTCTTCATGGCGTGCTCCAGGAGGGTGATGAGCACCTCCTTGCTGGACTCCCGCCGGCGGGCGTCGCAGAGCAGCACCGGCACCCCGGGATCGAGGTTGAGCGCCGCCTGCACCTCGTCCAGCCGGTACTGCTTGGCGCCCTCGAAGCAGTTCACCGCCACCACGAAGGGTGTCCCCCGCCCCTCGAAGTAGTCGATGGAGGGGAAGCAGTCGGCCAGCCGGCGGGTGTCGGCGAGCACCACGGCGCCGATCGCGCCGAGCGCCAGCTCGTCCCAGACGAACCAGAAGCGGTCCTGCCCGGGCGTGCCGAAGAGGTAGAGCACCAGGTCGTCGCTGATCGTGATCCGACCGAAGTCCATGGCGACCGTCGTGGTGCTCTTGCTCTCCACCCCGGACAGGTCGTCGATGCCGACGCCGGACTCGGTCAGCACCTCCTCGGTCCGCAGCGGGCGCGTCTCGCTGACCGCACCGACCATGGTGGTCTTGCCGACGCCGAAGCCACCCGCGATCAGGATCTTGATCGCGGTCGGCAGTGGGGTCGCTCCGGCGGGCCGCTCAGAGTGCCCGTAGTCCATTGATTACCGCCTCGAAAACACTGTTGTCGGGAAGGCCGGCCGAGGTGCGCGGCTCGCGGACCTGGACCAGGTTGCGGGCCACCAGATCACCCAGTAGGACCCGGATGGCGCCCACCGGCAGGTCCAGGTGGGCGGCGATCTCGGCCACGGACTGCACACGCTGGCAGAGCCCCACGATTGCCAGGTGCTCCGGGCCGAGGCCGACTTCCGCGCTCACGTCCGCGCGGGTCGCCGTGACCAGCGAGATCAGATCGAAAGTGCCGGTGACCGGGCGGGCGCGGCCGCGCGTGACCGCGTACGGGCGCACCACCGGCCCGGCGTGGTCGTCCACCCACTGGTGCTCCGCGGACTCCCCCTGCACCGTCATGGCGACTACTTCTCGCCGGGCGGCTGTTCGGCCGTCCGGGTCGGCGACGCCACGTGCTTGCCGACGCGGGTGACCAGCATCGCCATCTCGTACGCGATGAGGCCGATGTCGGCGTCCTCGCTGGCCAGCACGGCGAGACAGGCGTTGCGCCCGGCCGCTGTGACGAAGAGGAACGAGGACTGCATCTCGATGATGGTCTGCTGCACCTGGCCGCCGCCGAACCGCTTGCCGGCGCCCCGGGCCAGGCTCTGGATGCCCGCCGCCATGGCGGCGAGGTGCTCTCCGTCGTCCCGGCTGAGCCCCTGCGAGGAGGCCATCAACAGGCCGTCCGTCGAGAGCGCGACCGCATGCTCGGCCTGCTTCACCCGGCCGACCAGATCATCCAGCAACCACGTCAGGTCGGCACTCGATGCCGTCTTCTGGGCCACTCGTCGTCCTCTTCTCCCACGGCTGGTTAGCCGTCTTCGTCTGGGTCTGACCGTTCCGTCGCGGGCGGACCTCCGCACCGTCGGCACAGGTCAGGTCGCTTGTTGCTCGTCGGTGTCCGGGGCGGGCCCGGGCTCCGGTGCGTCGTCGCCCATGAGGCGGGCGGCCTCCGTCCGGCCCCGGCGGGTCCCGCTCTGGTACGAGCTCATCATCCGGCGCACCTGCTCGGGCGGCCGCACGATCTCCTCGTCGTCGTCATCAGCGGCGGTCGCCGCCGGATCGTCACGCAGTTCGGGAACGATGCTGGCCTGCCGGACCCGCACCGGCAGCCCGGAGTCGGTCCGTGCCGGCTGGATCCGCGCCGGGAGCGGACCGCCCTCGGCGCCGGGTCCGCCGGTGCCCGTCGCGGGGGCGTCGGCCACGGGCCGCGGCACCGCCATCGGCAGGCCCGTCGGCACCGTCGGCCCGTCGAGCGCGGCCTGCGGCTCGGGGGTACGGCGGGTGCGGGTGGGCAGCCCGCCGTCGGCCGGGGGCACCGTGCGGGTACGCGTGGGCAGCGTCTCCCCGTCGACGGCCGTCTCGGCGTTCGCGGACGGGTCGGCGGGCGGCTCGGCGAGCGCCACCGGCGCGGCCGGCTGGGCGGCGACCGGGCCGGCCGGCGCGGGGGCGGTGACCGGCGTGTCCGAACCGCCGACCCCCGTGTCGGCGGGGCCTCCGGCGGCCACCTTCGCGGCGGGGGCGCCCGCGGCCCGGGCGGCGGCCGGGATGCCGCCGGAGGTGTCCGGGTCGTCGTCGGCGCTCGTCACCAGTTCGCTCGGGATGAGCACGACGGCGGTCGTGCCGCCGTACGCGGACTCCTTCAACTGCACCTTCACACCGTGGCGCTCGGTGAGCCGGCTCACCACGTACAGGCCGAGGCGGGAGGCGTTGGCGAGGTTCAGCTCGGACCGGTCGGTGATCCGGTGGTTGGCCGCCGCCAGGTCCTCGGGGCTCATGCCGAGGCCCCGGTCCTCGATCTCGATGGCGAACCCGTTCGCCACCATCTGGCCGCGCACCTCGACCGTGGTGTTCGGCGGCGAGAAGGACAGGCCGTTCTCGATGAGCTCGGCGAGCAGGTGGATGACGTCACCGACCGCCCGGCCGGCGAGCGACACCCGCCCGATCGGCAGCACGTTGACCCGGGTGTAGTCCTCGACCTCGGCCACCGCGCCCCGGATGACGTCCACCATGGGCACGTTGCGCCGCCAGGCCCGGCCCGGGGTGGAGCCGGAGAGCACGATGAGGTTCTCCGCGTTGCGCCGCATCCGGGTGGCCAGGTGGTCGACCCGGAACAGGTCCTCCAGTTCCTCGGCGTCCTGCTCGCGCCGTTCCATGGCGTCGAGCAGGGTGAGCTGCCGGTGCACGAGCGCCTGGGTGCGCCGGGCCAGGCTGAGGAAGACCTCGCGGACGCTGCGGCGCAGTTCGGCCTGCTCGACGGCGGTGCGGATCGCCGTCTCCTGCACCACGTTGAAGGCCTTGCCGACCTGGCCGATCTCGTCGTGGCCGAACTCGAGCGGCGGCGCCTCCTTGGCCACGTCGACGTCGTCGCCGCGACCGAGTCGCTCCACGACGCTGGGCAGGCGTTCGTTGGCCAGCTGGAACGCCGCCTCGCGCAGCCGTTCCAGCTGCCGCAGCAGCGACCGGGCCGTGGTGATCGAAACGATGATGGAGGCGACCACGGCGATGAGGCCGAGACCGGCGGCGAGCACCAGCCGCACGATCACCCCGATCGCCACGGGCATCGCGCGGGACACGACGTCCTCGCCGCCGGCGATGATGACGTCGCGCAGGTTCTGCATGGCCGGCGACACGGCGGCGTCCCAGTCGGCCGCCGACACCGGGGGCCGGCCCGGCACGTTGCGGGAGCGGACGATCTGGTCCTCCAGCGCGCGGAACCGCTGGAACTCGTCGCTCGCCACGAGGTTCTGGAAGCGCTCGCGGTCCGTGCGGGCCAGGTCCACGGCCGTCTGCTCGGTGGTGAACCGCTGCGCGCCGACGAGGTGGGCGAACTGGGCCTGCTCGGCCGCGGTTATCCGCCCGGCGGCGAGCGCGCCGGTCAGCAGGGCGTCCTCCTGGGACAGCAGCTCGCGCGCCCGGTTGAGGTCGATGAGGGCCGCCGTCTCCTGCGCGATCTGCGGGTCGTCCAGACCGCCGAGCGCGTCGAACACGCGGAAGATCGAGTCGATGACGCCGACGTACGCCGCCATGGTGGTCGCGCGGTCGATGTTCCGGGCGTCGACGCCGGCCCGCGTCTCGTTGAGCCGGTCCAGGTCGCCCAGGAGTTCGTCGATGCGCTGTTCGAGCTGGCTGCTCGCCGGCACCTCGGTGCGCCAGTCCCGTACCGACTCACGGAAGGTCGCCGCGTAGTCGTCGGTGCGACGCCGTTCCGCGGCCAACTGCTCGAGCTGCGCCGCGTCCGGCCCGCCGAGGTACGCCAGCGACAGCCGGCGTTCCTTCTGGAGCTGCACGAGCAGCGGATCGCTGGGCTCGAAGACCCGCGAGTTGAGCGTCTGCACGCCGAGCAGGTTGAACCCGTCCCGGACGGTGACCCACGCCGCGAAGGCCCAGAGGGCGACCAGCGACACGAGCAGGGCAATGACTTTTGTACGGAGATTCGTACTGCGGGAACCCATCACACCGTCCTGGCCGGATATCTGCTCATGTGTGCACTCATCGACTCCGGCGCACGCTAGCAGTGTCGGGTTGTTCACTCAAGCGGTCCTGATCATGGCACCGTCGACTATGGTCGCGCGCCGGTCAGCCGCCGCCGGCCTCCGGGCGTACGAGCCACCAGGCCGCCCGCACCGCTGCCTGCACGATCAGCGTGGGACGGTACAGGTCCTTGTCGTGCCACAGCTCCGGCGCGCCGTCGTGATCGTCCACCTGGGACAGCCAGGCCGCGCCCCGGGTGACCGCCGCCGCGCCGGGGCCGTCGCGGTGCCCCGCGGCGACCAGCGTCTGCACCGCATACGCCGTCTCCTCGGCGCTGCCCGACCAGCGTCCCCAGGACCCGTCCGGCCGCTGCCCGGCGAGCACCCAGGACGCGGCCCGGTCGACCGCCCGCCGCGCCGCGTCGGCACTCCCGTACCCGGTCAGGGCCAGCACGGCGCAGCAGGTCGCGTAGTACGGGGAGGCGTGCCAGCGGTCGGACCAGCGCCCGTCCGGTTCCTGCTGGTCGAGGAGCCACCGGGTGACGCGGTCCACCGCGGACGCGAGCCACGGGGCGGCCGGCCCGCCGTACGGCAGCAGGTGCCCGAGCGCGTCGAGCACGTGCGCGTTGGTGGTGACCGACGCCCCGTCCTCCCCCGGCCAGGTGCAGAAGTGCTCCCCGGTGTCGTACGCCCGCAGCACCGTCGGGTCGACGGGCTGGCCCAGCCGGGCGAGGGCGTACACGGTGACGGATGTCGTGTCGGCGTCCGCCGGCAGGCCGGGACCGGTCGGTGTGCCGGTGGGCCCGAGGGCGTCCCGCAGCTCGGCGGTGAGGACGTCGGGCACCCGCACCGGGACGCCGGCCCGGCAGAGCGTGCCGAGGACCCACGACCGCTCGAACACGGTGATCGGACTGGCGCAGGGCACCGGCCCCCCGTACTGCCGGACGAGGTCCTCCAGGTAGGCCCGGGCCGGGTGCGCCGGGCCGGGATCGGGGCCGAGCCAGGCGGCCGTCGCGGCCGGTGACGCGCCCACGGTGCCGGGGCCGACGGGGCCGACGCCCACGGCCCGGCGGGCGGCCGGGCCGACCACCTCCAGCGCGTGCGCGAGCTTCTCCGGCAGCGGACGGCCGGCGGCGAGCAGCATCCGGACCCGGTCCAGCCGGCCGCCGTCCACGCCGACGGGCAGCGGTGGCCGGGGCGCGGCGTCCCAGTCGCCGAGGTCCGGCCGCTCCCGCAGCGCGTCGAGGTGCCCGGCGATCAGGTCGGTCAGCGCGGGCACGATGAGGTCGGTCGCCGGCAGGTCCGGTGGCGGCGGCGCCCCCGGCCCGGTCAGCGTGTCGTGGAGCGCACGGAGGCCGCGGTGGGCGACCTGGCCGAGCCGCTCCCGCGCGAAACCGCCGTCACCGCGGCGCAGCACGGCGAGCAGCGCCTCGGTGGCGCTGAGCGTGGGCACCAGGGCGTAGCCGTCCGGCGCGCCCCACGCCCCGTCGGGCCGCTGCGTCCGTACGAGCCACGCGATCCGCTCGCCGTGGCCGGTGAGCCAGGGCGCCAGGCTGACCAGCCGGCCCGTCTCGTACACCGACGGGGAGGACCGTCCGGCCGGCTCGGCCAGCATCGCGGCGACCAGGTCGCCGCCCGGGTCGCGCGCCGACCGTTCGGCCAGCGCGGCGCCCGCCCCGCCGGTCGACGCCGCGCCCGCCCCGCCGGCCGGCGCGGGACGCTCCGGCGCGGTCTGCTCCCACGGCCGGCCGGTCACCGCGCCCCCCAGAAGTCCGTCGAGCCGTAGAAGCCACTGGTGTAGCCGAGTTGCCGGGTCAGGTAGTCCGCCTCGCGGGGGAACCGGCCGGCCAGGTCGGCGAGCGTCTCGCGGCACCGGGCGGTCAGCGCGGCGGCCCGTCGCGCCACCTCGTCGGCGTCGCCCACCAGGGTGATCGCGTTGAGGTCGCCCCATTCCCGGTCCCGGTCGTGGGTCGCGAGGTCGTTGACGAGCCGCAGCACCCGCTGCACCTCGTCGCTGGCGGCGACGAGTTCCGGAAGCCGATCGTGCACGCCGGCGTCGCCGGTACGGATCCAGTGCGCGACGTTGACCACCGTGCAGGCGAGGTTGTCGGCGTTGTCGAGGTACTCCTCGTAGCTCGGCGGCCGCCCGCCCGCCGTGGCCTCGCGCCAGTCCCACTCCCGGGCCATCGCGGCCAGCGTGCGGGCGACCTCCTCCCGCCACACGCCCCGCGCCCGCGCGTAGCCCGGCGTCCGGGCCAGTTCGTCGCGCAGCTCGGCGAGGAACCGTCCGAGCGCGTCCTCCGCCCCGGGCGCGGCGCCGTCGACCACGGCGAGCGTGTCGGCCACGACACGGTCGACGTCCTCACGGGACTTGGCGAGGTAGTCCACCTGCCAGTCCACGGCGAAGCCCCACAGCACCGCCCGGTTGGCGAACCGCAGCTCGTCCACCGTGCACGTCGGAGCGCTGAAGGCCATCGCGAGCGCGATGCTGCTGAACAGGGCCGGGTCGAACGGCCGGGCGGAGAAGAGGTCGGGGTGGGCGGCGGCCGCCCGTTGCAGGTCGCGCTGCCCCTTCGCGGCGAGCGCGCAGATCCTGCCCTGTTCGGCGGCGAGGTCCAGCTCGTCGCCCGGTCGCTGGGTCCGCGTCATGCTCAGGCCGCGTCCGCCGTGTGCACGAGCGTCAGCTCCACCCGCGTCCGCGGCCGCAGCGCGGCGGCGAGACGCAGGCCCGGTACGCCGGAGCGGCGCAGCCGGAACCGGTAGCGGCTCAGCATCGTGGCCAGGATGAGCTGCGCCTCCAGGTAGAACAGGTACATGCCGAGGCACTGGTGCGGGCCGCCGCCGAAGGGGAAGTGGGCGTAGCGGTGCCGGGCGCGGACCCGCTCGGGGACGAACCGGTCGGGGTCGAACTCGTCCGGCCGGTCCCAGAACGCCGCCATCCGTTGGGTGATCAGCGGGCTCGCGACCATCGTGGCGCCGGCCTCCACCTCCACGCCGTCGATGACGTCGTCGGCCACCGCGCGCCGCGGGATGATCCAGCCGATCGGGTAGAGCCGTAGCAGCTCGTCGAGGACCATCCGGGTGTACGGCAGCTGGGTGAGGTGCTCGCGCCGGACCGGCCCGTCGCCCACCACCCGGGCGATCTCCTCGTACAGCCGCTCGGCGACGTCCGGGCGCTCGTCGAGGTGCGGCCACAGCCAGGTGAGCACGTTGATCGTGGTCTCGGTGGTGGCCGCGAACATCGCCACGGTGTCGTTGCGCACCTGCTGTTCGCTGAGCTGCCGCCCGTCCTCCGTACGCGCCCGCCAGAGCGTGGAGATGACGTCGTCGCCCTCGTCGGCGGTCGCCTTGGACGCGCGGACGATCGGCAGCAGCACGTCGTCGACGATCTGCTTCGCGCGACGGAACGGCCGGTCGCCGGGCATCGGCAGCGACAGCGGCGCGAACGGCACGACGATCCGGGGGATGACGGCGGTCGCGATGACGTCCTGCGCGTCGACGACCCGCATGGCGTCCGGCACCGAGATCTTGTCGCCGAAGAGCACCTTCATGATGGCCCGGCAGACGATGCGGGACTGCTCGACTCCGATGTCGACCATCCGGCCGTCGCGCGACGGCGCGTCGAGCTCGTCGACGGCCTCCCGGATGGCCTCGGCCATGCCGTCGACGAGCGCCTCGATGCGCTTGGCCGTGAACATCGGCTGGAGAGTGCGGCGGCTGGCCGACCAGATCTGCCCCTCGCCGAGGATGCCCTCGCCGAACAGCCGCTTCACCGGACGCCAGAACAGCCCGTCGCCGGCACGCTCGTAGTTGTCGGCCCGCTCGCGCAGCACGTGCTGGACGTGGCGCGGGTGGGTGACGAGGTACGGCCGGAACGAGCCCACGTTGATCCGGACGAGTTCCCCGCCGGTCCGGTTGCCGAGGGCGATGAGGGCACGCGCCGGGTCACGGAGGAGGCTCGGCACCACCTGGTGCAGCGGGATGGTGCGCGCTCGTCGGGTGGCGGACTGCCCGATGTGTGGCGAATGCACCTGCGCCGAACCCCCTTGTTGCGACTGTGCGTCGTGGAACGACTATGTGGAGTCAGGACTCGACCGAGCATGCCATTGCCGAGTCAAACTTCTCTAGTCGCGTCCGGAGAAAATTTCACGGCGCGCAGGTGCGCCGCTGGTAAGGCTCGTGCGCGGGAGTGGCCCGTTTCGCACATCCGCGCGCTTCTCCCGGCCGGCGCCCCCTCCCACCGCCCGGCCGGCGTGACGATCGGCACACCCGCGACCGCCGCGGCCCGGAGCGGCCCGGGAGGGTGAGGGAACGCGCGCAGGGCCGAACGCCCTGTGACAGGCTCTTGGTCATGGACGACAAGACGATCCTGAACCGGATCACCGAGATGGTCGACGAGGAGCACCGGCTGCGCGCGGAGGCGCAGGCCGGCCACACGGGCACCGACGAGGCGACCCGCGACCGGCTGCGGGAGCTGGAGGAGTCCCTCGACCAGTGCTGGGACCTGCTCCGCCGCCGCCGCGCCGCCCGGAGCACCCACGGCGACCCGGACGCCCAGGGCGTACGCCCCAAGCCCGAGGTCGAGCGCTACCTCCAGTGACCGGCGTGGGGCGGACCGGGTCCGGCGGCGCCGCGCCGGCACCGCCGGACCCGGTCGCGCAGGCCCGGCCCCGCGGCGCCCGGCCCGCCCCGTTTCGCGGGCGCCCGCCCGGTTCGGCGGACGCCCGCCCCGTTCAGCGGATTCCCGCCTCGCGCAACAGGTCCTCGGTGAGCGTGGTCGGGTCCACCACGTCGGCCGGCAGGCCCCGGGCCGCGAACCAGGTGGCGACCACCCGGACGTCCCGGGCCAGGAACTCGGGGCCCTGGGGATTGCCCACCACGTCGACCACCTGCGGCAGGTCGATCATGACGAGCCGGTCGTGGTGCACCAGCAGGTTGTACGGCGAGAGGTCACCGTGGGCGTACCCGGCCCGCGCGAGCACCACCAGCGCGTCCACCAGCTGCTCCCAGAGATCGCGCAGTCCCGCCGCGTCCGGCCGGAGCTGGGCCAGCCGGGGCGCGGCCGTCCCCTCGTCCGGGTCGCCGAGGAACTCCAGCATCAGTTCCGTGCCGCGCAGCTGCACCGGGTAGGGCACGGCGATCCTGCCGTGCGCCGCGCCGATCTCCCAGAGCCGCGCCAGCGCCGTGAACTCGGCCGCCGCCCACTGCCCGGCGATGAGCTGCCGGCCGAAGGCGGTCCGGCCGGCCATCGCCCGGTTCTCCCGGGACCGGCGGACCCGCCGTCCCTCCAGGTAGCCGGCGTCGCGGTGGAACAGCCGGTGGTCGGCGTCCCGGTACCGTTTGGCGGCCAGCAGGCAGGAGCGGTCGGTGCCGGGCACCGCCCGGCGGACCAGGTGGACGTCCGCCTCCTTGCCCGTCTTCAGCACACCGAGGTCGGTGTCCTTCGCGGCCAGTTCGGTGACCACCCAGGCCGGGTGCGGCTCCGGGCCGTGCACGGCGTCGTCCCAGGACGACCAGCGCTCGCCGGTGTCCGGGTCCGGTGCGTCGTCCGGGTCGGCGACGACCGGCTCGGGTCGCCGGCCGTGCCTCAGAAACTGCGGTTCGTCGTCGTCGAAGCGGCGCCTGCCGCGGGTCCGGCGCCCCTGCGCCGGAAAGTCGTGTTCGCGCACTGCGGTGGTTGTCCCTTGATCGAGGCGGATGGAGGCCGGTGAAGACGACCCGAGATGACGGCCATGACCGACCCCCTCTCCTCGACGGGCGTACGCCCGTGTGCACGATGCGCGCTCCATGCTCACCGGCGCCCCGCGACCGGTCAATCGAATTTGCGTGACCCGGCCGGGCCGCGACCGCCGCGGTCAGCCGGCCAGGACGGTGGCGACCGCGGCGATCAGCCCGTCCGCGACCCGGGTCGGGCGGAACCGGCCGTCCGACCAGGTCCTCCCCCGGTGCAGCCAGACGCTGGGCAGGCCGACCGCCGCCGCGCCGCCGATGTCGGCCTCCGGGCTGTCGCCGACCACCCACGCCCCGCGCAGCCGCATCCGCACCCGCTGCGCCGCCATGGCGAAGATGCGCGGGTTGGGCTTGCTGACCCCGGCCTCCTCGGAGATGACCCAGTCCGCGACGTACCGGTCGAGCCCGGTGTTACGGATCTTGGCTTCCTCCTGCCGTACCGCCCCGTTGGTGACCACCACCGGCACCCAGCCGGCGTCGTCGGCGATCCGCAGCGCACAGGCCACCAGCGGGTCGAGGCGGGTGTGCGTCACCACCCCGTCGTGCAGTTCCTCCACGAGGTCGATCGACGGGATGCGCAGGGCGTACCGGTCCCGGATCGCGTCGGCCACGTCCCACCGGTCGGTCAGCCCGTCGGCGTCGATGGACAGCAGCCAGTCGATGTCGCTTCGGGGCGCGCCGATGCCGTCGAGGAAGCGCTGCCCCCAGGCGCGGAACGCCCCGGCTCGGTCGAGCAGGGTGTTGTCCAGGTCCAGGAGGAGCAGTGGCACTCGGGCACCCTACGGGAACCAGCGCCTCCGCCGACAGATCCGTTACGTGAACTCCTCAGCCGACCAGCGAGAGCCGGTCGGAACCCTGGTCGGGCAGGCGGTCGGCGAGCATCGAGTGCGCCGCCCGGGTGGCCGCGAGCTGGGCCGGGTCGAGCGTCGCGACCAGGACGTCCTCGCCCGCGTCCGCGCCGCGGGCCAGCGGGCGCCCCTCCGGGTCGTAGACGGCCGCCCCGCCGTTAAAGCGCCAGGGGTCGGCGCCGCCCACGGCGTTGGCGAAGACCACGTACATGGTGTTGTCGAGGGCCCGGGCCGCGTAGTAGAGGTCGCGGCGGTGCTCCGAGCCGGCCAGGTAGCCGCTCGGGCAGAGGTAACCGTGCGCGCCGTCGGCGGCGGCGGCCCGGCCGTGCTCGGGGAAGCAGCCGTCGTAGCAGATGCCGAGCCCCAGCCGCCAGCCGTCGACGAGCAGGGTGGCACCCCGGGACCCGGGACTGAAGAGTTCCCGCTCGTCGCCCCACAGCTGCTGCTTGTCGTAGCCCACCCGCACGGCCCCACCGCGGTCCACGACGAGGGAGGAGATGGTGCGCCGCCCGTCGGGGTGGCGCACAGCGGCGCCGACCACCACGGTGACTCCGCCGGCGGCGGCCGCCTCGCACAGCGGCGCCAGGCGCGGATCCGTCACCGTACGCTCGCCGGTGGTCGCCACGTCGGTGCCGGCGGGGTCCGCCGAGAGCGTCGGCGGGTGGTACGCGGGCAGGAAGAGCTCCGGGAGTACGGCCACCCGGGCGCCCCGCTCGGCGGCCCGGGTGACGAGCCGGGCGGCGGTGGCGGCGTTGCCGGCGACGTCCCCGGGCACCGGCTCGGCCTGCACGGCGGCGACGGTCAGCGGGGCGGGAGGGAGGGCGGCGGGGGGTGGCGTCACGCGGCCGATGGTAGACCGGGGCCGGTACGACCTCCAGATCCCAAGCCGTACGTACGGTTTGCGTTACCCGGGGTCACCTGGGACGATCGACGCGTGCCCAGAGTAAGCCAGGACCAGCTCGACGCGCGGCGGCAGGAGATCCTCGCCGCGTCGCGGGCGTGTTTCGCCCGGCACGGTTACGAGGGCGCCACCGTGCGCCGGCTCGAGGAGGCCACCGGGCTGTCCCGCGGAGCCATCTTCCACCACTTCCGCGACAAGGACTCGCTCTTCCTCGCCGTGGCCGAGGACGACGCCGCGGCGATGGTCGAGACGGTGGCCCGCAACGGCCTCGTCCAGGTGATGCGGGACCTGCTGGCCGGGGCGATGTCCCCGGACACGACCGGGTGGTTGGGCACCCAGCTGGAGGTGTCCCGTCGACTGCGGACCGACCCGGCGTTCGCCCGGCGGTGGGCCCAGCGGTCCGCGGCGATCGCCGAGGCGACCCGCGACCGGCTGGCCCGCCAGCGCGAGGCCGGTGTCCTGCGCGAGGACGTTTCCATCGACGTGCTGGCCCAGTTCCTCGAACTCGCCTACGACGGCCTGGTGCTGCATCTCGCGATGGGACGCCCGGCCGGTGACCTCGGCCCGGTGCTCGATCTCGTCGAGGAGGCGGTCCGCCGCCGCTAGCCGGCCGCCGGACGCGGTGCGCCGGCGATGGCGATGGTGCTCCACAATGGGGCGGCCGACCCTCCGGTGACAGGAGCAGCCGATGACCGACCTCGCCGCCCCGGGCGACACCTGGGGCATCCCCGGTCCGACCTTCCTCCGGTTCTACCTCGCCGCGGCCGCGCTCGTCGTGGTCGTCTCGGTGATCCACCGCGTACGGCTGCTCGCCGGCCCCGACGACGCCGGCACCCTGACGCTCGGCCCACAGCAGGTGGCGTTCCTCAACGGCGGTCCCGGCCTCGCCGTGCACGCCACCGTCGGTGGCCTGCGCAGCACGGGTGCCATCGGGGTCGGACCGGACCGCCGGCTCATGACGACGGGGGCACTGCCCGCGGGGACGACCCCGCTGGACCAGGCGGTGTTCCGTGCGGCCGGCAAGCGGGCCCGGGTGCGGGACCTGCCCCGGGACCAGTGGGTGAGCCGGGCGCTCACCGACCTGCGCGAGGGCCTCGAACAGCGCGGGCTGCTCCTCACGGCCGTCCAGCGGACCGCCGCGCGGCGGGGCGCGTTCTTCCTGATCTCGCTGCTGATCATCGGCGGGATGCGGGCCGTCGCCGGGCTCACCAACGGGCGACCCACCGGCTACCTCATGCTCAGCCTGGCGGCGATCTTCGTGTTCCTCCTGGTGCTGGGCCGGGTGCCGCACCTGACCCGCGCCGGCCGGCGGGCGCTGCGCGAGACGCGGCGGCAGCACGTCCACCTCGCGCCGTCGTCGTCCCCGGCGTACGCGACGTACGGCGCGGCCGGCGCCGCCATGGGCGTGGCGCTGTTCGGCACCGCCTCGCTCTGGGCCCTCGATCCCGGCTTCGCCGAGCAGGCCGAGATCCAGCGGCAGGCGATCTCCGGCGCCGGTGGCTACAGCGGCACGAGCGGAGGCGGCTCGTGCGGCGGCGGCAGTTCGTGCGGAGGCGGCAGCTCCTGCGGCGGAGGTGGCTGCGGCGGGGGCGGGTGCGGCGGATGACCGGCCCGACGGGCGTCGGCATCGGCTGGCGCCCCGAGATCGCCGGCTTCGTCGCCGAGCTGCCCGGGCTGCGGTTCGTCGAGGTGGTGGCGGAGTCGGTGGCGGCCTCCGGGCCGCTGCCGCCCGGGCTCGCCGACCTGCGCGGTCGCGGGGTGACCGTCGTGCCCCACGGCGTACGGCTCTCCCTCGGCGGGGCGGAGCCCGTCGACCCGGCCCGGGTCGCGCACCTCGCCGCGGTGGCCGAGCTGGTCGCCGCGCCGCTGGTGAGCGAGCACATCGCGTTCGTCCGCGCCGGCGGGCTGGAGGCCGGTCACCTGCTGCCGTTGCCGCGCAGCCGGGCCGCCGTGGACGCCGTCTGCGTCAACGTGGCCCGCGCGCAGGCGGAGATCCCGGTGCCGATCGCGCTGGAGCCGATCGCCGCGCTCTTCGACTGGCCCGACGACGAGCTGGACGAGGCGGCGTTCCTCACCGAGATCCTCGACCGGACCGGGGCGCTGCTGCTGCTCGACATCGCCAACGTCTACGCCAACGCGCGCAACCGGGGCGCCGACCCGCTCGACCTGCTCGACCGGCTGCCGCTGGAGCGGGTCGGCTACGTGCACGTGGCCGGCGGCGCCGAGCACGGCGGCTTCTACCACGACACGCACACCGATCCGGTTCCGCCGGCCGTGCTGGAGCTGGTCGGGGAACTCTGCGCCCGTCGGCGACCGCCCGCGCTGCTGCTCGAACGCGACGGCGCCTACCCGCCCGCGTCCGTGCTCCGCGCCGAACTCGACGCGCTCGCCGCGGCGTCCGGCTTCCCGGTGGTCACGTGACGGTGGGACCGGCGGCGGACGGAGGCCGCGTGGACGACCTGGCGGCGCGGCAGCCGGCGCGGGGCGACGACCTGGCCGCGCCACAGGCGGAGCGGGCGGACGACCTCGCCGCGCGGCAGGCGGAGCGCGTGGACGACCTCGCCGCGCGGCAGGCGGAGCTGGTGGCCGCCCTGGTCGCCGGCGGGCCGGTGCCGCCCGGGTTCGCTCCGGCGCCGCTGGCCGCGGCCCGCACCGCCCTGCTGCGCAAGCGGGCCGGCGAGGTGGCCCGGCACTGGCCGCTCCTGGCGGCCTCCTTGGGGGCCGACTGGACGGCGACGTTCGCCGGTTGGGCGGCCGGGCGGCCCACCCAGGGGTCGCTGCGCGACGGCTGGGACCTGGCCCGCGCGCTGCGCGATCGGGGCACGCTGCCACCGCTCGGCGCCGAGGAGCTCGCGTTGCGGGAGGCGGGCGCCCGCTACGACGGCCGGCGGCCGCCCCGCCCGCGCCGGTTGCCGTCGCTCGGCCGCGCGGGAGGTGCCGTCGCGGTCCAGGTCGCCGGGCGGGTGCGCCTCCTCCGCCCCGCCCGCCGCGCCGCGTAGGTCACCGCGGCTGGCCCTGGTCGACCGGCGTACGGCAGGATCGGCGGCATGGATCTCGGACTCACCGAACGGGTGTACGTGCTGACCGGCGCCTCCAAGGGCCTCGGGTACGCGACGGCCGAGTATCTGGTCGCCGACGGCGCGCGCGTGGTGCTGTCGGCGCGGGACGCCGACGCGGTCGCCGACGCGGCGCAGCGCCTCGGCGGCCCGGAGCGCGCGGTGGGTGTCGCCGCCGACCTCGGCGACCCGACGACTCCCGAGCGCCTGGTCGCCGCGGCCCGCGAGCACTTCGGCCGGCTCGACGGTGCGCTGATCTCGGTGGGCGGGCCGCCGCCGGGCACGGTCGCGTCGGTCACCGACGAGCAGTGGCGGGCCTCGTTCGAGACGGTCTTCCTCGGGGCCGTACGCGCCCTGCGCGCGGTCGCCGCCGCCCTCACCGACGGCGGGGCGATCGGGCTGGTCCTCTCCACCTCCGCCCGGAGCCCGGTGCCCGGGCTGGGCATCTCCAACGGGCTGCGGCCCGGCCTGGTGGGAGCCGCGAAGGACGTGGCCGACGAGTACGGGCCGCGCGGCGTACGGGTCGTCGGGCTCCTCCCCGGCCGCATCCTCACCGACCGCAACCGGGAGCTGCTGGCCGCCGCCGGTGACCCGGGCCTGGCCCTCACCGAGATCGAAGCGGGCATCCCCCTGCGCCGCATCGGCGACCCCGCCGAGTTCGGCCGCGTCGCCGCGTTCGTCCTCTCCCCCGCCGCCAGCTACCTCACCGGGATCACCATTCCCGTCGACGGCGGCGCGCTGCGTACGCTGTGACCCCCGATCCGTCCGGCGGACGCCGGCCCGACCGGTCCCGCCCCGGCACACCGGCCCCGGGCGCGCGGCGGCCCGGTTCCACACCGGCCGGCGACCACCGTCCCGCGACCAGCCCCGCCGGCCGCTATCCCCGGCCCACCCGGGAGGAACTCGCGGCGGCGGCCGACCGCACCCTCCCCGACGTCATCGCGCCGGGCCTGGACGTGCTGTTCGTCGGGATCAACCCCGGACTCTGGTCGGCCGCCACGGGCTGGCACTTCGCGCGGCCCGGCAACCGGTTCTGGCCGGCGCTGCACCGGGGCGGGTTCACCCCTCGGCTGCTGCACCCGAGCGAGCAGGACACGCTGCCCGGGTACGGGATCGGCATCACCAACATGGTGGCCCGAGCCAGCGCCCGCGCCGACGAGCTGACCGCCGCCGAACTGGTCGAGGGCGCGCAGATCCTCCGGGACAAGGTGGCGCGGTACCGGCCCCGCTGGGTGGCGGTGGTCGGGGTGACCGCGTACCGCATCGGCTTCGCGCGGCCGAAGGCCACGTTCGGCGCCCAGCCGGAACGCCTCGCCGACGCCCGGCTGTGGGTGCTGCCCAACCCGAGCGGCCTGAACGCCCACTTCACGCCCGAGACCCTGGGCGCGGCCTTCGCCGAGCTGCGCCAGGCGTCGACCGTGCTCTGAGCCGCCCCGGCCGGGGGTCAGTTCGCGGCGGCCGGCGGCAGCGCCTCGTCGGGCACGTACGTGCCCAGCGGCATGACGACGGGCTCCGGGCCGGTCGCGTCCACGTACGGCGTGGGCGAGTCGGCGACTGCGAACTGCGTGCGGTAGAGCTCGGCGTAGAGGCCGCCGACGGCCACCAGTTCCTCGTGCCGCCCCCGCTCGACGATCCGTCCGCCGTCGAGGACGAGGATCTGGTCGGCGTCGCGGACCGTCGAGAGCCGGTGCGCGATGACCAGCGCCGTACGCCCGGCCAGCGCCACCGACAGCGCCCGCTGCACGGCGGCCTCGCTCTCCGAGTCGAGGTGGGCCGTCGCCTCGTCGAGGATGACGATCGAGGGCGCCTTGAGCAGCAGCCGGGCGATGGCGATGCGCTGCTTCTCGCCGCCGGAGAAGCGGTAGCCGCGCTCGCCGACCGTGGTGTCCAGCCCGTCGGGCAGGGACCGGATCAGGTCGGCGACCTGCGCGCCGGCCAGCGCCGCCCAGAGTTCGTCGTCGGTGGCGTCCGGCTTCGCGTACCGCAGGTTCTCGCGGATCGTCTCGTGGAACAGGTGCGAGTCCTGGGTGACCACGCCGATCTCGTCGCGCAGCGAGGCCAGGGTGGCGTCCCGCACGTCGACGCCGCCGACCAGCACCTGGCCGTCGGTGACGTCGTAGACGCGCGGGATCAGCATGGACAGCGTCGACTTGCCGGCACCGGACGGACCCACGAGGGCCACCATCTGCCCCGGCTCGACGGTGAAGGAGACGCCGCGCAGCACCGGCTCGTTGACCGTACGGTCGAGCGTGGCCACCTCCTCCAGCGACGCGAGCGAGATCTCCGCGGCGCTCGGGTAGCGGAACCGGACGTCGCGGAACTCGACGCGGCCGTTGCCCCGCGGCACCGGCACGGCGTCGGGCTTCTCCTCGATCGCCGGGCGCAGGTCGAGCACCTCGAAGACCCGGTCGAAGGAGACCAGCGCGCTCATCACGTCGACACGGACGTTGGAGAGGGCGGTCAGCGGGCCGTACAGCCGGGTGAGCAGCAGCGCGAGCGTCACGACGGTGCCGGCGCTGACGTGGCCGCCGACGGCGAGCCAGCCGCCCAGCCCGTACGTGAGGGCCTGGGCGAGCGAGGCGACGAGCAGCATGGCCACGAAGAACGTCCGCGAGTACATGGCGGACTGGATGCCGATGTCGCGCACCCGCTCGGCCCGCACGGCGAACCGGCGCGCCTCCGCCTCCGGCTGGCCGAACAGCTTGACCAGCAGGGCGCCGGCCACGCCGAACCGCTCGGTCATGGTGGCGTTCATCTTGGCGTCCAGGTTGTACGCCTCGCGGGTGATGTCGGCGAGGCGGCGGCCGACGCGCCGGGCCGGGATGATGAAGAGCGGCAGCAGCACGAGCGACAGGGCCGTGATCTGCCAGGAGAGGGTGAACATCACGCCGGCGGTCAGCACGAGCTGGATGACGTTGCTGACCACGCCGGAGAGCGTCGAGGTGAAGGCCCGCTGGGCGCCGAGCACGTCGTTGTTGAGACGGCTCACCAGGGCGCCGGTCTGGGTCCGGGTGAAGAACTGCAACGGCATGCGCTGCACGTGGTCGTAGACCCGTGTGCGCAGGTCGAGGATGATGCCCTCGCCGATGCGCGCCGAGTACCACCGTTGCGCGAGGGAGAGCAGCGCGTCGGCGATCGCGAGGCCGGCGATGACCAGCGCCAGACGGACCACCAGCGAACCGGCTTCGGACCCGCCCCGGTTGATCGCGTTGATCACGTCACCGGCGAGCACCGGCGTCGCCACCCCGATGATCGCGGCCAGCACGACGGTGACGAGGAAGACGACGATGTCCCGCCGGTAGGGCCGGGCGAACGCCACGATCCGCCGCGCCACCCCGCGCCGGAGCCGGTGCGCGGAGACCTCGTCCTCGTTGCGCATCGACCGGAGCATGCTCCAGCCGGCCACGCCGCCCATCGGGTTGGACACGCTCACCTCCGGGATCGTCGGGTCGACCGCACCGTCGGGTCAATTCTCCCGACGAGTGTGACAACCTCGCTCGTAACCCGAATCTTCCCGGACGGTCCTTACTATTCTCCCCGCCCGGCGAGGTCCCGCAGGCGGCGGGTCTGCGCCTCGCGCTCCGCCCGCTGCTGCTCGGCGTGGCTGCGGGCGGCGGCGCCGGCGAGCAGCGCCTTGATCTCCACGACCGCGTCCCGGTTGTTGGCCAGCAGGCCGGCGGTCAGGTCGGCCACCGCCCCGTCGAGGTCAGCCGGCGGTACGACGAGCGTGGCGAGCCCGATCCGGTCCGCCTCGGCGGCGTCCATCCGGCGGCCGGTGGCGCAGATCTCCAGCGCTCGGGAGTAGCCGACCAGCTCGACCAGGCGCTTGGTGCCGGCGAGGTCCGGCACGAGACCGAGGGTCACCTCGGCCATCGAGAGCTTCGCGTCCTGCGCGAGCACCCGCAGGTCGCAGGCGAGGGCGAGCTGGAAGCCGGCCCCGATGGCGTGGCCCTGCACGGCCGCCACGGAGATGATGTCCGGGCGGTGCAGCCAGGTGAAGGCGGCCTGGAACTCGGCGATCCGGTCGGCGCACTCCTGCTCGGGCAGGCCGGCGAGCTCGACGAAGGAACCCGGCCCGGACGCGCCGGCGACCGACAGGTCGAGGCCGGCGGAGAACGCGCGGCCCTCACCGCGCACGACCACGACGCGGACGTCGCCCGGAAGCTCCCGGGAGAAGTCGATCATCGCGCGCCACATGGCCGGAGTCTGGGCGTTGAGCACGTCGGGCCGGCACAACGTGACCGTCGCGACCGGCCCGTCGCAGTCCAGCCGTACTCCGGTCGCCTCGGCGGTCACCGGGCGGCCCGAAGGACGGCGCGGATGAACGAGCGGGACGATGATCCGGCCTGCGCGCCGCGATGCGGCACCGCGGACCGAACGAACGTCGTCGCGGGGTACGTCACGCCTTCTTGCGACGCCGGGCGCCGCCGCGCTGGCGCAGCTGCACGCCGGACTCGGTGAGCACTCGGTGGATGAAGCCGTAGGAACGGCCGGTCGAGGCCGCGAGGGCGCGGATGCTCTCCCCCGAGGTGTACCGCTTTACCAGGTCCTTGGCGAGCGTCTGACGCTCGGCTCCGACGATCCGGCGACCCTTCTCAGTGCTGGTGGCTGTGCCGGTGGCTGCCATGCTGTATCCTCACGTCCCAGACTGTGCGGTTCGGATACGGTCCCACCTATTAGACCGCCTCGAACGATCATGCGCCAGATATCAACTATTCGCCAACCGACACGCTATGCGATGTCAGCTTCCCGATAGGGTGACGCCCTTGCGGAAGCCGGGTCCCTCCCACCGCCGCGCGTAGCGGCGGGCCGACCCGCTGCCGGCGGCTCCGGGTGCCCGATCGAGCCGGCTCGGGCCGTAGTCTGCCGAGCGTGATCGACATGCTCGGCAACGCGGGCGCCGCCGCCGTGGTCTTCGCGGCCACCGACATCGACGACATCGTCATCCTGACCCTGTTCTTCGTGGCCGCGCGCACCACCGGCCGGCCGCGACGCCGGCAGATCGTCGCCGGGCAGTACCTGGGCATCGGCGTGCTGGCGGTGGCGAGCGCCGTCGTCGCGGCCGGGCTGCTGGTCGTACCGGAGCCCTGGACGGGGCTGCTCGGCCTGCTGCCGATCGCGCTCGGCGTCCGCGCGCTGCTCCACCGCGACGACGAGGAGGCACCGGCCGTGGCGACCGGCGCGCTCGGGGTGGCCGGGGTGACCATCGCCAACGGCGCCGACAACGTGGCCGTGTACGTGCCGGTGTTCCGCGCCCTCGGCCCCGCCGACAGCGCCGTCTACCTGCTGGTGTTCGTGGTGCTCGTCGCGCTCTGGTGCGCCGCGGGCGCCTGGCTCGGCGGGCACCCCCGGGTGGTCCGCCTCGTGGAGCGGGCCGGGCACTGGCTCGTCCCGGCCCTCTTCGTCGCGATCGGCGTGGTCATCCTGGCCACCTCCGGCGTCCTGTCCCACCTGCCAACCCTGATCCCGTAACCCCCGGCTCCCGCCCCGCCCCCGGCCGGGGCGCCCCGTCCCGTCCCGTCGATCATGAAGTTATTGCCCTCCGCTCCGGCGTGTCGCGGCAATAACTTCATGATCAACGGGGAAAGCCGGGCCGGGGGCCGGGGGCCGGGCGGGAGGGGCGCGGGGCCGGGGGCGGGGGGTGGGGCCGGGTTAGGCCAGCTCTACGAGTTCCAGGAGGTCGTCGCTCCAGGCGTCCTCGTCGCCGTCGGGGAGCAGGATGGCCCGGTCGGGCTTGAGCGCCTCGACCGCGCCCGGGTCG
>Ga0164243_10004152_pt1 | contig 22808 bp, 22 predicted proteins | sample OricompcompostOP_FD_108781 | JGI IMG/M metagenome (GOLD analysis project Ga0164243, IMG submission 108781) | Organic Plus compost microbial communities from Emeryville, California, USA - Original compost - Organic plus compost (OP) | ecosystem: Engineered > Solid waste > Mixed feedstock >...
TACGTGTTCAAAGGCTACAACTTCGCCGATCTCTATGCGCTGTTTGTCGGCCATCTCGCCGACCGCATCGACGGCCAGAAGGGTTTCGCGACACGCTGGGGACCGCTGGTGCAGGCGCGCTCCGACGACATCGAAACGATCCAGCGGCAGTTGACCAAGGCCGGGCTTTATACCGGCAAGATCGACGGCAAGGCCGGCATGAAGACGCGGGCGGCGCTCGGCGCCTGGCAAAAGTCGGCGGGCCTGCCGGTGGATTGCTGGCCGTCGCGTGCGCTCGCCGAACGGATGCAAGCGCAACGATGACAGACTAACCGCAGACACGAAAAATCCGGCAGACTTGTGCCTGCCGGATTTTCCAAATTTCAGATCGGCCGAAGGTTAGTTACACACCTTCACCCGACGGACCTGCCAGTAATAGCCGTCCCAGTAACGCTGCTTCTGCCACACGCATTGCGGGCCATAATAGACCGGGGCCGGCGCGTAGTAAGCCGGCGGGGGCGGCGGCGGTGCATAGTAATACGGGGCTGCAGCCGAACCGATGATCGCACCGGCGGCAAGGCCACCGAGCACGCCAGCGGCGACAGCGCCGCCACGGCCGCGGGCTTCCGCCTCAGGCGTCACAGCGACCATCGAACCTGCGATCGTCACAGCAGCAACGAGCGCGATAATCCACTTCCTCATGATGTTCTCCTTCTGGAATACGGCTGGGGGAACCGGTCGGATTCGCAGCCCGCAGACCAAGCCTACCGTCAAAAGCTTAACCGACCGAACGTCGCATGTCGTTTTGTCGCAAATTTGGCAGATACCTTATCTGCCATCACGTCCGCCGACAACGGACGTGACTACACGTCTGCGTTAGTGACAGACGCGAATTTTCTGCCAGCGCCAGCGATAGCCATCCCACACGCGCTGATTACGAAGCACGCAGCCGGGCGGCGGTCCGAAATAAGCAGGCCCGGGCACATAAACCGGAGCGGGATAACCCGGATAGCTGGGGTAATAGCCATAGGGCGCCGCATAATAGGGATAAGCCGCGCTGCCGATGATCGCGCCGGCCGCCAGTCCGCCGATAAGGCCGCCAGCAAAGGCGCCGCCGCGGTGGCGCGCTTCAGCCGGGCTGGTCGCTGCGGTCGCCGCGATGGCGATCACTGCCATGGCCGCCGCCAGGGATTTTCTCATATCAACCTCCGCAATGCGGTCACGCACCGTCGCCCGCCCCTGAATGTGACGGTTCTTGTTGAACTCAAGATGAACGCGCCGCAGTCATTTCACCGCGTATCGACAACAGGTCGTTACCGCCCGAGCCAGCGCCACAGCGTCATCGCCAGCCCTTTTGCGGCCGGTTTGCGCGGTTTGCTGGACGCCACACTAGCCGGGCGTGCGCGCGGTGTCTCGCGCGACGGCGCGGGCATGACCTTGATTTCAACGGGCTCCGCCTTTCGGCCCTTGCCGCCGCGCGTCTGTTCCAGCGTCTGCGGTCCGACCCGCATCAGAAATTCGCGCTCGCGCTCATGGGTCAGTTTCTTGATTGCCTGGTCGAGCGGCAGCCAGCGCACGGCGCTGACGTCTTTCATCAGCTTGCCAACCGGCTTGCGGCTGGCCTCCATGCGCCAGAATTTCACGATCTTCGGGCGGCCGGATGTGACATAGGCGAGCGAGCCGAGATATTCGTGGATGGCGACGCCGTGCCCGGTCTCCTCCAGCACCTCGCGCTGCGCCGCGGCAATCGCCGTTTCGTTCTTGTTGAGTTTGCCCTTCGGCAGCACCCAGCTTTTCTGGCGTCGCAGCCGCACCACCGCGAAAGACGGCTTGCTGGTACCCCGGGTGACGATGCCGCCGGCGGCCAGAATCGGATCGCGCGTGGTGGTTTTCTTTTTCGCCATGCTCTTCGTTTTCGCCGAATCCGCATCGGCGACATGACATCATATCGTGGTTTGCAGGCCCCGAAAGTTTCGATCGCCGCCACAATGCAAAGGCGGCCACGAAGATCCACCTCACCAGAGACCAATGTCGTCCTAGTGACAGCGCCTTGGTAACAGCGACCTTTCCAGCGCGCGGTTAGCTGGCGTCGTCCGGATTGAGGCCGTAGCGCTTGCACAAACTGCGCACGACATTGGTATCGCTGCCGCCGTGGATCGCGCCGACCACCGCCGATTTCACCCTTCCGCCTTCAGTGCCGAGCACCGCGATATAGAGCTGGTTGCCGCTGTAACCCGGCAGGTCGCTCCTGGCGTTGACCTTGGCGCAGTAATTCACATCGCCGGTGCCGGCATTGGCGGGAATCTTCGCCCACTGGAATTTGGCCGAGGCCGGGTCCTTGATCACCCGCCCAACCGCGTTGGCCACCACCTTCTTCTCTTCCGGCGACAGATCCCGCGTGCCAAGCGCCGAGGTCGGTCCGTCGGTTTGCGTGGTACAGCCGGCAAGCATGGCGGCCGTCATGGCTGAAAGAAAAAGGGTCAGGATTTTCGAAGCCATAAGGCCCACGCGCCCGCAAAGCGGTCCAAAAATGACGTGATGTGCTGTGCGCGGCTTCCTCGGGGATCGCGCGGCCTTTGTCAATTTCCGCTGTGAGTTCCAAAGCCGCTCAGACCGGGCGGCTGTCAGCGGCGATCGGCATCCAACGTGTCGTCGTCGCCCGGCGTCTCGATTTTGCCCCGGCTCTGCAGCCAGGTCGCCAGCAGCCAGCAGCCCATCGCCCAGGCCGCGCCAGCGCACCAGCCGGCCAGCACATCTGTCGGCCAATGCACGCCGAGATAAAGCCGCGAGGCGCCAACCAGAATGGTCAGGAAAATCGCGAAGGACAGCAGATAGACTTTCAGCCGCCAGTGGCTCTGCACGCGCGTGAGCAAGGCGCCGAGCGTCAGGAAGGTCACCGCCGACGCCATCGCATGGCCGCTCGGAAAGCTCATCGTCTTCACATCGACCAGATGCGCGACGAGTTCGGGGCGCGGCCGGGCGAAAAAATGTTTGAGCACTTCGCTGAGCAAACCACCGCCGGCTATCGCAACAACCACGAAAGCGGCGGCGGCGCGTTTGCCATCCAGCAACAGGTAAAGCGCAACGCTGACGGTGAGCAGCGTCAGAACCGAGATGCTGCCGAGACTGGTGATATCGCGCACGACGCTTTCCAGCCAGGCCGGCCCGATCGGATCGGCGAGATCGTTGGGATTGCGCAACGCGCGCAAGACCCGCTCATCGAAGGAGCGCGTGTCGCCATCCACCACTTCACCGGCCAGTTTGACGAAGCCGAATAACAGCGCCGCAATGGCCAGAAGGCTGGCATAGGGAATGAGTTCTTCCAGCGTTCGACCGCGAAGAAAACCCTTCCATGTGGCAATGCGCGATTTCACCATCTGGCCCTGACTGATCCTGAATATCCTGGATGCTTCGGTGTGGGAGAATATCGGCCAAATATTGCCGGCGGGGATACCTTTTTCGCTGCCGACTGTCTGTGGCGAAAGGGTCTCTTAAGATTCGCAAAGTGGCGCAAGGCCGTCCGCGATTCGTTCTCCGCGAACAGGCGTGAACCTTGTTTCAATCCGAGACGATCTTTGCGGAAAGACCCGGCGTGGCAGCAACGCCGCGCCTCAACGCTTGTCGGCGGAAGCGGTCTTTTCCGGCGGCAAGGTGGGGCAGCCGTCATAGACGGTATCGGCGACCTTGTGGCCACCGGCGACGTTGAAATCGGCTGTGCTCAGCATGTTGGTCAGCGACGTGATCTGCACGATCAGCGTCGTGGCTGTCCGCAATTCGGCGACAAAACGCGCCACCGCGTCCTGGTCTTCCATCACGATCGACATCTGATCGCGCAGGATCTGCACGGGAGCGGTTCGTCCGGGATTTTGATCGAAGCGATAGGACAGCCGCGAATAGCGGTTGGTGCCGACCTTGTCGCCGAACTTGAAATAGACCGCCGGCGCCCCATCGAAACAAGTGAGCCGCAGTTCCGCCAATTGCAGCTTCAGCGGATGGGCCAGGTCTTGGCGCGAGCGGGTCAGGATATGGCCGATATAAGCGGGCCGGTCGGAGACGCGGTCGACCTTGCCCTCCAGATACCAGTCGCCGACGGAATAGGTTTTCAGATCGGGATCGCCGCAGGCCGTGACCAACAGGCCCGCGCCCACCGACACCGCCAGCTTGAGGACCTGACGCAATACGCGCAGCACGCAACACCCCCACCCGATACCTCAAGTCTGCATCGGCGGCGCGCCGCACGCAATGGGGGAATGAGAGATTTTTCTATCTCATAAGGCGAGTTTGGTCCGGCGGGAAAAAGCCCCGCCAAGACCTCCCGTTCGGCCCTTTACCCGCTCAGCCCTTTACCGGCTCAGCCCTTGCGCTTGCGGAATTGTTCGATCGCCTCCGGCACGGCGTCGTCATTATTCGGCGCCATGATATGCGCTCCGGCAACGCCGGGGATCTCCGAAATCTCAAGGAGATAGTCGACCAGGATCGCCTTGCCTTCGGCGATCGGATCGGTCGCCGCGTCCATGCGCTCAATCATGGAATCCGGCACGATCGAGCCGAACAGCTTTTCCTTGATCCAGCGCGCCGACTTTGCCGAGCGGAACGGCACCACGCCGATGATCATCGACAGTCCCGGCAGAATGCCGTCGGCCTTCAACCGCTCGGTGTAGCGGCGCAGCACGCCGGCATCCATGCAGAATTGGGTCTGCGCAAAGCTTGCGCCCCCTTCAACCTTGCCTTTCAGCGAGGTTGGCTGCCAATCCGGCGCGGGATCGACCGGCGCATCGGCGGCGCCCAAAAAGAAATCCGGCTTGCCGCCAATCTTCTTGCCGGACGGCAGCTCCTGTTGATCGCGCATCCGGGCCGCAGTGAGAAGAAGGCCGCGCGCATCGAGATCGAAAACCGGCTTGGCGTCGGGCTGATCGCCGAATTTCGGATCGTCGCCACGCAGCGCCAACAGATTGCGCACGCCCATGGCAGCGGCGCCCATCAAGGCCGCCTGCAAGCCGAGACGATTGCGATCGCGGCAGGTGAGTTGCAGGATCGGCTCAATGCCGTTCTGCAGAAGGATGGTGGCGGCGGTGACCGAATCCATATGCGCTCGTGCGCCGGCGCCATCGGTGACATTCACCGCATCGGCGAGACCGCGCAACGGCAGCACCTTGTCCAAGAGATCCTGCGCATCGCAGGACACCGGCGGCGTCACTTCCGCAGTCAGAACGAACTTGCCGGATTTCAGCGCATCTTTCAGCGGCACGATATTGGACACCATCACCACACTCTGCGTCGGAATTGATCTTTATGCTGCGGTCGAAAAGGCCTGAAGGCCGGCGCTGCGTCAAGCCCGCTTCGCGCGCTGCATCGTTCATGAGTGGGCAAGGGCTTGCCCACTCTGCGATGACAACGGCAGCGACGCGCGTGCCCAACCTATGCTGCGGCCTTGCTGGCAAAAGCCGGCATGACTTCGCGCGCGAACAATTCGATCGAAGTGGCGGCTTCCTGATAGCTCATATCGCCGAACATCATCTGCGCCAGCACGTAATTGACGCCGCTCTCCTCCTGCAGCGTCGCAACATAATCGCGCACTGTCGATGGCGAGCCGGCAATGCCATTGCCGATCGCTTCCAGCTCATCATAGTTTTCCGGATAAACCGGCGCGAGCACGAAGGACGCGCCCGAGCGCTTCCACAACATCTCGATCGCTTCGCGCCAGATCGCATAGCAACGCCGCGCGATATCCTTGGCTTCCGCATCGGTTGGCGCAACGACGATGTGACGGGTGATGCCCATCATCGGAATGTCAGCGGCCTTGTGGCCGAGCGCTGCCCAGTCGTGACGATAGCGATCGGTGATCGCCTTGGCGCGCGCGGCGGGTCCAAGCGACACGACATTGATCTTGTTCGGCGCCGCCCAGCCGATGGCATCGGCATTCGGGGCGCCATACCAGATCGGCGGATGCGGCAGCTGCACCGGCTTTGACTGAACGAGATAGTCTTTGAAGTTGTAGAACTTGCCTTCGAAATTCAGCACGTCGGTTTCGCAGGCTTTCATGATCACGGCGAAGGCTTCGTGATACATCGCCGGCGCCTGCGCCGGATCGACGCCATAACGCTGATGCTCGACCATCGCCGCACCACGGCCGACGCCGAACATCATGCGGCCGCCACTCATGTGATCGAGCATGCAGACTTCCTCGAACACGCGCAGCGGATGATACATCGGCAACACGTAAACCAGCGGGCCGACGCGCAAACGTTTGGTGCGCTGGAACGCCGCCGATGCGAAGACGCTGGGCGACGGCACCCAGCCGAGCGGCGTCGAATGATGCTCGGCCATGTGGAAGCCGTAAAAGCCCTCGCGGTCCATGATCTCAAGCAGCTTGAGACGCTTTTCCAGCATCTCGCCGAGCGGCAGGCCGTCCGCGTCCAGATGATCGAAGATTCCAAATTTCAGCACGACGCACTCCCTCGGTCTTGTTTTATCGGTCCCTGCCGCAGGCGCGGCGGTCACGGGTGTTGGACATCCCCTTACGACCGGGGCGCGCCAGCGACAAGCCACGGTACCGCATGGGAGCTGCGGGTTGGGGGCTGCGAGCGGGTTTTGCGGGTTGGGAACTGACGCAAGCGCGCCCCCTCCCCCTGCAATCCCCATATGCAACCGCGCTCTTGTGCATCCGGCCAGCGGTGCTAGATCAGCCTCGCGCATGATACGGACTGCACTAACCCTGGCTTTTGCCGTGTTCCTGCTCGCGACGCCGGCCACCGCGCAGGTGAAGCCGACCGCGGTGCTGCTGAACGGCCTTGCCATGTATCAGCCCGACCGGATGACGCCGCTGGCGCCGCTGGCCGACGACCTGCGCAAGCAGGGCTGGCGCGTCGTGATGGACACGCATTTCATGATGCATGCCGATGACGAGGAGCCGGTCGTCATCATCGGCCACAGCATGGGCGGCGGCAAGGCGCTGGAATTCGCGGCTCAGCAAAAGGCGCGCGTGCTGTTCGAGCCGACTGTCATCACGCTCGATGCCACGCCGGCGCGGCGTTGCCCGGTCAAGACCTGCATCAATCTGAAGACGCCGCTTTATCCGCCGGTGGCGGGTGCCAGAAACATCGATGCCGGCCGTATCAGCAATCCGATCCTACCGCATGTGACGGTGGCGTTAAGCGAAACCGCACGCGGCATCATCCTGCGCGAAACCGCAAGGCTGCTGACAAATAGGCGGTGATGTCGATCGGCAGAATTAGCCTGCGCAATTCAATTGAGTCAACGAAGAGAAGCGCGTGAAGATACGCTTAGCAACCATCCCTTCCGTCTATCGATTCTCAAGGGGCTGCGGCTCGTAGTAATTGTGCATCGCTCGCAGATGGCGGCGCATTGCACGAACGTCGCCAACCACTTGCCCGAAGGCGTATAGCGCTACAGCCGGGATTGAAAGTGTGATGCAGGCAATGAATGCAAGAAGATTGAAAACTGTAGGGCCGCCGACGGAGGCCCCCGTTGTTGCTCCCGAGACCATCACCATCAGTACGAACGACAACCACACCAACGCCAAGTAAACCCCCGACACGATCTTCAGAAATCCAGCCATGTGCTCCCCCGTTAATGGCGGTAGCTTAATCCGGGCAAGAATTTGAGCAAGACACGCTGGCAGTTCGGTTGTGGCGATAACGGATCAATGACGGCGATTGAATTGGTACAGCTGGGGGGACTTGAACCTCCGACCTCCTGATCCACAGTCAGGCGCTCTAACCAACTGAGCTACAGCTGCACATTTGACGAGACAGGGCCCGCGCGGGGCCTTGCATCATCGCCCTTAAAGCTGGCCAGCAAAGGGCCTGGCGCCAAGGCGATCCGGCCGGAGGGTGCGCCACCGGCAAGACGGGGCGGAAACTAGGGTCTTGCAGGCGCTTTGGCAAGCAAGCTTCGCATCTCAATCGCGATCTTTGGTGCGGATCGATGCAAATTCGCAAGCGGGAGGATTCCAGCCTGTTTGGAGGCTTTCCCGCATTCATAAAATGAAGCGGGAGCCTCAGCTTACGCCTCGCCCGAGCCGGTATCGGGTTCGCGTCAACGGCTCCTCCGAACCCCTTGCGCCTTCGCGCACCACCGTCCCCAAACGAAAAAAGGTCCGGACCATGGTCCGGACCTTTTGGCAGATCGCGCCGGAAGGGCGGGATCAGGAGGCCTTGTTGAAGGCAGCAGTCATGCCGGACTTCAGCGGCTCAAGCGAATCGGTGGTCACCTTCTGCGCGAGGGCGGTCAGGTCCTTGGACTGCGCCGTCACGGTCTCGAATTGCTTGCGTGCATGCGCGGTCGACAGCTCGATCATTTCCGACAGCGACTTGGCGGCAACGACCTGGCTGAAGAAATCGAAATTGGCATTGGCGTTGGTGCGGGCGGCCTCGATAACGGCAAGACCGTAATCGGATGCACCCTTGGAGACGGTGGAATAGCTGGTCTCGATCATATCGGTCGCCTCTTCGGTGGCGGCCTTCATCTTTTCCCAGTTGTCTTTCGCCTGGGTCACGCTCTTTTCCGCGAATTCGCGGAAAGCGGCGGGAATTTCCATCTTGGGCATTTCAAAGGCAGGGAAGTCCAGGGCCGGCGTATCGAACATCATCGCCGGATTTCTCGGCTTAATCGTGCTCGCCTCAGTCATGGCGTATCCTTTGGGGGTTGCGGTTGCTTCGCTGGGGTTGCTTGGCTGCCCGACTTTAGTAGCACGCGCCATGGTGCAATGCAATAAATTATTGCATTGCAAAATTCTTCCGCTTTTTCCGGTGCTTACGCGGCGCCGCTCAGGGGCTCAAGAACGCGGTTGCGCGGTGTCCTTGGCGACCTTTGCGGCAGCCTCTGCCAATTCCTTGGTCTGTTCGTTCAGGGCCGCGATCTGCGCCTTGACGTATTCGGTCTGCAGACGGACCACGTCTTCAGGCGTCTTGGCGCGTACGAGATTCTGCGCGAATTCGAACGAAGCCGCCATGTTGCGCTGCGCATAGCTCATGGCGCGGCCGCCGACTTCCATCACGCCGGAGCGTGCGAGGCGCGCCCGCCCCTCCATCTCGCTCATCGCCTGATGCGTCGCCGACACGAAGGTGTCGAACGCCTTGCGCGCCTGCGCCATGCTCTGCTCGGCAAATTTCTGCATGTCGGCGGGGATTTCAAACGGCTTGGTTGGGTCCATGGCATCCTCGATGGTAGCGCTGAGACGATCCCGTTTTTTAACAGTCTGTCGATGACAGCGGTTTCGTCAAGTTGAAGAAATTTCGTCGCACTGAAGGTTATGCACCGGCCCCGGCAGGCATCGATGGACGGGTCTGCCAGCGGCGCTTATTAAGAGGGCGTTAAGAATACGGTCCTTCTCATCGCCGCGAGGCCGGGGTTCAACGGGATGCCTCAACGACCAGCCACGATCGCGCTGTTGCGCGACCCGCGTCTCGCCGCGCTGGCGACGCGGGCTGCGCCCGCCTGGCTGTTCGATCCCTCCGGCCGCCAACTACTGTTTGCCAATCCGGCCGGTGCGGCGCTGCTGGGCTTTGCCACCTGCTCTGCCGCGACCACCGCCTCCTTCGACAATACCGATATCGCCGCCCAGATGGCCCGCAGCGCACAGGCTCTGCAGCCGGATGGCCCGTCGCGGCTGGAGCGGCTGCGCGGCGTCGGCATGGGCAAAGGCGCGAGCATCGCGGCGCGGCGCGGGCCGCCGCTGTTCTGCGCCTGTTCGAAGATCACGCTGGATGACGGCGAAGGCGTGCTTGTGGTGGCGTCCGAAGCCGTGGAGCCGGCGCTGCCGCTGGCGGAGCAGGCGCGACGTCTGATCGATGGCGGTGATGCGGTTGCCGCCTTCGATGTGCAGGGCGCTTTGCTCTACGCCACTGCCGCAGCGGTTGCGCGGCTGGACGATGCGACGCAGCTGGCGGATGTCTACGGCGGTGAGCGGCTTCGCGTGGGCGACGACGACGCGATGACGCTGGTTGTGTTTGAGGACGATGAAGCGGCGGACGCGCAGCTCGAAGAACCAACCGACGAGCAAGAGCTTGCGCCTGACGTTGCGCATGAGGCTGAACTTTCCGAACATGCGAAGGAAGGAGCGAGTGGCCCATCCTTCGAGAGGGCTGCTCCGCAGCCTCTTCAGGATGAGGCCGTCGGCGAAGAAGACGACAAGGCACCGCGACGCCATCCGCTGCGCTTCGTCTGGCAGACCGATGCCGACAACCGCTTCACCATCACCGATCGCGATTTTCTCGATCTCGCCGCTCCGCGCACCACCAAGCTGATGGGCCGGTTCTGGAACGAGGTGGCCGCCAAGCTGGCGCTCGATCCGGAGGGCACGATCACCCACGCGATGGTGTCGCGCAAAACCTGGAGCGGCGTCGGCGTCGATTGGCCGGCCAGGGATGGATCGCGCATCCGCGTGACGTTATGCGGCATTCCGATCTTCGACGACGACAATCTGTTCGCCGGCTATCGCGGCTGGGGCATGTGCGGCTCGCCGGAGACTTGCGAGGATGCGGCGTCTACGGACAGCGCCCCTATACCTGCGAGCAACGACAGTGCGCCGCGCGAGCCGCAACCCGCGGCACCGGCGCCGATCAAGAATGTCGTGCCGTTCCGCAGCGGCGCGGTTGACGCGCGCCCTGCTCTCACCGCATCCGAGCCGACGCCGTTGCAGAGCCTGACCAGCCGGCTGGCCTCGCGTCTCAATCAGGCCGACGATCTGGCGCGCGGCCGCATCACCGTCACGCCGCCTGCCCTGCCCGATGCTGCGCCCGCGGCTTTCACGCAAGAGCAGACGGCGCGCGCGATCGACACGTCGCCTAGTGAACTCTCGACGGCGACGCCGATCCTCGACCGGCTGCCGGTCGGCCTTCTCCTCTATCGCCGCAACCAGTGCCTGTATGCCAATCCGGCTTTCCTGACGCTCACCGGCCATCACTCGCTCACCGCCTTTAACGAAGCCGGCGGGCTCGATGGCCTGTTCATCGAAACACTCGACACCACCGCATCAAACGACATCGGCACTTCGCTGCGGATCGCGGCACCGGCACGCGCCACCGCGATGGACGGCCGGCTGGTGACTTTGCCGATCGATGGCGAGGACACATCGGCTTTGGTGCTGTTTCCTCACAATACGCCGCAACAGAGCCCGCGTCAGGCGCAACGCGCCGACCAGCCTTCGAACCTGTCGGCGCTGATCGACCTTGCCACCGATGGCGTCGTGGTGGTGGATCGCAACGGCACCATCCTTGAAGCCAATGACAGCGCTGCGCGGCTGTTCGGCTACGAGACCGATGAACTCTCGGGCCGCGCCTTCACGTCACTATTCGCGCCAGACAGCGAACGCTTTGCGAGCGCCAGCCTTGAGCGGCTCGTCACCGGCGCGCAGGCAGGCCCGATCGATGACGGCCGCGACTATATCGGCAAGCGGCGGCACGGCAGCTTGCTGATGCTCAACATTCTGTTTGCCCGCGCTGAGGCCAACAGCGCGCGCTATTACGCGATCTTCCGCGACATCACGCATTGGAAGAATACCGAAAAGGATCTCACCGCCGCGCGGCAGGCGGCCGAGAAAGCCTCATCGGCGAAATCGGATTTTCTCACCCGCATCAGCCATGAGATGCGCACGCCGCTCAACGCCATTATCGGCTTTGCCGATGTGATGATGGAGGAGCGCTTCGGTCCGCTCGGCAACGAGCGCTATCGCGACTATCTCAAGGACATCAAGCTGTCCGGCTCGCATCTGGTTTCGCTGCTGAACGATCTGCTCGATCTGTCGAAGGTCGAAGCCGGCCAGATGGAGATGACTTTCGAGCGCGTGAACCTGAATGACCTGACGCAGCAATCGGTCGCGATCATGCAGGCGCAAGCCAATCAGGAACGGATCATCATCCGCACCGCGTTGTCGATGAATGTGCCGCCGGTGATGGCCGATGCGCGCTCGGTGCGGCAGATCATTCTCAATCTTCTCTCCAACTCGATCAAATTCACGCCGGCTGGCGGACAGGTGATCGTCTCGACGGCGGCGACCGATCGCGGCGACGTCATGCTGCGGGTGCGCGACACCGGCATCGGCATGAGCGAGGACGAGGTCGAGATGGCGCTGCAACCATTCCGGCAGATCGGCACGGCGGCGAAATCCGGACCGGCCGCCACGACGCAAGGTGCGGGACCTGGCACCGGGCTCGGCCTGCCGCTGACCAAGGCGCTGACCGAGGCCAACCGCGCGCGCTTTTCGATCAAGAGCGACGTCAATGCCGGCACGCTGGTCGAGATCGTCTTCCCGCTGGCGCGGCTGTTGGCCGACTAAAACGCCCGCCCCGCAATTTCCAACAGGTGAGACATTTGGCTGCAGGGATGCAGCGCTGCCTTGCCGGAATCGCTTCGCGTCCAATCCCCCCAATCGATCAAATGGAAAGCTCAAGATTTTGAGCGATTCCAGACTAACTGGTTTGAAATATAAACAGAATTTCCCTTGACCCGTGCTCCGCCGCGTTCATTAGCTCTGCCGGAAATCATTCGGGAGACCACCAATGCGGTTGTTCAAGGCCAGATCGCTGGCATTTGCTCTCAGTGCAAGCCTGATTGCCCTCGGCGCGCCGACCGTTGCGTCAGCCCAGGCCGCTGACGGCAAGGGCGAAGTGAATGTCTATACCTATCGCGAACAGAAGCTGATCCAGCCGCTGCTCGATGCCTTCACCAAGGAAACCGGCATCAAGGTGAATGTGGTATCGGCCTCGTCCGGCCTCGAGCAACGCATCAAGACCGAAGGCGCCAACAGCCCGGCCGACGTTCTTCTCACCGTCGATATCGGCCGCCTCGGCGATGCCATCGATGCCGGCATCACCCAGCCGATCAAATCGGCCGTGCTCGATAAGACCGTGCCTGCGCAATATCACGACCCGGAAGGCCGCTGGTATGGCCTGTCGATGCGCGCGCGCGTGATCTATGCCTCCAAGGACCGCGTGAAGCAGGACGCCATCACGTATGAAGAGCTGGCCGATCCGAAATGGAAGGGCAAGATCTGCATCCGCTCCGGCCAGCACATCTATAACAATGCGCTGATTGCGGCGATGATCGCCAAGCACGGCGAAGCCAAGGCCGAGGAATGGCTGCGCGGCCTGAAGGCCAATCTGGCGCAGAAGCCGTCGGGCGGCGACCGCGAACAGGCGCGCGACGTCGCGGCCGGCAAATGCGATATCGGCATCGGCAACACCTATTACTGGGCGCTGATGAAGACCTCGCCGACCCAGAAGGAATGGGCGGACGCCACCCGCGTGATCCTGCCGACCTTTGCCGATGGCGGCACGCATGTGAATGTGTCCGGCGTCGTGCTCGCCAAGAACGCGCCGAACAAGGCCAACGCGATGAAGCTGATCGAGTGGCTGGCCGGCGATACCGCGCAGCACATGTATGCCGACGCCAATTTCGAATATCCGGTGAAGGCCGGCATCAAGGTCAACGACATCGTCGCCAGCTACGGCACGCTGAAGCCGGACACCTTGCCGCTCGCCAAGATCGCCGAATACAAGAAAGCGGCGGCCAACCTCGTCGACAAGGTCGGCTTTGACAATTAACGAGATAGCGTAACGACAACGCCGTCTTCGCCTGGCGCGAGGACGGCGTTCTGCTTTTCAGGTTCAAGATGGCGCATGCAAGCGTAAGCGATGACGGTCTGCCGCACAGGCTGCAATGGCCCCGTCACCTCCTTGCGCGCATTTTCCTTATGGTGCTGGCCGCCGCCGTCGTTGCGCCGCTAGTGACGCTGATCGTGATCGCCTGGCAGGGCGATGACGAGATCTGGCATCACCTGTGGACCTATGTGGTCCCCAATGCCTCGATCGATACTGCGTTGCTCCTCTCCGGCGTCGCTTTGTTGACCGCCATCATCGGCATCGGTGCAGCCTGGGTCGTCACCGCCTATGATTTTGCCGGACGCAAGACGCTAAGCTGGCTGCTGCCGCTGCCGCTCGCCTTCCCGACCTATATCGTCGCCTATGTCTATGCCGATATTTTCGACGCGGCCGGCCCGGTACAGGCGGCGTTCCGCACGCTGTTCGGCTATCGCACCGCCGCCGAATACTGGTTTCCGCAGATTCGCTCGCTGCCGGGCGCGATCTTCGTCATGAGCGTCGTGCTCTATCCATATGTCTATCTCGCCGCCCGGGCGATGTTTCAGACCCAGAGCGCATCGCTGATCGAGGTCGCGCGCACGCTCGGCGCCTCGCGGCTGATGCTGGCGCGGCATATTGCGCTGCCGCTGGCCCGGCCGGCTTTGGCGGTCGGGCTGTCGCTGGCGCTGCTCGAAGCGTTGAACGATATCGGCGCATCCGAATATCTCGGCGTGCAGACGCTGACGCTGTCGATCTTCACCACCTGGATCAATCGCTCCAGTCTGCCTGGCGCGGCGCAAATCGCCTGCGTGATGCTGCTGATCGTCATCGCGCTGATGGCGCTGGAACGCTATGGCCGCCGGCACCACCGCTTCAATGTTTCACTGCGGCGCCAGCGTTATGTTGCGCGCATCGCCCTGCACGGCCGCAAGGGTCTGCTGCCGCTGATCGTCTGCCTCGTGCCGGTTGCGCTCGGCTTTTTCTTCCCGCTCACCTATCTGACGATCCAGGTCGTGCAGCGCGGCCTTCTCACCGGCTTCGATCCTGAACTCGTTCGCCATACGCTGACGACGCTGACGCTCGCCGCTACCGCAACCGCCATCGCCGTCACGCTTGGACTCTGCGCCGCGCTGGCTGTCCGCCTGATCCGCGACAAGGTGGCCGGCACCTGCCTGACCATCGCCGGCATCGGCTATGCCATTCCCGGCACCGTGCTGGCGCTCGGCCTGATGTCACCGCTGGTCAGCATCGACACCGCGCTGAATTCCATCTCACAATTTTTCGGCGGACCGCGGCTCGGTCTTGTCATCGCCGGATCGAGCGCGGCGCTGATCATCGCCTATGTCACGCGCTTTCTCACCATCGCCACCGGCTCGGCGCAGGCCGGGCTCTCGCGCATCTCGACCGAGATCGACGATGTCGCCCGCACGCTCGGCACAAAGCCGTCCGGCATCGCCTGGCTGATCCATATCCCGCTGGCGCGACCGGCGCTGGGTGGCGCGGCTTTGCTGATCTTTGTCGATTGCCTGAAGGAATTGCCGGCGACGCTGCTGCTGCGGCCGATCAATGTCGAAACGCTGTCGACCTATATCTACCAATACGCAACGCGCGGCAATTTCGAGGACGGCGCGCTGGCGGCGTTGCTGATCGTCGCGGTCGGCATTCTGCCAGTGATCCGGCTGACGCAATTTTCCGAGGTCGCTCCGGCTGCGTCGCCGTCCTCATCCGCCAGCGGGACCTAATAATCGACCTTCACCAGATAGAGCCCCTGCGCCGGCGCCACCTGGCCGCATAATGTGCGGTCGCGCGCTTGCAGAATGCGGGTGATGTCATCCGCAGTCCATCGGCCGCCACCGACGTCCACCAGCGAGCCAACCATCGAACGCACCTGGTTGTGCAGGAACGAGCGCGCCGAGACGCGGAAATTCACGGTCCAGCCATCGGCATCGATGTCGAGCTGATCGAGCGTCTTGAATGGCGACTTCGACTGGCATTCGGTGGAGCGGAAGGTCGTGAAATCGTGCTGACCAAGCAGGCGCTGCGCCCCCTCGCGCATCGCCTCGATATTGAGCGGCCGGCCGACACGCCAGGCGCGGCTGGCTTCCAGCGCCAGATCGGGCCGGCGATTGATGACGCGATAGAGATAGTGCCGCGCTGTGGCGGAAAACCGCGCGTTGAAATCATCGCCGACACGCTCGGCAGCGAGGATCGCAATCGGCTGCGGCCGCAGATAGAAATTTAGCGCGTCACGCACGGTGCCACCATCATGCTCGCTGCGCAGATCGGCATGGGCAACCTGGCCAAAGGCATGCACGCCGGCATCGGTGCGGCCCGCGCCCTGCAAGCTGGCGCGCTGGCCGTCGAATTTGAAGATCGCGTCCTCGATCGCGCCCTGAATGCTTGGCGCATCGGCCTGATATTGCCAGCCGCGAAACGGCCCGCCGTCATATTCGATCAGGAATTTATAGCGCGGCATTACGACAGCACAGTGCCGCGTGGCAGCTGGGTGCCGCGCAGGAAGTCGCCGGCTTTCATCGGCTGTTTGCCGGCGCGTTGCAATTCGAGAATGCGCACCGCGCCATCGCCGCAGGCGATCGTCAATTGATCGTCCAGCAACGTGCCGGGCGCGGCGTTGCCGTCAACACAGGTCGAACGCAGCACCTTGATCCGCACCGGCGCCTTCTCGCCCGGCCATTCAAACCACGCCCCCGGAAACGGCGACAGGCCACGAATGTGATTGTGAACTTCGACGGCCGGCTTGCTCCAGTCGATCCGCGTCTCGCTTTTGTCGAGCTTGGCCGCATAAGTCACGCCGGCTTCCGGCTGCGGCGTCACCTGCAGCGTGCCGCGCTCCAGCGCGCCGAGCGCACGATGCATCAGATCGCTGCCGATCGCGGCCAGCCGGTCATGCAGATCGCCGGCGGTCATGTCGGGCGCGATCGGCACGCGCTCGATCATCGCCATGCCGCCGGTATCGAGGCCTTCATCCATCTTCATGACGGTGACGCCGCTTTCGGCGTCGCCCGCCATCACCGCGCGATTGATCGGCGCAGCGCCGCGCCAGCGCGGCAACAACGACGCATGAAGATTGAAACAGCCGAGCGGCACGGCTTCCAGAATATCCGCCGGCAAAATCATGCCATAGGCGACGACCACCGCCGCATCGGCATCGAAAGCGCGAAACTGCGCCTGCGCTTCCTCGGTGCGGAGCGTCTTCGGCGTCAGCACCGGCAGGCCGAAACGCTTGGCCTCGCGCGCGACCGGTGTGTCCTGCACTTCCATGCCGCGCCCGGCCGGCTTCGGCTCGCGCGTATAAACCGCGACCACCTCATGGCCCGCACCGACGATCTCCACCAGCGTCGGCACGGCAAAGTCCGGCGTACCCATGAAGATCAGGCGCAGCGACATCAGTCGGCTGCCTGTTTGGCGATCTTTGAGTATTTCTTGATGACGCGGTCGCGCTTGAGCTTCGACAGATGGTCGATGAACAACACGCCGTTCAGATGATCGATTTCATGCTGCAGACAGGTCGCGAGCAGGCCATCGGCCTCCACCTCCTGCGGCTTTCCATCGAGATCGAGATAGCGAACCTTGATCTTGGCCGGCCGCTCGACCTCCTCGTAATATTCGGGGATCGACAGGCAGCCTTCCTCATAGACGCTGATCTCGTCCGACGACCAGGTGATCTCGGGATTGATGAAGACCCGCGGCTCCTTGGCGTCATCGTCCTTCTTGGCAAGGTCCATGGTGACGACGCGCAAGGGCTCGGCGATCTGGATCGCGGCAAGGCCTATGCCGGGCGCCTCATACATGGTTTCAAACATGTCGTCGGCGAGTTTACGGATAGCCGAATCCACCGTCTCGACCGGTTTGGAGACCAGCCGCAGACGCTTGTCCGGAATGACGATGATGTCGCGCAGTGCCATGCGGGCGATGTAGGGATTACGCGGCGTCCGGTCAATTTCCGTGTTGCGACAGGCTGTAATTCCGGTTTATGTTCTCTCTTCGTTCTTTTCTCGAATCGCGCTAAAAGCGTGACATGAACAGCATTGTCCCCGCCCGCCTGGCTGATCTCGATCCGCTCCTGATTGTCGCCATGGCCGCCGCCGGGGTGGGGCTGGTGCTCGCGGTCATTATCGGCGTAACGGTAGCGCTGATGGCGCGGCGGCGCCGGCGGATGCTGCAGGAGGAAGCCGAGCGGGTCGAGGCTGAGCGGCTGGCGGCCGAGCAGCAAGCCGCCGAACAGGCGCGGCTGCAGAATGAAGCGCGGATGGCCGAGCTTCGCCACATGCAGGCGGAGACCTCCGGCCTTGTGCGGGCGATGGGCGAGATGCTCGCCAGCCGGCAATCGCAATTTGAGAAGACCTTTTCCGAACGGCTGGATGCGGTGACGCATCGGGTCGGCCAGTCGGTCCAGCATTCGGCGCAGCAGACCACCGACAATCTCGCCCGCCTGAACGAGCGGCTGGCGGTGATCGATTCGGCGCAGCAGAACATCACCTCGCTCGCCTCGCAGGTGACGTCGCTGCAGAACGTGCTGTCCAACAAGCAGCAGCGCGGCGCCTTCGGTCAGGGCCGCATGGAAATGATCATCGAGGACGGGCTGCCGAAAGGCACCTACGAATTCCAGTTCACGCTGTCCAACAACACCCGGCCCGATTGCGCCATTCACTTTCCCGACCAGCGGCCGCTGATTATCGATGCGAAATTTCCGCTGGAAGCGATCACCGCCTTCCGCGACGCCAAGTCCGACGACGAGCGCAATCTGGCCAGCCGATTGCTGCGCCAGAACGTCACCAAGCACATCACCGATATTGCCACCAAGTATCTCTTGCCGGGCGAGACCCAGGATCTGGCGCTGATGTTCGTGCCGTCCGAATCGATCTATGCCGACCTGCACGATCAGTTCGACGACATGATCCAGCGCGCCTTCCGCTCCAAGGTGGTGATCGTGTCGCCATCGCTGCTGATGCTGGCGATCCAGGTGATCCAGCAGATCCATCGCGACGCCAAGATGCGCGAGGCCGCCGACAAGATTCATGCCGAGGTCGGCAACCTGATGGACGACCTTCGCCGCCTGCGCGAGCGCGTCAACAAGCTCGGCACCCATTTCGGCCAGGCCAATGAGGATGTCCGGCAAATCCTGATCTCCGCCGAGAAGATGGAAAAGCGCGGCGTGCGCATCTGCGAGGTCGAATTCGATGACGACGACGATGCCGGCAGCGCCGTGGTAATCCCCGCCCCGATCGGCGCCCGCCGGGTGGCGGGGGAATAGGCGCGAAGGGGCTCCGGCCTTCCCTCTCCCCTTGAGAGGACCAGACACTCCGATCATCCCGGCGAAAGCCGGGATCCAGGGCCCCACCCACTCCTGTTTCGGGTGAGATTCTGGATCCCGGCTTTCGCCGGGATGAGCGGGAGAGAGTAGTGCCTACTCGGGGACAGCGCGGATTGCGGTGCGCTTACCTTCACCCTTTTCGGTCAGGCTCTTAAGTACATGCCCCGCTCGGGGTGACCTGTTCGTTAACCCAATTCAAATACCCCTCACCCGGCGTTCCTCGCCCTCAAGGGGAGAGGGCAAGAGCACCGCAAGAGGCCCGATGTGACGGCTCAGCAAGCCTCTGAAAAAACCTCCTGGTCCGACGCGCTGGCGGTCTATCTCAAGCCCCGTGTGCTGATCGTCATTCTGCTCGGCTTTTCCTCGGGCCTGCCGCTCGCGCTGTCCGGCGCGACGCTGGCGATCTGGATGACCGAGAGCGGCGTCAATCTGCGCACCATCGGCCTCTATGCGCTGGTCGGCCTGCCCTACACGTTCAAATTCATCTGGGCGCCACTCGTTGACGCGCTGTCGATCCCGATCCTGTCGCGCATGCTCGGCCGCCGCCGCGGCTGGCTGGTCTTCTCGCAATTGCTGTTGATCGCCGCGATCCTGTTTCTGGCTTTTCAGAATCCCGCCGTGTCGCTGTGGCCGGTGGCGCTCGGCGCCGTCCTGGTTGCGGCGGCGTCCGCCACGCAGGACATCGTCATCGATGCCTTCCGCGTCGAAAGCCTCGAAACCAGCGAACAGGCCGCCGGCATGGCCGGTTATGTCGCCGCCTATCGCATCGGCATGCTGGCCTCGGGCGCCGGCGTCATCGCGCTGGCCGCGTTGCTCGCCCATGAGGGCTACGCCGCCAACGCGTCCTGGCGTTACGCCTATCTTGGCGCCGCCGCTCTGATGTGCGTCGGCTTGTTCGCAGCCTTGATGGCAAAAGAGCCGGCCGCGCTGGCCGAAGACGAAGAGACCAAAGCGCGCGATCCGATCAGCCGTGTCGTCTTCACCGCTGTCGGCGCGTTCCGCGAATTTCTCAGCCGCGACATGGCGATCGCCGTGCTCCTTTTCGTCGTGCTCTATAAATTCTGCGACGCCTTTGCCGGCGTGCTGACCGGGCCGTTCGTCATCGATATCGGTTTCGACAAGGCGACCTATGCCGCCATCGTCAAAGGCGTCGGCCTCGCCGCAGCTTTGGCCGGCGGATTTGCCGGTGGCGCGGTGGCGCGCGCCTTGCCGCTGTCGACCTCGCTCTGGGTCGGCGGCATCTTACAGCTTCTCTCCAATCTCACTTTCGCCGCGCTGGCCCTGATCGGCGCGAATGTGCCGGCGCTGACCGCGACCATCATCGTCGAGAATTTCTGCGGCGCCATCGGCACGGTGATCTTCGTCGCTTATCTCTCTGCGCTCTGCGGCGTGCGCGCGCATACCGCGACGCAATTCGCGCTGCTGACGGCGCTCGCCGCGATCGGCCGCACCACCTTGTCATCGGGCGGTGGCTATGTCGCCGAAGCGACCGGCTGGTTCATGTTCTTTGTGATCTCATCGCTGGTCGCCATCCCGAGCCTGATCCTGCTCGCCTGGCTGCAGGCGCGCGGCCATTTCAAATCGCTCGAGACCAAAGACGCCAGCTGACAATCGCCGCTTATTGGAGGAGGCCGACACATGGAGAGGTTTGCGGGCTTTATTGAAAGCGTCGGTGCGACACTCGATATGGCCGGCGTGGTGCTGATCACGCTTGGCCTCTTGATCGCCATCAGCCGCTATTGCACGGCCTATCTCAATCAGGCCGAGGTCGACGCGTTTCGCCGGCTGCGGCAGGATATCGGCAAGGCGATCCTGCTCGGCCTCGAAGTGCTGGTCGCCGCCGACATCATTCGCACGGTGGCGGTGACACCGACGCTCACCAGCATCGCCATTCTCGCCGGCATCGTGGCGATCCGCACCATTCTCAGCCTCAGCTTGCAGGTGGAAGTGGAAGGCCGCTTTCCCTGGCAGCCGGAACGCCCGGCCAGCGATGCGGTGGCATTGGCCGCGCCTGTGGCGATGAAACGATCGCGCCGTTCCCGCGTTGAGGAGCACGCGCCGGGTGACAACCGGCCATAACAGGGACGATGGACGCGGTTGATTTTGCCGGTTTCTGACCGCGGCAGCAACGTATCGGTATGCGTGGCGTCTAACCTGTTCCCGGTGCTTATTTCTCTTTGTCGGTCGCTGCGCTTTTTTGACTGACGCCTTTCTTGACGCGAACCGGTACCCACTTCGCTTGAAAACGCTTTTTAGATCGGCGTGCGCTGGCGGATTGCCGCTGATAACGTACCCTCATCGAGATAGTCCAACTCGCCGCCGACCGGCACGCCATGGGCCAGCCGTGTCACCGTCACATCGGCATTGTGCAAAAGGTCGGTGATATAATGCGCCGTGGTCTGACCGTCGACCGTGGCATTGAGCGCCAGGATCACTTCCTTCACCACCGGCTCATGCGCACGCGACACCAGCGCATCGATGGTGAGATCCTGTGGGCCGATGCCATCGAGCGGCGACAGCGTTCCGCCGAGCACATGATAGCGCGCATTGACGGCCCCGGCGCGTTCCAGCGCCCACAGATCGGCGACATCCGCCACCACCACGATCACCGATGAATCGCGCTTGGCATCGACGCAAACCGTGCAGGGATTTTGCGAATCGATATTGCCGCAGACATTGCAAACGCTGATGCGCTCGCGCGCTGTTTCCAGCGCATCGGTCAGCGGCGTCATCAACTGCTCGCGCTTCTTGATCAGATGCAGCGCCGCCCGCCGCGCCGAGCGCGGGCCAAGGCCCGGCAACTTGGCAAGGAGCTGGATCAGGCGTTCGATTTCAGGTCCGGCAACGGATTTCGGCATCGGGAATGGTGGCTTTCAGGATTTCGATTTTGCGGCGCATATTGCGGCGGCGGCGAACGAAATCAATGCCGGTCATTAAAACGCGTTTGTTGCGCCAGGTACGGTGCGCTCCCTCTCCCCTGTGGGGAGAGGGTTGGGGTGAGGGGCTCTAAGTCTCACGATGGGGCATAACCCCCTCACCCGGATCGCTCGCGCGATCCGACCTCTCCCCATGGGAGAGGTGAAGAAAGAACTCTTCGTGCGCGCTTCAAACCTTCTCGATCGCGATCTGATAGCCGCGATGCAACTCGCGATACTGGCCTGGAATGACGGCGAGGAAATTATCGATGCCCAGCTTCGGCCGCTCCTCCTCCATTTTCATTCCCTTCCATTCATAATCATCGAAGATGACAATGCCTCCACGATCGAGCAGCGACCAGGCCAGCACGGCATCGCGGTAGACATCGGCCGCCTTGTGACTGCCGTCAACATAGACCATATCGAACCGCCGGCCCTTGATGCCCAGCTGCGGAAGAACCTCCTCCGAGTTGGCAACGATCTTTTCCATACGCGTTTCATAGCCGGCAAGATTGCGATCAAATTGCTGTTCGCTCTTGCGCGCCAGCTCAGCGAAATAGGGGTTCGCGTGATGCTCGGCGCTCCCGACAAACGGATCGATACAGACAATGCTGGCTTTGGGCAGAATATTGAGAAAGCACAGCGCCGAGCGCCCCTCCCATGAGCCGATCTCGACTATGCGGAGCGCCTTGTCGCGATAGGGATGCAGCCATTCGGCCCAATTATAAAAATGAGGTGTCCCCCAGTTTGTATGGAAGGTGCGCCCCTCCTCCCATTTCAGGATCTGCGCCTTGGTCAAATAGGCTGTGTCCGGCTTGTCGAGAAAGGCGCGATCTTCCTGCGGATTGGTGCTCACGGCATCTCCTTCACGCTGCTCCCAGCGCCATCATGGCAAGTCGCGACGGCCGTCACCAGAGGCAACCGGCGGAGGTATTTTCGTCTCGTCGCAGGCGCTGGCAGTCGGCGTCGCCATGGCTA
>Ga0164243_10004153_pt1 | contig 22807 bp, 19 predicted proteins | sample OricompcompostOP_FD_108781 | JGI IMG/M metagenome (GOLD analysis project Ga0164243, IMG submission 108781) | Organic Plus compost microbial communities from Emeryville, California, USA - Original compost - Organic plus compost (OP) | ecosystem: Engineered > Solid waste > Mixed feedstock >...
CGCGCAGGGCGCCGAGGTCGGGGCAGGTGCCGACCACGACCTCGGCCCCCGCAGCGCGCAGAGCCTCGATCGCGGCGGTGAGGTGCCGGATCGAGACCGAGGGCGGCACCCGGTGGGTGACGTCGTTGCCTCCCACCACGATGACCGCCACGCCGGGGTCGCCCGTATCGCGCACCGCCGAGAGCTGCGCCTCGAGATCGGAGGACTCCGCCCCGACGACGGCGACCGTGCGCAGGCGCACCGGGCGCCCCATCCGCGCGGCCAGTCCCTTCGCGAGCCGCCCGCCGAGCGTCTGTTTGCGGGTCTCGGCGCCGAGACCCGCCGCCAGGGAGTCGCCGACGAGGAGGAGGTCGACCGGATCGCCGCCGAGCGCGCCTCTCCAGACCCGATCCGCGTGCGGCGTCGCCTCGCCGAGCGGCTTGCCGATGCGACGGCGGGCGATCGCCGCCTGTCGCGAGAACAGCATCCGCATTCCGATGACGGCGGCCGCGGCGACGCCGAGCGCGGCGAGGACACGGAGACGGCTCACGTCGTGATTCGACCCGATCGTCGTGAACGCCCGGTGAACGCGGCCGCACCGACGTCAGGCGAGCGGCTTGACCTCGAGGTCCTCGGCACCGGCCGAGACCGTGGCGAACGCGGTGTACCCGTCGCCCGCCGACCGCTCCAGCAGCGCCTTGAGGTTCTTGGTGCGCCGCTCCAGACGCACCCGCGCCCCGCCGCGCACGAGGCGTGCCTTGTGCGCGATCAGCTCGGCGACGGGCACGTCAGCGTCGTGGATGAGCACGACGGCCCGAGCGTCGGCATCCGCCTGCACCGTCACGAGGTCGACGAGCCGCTCGAAACCGAGGGAGAACCCGACGGCCGGCACCTGCTGCCCGAGGAACCGCCCGATCATGCCGTCGTAGCGGCCTCCGCCGCCCAGGGAGTAGTCGACCGACGGATGGGCGAGCTCGAAGATCGTGCCCGTGTAGTAGCCCATCCCCCGCACGAGGAACGGATCGAACACCAGCGGCACCTCGTCGAGACCCGTGCCCGCCGCGACGGCCTCGCCGATGCCGGCCAGGTGCGCGACGACCTCGTCGGGTGCGCCGTCGGGAAGGGCACGACGCACCTGCGCCTCGCCGAACGGCAGATACTCCCTCGTCTGCGGGCGCCGCAGGAACGCGTCGAAGGCGTCGACCGCGTCGTCGGACGCTCCGCGCTCGCGCAGCTCGGCGGCGACGCCCTCCGGCCCGATCTTGTCGAGCTTGTCGATCGTGATGAGCACGCCGGGACGCTCGTCGAGGGTGAACCCGAAGGTCCCGAGCATCCAGTCCAGCGCGCGGCGATCGTTGACGCGCACCGTCGCGCCCTCCAGGCCCAGGGCGTCGATCGCGTCGAGCGAGGCGACGATGAGCTCGGCCTCGGCGCGGGCCGAGTCGTCGCCGACCACGTCGATGTCGCACTGCACGAACTGGCGGTAACGCCCCTTCTGCGGTCTCTCCGCGCGCCAGACCGGCCCCGTCTGGATCGACCGGAAGACACCGGGCAGCTGCCCCCGGTTGCTGGCGAAGAACCGGGCCAGGGGCACGGTGAGGTCGTAGCGGAGGCCGAGATCGGCCAGCGCAGCGGGGTCGGCGGCCGCCTCGCGGATCGCCTCGGCGTCGAGACCGCGGCGCAGCACGTTGTACGCGAGCTTCTCGTTGTCGCCGCCGATGCCCGCATGCAGACGGGAGTACTCCTCGAGGGCAGGCGTCTCGATCTCGTCGAAGCCGTGCGCCCGGTACCGGTCGCGGATGATCGCGAGCACGTGCTCGCGGCGAGCCTTGTCGGCGGGGAGGATGTCGCGCATGCCACGGGGCGGGTTCACAGTAGCCACTCCCCTATCTTCCCAGGTCGCCGGTCACTCCTCGGCCGCGTGCACCTGCCGCTCCAGCGTGCGCAGGCGCTCCCGCAGCGCGCGCTCCGCGTCCCACCCGTTCTCGCGCGCGTGCGCGACGAGGGCGAGCAGGGCATCGCCCAGTTCGCCCTCCGAGGCGGGCGCGGGCGTTGGCGGCACCGGGCCCGGCACGTCGTCCGGCGCTCTGCCCAGCATCTTCTGCGCGAGGGCGAGGGCGGGCATGCCCCGCGGGATGCCGTCGAGCGCGCTGCGCCTTGTGCGCTTCTCCGCGGCCTTCGCGGCGTTCCAGTGCACGAGCACCTGCTCCGGAGTCTCGGCGACGGCGTCGGCGAAGACGTGCGGATGCCTGCGCACCATCTTCTCGTTGAGCGTGCGCGCCACGTCGTCGATGTCGAACGGGTCGCCGTCGTCCTGCGCGGCGATCGCCGCGTGGAACAGCACCTGCCAGAGCAGGTCGCCGAGCTCTTCGCGCAGATCCGCGCGCGTTCCGGCCTCGACCGCCTCGATGACCTCGTGGGATTCCTCGATGAGGTACGGCACGAGATCGCGATGGGTGATGCGCTGCGACCACACGCAGCGCTCCCGCACAGCCCGCATCGTCTCGGCGACCTCGCGCAGCGGGTCGTGAGGGGTCTGGTTCACCGCATCCTCCGTGGTCATCGTGCGAGCCCTCCCGTCACTCGACGGCGGCGGCCACCCGCCGATACCAGCGCGCACGCAGAGAGACGACGACGCCCGAGAGCACGAGCGCGGCGAGCGAGCCGAGAAGCACCCCGAGGATCGCCTGATCGCGGATGCCGGTGTCGCCGGCGAAGGCGAGGTTGGCCAGCAGCAGGGACACCGTGAAGCCGATGCCGCCGAGGGCACCCGCGGCCAGCAGATCGGGGAAGGGCAGCGCGGGCGGGGCGCCGCGGGGCCGGATGCGCATGGCGACCCAGCCGAACAGCGAGATGCCGATCACCTTGCCCACGGGGAGCGCGACGAGGATGCCCCAGAACGCCGGCGACAGCTCCGCCGGAGAGACCGCGGGGACGACGACGAACGCCGCGACGAACGCGAACAGGGGAAGGATCGCCCCGTTCACGGCCGGTTCGAGTGCGTGGCGCACGCGGGCGGCGGGAACGGGCGCCATCACCAGCCCCAGCAGCACCCCGGCGATCGTGGCATGGATGCCGGAGGCGGCGACGAGCCCCCAGGCGACGACGCCGACGAGCGCCATCGCGACGGCGACGAGCGGATGCCCCTTGGCGTGCAGGAGCCTGCTCAGCGCCCAGAAGACCACGACCGCCGCCAGCGCGAGGGCCAGCAGCAGCCACTGCACGTCGTGCGCGAACAGGACGGCGATGAAGACGATGCCGATGATGTCGTCGAGGATCGCCAGGGCGAGCAGGAACACCCGTACCCCGGAGGGCAGCCCGCGGCCGAACATCGCCAGCACGCCGAGGGCGAAGGCGATGTCGGTGGCGGTGGGCACGGGCCAGCCGGCGACCGTCTGCGTGCCACCCGCGATCCACAGGTACACCGCGATGGGCACGAGCACACCGCCCGCGGCCGCGATGGCGGGCTGCACGGCCTTGCGCGCCGAGTCGAGCTCGCCGTGCGTGAGCTCATGCCGCAGTTCGATGGCCACGACGAGGAAGAACACCGCGAGAAGCCCGTCAGACACCCAGTGGGCGATCGAGAGGTCGAGGCCGGTGCCCGGCACGGCGAGATGGAACTCGAGCACCCCGGCGATCGCGTCATGAGAGGGGAGGTTGGCGAGCAGGAGTCCGAGTGCCGCGGCCACGAGAAGGAGCACAGCGGGGAACTGCTGTCCGCGCAGGGGGTTCGCCGAGATTCGCATCCCCTCCATGCTAGGTGCACCCTTCTCCCCTCACCCCGGGGACGTCATGCGGACGGGAGCACGTCTCGACGAGGGATACTCTCGAAGGGTGACCCCCGCACACTCCTTCTCCGAGCCCACGAACACCGAGGCGATCCGCGTGATCGGCCGATTCGAAGCCGGCAGGGGCATCCCCGAGGCGATGAGGTCGGACGTCCGGATGCTCGGCGCCCTCCTCGGCCAGGTGCTCCGCGAGGCCGGCAGCGACGGTCTGTTCGACGACGTGGAACGGCTGCGTCTCGCCACCATTCAGGCCTACGACGAAGAGACCTCGGACGCCTTCGCGCGCGCCGCCGCGATCGCCGAGTCGTTCAGCGTGCAGCGGGCAGACGAGGTCGCCCGCGCCTTCACGTGCTACTTCCACCTGGTGAACCTCGCCGAAGAGCACCAGCGCGTGCGCGTGCTGCGCGAGCGCGCCGGTCAGCCGGGACGCGAGGATGCCGCCGACACCGTCGCCTCGGCCTACGCCCGGCTGAGGGCGGAGGTCGGCGACGACGAGGCCCGCCGCCGGCTGGAGTCCCTGCGCTTCCACCCCGTGTTCACGGCGCACCCGACCGAGGCGCGACGCCGCGCCGTCTCGTCGAGCATCCGCCGCCTGTCGGAGCTGCTCACCCAGCACGACGCCGCGAGCGAGGGCGGGGCGGAGCAGCGGCGCGCGCGACGCCGGATGCTCGAGGAGATCGACACGCTGTGGCGCACCGCTCCGCTGCGCGCGCAGAAGCCCACCCCCACTGACGAGGTGCGCACGGTGATGGGCGTGTTCGACGAGACGCTGTTCACCACGGTGCCGCACGTCTACCGTCGCATCGACGACGCGCTGCGCGGCGACGACTCGGGCGCCAGCACGCCGGTCGTGCCGGCGTTCGTGCGGATCGGCTCCTGGGTGGGCGGCGACCGCGACGGCAATCCGTTCGTGACGGCGTCGGTGACGAGGGAGGCCTCGCAGATCGCCTCGGATCACGTGCTGCGGGGCCTGGAGAGGGCCCTGGACCGCATCGGCCGCACGCTCACTCTCGACGCCGACGGCACGCCGCCGAGCGCCGCGGTCACGGCGCTGTGGGAGGGCTTCGCCGCCGCGGAGCCCGAGACCGCCGCCGAGCTGGCCGCGCGCTCCCCCGACGAACCGCACCGCCGCGTGCTGCTCGCCGTGGCCCGTCGCGTCGCGGCGACCAGGCACGACGGCGACCTGCGCTACTCCGGTCCGGACGAGCTGCTCGCCGACCTGCGCGCCGTGCAGGAGTCGCTCCTGGCCGCCGGAGCGCGGCGCCACGCCTTCGGCGGGGTGCAGCACCTGATCTGGCAGGTCGAGACCTACGGATTCCACCTGACCGAGCTCGAGGTGCGTCAGCACTCGCAGGTGCACGCGAAGGCGCTCGCCGAGCTCGACGCCGGCGGAGCGGTGAGCGCCCAGACCGAGGAGGTGCTGGAGGTCTTCCGCGTGATCGCAGAGATCCAGCGAGACCGGGGCCTGAGAGCAGCCGGGCGGTACGTCGTCTCGTTCACCCAGTCTGCGCAGGACCTCGCGAACGTGCACCGGCTCGCCAGGCACGCCATGGGCGACGACGCGCCCGTCCTCGACGTCGTTCCGCTGTTCGAGACGTTCGCCGACCTGCAGGCGGCCCCCGGCATCCTGGCCGAGGTCGTCACGTTCCCCGAGTTCCGCGCACGCCTGGAGGCCACGGGCAACCGCCTGGAGGTCATGCTCGGCTACTCCGACTCGTCGAAGGACGTGGGTCCCGTCGCGGCCAACCTCGCCCTCTACGAGGCGCAGGAGAAGATCGCCCAGTGGGCGAAGGACTCCGGCATCGAGCTGACCCTGTTCCACGGGCGCGGCGGCGCGCTCGGCCGTGGCGGCGGGCCGGCGAACTCGGCGATCCTCGCGCAGCCGCCCCACTCGGTCGACGGCCGGTTCAAGCTCACCGAGCAGGGCGAGGTCATCTTCGCCCGCTACGGCGAGCCCGCCATCGCGATGCGCCACATCGACCAGGTCGCCGCGGCCACCCTGCTCGCATCCTCGCCGAGCGTCGAGCAGCGCACGAGCGGCGCGGCGGCACGGTACGCCGAGGTCGCACGGACCATGGACGTCGCCTCGCGCGAGCGCTTCTTCTCGCTCGTCAAGGCCGAGGGCTTCGCCCCCTGGTTCGCGACCGTGACGCCCATGGAGGAGATCGGCCTCCTGGCGCTGGGCTCGCGCCCCGCACGCCGGGGGCTGTCAGTGGAGTCGCTCGAAGACCTGCGCGCCATCCCGTGGGTGTTCGCCTGGACCCAGGCGCGCATCAACCTCGCCGGCTGGTTCGGGCTCGGCACCGCGCTGGACGCGGTGGGCGACGAAGCGCTGCTCGCCGAGGCCTACCGGGAGTGGCCGCTGCTGCACACCATGATCGACAACGTCGCGATGAGCCTCGCCAAGACGGACGAGCGCATCGCCCGCGAGTATCTCGCCCTCGGCGACCGCGACGATCTGGCGGCTCTGGTGCTCGACGAGATGGCCCTCACCCGCGACTGGGTGATCCGCCTCACCGGCGGCGACCGGCTGCTCGCCAACAAGCCCGTGCTGCAGCGGGCCGTACAGCTGCGCAGCCCCTACGTCGACGCCCTCTCGCTGCTCCAGCTGCGGGCTCTGCGGGCTCTGCGCTCGCGCGCGGACTCCCAGCCGACGGGGTCAGGGGCGGATGCCGAGCAGCAGAGACTGCTCCTGCTGTCGGTCAGCGGTGTGGCCGCCGGCCTGCAGAACACCGGGTGATCGCGCCCGCCACCCGGCGCGAGGGGCGCTCCCCGTCGAGAGGTAGAGTGAGAAACTCTGCCTGACCCGGCGACGCCTCACGCGACACGATCGCCCGCACCACATCCCCCATTCAGAAAGCACACGCGTGACCGAAACCACCGCCGACTTCCACCCGCTCAGCGACATCGCACAGCCCGTCTTCGACGCGGTCCGCTCGCTCAACCCGAACGAGCCGGAGTTCCACCAGGCCGTGCACGAGGTCCTGCACTCGATCGGCCCCGTGCTCGAACGACGCCAGGACTACGTCGACGGCGGCATCCTCGAGCGACTCGTCGAGCCCGAGCGCCAGGTGATCTTCCGTGTGCCGTGGATCGACGACGCCGGAAAGCTCCAGGTCAACCGCGGTTACCGCGTGCAGTACAACTCCGCGCTCGGACCCTACAAGGGCGGCCTGCGCTTCCACCCCTCGGTGAACATCTCGATCATCAAGTTCCTCGGGTTCGAGCAGATCTTCAAGAACGCGCTGACCGGTCAGGGCATCGGCGGCGGCAAGGGAGGATCGAACTTCGACCCGCACGGCAAGAGCGAGGCCGAGGTCATGCGCTTCTGCCAGTCGTTCATGAGCGAGCTGTACCGCCACATCGGCGAGCACACCGACGTGCCGGCGGGCGACATCGGTGTCGGCGGCCGCGAGATCGGCTACATGTTCGGCATGTACCGCAAGATCACCAACCGTCACGAGTCGGGCATCCTCACCGGCAAGGGCATCGGCTGGGGCGGCGCCCAGGTGCGCACCGAGGCCACCGGCTACGGAGCCGTGTTCTTCGTGCAGGAGATGCTCGCCGTGCACGGCGAGAGCCTCGAGGGAAAGCGGGTCGCCGTCTCCGGCTCCGGCAACGTCGCGATCTACGCGATCGAGAAGGCCACCCAGCTCGGGGGCCGTGCCGTCACGGCATCCGACTCCTCGGGCTACGTGGTCGACGACGCCGGCATCGACCTCGCTCTGCTGCGCCAGATCAAGGAGGTCGAGCGCGGCCGCATCGTCGAGTACGCCAACCGCCGACCCGGCGCCCGCTTCGTCGAGGGAGGCAACGTCTGGGAGACCCCGGTCGACATCGCCGTCCCCTCGGCCACGCAGAACGAGCTCGACGAGCAGTCGGCCCGCACCCTCATCGCGAACGGTGTGCGTGCCGTCGCCGAGGGAGCCAACATGCCGAGCACGCCCGAGGCCGTCGAGGCCTTCCAGCAGGCCGGCGTGCTCTTCGCCCCCGGCAAGGCGGCGAACGCGGGCGGCGTGGCGACGTCGGCCCTGGAGATGAGCCAGAACGCCGCGCGCCAGCGCTGGGACTTCGCGAACAGCGAGCGGAAGCTGCGCGACATCATGGCCGACATCCACAGCGCCTCGTTCGAGGCTGCCGAGCGCTACGGAGTGCCGGGCGACTACGTGGCCGGGGCGAACATCGCCGGCTTCGAGCGCGTGGCCGACGCCATGCTCGCCCAGGGCGTCATCTGAGCGCTCCCCTCTCGGTCTTCTCGGCGCAGCGCGCCCCGGTCGCAGGATTCCACGATCCTCTGCGGCCCGGGCGCGTGTCTGCCGCCCGGCCGCGCGGGCTCGCCGGCTCAGACCTCCGTGTCCTGTGCGTGGCGGGCGAGAGAGCTGCCGTAGCGCTCGGTGAGCTGCACCATCAGGTCGGGGGTGTCGCGGTCGACGCCGAACACGTGCCCGGGGAAGTCGAGCTCGGGCTGCGCCGCCGCGATCTCGGCCTCCCGGTCGGGGGACAGCAGGTGCACGGGGTCTCCCACGGCGACCCAGCCGATGGGGACGACCGTGCCTTCGGGCAGCACCGCCCTGCGATGCACGATGGCGTTCACGCGCACCTCGCAGCGGTCGCCGACCAGAGCCCCGTTGAAGATGCGCGCTCCCGAGGCGAAGAAGACCTCCTCGCCCACCGTCGCCCCCGCGATGCTCGCGAGCGTGCCGACCAGCGTGTGCGCGCCGATGTGCACGGCGTTCGCCGCCGTCGCGCGGATGAGCGCGTTCTCCATGACGATCACGTGCTCGCCGAGCGTGATCGGCCCGCCCTCCGCCGTGATGACGGCCCCGTGCAGCACCTGGCAGTGCGGCCCGATCTCGACATCGCCGGAGATCACGGCGGTGGGAGCGACGACGGCGGTGTCGTGGATGCGGGGGCGAGCCCCGAGGTGCTCGTACAGCATGCGGCCAGACTAGCCCCCTGCCCGGCATCCGTGTGCGCCTCCCCGGGCATCCGTGTGCGATGCGTCGGGACCGCGGCGCGACACGCCGCCGCGACGGCGGTGCGCGGCGGCGTGTCGGACGGAAACCCCGACCCTTCGCACAGGAACGGCGAGGCCGGCAGGCCCGCCGGCCGGTGCTAGTCCTCCTCGTGCCTCAACGCGATGCCGATCGCGAAGAAGGTCGGGGCCCACTCGCCGACGAACAGCCCCCACCGGTCGGACTGCGCCTTGGGGTCGTTCTTGCCGCGGGAGATCAGCCACGACAGGAACGAGATGCCGATGGCGACGAACCCCGCCGTGTAGGCGTGGCTGCTGCGCACACCCCATCCGGCGAGCATCCGCAGCGGGTTCCAGGCGGTCGCCGCGGCAGCCGCGCGCACCTGCTTCTTCGTGTTCATCTCTGTCACTCCCTCGTCGTGCTTCCTCGACGCAGCATCCCGAAGATCAGTGTCCCGATGAACAGGATGATGCCGATGATCGCGAGCCAGAAGAGGCCCTTGACGACGAATCCGAGCACGGACACGCCGGCCCAGAGGATCAGCAGGATGATCAGTAGCGTCCACATGCCGACAGCGTCGCACGGCCGCCGGGCGCCGCATACCCGGTTGACTCGCCCGCCGAGGTGGGCTAAGCGCTCTCCGCCTTCGCCGGCTCGGGGAACAGGGCGGTGAACAGCTGGCCGACCCACTCGAGCAGCTGCGCTCCCGGGAGCGGCTCGACGCCGACGCCGACCTGAGCCGGCACCGTCGGCATCGGCACGACCAGCGCCTCGCCGCCGGCGACGATCTTCGCCTGGGGGTACAGCCGCCGCATCCGCACCGCGATCGAGTCCTCCAGGCGTGCGGGGGCGATGCGGAGGTTCGAGCCCATCGCGACGACGTCGGTGAGCCCCGCGCGGGCGGCGCGCCGGCGCAGCCGCGCGATGGCGACGAGCCCGACGACCTCCTCCGGAGGGGTGCCGTAGCGATCGGCGAGCTCCTCCACGACGAGATCGATGGCGTCGTCCTTGGCCGCGGCGCCCGACGCCGCCGACAGCTTCTGATAGGCCTCGAGCCGCAGCCGCTCGCTGTCGATGTAGTCCTCCGGGATGCGCGCGTCGAGCGGGAGCTCGAGCCGCAGCTCCTGGCCGGAGTCCACCTCTTCGCCGCGGAAGGTCGCGACGGCCTCGCCGATCATCCGCAGGTACAGATCGAAGCCGACGCCGGCGATGTGGCCCGCCTGCTCGGCGCCGAGGAGGTTTCCCGCGCCACGCAGTTCGAGGTCCTTGAGCGCGACCTGCATGCCGGAGCCGAGGTCGTTGTTCACCGCGATCGTCTGCAGGCGGTCGGCCGCGGTCTCGCTGAGCGGCTTGGAGTCGTCGTAGAGGAAGTACGCGTACGCGCGCTCACGGCCTCGACCGACGCGTCCGCGTAGCTGATGCAGCTGACTGAGGCCGTACTTGTCCGCCCTGTCGATGATGATCGTGTTGGCGTTGGAGATGTCGAGCCCCGTCTCGATGATCGTCGTCGACACGAGCACGTCGTACTTGCGCTCCCAGAAGTCGTCGACGACCTGCTCGAGCTGGTGCTCGCCCATCTTGCCGTGCGCGACCGCGATCCGCGCCTCCGGCACGAGCTCGGCGAGCTCGGCGGCGACCCGCTGGATCGACTGCACGCGGTTGTGCACGAAGAACACCTGGCCCTCGCGCAGGATCTCGCGCCGGATCGCGGCGGCGATCTGTTTGTCGCTGCGCGGGCCGACGAAGGAGAGGATCGGATGCCGGTCCTCGGGTGGCGTCGCGAGCGTCGACATCTCACGGATGCCGGTCACCGCCATCTCCAGCGTGCGCGGGATCGGCGTGGCGCTCATGGCGAGGATGTCGACGTTGGTCTTGAGCTTCTTCAGCGCGTCCTTGTGCTCGACGCCGAACCGCTGCTCCTCGTCGATGATGAGCAGTCCCAGGTCTTTGAAGACGACCTGGTCGGTGAGGATGCGGTGCGTGCCGATGACCATGTCGACCGAGCCGTCGAGCAGCCCCTGCAGGGTGAGCCGCGCCTCTTTGTCGGTCTGGAACCGCGAGAGCGGCCGCACCTTCACGGGGAAGCCGGCGAAGCGCTCGGTGAAGGTCTCGAGATGCTGCTTGACGAGCAGGGTGGTCGGCACGAGCATCGCCACCTGCTTGCCGTCCTGGATGGCCTTGAACGCCGCGCGCACCGCGACCTCGGTCTTGCCGAAGCCGACGTCGCCCGACAGCAGCCTGTCCATCGGGATGGGCCTCTCCATGTCGGCCTTGATCTCGTCGATCGTCTGCAGCTGGTCGTGCGTCTCGGCGAACGGGAACGCCTCTTCGAGCTCACGCTGCCACGGCGTGTCCGGCCCGAAGGCGTGACCCTTCGCGCTCATGCGTGCCGAGTAGAGCTTCACGAGCTCGACGGCGATGTCGCGCACCGCCTTGCGGGCCCTGCCCTTCGCCTGCGCCCAGTCGCTGCCGCCCATCTTCGACAGGGTCGGAGCCTCGCCGCCGACGTACTTCGACAGCAGGTCGAGCTGGTCGGTCGGCACGAAGAGCTTGTCGCCGGGGTAGCCCCGCTTGGACGGCGCGTACTCGAGCACCAGGTAGTCACGGGTCGACTTCGCGGCGTTGCGGCCGCCGGTCGACACCTCGCGCTGGGTCATCTCCACGAAGCGGCCGATGCCGTGCGTCGCGTGCACGACGTAATCGCCCTGCTTCAGCTGCAACGGGTCGACGACGTTCTTGCGGCGCGAGGCGAGCTTCTTGACCACGCGCTGGTCGCCGCCGATGGTGCGGCCGTAGAACTCGTTGTCCGTGAGGACGGCGAGCTTGGCCTCCGGCACCTGGAACCCGGCTTCCACCGAGCCGGTGACGAGGGTGGCGACCCCGGCGTCCGGGGCGTCGGTGAGGCGCTCGACGACGCGGGCCGCGACACCGTGGTCGGAGAGCACGTCGCGCGCCCGCTCGACGAGACCGGCGCCCGCGGCGACGACGACCACGCGCCATCCCTCGGCCACCCTGCCGCCGGTGAAGGCGATCGCGCCGTCGACGTTGCCGTGGAATGACGGGATCACGGAGGCGTCGACGGTCTCGGCATCCTCTCCCCCCATCGCGAACGGGCTCAGTCGCCACCACACTCCGCCCCGATCGCGCACGATCTCACGGAGGCGGGCGATGGTGAGGAAGTCTCCGGCGCCGAGATCGATGGGCGCCGATGCCCCCGACGTCGCGGCGCTCCAGGCGGCGTCGAGGAACTCGCGGTTCGTCTCGCCGAGCGTGATCGCGCGGGCCGAGGAGCGTTCGGGGTCGACGACGGCCGTCGCCGCGCCCGCGGGCAGGTACTCCGCGAGGGACTTGAGGGGACCGGCCACCGCCGGAAGCAGCGACTCCATGCCCTCGACGGGGATGCCCTCGGCCATCTTCTCGAGCATCCCGGCGATCGCCGGGAACGCGTCCTTCAGCGCCCTGGCGTTGTCGCGCACCTCGGGGGTGAGCAGCAGCTCCCGGCTCGGCGGAAGGTCGACCGCGTCGACCTCGCCGGGCAGCGAGCGCTGGTCGGCCACGGAGAACGCCCGGATCTGGTCGACCTCGTCGCCGAAGAACTCCACGCGGTACGGGTGCTCCGATGTCGGGGAGAACACGTCGAGGATGCCGCCGCGCACGGCGAACTCCCCGCGGCGCGACACCATGTCGACGCGCGAGTACGCCCTCTCGACGAGGCGCTCTGCGACGTCGTCGAGTTCGGTCCCCCGGCCTCCGACGCGCAGTTCGAGCGGCTCGATCTCGGCGAGGTTGCCGGCGATCGGCTGCAGCGCGGCGCGCACGGACGCCACGACGACGAGCGGGTGCGCCCCGGACCACTCCGCGATGCGCCGGAGGGTCTGCAGACGCCGCCCGACCGTATCGGGGCTCGGGCTCAGACGCTCGTGCGGCAGGGTCTCCCACGCGGGGAAGGTGAGCACCTCGGCGTCGGGGAGATACGCGGCGAGCGCCTGGGCGAGGCTCTCGGCGCGCCGACCGGTCGGCACGACCGCGAGCAGCGCTGCGGGGTGGCCGCCCGCCGAGCGCCTGCCGAGGAGTCCGGCCAGCGCCGGGGCGTCGAGTCCGTCGACGAGACCGAGATCGGCGTCGGTATGCGCCCAGCTGAGCACATCGCGGTACAGAGTCGCCTCTTCCAAGGCGCGCAGAATCCCCGGAACAGTCACCGGACAAGCTTAGTCCGAGGCCTCCGACACCGGCGCCGCGGCCGGCGGACCCTGCGGCGCAGCCGGGAGGGTCGGCGTGCGCGACCGCGGCCCTATGCTGAGCGCATGACCGCTCCGCAGTTTCCTTCCGTGCCGGTTCGGGTCGCCGGTCCGGCGACGCTCGGACGGGTCGCCCTGTGGCTCGGCATCGCCACGCTGGTGCTGGGCCTCGTCTCGGGTGTCAGCTGGATCGTCGTCGCGGGCGACACCGTGCTGGGGCTGATTCCCACGATCGCCGTTCTTCTCGGTGTCGCGACGATCGTCATCGGCATCGTCGCGATCGCCACGCGCCGTGGTCGCACGCAGGCGATCGTCGGGCTCGTGCTCGCGGTGGTCGCGGGTCCCCTGGCGTGGCTCGTGGCCCTCGGCGTCATCGTCATCATGTTCGCCGGCTGGTCGGGGAGCTGACGGGCCTAACCGGATGTCGGATGCCGGTGACAGGATGAGGTCATGCCGGAGATGCCCGAGGTCCAGGGCCTGACGACGTTCCTCGAGGGTCGCGCCGTCGGTCGCACGATCACGCGCGCGACCGCCGCCGCGTTCTCCGCGCTCAAGACCTACGATCCGCCGATCCATGCCCTCCAGGGGGCGGAGATCTCCGCTGCGACGCGTCGGGGCAAGTTCGTGGTGCTCTCCTGCGGCCCCGAGCTGCACCTCGCCTTCCACCTCGCCAAGGCGGGCTGGCTGCGCTGGTACGACGAGCTGCCGACCACGCTTCTGAGGCCGGGCAAGTCGCCGATCGCCGTGCGCCTGGCGCTCGACGACGGCAGCGGCTTCGACCTCACCGAGGCCGGCACCAAGAAGTCGCTCGCGGTGTACGTCGTGCGCGATCCTCTCGAGGTCCCCGGCATCGCGCGACTCGGCCCCGACCCGCTCGACCCCGCGTTCACGCGCGACGTCTTCGCCAGACTGCTGCAGGGGCGGCGCATGCAGATCAAGGGTCTGCTGCGCGACCAGGGCGTGATCGCCGGCATCGGCAACGCCTACTCCGACGAGATCCTGCACGCCGCACGCATGTCGCCGTACGCGATCGCCGCCACACTCGGCGACGAGGAGGTCGACCGCCTGTACGCGGCGATGCAGTCGACGCTGGCCGACGCCGTGCAGGAGGCCTCGGGCAAGCCTCCCGCCGATCTGAAGGACGCCAAGCGGCGCGGCATGCAGGTGCACGCGCGCCGCGGGGAGGCCTGCCCGGTGTGCGGCGACACGGTGCGCAGCGTGTTCTTCGCCGACCGGTCGATGGAGTACTGCCCCACGTGCCAGACGGGCGGCAAACCGCTCGCCGACCGTCGGCTCTCCCGTCTGCTGAAGTAGCCCGGCGCAGACGTCCCGTGCGTGGGAGTCTCCGTATGTCGCGGGAATGAACGCACGAGTTCGTGCCTTGTACACTCAGAGCAACAACGTGCTCCGGGGTCGGTGAGAATCCGAACCGGCGGTGACAGTCCGCGAGCGTCTCGGTCGATCCGGGATGCCGATCCGGTGGAATTCCGGGACCGACGGTGATGCGGGAACATTTCCCGCTAGTCCGGAAGGGAGGCAGCACGACGCGCCGACGTGCGCGTTCTGCCCTCCGCCGGAGCCTCGAAGGAGGACGGATGGCAGTGACGGAGGCGGAGCGCCGCGCGATGTCACGCGCGCTCGAGCTCGCCGCTCGGGGACCGCGGGGTGTGAACCCCCAGGTCGGCGCCGTCATCCTCTCCCCCGACGGCACCGTGCTCGCCGAGGGCTGGCACCGCGGTGCCGGCACCCCGCACGCGGAGGTCGACGCCCTGTCGTCACTGGCCCCCGGTGCGGCCGCCGGTGCCACGGCGGTCGTGACGCTCGAGCCCTGCAACCACACCGGCCGCACGGGCCCCTGCGCCGTCGCGCTGATCGAGGCCGGCGTCGCCCGCGTGGTGTACGCGCTCGACGATCCCGGCGCGATCTCGGGCGGGGGCGCCGAGCGACTTCGCGTCGCGGGCGTCGAGGTCGAGGGCGGCGAGCAGGCCGATGCCGCGCGCACACTCATCGGCGGGTGGCTGACGGCACAGCGACTCGGCCGCCCGCGCATCACCGTCAAGTGGGCGCAGAGCCTCGACGGACGCGCTGCGGCCGCCGACGGGTCCAGCCAGTGGATCACCGGTCCCGCCGCCCGTGCAGACGTGCACCGCCGACGCGCCGCTGCCGATGCGATCGCCGTCGGCACCGGCACCGTTCTCGCCGACGACCCCGCCCTCACCGCCCGCGACGGCGACGCGCTCGTGCCGGAGCAGCCGGTGCCCGTCGTCATCGGCTCTCGCCCGACGCCCCGAGACGCGGCCGTGCACCGGCATCCGCGCTCCCCCCTCTTCTACGACACCCACGATCTGCACGCCGTCGTCGCCGACCTGCACTCCCGCGGCGTGCAGAGCGTGTTCGTCGAAGGCGGCCCGACCCTGGCCAGCGCGTTCATCTCGGAGGGCCTCGTCGACGAGGTGCTCGCCTACGTCGCGCCCGTGCTGCTCGGCGGAGACCGGCTCGCCCTCACCGACATCGGCGTCACCTCGATCGACCGCGCCCTGCGGCTCGAGGTCGACCGGTGGCTGCCGCTCGGACCCGACCTGCTCGCGATCGCACACCCCGCCGTCGCGACCGACGCTCATGACGAAGGAGCTGCCTGATGTTCACCGGAATCATCGAGGAGATCGGCGAGATCACCGCGATCGCACCCGCCGGGGACGGCTGGCGCCTCACGGTGCGCGCGCCCAGGGCCGCGGCGGATGCCGTGCACGGCGAGTCCATCGCGGTGTCCGGCGTGTGCCTGACCGTGGTCGACTCGACGGCCGACACCTTCGACGCCGACGTGATGAAGCAGACGCTCGACGTCGCCGCGATCGGCGGCGCGACCGTCGGCACGCGCGTGAACATCGAGAAGGCGATGCCGGTGGGCGCACGTCTCGGAGGCCACATCGTGCAGGGCCACGTCGACGGCACCGGCACCGTGATCGACGTGAGGCCGGGCGATCAGTGGAGCGTGCTGCGCATCTCTCTGCCCGCCGACCTCGCCCCGCTCGTCGTCGACAAGGGCTCCATCTCGGTCGACGGCACCTCGCTCACCGTCAGCGCGGTCAGCCCCGCAGACGCCGACGACGCCTGGTTCGAGGTCTCACTGATCCCCGAGACGCTCGCCGCGACCACTCTCGGCTCTCGCACGGTCGGCGACCGCGTCAACCTCGAGACCGACGTCCTCGCCCGGCACGTCGAGCGCCTGCTCGCGTTCCGCGCCGCACCGGAAGGAGGCTCGCGATGAGCCTTTCAACCATCCCCGAAGCCCTCGAGTCCCTGCGCGCCGGACGACCCGTCATCGTCGCCGACGACGAGAACCGCGAGAACGAGGGCGACGTCATCCTGTCGGCCCAGTTGGCCACCCCGGAGTGGGTCGCGTGGACGGTGCGCTGGTCGTCCGGCTTCATCTGCGCACCCATGCCCGCCGATCTCGCGGACGCGCTGAACCTGCAGCCCATGGTGGCCGCGAACGAGGACGCCCGCTCGACCGCGTACACCGTGAGCGTCGATGCGGCCGAGGGCGTCACGACGGGTATCAGCGCCCACGACAGGGCACGCACCCTCAACGTGCTCGCGGACCCGGCCTCCACGGCCGGCGACCTGATCCGCCCTGGCCACGTGCTGCCGCTGCGCGCCGTCGACGGCGGCGTGCGCGAGCGCAGCGGGCACACCGAGGCGGCGGTCGAGCTGATGAAGCTCGCGGGGCTGCATCCGGTGGGCGCGATCGCCGAGGTCGTCGCCGAGGACGGCAGCATGATGCGGCTTCCCGGGCTGCTGGAGCTCGGCGAGAGCGCGGGAGTGCCCGTCATCACGATCGAGCAGCTCATCGCCCACCTCAACGAGGTCGACCCCGACGGCGCCGTGGCGACCCCGGGCCGCCGGGTGAGCCTTCGCGCGGACGCGACGGTGCCGACGGCGCACGGCACCTTCCGCTTCCTCGCCTACAAGGACCGCGTGAGCGGCACCGATCACATCGCCGTCGTGTCGGGAGAGCCCGGCGAGACGGCCCTGGTGCGGGTGCACTCCGAGTGCCTCACCGGGGAGGCCTTCGGTTCGCTGAAGTGCGAGTGCGGCCCCCAGCTCGACGCCGCGCTCGACGCCATCGAGCAGGAGGGCGGCGTGGTGATCTACATGCGCGGCCACGAGGGGCGCGGCATCGGGCTCATCAACAAGCTGCGCGCGTACAGCCTGCAGGAGGAGGGGCTCGACACCGTCGACGCCAACCTCGCCCTCGGCCTGCCCGCGGACGCCCGCGAGTACGCGGCTGCCGCCGGCATCCTCACCGATCTGGGGATCTCGAAGGTGCGCCTGCTCACGAACAACACCGACAAGGTCGCGCAGCTGCGCGAGCTCGGACTCGACGTCGTCGAACAGGTTCCGCTGATCGTCGGCGTCGGCCCCAACAACCACCAGTACCTCGAGACCAAGCGTGACCGCATGGGTCACCTGATCGGCGCGGCGGAGCTCGCAGAGGCTCTCGCCGACGGAAAGGACCACGAATGAGCGGCGCGGGAGCACCGAAGACCGAGAGCATCGACGGGCGCGGGCTGAACGTCGTCATCGTCGCAGGCACCTGGCACGAGACGATCACCGACGGCCTCATCGCCGGCGCCGAGCGGGTGCTGAACGCCGCTCAGGCCACGCACCGGCTGGTGCGGGTTCCCGGCTCGTTCGAGCTGGCCATCGCCGCGCAGGCGGCGTTCGCCGGCGGGGCTGACGCCGTCGTCGCGCTGGGCGTGATCATCCGCGGCGGCACCCCGCACTTCGACTACGTCGCGGCGGCGACCACCGACGGGCTCACACGCGTCTCGCTGGACGCGGGCAAGCCGGTGGGCTTCGGGGTGCTCACCCTCGACGACGAGCAGCAGGGCCTCGATCGCGCCGGCCTCCCCGGTTCGACGGAGGACAAGGGCGCCGAGGCGGCGGACGCCGCGTTGCGCACCGCCCTGGTGACCAGGGAGCTGCGCGGCTGAGGCTCGCCTTGCTGGCGGCCTGACCACCCGGCCAGTACGGTGAGGGCATGGAGACTCTGCGTCTGGTCGTCGTGTTCGTGCACCTCATCGGCTTCGCCGTGCTGTTCGGCGCCTGGGCGGCCCAGGCGTTCGGCGGCACGCGGAAGTTCACCCGCGTGATGGACTACGGGCTGGCCATCGCCGGGCTCGCCGGCCTCGCCCTCGCCGCCCCATGGGGCATCTCGTACGACCTGAACTATGTGAAGATCGGCGTGAAGCTCGTCGTGCTCCTCGTCATCGGCGCGATGCTCGGCATCGGATCGGCGCGCCAGAAGCGCGGCGAGGCGGTGCCCGCCGGCGTGTTCTGGCTCGTGGGCGTGCTGACGCTCGCCAACGCGGGCATGGGGCTGCTCTGGCGCTGAGCCGTCAGTCCGCGAAGAGCAGACGTATGCGGGGGATCACCCGCGCATACATCTGCCGCACCTCGGCGTAGGCGCTGACGAGGTGCGGTTCCGGCGCGACCTCCGTGCCCACCGCCACCATCGCGTCGACCGCCGCATCCCACGTCGGGTGCAGCCCCGTGCCGACGGCCGCGCAGATCGCCGCCCCCATGCCCGCCGCGTCGTGCACCCGCGGCGTGCGCACCGGTACGCCGTACACGGCGGCGAGGATCTGCCGCATGAGCGCGGACCCGCTTCCGCCGCCCGTGACGACGAGGCGCCGACGCGCGCGACCCAGGGCGCGCCGCGCCCGCGCGTCGCCCGCTTCGGACTCGATCGCGAGCGCCTCGAGGATCGCGCGATAGACGTGGAAGCGCCCCTGCGTGCCGTCGAATCCGACCAAGGCGCCGCGACGCCAGGGCTCGTCGGCGGGAGCGAGCCAGTCGAGCGCGGCCACGAGCCCGCCCGCACCGGCCGGCACGGACTCGGCACCGCGGTTGAGCTCCTCCTCGCTCACGCCCTCCGCCCCGCCGGAGACGAGGTCACGGAACCAGCTGACCGTCCACATGCCCCGCCTCACCCCGGTGCTCTCGTAGAGGTAGCCTCCGGGCCGCGACGAGAAGTTCGTCCAGACGTCCGGATGCGGCGGCACCGGGCGATCGCCCGGCGTCATCGTCGCGACGTAGGTGCCGAGCGACAGCAGCGCGTCCTCCGGGTCGCGGAGTCCCGCGCCGAGCGCTTCGACGGCCTTGTCGTTCGACGTCGCGATGACGGGGATGCCCGCGGGGAGCCCCAGCATCGCCGCGGCCTCGGCGGTCAGCATCCCCAGCGCCTCGCCCGGCGCGACGAGGTCGAACAGCATCGACGGGTCCATGCCCGTACGGGCATAGTCCTCGGCATCCCGGCTCCACGCCCACCGCTCCGTGTCGATCGGCCACGTGCCCTGCACGTTGCCCGCGGCATCCGTGCGCTGCCCCGTCAGGCGATGGCCGATGTAGCCCGACGACGTCGTGACGTACACGGCGTCGTCGCTCTCGCGTTCGTATGCGCGAGGCAGGCGCTCGTCCATCCAGCTCATCACGGGCTGGGCGAGCGTCCCGTCGGCCCGCAGCACCGCCCGGCAGAACCGGATCGTGCAGAGGCCGATCCCCCGGATCTCGCGCGGATCGCCGCCGAAGCCCGCCACGGCGGCGCGGGTGGCGGCGACGATCGAGTCCCAGAGGTCGTCGCCGGGATGCTCCCAGCGCCCCGGTGCCGGCGACGAGTACGGGCGCAGCGCGACCCTGGCGCTCGCATGCACGGTGCCCGCAGCGTCGACGATGAGCACCTTGGTGCTCTGCGAGCCGTTGTCGATCGCGACGACGAACCCCGCCGCCGGCGCGCTCACCGCGCCGTCGCCGTCTCGGACTCGTCGAGCGGGTAGATCGTTCCGCGGTTCATGATGCCGCGCGGGTCGAGCCCGTCCTTGAGCGCGCGCAGCAACCGGTATGCGCTGCCGTGCTCCTCGTGGGTCCAGGGGGTGCGGTACTTGCCGATGCCGTGGTGATGGACCATCGACCCGCCGAGCCTGAGCGCCTCCTCGACGATGATCGCGTTGAGCGGCACGTGGTACTCGGTGATCTCCTCGCGCGGCTCGCAGGAGATGTCGTAGTCGTAGACGAAGTACAGGTTCGTGCCGGTCTGATAGCTGTGCGACGAGTGCGCTCCCAGCATCGTCAGGTCGGCGGCGCGCGGGAACTCCGTCCGCGCCCGGCGCATGACCGATGCGAAGAGCTCCTCGACCCCCGACCAGTCGATGGAGACCTCGGTGGTGTAGCCGAGGTGCGCCTTCTCGAGCATCTCGCGCTTCTCGGCGTCGATCTTGTCCTGCCCCCAGTTGAGGTTGTCGAACCACTGCTCGATGAGGGCGGGATCGACCTTCTCGTGCGGGATCCGGGCGAAGATCTCCTCGACGCCGGCGGCGGTGGCATCCGCGACGCCCTTCGGTCCCTCGGCCACGACGACGACCACGGCCTTGCCCTCGGCGAAGTGCGAGAAGTGCTGCGCGGCGTCCTCCTCGGAGTACGCGCGCGCGACCGACGGACGGTAGCCGGCCACCACGATCTCGCGGAGACCCGCGACGCCGGCCGGCAGCGAGTCGACGAGGTACCCGAGGAAGCGGTTGTTCTCGGGCTGGTAGGTGAACACCTTCACGGTGACCTCGGTGATGACGGCCAGCGCGCCTTCGTTGCCGATCACCATGTGGCGGATGTCGGGACCGGCCGCACGGCGGGGCACGCTCTTGATGCGCACGACCTCGCCGTCGGGCAGGACCGCCTCCAGCCCCACGACCATGTCTTCGATGCCGCCGTACAGCGTGGAGAACTGCCCGATCGAGCGCGTAGCGACGAGGCCGCCCATCTGAGCGAGCGGCTTCGACTGCGGCGAGTGCCCCGTGGTGAGGCCCTGAGCCCGCAGCGTGTCCTCGAGCACCTGCAGGGGCACTCCGCACTGCGCGGTGACCATCATGTCGACGGGGTCGATCTCGATGATCGCGTCCATCCTCGAGGCGTCGAGCACGATGGAGTCCTCGACGACCGTCTCGAGCCCGCCCTCCGTGGCGGTGCGGCCCGTGCGGGGGACGACGTTCACGAGGTTCTCGTCGGCGAACGCGAGGATCGCCGAGACGTCGGCCGTCGAGTGCGCGTAGACGATCGCCGCCGGGATCGGCCCGTCGAAGATGCCGTGCACGGCGGTGTACTTCTTGAAGCGGTCGACGCTCGCCTCTCGGAGGGCCTGCGCCTCGGTCTCAACCCGGTCGGCGCCGAGGAGCTGCTGAAGCCGGGCGACGATCTGCTCGCGCGAGAGGGCGGATCGTGAAGCAACCATGGGAATGTCCTGTTCGTTCGTCGGGCGCCGCGGTCAGCGCACCAGGTAGCCGCCGTCGACGGACAGCACGTGCCCGTTGACGAAGTCGGAGGCGGGGCTGGCGAGGAAGACGGTCGCCCCCATGAGGTCCGCGACATCCCCCCACCTCCCCGCCGGGGTGTGGTCGACGATGCGCCGGTTGGCGTCGGCATCGGCGCGCGTCTCCGCCGTGATCGGCGTGGCGAAGTAGCCGGGGGCGATGGCGTTCACCTGGATGCCGTGCCCGCCGAGCTCGTCGGCATACGCCCTAGTCAGCCCGACGATCCCGTGCTTGGTCGCGGCGTACGCGGGCGAGCCGATGCCGCCGAGGAAGGAGAACAGCGAGGCGATGTTGATGATCTTGCCCGACCCCTGCGGGATCATGCGCTTCGCCGCCTCGTGCGACATCTCGAACGCCGCGGTGAGGTTGACGGCGATCATCGGGTCCCACCGCTCGCGGCCGAACTCGGTGACGTCGGCGATGCGGCTGATCCCGGCGGAGTTGACGAGCACGTCCACTCCCCCGAAGGCCTCGGCGCACCCCTCGATGACGCGAGCGGGCGCTCCCTCCTCGGTGATGTCGATGCGCAGCTCGCGATAGCCCGCACCCGCCTCGGCCAGCAGAGCGGCCGTCTCGCCGCCGTCGTCGAACAGCGTCGGGACGAACACGTCGGCGCCCGCCTTGGCGAGGGCCAGGGTGAACGCCTGACCGAGGCCGGTGTTCCCCCCTGTGACGATCGCTCTCCTGCCGCGCAGGGAGAAGTGATCGAGGGAGAAGTCGGTGATGTGCACGAAGGCTCCTTCAGAGTGCGGTGCGGGCGAAGGGATCGGAGATGCCGATGTACGTGGTCTCGAGGTACTCGTCGATCCCCTCGAGTCCGCCCTCGCGGCCGATGCCCGACTGCTTGACGCCGCCGAAGGGCGCCGCGGGGTTGGAGACGAGGCCGGTGTTGAGCCCGAACATCCCCGTCTCGAGTCGTTCGGCGAGACGGAGGGCACGATCGAGGTCGCGCGTGTACGCGAAGCACACGAGCCCGTACTCGCTCGCGTTGGCGAGGCGCACGGCCTCGTCCTCGTCGCGGAACACGGTGATCGGGGCCACTGGTCCGAAGATCTCCTCCTGCAGGATGCGGGCGTCATGGGGCACGTCCGCGAGAACCGTGGCGGGATAGAAGTACCCCGGACCCTCGGGGACGTGCCCGCCGAGCGCGAGGCGAGCACCGTCTTCGAGCGCGCCGGACACGAGGTCGGACACCTTCTGCCTCGTCGCGTCGTCGACGAGCGGCCCGAGCGTCGAGTCAGGCTCCGTGCCGCGGGCGCTGACGTACGCGCCCATGCGCGCGACCAGGCGCGCGGTGAACTCCTCCGCGACGCTCTCGTGCACGAGGAAGCGGTTCGCGGCGACGCAGGCCTCACCGCCGTTGCGCAGCTTGGCGAGCAGCGCGCCCTCGACGGCGGCATCGAGGTCGGCGTCGTCGAACACGAGGAACGGTGCGTTGCCGCCGAGCTCCATCGACACGCGCA
>Ga0164243_10004154_pt1 | contig 22806 bp, 20 predicted proteins | sample OricompcompostOP_FD_108781 | JGI IMG/M metagenome (GOLD analysis project Ga0164243, IMG submission 108781) | Organic Plus compost microbial communities from Emeryville, California, USA - Original compost - Organic plus compost (OP) | ecosystem: Engineered > Solid waste > Mixed feedstock >...
CCTGCTGCGCTGTGGTCACCGCCCGTGTGGTGCGGACCGGCCGGGTCGTGCGGCGCGGCCGGGCCGGGCGTGGTGTCGAGTACGGACTCTACGGCGGTGGGGCCCGCGGCGAGGATCGCGGGGAGTGTGGTGGTGAGCAGGAGGCGGGACGCGGTGTGCGGCTCGGTGGCGCGTACCGCGACGCGGACGGCCTCCAGGGGTTCGGCGTGGGCGGTGTACCAGGCGGCGGCGGTGGCGAGCAGCTCGTCGCGGGTTTCGGGGCGGACGCCGTGCGGTGGCCGGGCGAGGGCGGCGGCCAGCGGCGGGCGGCAGCGCAGCCAGGGGCCGTCGGCGAGCAGGAGGCCGTCGGCGGTGAGGGTGGCGGCCAGGTCGGCGGCGTACGGGTGCGCGGTGAGCTCGGCGGCCAGGTCCTCGGTGCAGCGGTCGAGGACGGACACGCGGGCGAGGAACGCGGCGACGTCGGCCGTACGGTCGCCCAGCACCTCGTCCTCGATGTACTCGGCCAGTTCGAGCGGCAGGTCGCGGCCGCCGGGCCACAGGCGCGCGGCGGCGAACCAGCCCCCGGTACGGGCGAGCAGGTCGCGAGGGTGCGCGGCGGCGCCGGACCGTTCGGCGTACGCGGTCAGCTCCGCCAGGTCGCAGTCGAGGGCGGGCCCGCCGACGGTGGCCAGGTCGCCGCTCACCCGCAGGCGCGCCAGGCGCAGCGCGGGGCGGCGCCGGCCGATCAGCACGAACCGCAGCGGCGCGGGCGCGTGCTCGATGAGCTGGGCGAGCGGGGCGAGCCGGGCGGCGTCGAGCCGGTCCACGCCGTCCAGCACGAGCACCACGGGCCGCCGCGCCCCGGCCACCGCGGCCGCCACCCCGCCGGCGAACGCCGACACCGAGCCGCCCACCGGCCCCGCGGGCAGCCCGGTCGTCCACCGTGCTCCCGTGCGCGCGAGCGCCGCGCGGATCGCCGTGCACAGGTCGTCGGCCGCGTCCACGGTCAGCCAGGCCACGTCGGCTCCCGCCGTCGTGGCCCACGATGCGCAGGCCGTCGTCTTGCCGGCGCCGGCGATCGCGTGCACGAGCGTCACCCGGCTGCGGACCGCGTCGGTCAGCAGTGCGTCCACCCGCGGCCGGGCGAGCACCGGGAATCGGGGCCGCGGCACCTTGGTGCGCGCGGCGAGCAGCGGATCGTTCTGTATGGCTCGCGCTCCGTTGCGCGAGCGGGTCTCCGTGGCCAATGTCCGTCCCCCCAAGCGCCGGACGGCCCCACCCCCGGGGCCGTATCACGCCAGCTCAGAGCAGGTGGCGGCGCGAGCGGGACCATACCCGAACATCGCGGGATCACCCCATCGGTGTGAGGCGGCTGTGGACAACCGGGGCGAGGGTGGAGGAGACGAAGGGAGGCGGGCCATGCAGCTGCCACGCCGGCCACTCATCCGCTGCACGATGTACGGCGGTCCGATCGCGGTGCGGGAGGCGGTCGAGGAGGGGCCGGTCGCGTCGCTGCGCGCGCTCGCCGGGCTGCTCGTGCAGGGGCACCTGACCGACCGCGAGTTCAGTGCCATCGCCGGGCGCGTGCTGGCCCGCGGCGGAGCGGAGGAGCCATGGCACCCGTCCAGCTTCTAGTCCTCGGCCAGCCGCTGCCGGACGACGGCCTCGCCGCGGAGCTCGACGCCCTCCGGGAGACCGACGGCGTACGGCTGCTGGACTTCCAGGCCGTGCGCAAGGACGCCGACGGCGACGCCGAGCTGGTGCCGCCGGCCGAGCTGCGCCTGCCGGACGCGCCCGCGGAGGGCGCGATGGTGCGCGCGCTGCTCGGCACCGGCGTCGGCATCCCGGACCCGCGCCGTTACCTGGCCGACGGCGGCTGGTACTGGTTCCTCGACGACCAGATCCCGCCGCTGGGCACCGCCGTGGTCGTCCTGCTGGAGCACCGCTGGTCCGAGGCGCTCGCCCAGGCGCTGACCGCGCGGGGCGGCGCGCTGCTGCACGACGCGTGGGTGCACCCGAGCGACCTGCCCCGCCCGATGACCACCCGGAACGGGTGAGGCGCGCGTCCCGGGCCAGGGGCGATGATCGCGATGCACCGATGAGCGGCCGCCGCGGGCTGTCTGGGGGGCCGGCCCGCGGCGCCGGTTCGGTCCCGTGCCGGCGCGGCGCGGGACCGTTCACGCGTGCCCGACCCCCTCCGGGCCGGTACCGTCGGTGTCCGGAGCACGAGCGGACGGGGCGTGCGCGGCGCGATGGGGACGGTGGCGGGGTGACGGTCGGGCGGATCCGGCGGCATCAGCGGGCGCTGGTGCTGCTCGCCGGCCTGCTCGGCGTGCTGGTCGGCACGCCCGCCGCGGCCGCGGCCGGATCCGGGGCAGCCGAGCTCGTCCGCGCCGGGGCGGCCGTCGCGGCGTCCAGTGTCGGCGACCAGGCCGCGCCCAGCGCCGCCCGCCCGTACCGGTCCAACCCGACCGGCCGCCCGCTCCGTACGGCCGCCGCGCACGCGTTCGCCGCGGTGCTCGCCGACGTCCCCGCGCCCACCGCCCAGGCCCGCCGCACCGGCGTCACGCCGGACCGCGCGGCGCACCCGGCCGGCACCGCCGCCTCGCCGCGGCAGGTGCGCGGACCGCCTTCCATCACGGGTTCCTGACGCATTCCCGTCGTTCCACCGCGGCGCCCCGGCAGGCGCCGCGGCGTACCCGTATGGAGGCTTCCCATTTCCCGATCCGTGCCGCGCGCGTTCGCGCGCGCCTTCCGCGCGCCCGACCTGCGCCGGAAGATCCTCGTGACGCTGTTCCTCATCGTGCTGTTCCGCGCCGGCCAGACCCTGCCCGCGCCCGACGTGAACGTCGCCGCGGTGCACGCCGCGTCCGGCGCCGCGAAGGACGACGGGCCGTTCGCGCTGATCGACCTGTTCAGCGGGGGCGCGCTGCTGCGCCTGTCGGTCTTCGCGCTCGGCGTGTACCCGTACATCACGGCGAGCATCGTGCTGCAGCTGCTCACCGTCGTCGTCCCGCGCCTGGAGGCGCTGAAGAAGGAGGGCCAGGCCGGCCAAGCGAAGATCACCCAGTACACCCGGTACGTGGCGGTCGCCATGGCCGTGCTGGAGGGCGCCAGCGTGACGGCGATGGCCGCCACCGGGCGGCTGTTCCCCGGTGGCGGCCAGGACGTGCTGTACGACCACGGCCCCTTCATGATCGCCACGATGGTGGCCACCCTGGTCGCCGGCACCTGCGTGGTGATGTGGCTGGGCGAGCTGATCACCGACCGGGGCATCGGCGCCGGCATGTCCATCCTGGTGTTCACGCAGATGGTGGCGGTGCTGCCCGGCCAGCTCGGCGGCATCTTCCGCGCCCGCGGCGGGTTCGTGCTGGCCGCCGTGCTGGTCTGCGGCCTGGCGATCATGGCCGGGGTGGTGTTCGTGGAGCAGGGCCAGCGGCGCATCCCGGTGCAGTACGCCAAGCGCCTGGTCGGCCGCCGCCTGTACGGCGGCGCCCCCACGTACATCCCGATCAAGGTCAACCAGGCCGGCGTCGTCCCGATGATCTTCGCGTCGGCGCTGCTGTACCTCCCGCAGCTGGCCATCCAGCTGTTCCCCCAGGTCCGCTGGCTCCAGGAGGCGCAGCGCTACCTACGCCCGGACAGCCCCTGGCACATGGCCGGGTACGCCCTGCTGATCATCGGGTTCACGTTCTTCTACGTGGCCATCACCTTCGACCCCGCGGAGGTGGCCGACAACATGAAGAAGTACGGCGGCTTCGTGCCCGGCATCCGCCCCGGCCGCCCCACCGCCGAGTACCTCGGCTACGTCCTCACCCGCATCACCGCCCCGGGCTCGGCGTACCTGGGCCTGATCGCCCTGATCCCGCTGGCCGCCCTGGCCCTGCTGGACGTCGGCGAGCAGTTCCCGTTCGGCGGCACCGGCATCCTGATCGTCGTCGGCGTCGGCCTGGAGACCGTGAAACAGGTGAACGCCCAGCTCCAGCAGCACCACTACGACGGGTTCCTCCACTGACGCAGGCGGCGGCGGTCGATCTTGCCGACGCCGTTGACCGGGAGGGCGTCGAGGTACGTCACGCCGGCCGGGACGTACGGGCGGGAGAGGCGGTCGCGGACGAGGTCCTGGAGGTCGCGCTCGGCCGGTGCGGCCTGGCCGGGGGTGACGGTGACGAAGGCGACGGGGACCTCGCCCAGGTCGTGGTCGGGGCGGCCCACCACGCAGGCCTCGCGGACGGCGGGGTGCGCGGACAGGGCGGCCTCGATCGCGGACGGGGACAGGTTCTCGCCGCCGCGGATGATCACGTCCTTGATGCGGCCGGTGATGGTGAGGTAGCCGTCGGCGTCGAAGCGGCCCAGGTCGCCGGTGGCCAGGCGGCCGTCGGTGAACGGCTGCTCGACGCCGTCGCCGAGGTAGCCGAGCATCAGCGCGGGGCCGCCGATGCGCACCTCGCCGGCCGCGCCGTCCGGGACGCGCTCGGTGCCGCCGGGCTGGAACAGGCCGACGTCCTGGCCGGGCAGCACGGTGCCGACCGAGCCGATCCGGGGCGCGTCCGGCGGGTTCATCGTGGACGTGCAGGTCGCCTCGGACAGCCCGTACGACACGACCAGCGGCACGCCGAACGCCTCCTCGACGGCCCGGTGCCGGTCCTCGGTGATCGGCGCGGAGCCGCAGCGCAGGAACCGCAGCGAGGCCGGGACGCGCACGTCGCCGGCGTCGAGGATGCGGGTGTACATGGTGGGCACGCCCGTCATGTACGTGGCGTCGTACGCGTGCAGCTGCCCGGTCACCTCATCGGCGCGGAACCGCTCGATCAGCACGATCGTGGCCCCGGCCAGCAGCGGCGCGATGATCTGGTTGTTCACGCCATTGGTGTGGTGCAGCGGCATGACGTGCAGCAACCGGTCCTCCGGGGTGATGGCGGTGCGCTCGATCACCCCGGACGCGTTCACCAGCAGGTTGCGGTGCGACAGCAGCACGCCCTTGGAACCGCCGGTGCTGCCGGAGGTGAACAGCAGCATGGCCCGGTCGTCCGGGCCGAGGTCCGGGAGCGGCGCCGTACGGACGGACTCCGGGAGGAGCGTGGCGACGTCGAACCCGTGCCCGGCCAGGTCGCGCAGGTCGTGCACGCTGTCGTCCACGCCGAGCACGCGGCGCAGGCCGATGCCGGCGAACCGCTCGCGCAGCGCGTCCACGCCGAGCCGCGGCTCCACCACCGACGGGCAGCCGCCCGCGGCAAGCACGCCGAGGAACGCGGCGACCAGCGGCACGTCCTTGCGCCCGGCCAGCGCGACCAGCTCGCCGCGGGTGAGCACGGCCGCGGCGGCCGCGGCGTACCCGTCGACCAGCCGGGCCAGCTCCGCGTACGTCACGTCGCCGGACGGCCCGGTGATCGCCGTACGGCCGGCCGCGGCGTGCCGCTCCAGGGCGTCGCGGAGGGTCAGGGACAGCGACGCGTCGGACATTGCCAGGGCCTCCCGGTCAGGAACGGATCGTGGTGTCGCGCTCGAACGCGCCGTCGGGGTCGATCGCCCGCAGCGCCGCCCGCTCGCGGTCGGTGGGCGGCGGCGTCGGCTTCGCGCCGGACGCATCGACGGCGAAGCCCGTACGGGCGATGACGTCGTCGAGGGTGACGTCCGGGTGCCAGGAGTCCAGCACGAGCCGCGTGCCGTCGTTGACGAACACCGCGATCGGGGTGACCACGCCGTGCATGCCGCCGCGCGCGTCACCGCCGGAGGCGGTGACGAAGTCCAGCGTCTGGACCATCGTGCGGGTGGAGTGCTCGGTGCGCCACGTGCAGGCGCGGCGGGCGGTGGGCAGCATGACCGCGCCGCCGCCCCCGCCGGGCAGCCGCACCTTCGGGGCGTGCCAGTCGCCGATGGCCGAGACGTTGGTCCGGCCGCGCCCGTCGACCTGCGCGGCGCCGAGGAAGCACAGGTCCATGCGGCCGCGGGTGCACAGGTCGTAGAAGTCCTCGTTGGCGAAGATCGACGCGGACTTCTCCGCCAGCACCGGGTCGGAGCTGGACAGCGGCACCGACGACGGCTCGGGGTCCACGCCGCCGGCCACGTTGATGTAGGTGAAGTCGAAGTCGTACGCGCGCTTGGCCAGCAGGCACGCCAGCATCGGCAGCGCCGAGTTCACCCCGGAGAACGTCACCTCGTGCGGGCGTACGAACCGGGCCAGGTTGGTGACGATGTAGGAGAACGGCGACCAGCGCTCAGCCACGGACGGCCTCCTCACGGGTTTCCGGCGCCTCGGCCAGGTGGGCGGCGAACGCCTCGTCGGTGTCGGTCAGGTAGCGCTCGACGGCGGGGTAGTCGATGGCGTAGTCGGGGTGGCAGGAGCCGGGCCACGCGCCGTGCGGGACGACGGCGACCGCGTCGACCATGAAGTGCGGCACGAGCGTCATCTCCGGGCGCTCCTGGAACGTCTCGAGCGGCTCGACGCGCTCGGCGACGACCAGCACCTTCTTCGCGGCGCGGGTCATGATCCGGTCCCAGTGCGGCGTGCCGAGCACCCGGACGTCGCCGTTCGGGGAGACCTCGGGGGTGTGGACGACCGCGAAGTCGGGGGTGATGGCCGGGATGACGTACGCGCCGCGGCCCGAGCCGTACGGGTCCTCGATGCGCTTCCAGCCGTTCAGGTCCGGCAGCGCCGAGCCGTCCAGGCCGCCGATCGGCTGGAACGGCACGCCGAACGCGGCGGCGCGCAGGCCCGCGGTGAGCGACGCGCAGGCGTGTTCTTCCAGCTCGGTCGCCTTGTTCTCGATGGCCTTGCGGTACCAGGGGGCGAGGCCGAAGTTGCCCTCCATGGCGACGATGCCGCAGCGCGCCTTGGCCACCCGGCCGGCGCGGCAGAGCGCGTCGATGTCGTAGCCGGGGGACTGCTTGATGATCTCCAGGTCCGTACGACCCTGCCGGATCAGCTCGCGGACCAGGGCGAACGGGCCGCGGTGCAGGAAGCTGCCGCCGAGCGCGAGCGCGTCGCCGTCCGATATGCGGGCGGCGAGGTCGGGCAGGGACACGAAGTCGGCGGTCATGCCGGCCCTCCATTCCGGTAGTGCTGGATGCGCTGCTTGAGGCCGGGACGGGCGGCGGACCGTACGAGGTCGGCCAGGTCCCGGTCGCGGGTGTCGGGGGTGAGGACGCGGTTCAGGTCGGTGCGGGCGTGCGGGTCCAGGGCGGTGGCGGCGGTGTGGACGTCGCCGACGTGCGCGGGCCAGTCCTCGGGGGCGGCCACGTCGGTGACGAAGCCGACGGTACGGGCCTGCTCGGCGTCGAAGGTGACGCCGTCGCCGAGGAGCCGCCGGGCCGGGCCGGGGCCGACGCGGGCGGCGAAGCGGCGGGTGCCGAGGACCAGGCCGAAGCGCAGGCCGGGGAGCAGGAAGGTGGTGCCGGGCGCGGCGGTGCGGCGGGCGCAGGCGGCGACCAGGTCGGCGCCCGCGCCGAAGTTGCGGCCGTGCGCCAGGGCGAGGGTGTGGTACGGGGCGTGGAAGACGGCCTGGAGCAGTTCCTCGATGCGGACGAACCGGTGCAGCAGGTCGGCGTCGGTGGCGGTCTCCAGGTCGCCGAAGTCGAACCCGGCGCTGAAGTTGCGGCCCTCGCCGCGCAGCACGAGCAGCCGGGTGCCGTCCGCGTACGCCCCGGTGACCTGGTCGAGCAGGGCCTCGACCAGGGCGGGGGACAGGGCGTTGCGCTTGTCCGGACGGTTCAGCGTGAGGGTGAGCCGGTCGCCGTCGCGCGCGCTGAGCAGCTCACTCATCGTGCGCCTCCGGGGACAGCGCCGCGAAGACCTCCGCGTTGTGCTCGCCCAGGGCGGGCGGGTCGCGGTAGACGCCGAAGCCCGCGCCGTCGAAGCGGAGCGGCGAGGTGAACGTACGGGCGGTACGGCCGTTCGGAAGCGTGATCTCGCGGACCCACTCCATGTGCGCGACCTGCGGGTCCTCCAGCACCTCGGAGTAGGCGTTGATCGGCGCGCACGCCACTCCCGCGGCGCGGAACAGCTCGATCAGCTCGGCCCGCGTCCGCGTGGCGAACTCGGCCTCCAGGATCTCCCGCAGCTCGTCCTGGTGGGCGGCGCGGTCGGCGGTGGAGCCGAAGCGCGGGTCGGCGGCCAGCTCGGGGCGGCCGATCGCCGCGCACGCGGCCCGCCACAGCCCCTCGGTGCCGGCGGCCATCGCGAAGTGCCCGTCACCGGCGCGGAACGCCTGGTACGGGGCGTTGCGCGGATGCGCGGAGCCGAGCTTGCGCGGGTCGCGGCCGGACCCGAAGTACTCGCTGGTCTGCAGCGCCGCGACGGCGAGGGAGGACCCGAGCATGGACGCGTCGATGTGCGTGCCGCGGCCCCCGGACCGTACCGAAAGGACCGCGCTGACCACGGCGAACGCCGCGTACAGGCCGGTACAGAAGTCGGCGATCGGCACGCCGCACTTGATCGGGTCGCCGCCGGGCTCCCCGGTCACGCTCATGATGCCGCTCATCGCCTGCATGGTCAGGTCGAAGCCCGCCTCGTGCGCGCGCGGGCCCTCCTGCCCGTACGCGGAGATCGAGCAGTACACCAGCGCCGGGTGCCGCTCGCGGAACGCGCCGTAGCCGAGGCCGAGCCGGTCCATCACCCCGGCGCGGTTGTTCTCGATCACCACGTCGGCCGACAGGATCAGGTCCTCGGCCCTCTGCCGGCCGGACGGGTCCTTCAGGTCCAGGGCGACCGACCGCTTGTTGCGGTTGAGCGAGGCGAAGTTCTCGCTGTACCCGTCGGTCAGCGGCGGCCACGTCCGCAGGCTGTCACCGCCGTCGGGGCGCTCCACCTTGATCACGTCGGCGCCCATGTCGGCGAGCAGCACGCCGCAGAAGGGGCCCGCGGCGACGTTGCAGAACTCGACGACGCGCGTTCCGGCCAGGGGCTGGGTCACGTACTCGGTCCTCCTCGCTTGGATTCCGCACCCGCGAGCGCGCCGCCCGGCGGGTAGTCCGTACAGCCGAGCTCGGCGGAGATGCGCCGCGCGGCGTCCACCACGTCCGCCCGGTGGCGGCGCAGGGTGGCCGGCTTCAGCCGGTCCACCGGCCCGGAGATGCCGATCGCCGCGGCGGGGCGGCGGCCGGCGTCGAGGATGACCGCGGCGAGCCCGCACACCGACTCGCGCCACTCGCCGCGGTTGACCGCGTAGCCGCGCCGGCGGACCTCGGCCAGCTCCTCGATCAGCGCGTCCCGCGCGGTGACGCTGTGCGGGGTGAACCCGGGCAGCGGGTCGGGGAGCGCGGTCAGATAGCGTTCCTCCTGGTAGGCGAGCAGCGCCTTACCGGAGGCCACGCAGTGGGCGGGGGCGCGGCCGCCGATCACGGAATACGCGCGGACCGGCTCCGGGCTCTCGATCTTGTGCAGGTAGATGACCTCGGGCGCGTCCTGCGCCCGGTCCAGCGCGGACAGGTGCACGGTCTCCCGGGTGGCGTCGGCGAGCGCGGCCATGTGCGGCTCGGCGCGGTGCCGGACGTCCACGCGGGACATGATCGCGCTGGCCAGCTCGAACAGCTTCAGCGTGCACTCGTACGCGCCGGGCCGGGCGGCGGGCCGTACGTACCCGGCCGCGATCAGCGTCTGGAGCGTCCGGTGCACGTTGCTCTTCGGGAGGTCGAGCTCGCGGGCCAGCTCCGAGACGCCGCGCGGCGCCCCGGAGTGCGCGAGGACCTCGAGCACCGTGAGTCCTTTGACGAGGGTCGTGTCCATGGCTCCCATTGACGGGTGATCGCGGCCTTTGCTCAAATGTTCTGCATCACGATACCCCGTTCCAACATATAGAACGAACCGGAGGGCCCATGGAGCCCAATCCCCGCAAAGGCCGAGGCCGTGCCGTGCTCAGAGTGGTGCTCGGCAACTTCCTGGAGATGTACGACTTCTCCGTCTACGGCTTCTACGCGTCGGCCATCGCCGGGGTGATCTTCCCGAGCGGTAACGCGTTCGTGTCCTTGATGTTGTCGCTGGGCACGTTCGGCGCCGGGTTCCTGATGCGCCCGCTCGGCGCGATCGTGCTGGGCGCCTACATCGACCGGCACGGCCGGCGCGCCGGGCTGATCCTCAGCCTGGCGCTGATGTCGGTCGGCGTGGTGCTGATGGCGGTGACGCCCGGGTACGCGACGATCGGCCTGGCCGCGCCGCTGCTCGTGCTGCTCGGCCGGCTGCTCCAGGGCTTCTCCGCGGGCGCGGAGTCCAGCGGCGTGTCGGTGTACCTGGCGGAGATCTCCCCGCCCGGCCGCCGCGGCTTCTTCGTGAGCTGGCAGTCGGCCAGCCAGCAGGTCTCGGTGATCTTCGCCGCGGTCGTCGGCGTCGTCCTGGCCTCGACGCTGACCGACGCGCAGACCGCGTCGTGGGGCTGGCGGGTGCCGTTCCTCGTCGGCTCGCTGATCGTGCCGTTCCTGTTCTGGATCCGCCGCGGCCTGCACGAGACGGAGAACTTCCAGGCGCGCACCCGCGAGCGCCGCCCGGCGCTGCGCGAGGTGTACCGCGCGCTGCTGAGGTCCTGGCCGGTCGTGCTGAACGCAGTGCTGCTGGTCACGCTGACCAGCGTGATGTTCTACCTGATCACCACGTACACGCCGACGTTCGGCGAGCACGAGCTGGGCCTGACGTACCTGGAGAGCTTCGTCGTCACGGTCTGCGTGGGCGTGTCGAACCTGTTCTGGATCCCGGTCATCGGCGCGATCTCCGACCGGGTGGGCCGTACGCCGCCGCTGGCCGTCGCGGCCGGGCTGACCGCGCTCACCGCGTACCCGGTCATGCTGTGGCTGACCGCCGCGCCGTCGTTCACCCGGCTGCTGGTCGTGCTGCTGTGGATGTCGTTCCTGTACGGCGGCTACCAGGGCGCGATGGTGGTGACGCTGACCGAGATCATGCCGGCGTCGGTGCGCGCGACCGGCTTCGCGCTGGCGTACAGCCTGGCCCAGGCGATCTTCGGCGGCTTCACCCCGGCCATCGCCACCGGGCTCATCCACGTCACCGGCGGGCAGAAGGCCATGCCGGGCGCGTGGCTGGCGTTCGCCGCGCTGGTCTCGCTGGTCGGCATCGTGCTGGTGCGGCGCGTGCGGGCCGGCGGCTTCCGTACGGAGGAGGCGGCGCCGGCCGAGCCGGTTCAGTCCGGCTGACCGGCGTCCCGGCAGTGGCAGGTCAGCGCGTACCGGTACGACATCGGCACGTCGCGCAGCGAGCCGATCGGCCCGTTGGGGAACGGCAGCCGCAACCGGGACACGCCCGCGCCGGTGAGCGCGGCCAGCTCGATGCCGTACCGGTCCAGCCAGCGCGGCAGCACCCACTCGGTGTCGGGCAGGCCGTGCGCCCGGGCGCAGGCGACCAGCTCGGGGGTGTGCGCGTCGGCCAGGTGGCCGAGGACGCGCGGCGCGTCGCGCCACAGCGGGTCGGGCGCCGAGTTGTAGTAGTCCGCCAGCGGCACGCGGACGCAGCCGCGGCCGGTGAAGCGCAGCGACCGCAGCGCCACCAGGTACTCCGGCGCGCGGCCGTCGCCGCCCGCGCGGTGCTCGCCGATGACGCCGGTGAGCCGCAGCGTCGCGTAGTGCGGCGCGGCGGTCACGGTGACGCTGACCGGCGCGTGCCGCAGGCAGGGCCGGGGCGTCGGCAGGATCGGGCGGCCGGCCGGGTCGCAGCGCAGGGAGACGGCGAGCGTCGTCGGCCCGGCGCCGGCGTCCGGGTACGTCACGGTGGCCACCCGGGCGCGGGCCACGGCGGTACGGGCCAGCTCGGCCAGGGACGGTTCCGCGGTCATGCCGGCACTCCGGGTTCGTCCTCCCCGAACGCGATCCGGTCCGCGACGTCGGGGTCCCTGACGTCCGCGCCGGAGGCCGCGGCCTCCTGGTAGGCGCGCAGCGTCTCGTCGTCGACGGCGGTGGCGTCCCGGCCGGCCTTCCAGTACGCCGCGGCGTGCAGGTCGTCGCGGGCCACGCCGAGCGCGGTCAGCACGTGGCGGCGCAGGTCGCGGACCACCGCGGCCTCGGCGGCCAGCCACACCTGGGCGCGGCCGTCGGGCTCCTCGCGGGCGCGGACCGCGGTGGCCAGCTCGGCGCCGGACCCGTGCACCGGCCGTACGGTGACGTGCGGCGGCCGGGGGAGCAGCGTCAGGTCGGCGGCGTGCTCGACGGCGACGTGCACGGTGGCCGGTACGTCCGGGTCGAGCGACTCGATGATCGCCGCGATGGCCGGGACGGCGCTGCCGTCGCCGATGATCACGTGCCGGTCGACGTCGCCGGCGGCGAACTCCCGGCGCATCCCGGACAGCCCGATCACGTCGCCCGGGCACGCGTTCTCCAGCCACGTACGGGTGACGCCCGCGCCGTGCACGGCCACGTCGAAGTCCAGGCGGCGGCGCGCCGGGTCGAACGCGCGCACGGTGAACGCCCGCAGCACGGGCCGCCGGGCGCCGTCCGGCCAGTACGGGAGGCCGTCGTCCCCGCGGTGCGGAAAGTCGACGGCGCCCCGCCCGTCCGGCGGAATCATGATCTTGAAAGCGTCCGCCGGGTGGATGCCGGTGTACGCGGCGAGGTCCGCGCCGTGCACCGTCACCCGCCGGAACCCCTCCGACAGCGAACGGACCGACTCCACCGTCACCTGCGCGGTGAACGGGGCCGGTCCGTTCATCGTGAGCCGCCGGATCTCCTGCCGGATCGACGTCATCTGCTCCGTCCACCCCCACGAGCACGCGGTACGAATTAGCTTAGGCTAACCTAACTTGCACCCGCGGGCGTGGTCCAGAGGCGCACGTCACTCCTTCGTCAGCAGCGCCCACCAGTCGGCGATCGTCGGGCGCTCGGCCAGGTCGGGGAAGGTCACCTCGGCGCCCGCGCCGCTCCAGCGCTCGATCAGCGTCATCATGCGGATCGAGTCCAGGCCGCGGTCGAGGAGGTTCTCCTCGTCGGTGAGCGGCAGGTCGTCGGCCAGCAGCTCGGCGACGTCGCTGCGGATCCGGTCGAGGGTGAGCGGGGCGGGCATGGGTGTCCTTTCTCGTACGGGGTTCAGGCCAGGCGGGCGGCGAGCACCGCGCCGATGCCGGCCAGCGGGCCGGGGCTCATCATCTCCGGATGGGTGCAGGCGATGTCGTGGCCGGTCAGGCCGCCGGCGATGTACGGCTCCCAGGCCGTACGGGTCAGCCAGGTCTCCGCGCGCGGCGCGGCCGCGGCGAAGAACACCGCGTCGCCGTCGTAGCGGGCATGCCGGTGCTCGCGCATCAGCCGGGCGTTGTTCACCACCACGTCGACCACGGCGGACAGCACCCGCCGGTCGAGGGTGGCGACGGCGCTGCCGCGTTCGCGCAGCGCGGTGAGCACCGCGTCGCGCTCCAGCGGGGCGCCGTCGAGCACGTCCTCGTCGTGGCCGGTCATGTACAGCAGGGCGCGCAGCGCGGCCCGCTCGTCCGGGGCCGCCAGGTCGCGCCACTGGTCGCCGGGGTAGGCGTCGAGCAGGGCGAGCTGGCCGACCGCGGCGCCCTGGTCGCGCAGCCGAGTGGCCACGGCGTGGGCGATCACCCCGCCGACCGACCAGCCGAGCAGGTGGTACGGGCCGTCCGGCTGCGCGGCGCGGATCGCCCGTACGTAGTCCGCGGCCATCTCGTCGATCGAGCCGGGCAGCGGCTCGGCGGCGCGCAGGCCGCGGGCCTGGACCGCGTACACGGGCAGGTCGGCGGGCAGGTGGCGGAGCAGGCCGGTGTAGCACCAGCCGAGCCCGCCCGCCGGATGGAAGCAGAACAGGCCGGGCCGGCCGCCGCCGGTGCGTAGCGGGAGCAGCGTGTCCAGCGCGGACACGTCGCCGTCGGCGTCGAGGGCGCGGGCCAGGGCGGCCGGGGTCGGCGCGGCGAAGACCGCGCCGAGGTCGCATTCCACGCCGAGCACCTCGCGGACGCGGGTGACCAGCGTGGCGGCGAGCAGGGAGTGGCCGCCGAGGTCGAAGAAGCCGTCGTCGGCGCCGACCCGGCGGAGGCCGAGGGCCTCGGCGAACAGGCCGCAGAGCACCTCCTCGCGCGGCGTGCGCGGGGCGCGGCCCTCCGTAAGGGTGGTCGCGGCGGGCTCGGGGAGGGCCGTGCGGTCCAGCTTGCCGTTGGCGGTCAGCGGGAGCCGGTCGAGGATCACCAGGTCGGTGGGCACCAGGTGGGCGGGCAGCGTGGCGGCCAGGGCGTCGCGCAGCCCGGCGGCGTCCGGGTGGGCGCCCGGGGCCGGGACGACGTACCCGGCGAGGCGCTGGCCGCGGCCGATGACCGCGGCCTGCGCCACCTCGGGCAGCGCGGTGAGCGCGGCCTCGACCTCGCCCGGCTCCACCCGGAAGCCGCGGATCTTCAGCTGCTGGTCGGCGCGGCCGAGGAACTCCACCGCGCCGTCGGGCCGCCACCGGGCCCGGTCGCCGGTGCGGTACATGCGGGCGCCGGGCGGGCCGTACGGGTCGGGCACGAACCGCTCCGCGGTGAGCTCCGGCCGGTTCAGGTAGCCGTGCGCGAGCTGTACGCCCCCGATGTACAGCTCGCCGGCCACCCCGGGCGGCACCGGGGCCTGCCCGGCGTCCAGCACGTAGATCCTGGTGTTCCAGACCGGGCGGCCGATCGGGACCGGGTCGGTGTCGGCGTCCGTGCACGGCCAGGACGTCACGTCGATGGCCGCCTCGGTCGGGCCGTACAGGTTGAACAGCGGCACGCCCGGCAGCACCTCGCCGAAGCGGCGCACGGCACGGGCCGGGAGCGCCTCGCCGCTGCACACGACGCGGCGCAGCGGCGTGGCGTTCCGTGCGGCGGGCTCGGCCAGGAAGACCTCGAGCATCGACGGGACGAAGTGCGCGGTGGTGACGCGCTCGGCGCGGATCAGCCCGGCCAGGTACGCCGGGTCGCGGTGCCCGCCCGGCCGGGCCAGGACCAGGCCGGCGCCGGTGATCAGCGGCCAGAAGAACTCCCACACCGAGACGTCGAAGCTGGCGGAGGTCTTCTGCAGGACGCGGTCATCGGCGGTCAGCCCGTACTCGGCCTGCATCCAGGCGAGCCGGTTGACGATGGCCCGGTGGCCGACCACGGTGCCCTTGGGGATGCCGGTCGAGCCGGACGTGTAGATCACGTACGCGGGGTCGTCCGGGGTGAGCGGGCGGATCCGGTCGGCGTCGGTGACCGGGCGGTCCGGGCGGGCCGCGATCGCGGCGGCCGTGTCCGGGTCGCCGAGGTCCACGCACAGCGGCCCGTCCCCGTCGATCAGCGTGTCGCCCGCGGTGACCACGCAGACCGAGGCCGCGTCGGCCAGCATGAACGCGATCCGCGCATCCGGGTACTCTGGGTCGATCGGCACGTACGCGGCTCCGGTCTTCTCGACGGCGAGCAGCGCGGTGACCAGCTCGGGGGAGCGCGGCGCGGCGACGGCCACCCGCACACCGGGCCCGGCGCCCAGGCCGATGAGGTGCCGGGCCAGCCGGTTGGCCGCGGCGTCCAGCTCGGCGTAGGTCCACGCGGCGCCGTCCGCGACCAGCGCCGTCGCCTCCGGCGTCCGGGCGGCCTGCGCGTCCAGCAGGTCCGGCAGGCACGCGGGCGGTACGTCGTGGGCCGTGGCGTTCCACGCGGTGAGGACCTGGTGGCGCTCCTCCGGCGTGGCCACCTCCAGGTCGCCGATGGCGGCGCCGGCGCCCGCCTCGGACAGCGTGGTCAGCAGGGCAAGGAGGCGCCGGTGGTGCGCGGCCGTCTCCTCCTCGCCGTACACGGCCGGGTTGGCGTCCACGTCCACGCGCAGCTCGTCGCCGTCGAGGTACGCGATCACCTCGATGTCCTCCACCGGCCCGGCCGCCAGGTAGTGCACCACGCCGCGCGCCCCGGCGAAACTCGGCGCGTGGTCGTAGCCCTTGATGTTCACCTGCGGCCCGAACAGCCGCCGCCCGGAGCCGAGCAGCCGCAGGTCGCGGCGCAGCTCCTCGTACCGGTACCGCTGGTGCGGGCGGACCTCGGCCAGCTCCGTACGTACGGCGGCGGCCGCCTCGGCGACCGTCGTCTCCGGCGCGAGCGCGAGCCGCAGCGGCAGCACGTTCACCACGGTGGCCGGCACCCGGGCCGCCACCGAGCCCAGCCGCCCCATGCTCGGCATGCCGAGCACCACGTCGCCGGACCCGGTCATCTTGTGCGTGTAGACCGCAACTGCGGCCAGCACCAGCTCCGGCCACGCCACCTTCGCCGCGTCGGCCAGGTCGCGCAGCCGCGCCGTCTCCTTGGCCGGCATCCGGCCCTCGACGCGGGTGAACGTGTACGCGGGCGGCGCGGCCGCGTCGCTCAGGCCCGGCACGTCCGGCCGGTCGGCGAACCGCTCCAGCCAGAAGGACCGGTCGGCGGCGTACCGCTCCGACGCCCGGTAGGCCTCCTCCTCATCCAGCAGGTCGGCCAGCCGGCCGAACCCGGCGCGCGGCTCCCGCCCCTCGACGGCCGCGGTGTACCGCTCGGCCACCCGCCCGGCGACGGCGGTGAACGCGTACCCGTCGGCGCACAGGTGATGGATGCGCAGGTACCACAGGTACCGGTCGTCGCCCACCCGGTACACCGCCGAGCCGAACAGCGGCTCCCCGGCGTCCAGCGGCACCGGCCGGGCCAGGTCGGCGCGCATGTCGGCGACCGCGGCGGCCACCGGGTCGGGCCGGTTGCGCAGGTCGTGCGCGGGCATCGGCCACGCGACGAACGGCACGGGCCGCTGCCACGGACCGTCCGGCCCGGCGCCGAACACCAGGTTCAGCGCGTCGGTCTCCGCGACCGTGTTCCGTACGGCGCGCGCCAGCTCCACGACGTCCAGCTCGCCGGTGATCTCCACGTAGTGCGCGCAGTTGTACACCGGGTTGGCCGGGTCGAGGTTCTGGGCGTACCAGATCGCGGCCTGCGCCTCCGTCAGCGGGCGCGCGGCGGCCTCACGCATCGTCGTCCCGCAACCGCCGCTTGGCGATCTTGCCGACGCCGATCGTGGGGAACTCCTCGACCAGCTCGATCCGGTCCGGGATCTTGTACGCGGCCAGCCCGCGCTCCCGTACGAACCGGGTCAGCTCGGCGGGCGCGACCGGCTCGCCGCGCGGGATCACGTACGCCCAGGTGCGCTCGCCCAGGTACGCGTCCGGCACGCCGGTCACCGCCGCGTCGAACACGCCGGGGTGGGCCAGCAGGTGGTTCTCCACCTCCTCCGGCGCGATCTTCTCCCCGCCGCGGTTGATCTGGTCCTTGACCCGGCCGGTGACCACCAGGTTGCCGTCCGGGCGGACGCGGACCAGGTCACCGGTGCGGTAGAAGCCGTCCGCGGTGAACGTGCGCGCGTTGTGCGCGGCGATCTCGGCGGCGCCGGGGGAGTCCGGGCCGGGGCCGGTCCAGTAGCCGCGCACGGTGTACGGGCCGCGGGCGTACAGCTCGCCCTCCTGGTCCGCGCCCGCCTCGGTCCCGTCCGGGGCGACCACGCGGAACTCGTCACGCGGGCCGCACGGGCGGCCCTGCGTGCCGGCGATGACCTCCTCGGGGTCGTCGAGGTGCGTCATGTTGATCAGGCCCTCGGCCATGCCGAACACCTGCTGGAGCGTGCAGCCGAACCCGGGGGTGATCCGCCGCGCCAGCTCCGTGCCGCACTTGGCGCCGCCGATCTGCAGGACGCGCAGGCTGGACAGGTCCGCGGTGGACCGCTCCGCGGCCTGCAGCCAGGCCAGCGCGAGCGGCGGCACCACGGAGGTGGCGGTCACCCGCTCGGCGGCGATCAGTGGGAACACCACGTCGGGCGAGGGGTACCGGGCCAGCACGACGCGGGCGCCGGAGTCCAGCGCGCCGAGGGCGCCGGGGGAGACCCACGGGAAGTTGTGCGTGATCGGGAGGGCGCCGAGGTACGCGTCGTCCGCGCCCATGGGCAGCTCGCGCAGGCAGGAGCGTACGGCGCAGAGGTAGTCGTCGTGGGTGCGCGGGATCAGCTTGGGCACGCCGGTGCTGCCGCCGGACAGCTGGAGCACGGCCACGTCGGACGGTTCGGGTCCGGGCAGGTCGGCCGGTTCGTCGTAGAGGTCGTCCAGGGCCAGGTTCTGGTCGCCGCCGGGGTCGCCGGCGACGATGACGTGCCGCAGGGCCGGGGCCTGTTCCCGTACGTCGCGGGCCAGCTTCCGGTAGTCGAAGCCGCCGTGCCGGTCGGCGATGACGTACGCGGCGGCCTGGGAGAAGGCGGCGAAGTGCCCGATCTCGGCGATGCGGTGCGCGGGCAGCGCCATGATCGGCACGGCGCCGATCCGCTGGATCGCGAAGAACACGTCGAACAGCTCGGCCATGTTCGGCAGCTGTAGCACCACCCGGTCCCGGGCGCCGATCCCGATCCGGGCCAGCCCCGCCGCGAGCCGGTCGGCGCGCTCGTCCAGCTCCCGGTACGTGATCCTCCGCTCGCCGTCCACGATGGCCACCCGGTCCCCGTACGCCCGGGCCCGGTCACGCAGCAGCCCGCCGAACGTCTCGCCGGCCCACCACCCTTCCGCGCGATAGCGCCGGGCCACGTCCCCCGGCCACGGCGTGCATCCCGGAAGCATCCACTCTCCCCGATCTCGCGTACTGTTAGGCGAGGCTAACCTTACTGAACGCGCGGGTGATCGGGAGAACCGGGGCTACGGCCGCTCCTTCTCGACGGGGTTGCGCAGGGTGCCGAGGCCGCTGATGGTCACCTCGACGACGTCGCCGGGGGCGATGGCCACGCCGCCGTCGGCGCCCATCCACAGCACGTCGCCGGGGCTCAGCGTGATGTAGCGGGCCATCTCGACGATGTAGTCGTACGGGTCGAAGACCATGGCGCCGGTCGGGAAGGCGTGCCGCTCCGCGCCGTTCACCGACACCGTGGTGGTCGCCGACAGCGGCTCGGCATCGGTGTCGATCCACGGGCCCATCGGCTTGAACGTGTCGCTGTTCTTCGCGCGCCAGAAGCCGCGGTCGGCGTCCTGCCACTCCCGCGCGCTGACGTCGTTGCCGATCGTCCAGCCCAGCAGCCCGGCCCGCGCCTCGTCGCGGGAGCAGTGCCGCAGCGGCGTGCCGACCACCGCGACCAGCTCGCCCTCCGCCTCGAACCGGCCGGTGCAGTCGGCGGGCTGCACGATGGCCGCGCCGGGGCCGGCCAGCGCGTTGTTCGCCCGGTACCCGACCTGCGGGCGGTCGGGGAACTCGGCGCCGAAGTCGCGGATGTGGTCGGCGTAGTTCATGCCGACGCAGAAGAACGTCTGCGGGATGACCGGCGGCAGCAGCGTGACGTCGTCCAGCTTCAGCGACGCGCCCGTCAGGCGGTGGCCGCCGAACGGATCACCGTCGGCGGCCAGCACGACGTCGTCTTCCACGACGCCGTACGCGGGCGCGTTCCCGGCCAGGTACCGGCACCATCTCATCGGCCGCTCAACCCCTCAGTTCGTGGGACACGCGCTTGGTCACCAGGTCCTCTTGACCGCCTTCGCGCCCGTAGCCGTTCTCCTCGACCGTACGGAACCGCCGACGTGGCCGAGAGACCGGATGCCCGCTCGGCGAGAATGGCCGCCGTGGACGACACGGATCCGGCCCGGCGGGTGACCTTCCATGACCTGGAGGTGCTGCTCGCGTTCTCCTCGACCGAGCACCTCGGGCACACCGCGCGGCACCTGGGCGTCAGCGCGGGCAGCGTGCAGCGCACGATCCGCGCGCTTGAGGGCAAGCTGGGCGTACGCCTGGTCGAGCGGGACGGCCGCCGGGTACGGCTCCGGCACAGCGGCTGGGTGCTGGCCCGGGAGTCCGCGCGGCTGCTGCGCTCGCGCGCCGACGCCGTCGACGTGGTGCGCGCCGCGGCCGGCGCGGACCAGGTGCCGCTGCGCATCGGGCACACGTTCTCGCTGGGCGTCGCGGTGGTGCCGCGCGTCGTCGCGGCGTTCCAGGCGCGCTCGCCCGGCGCGCGGGTGACGCTGCGGCAGGGCGCCGCCACGCACGTCATCGCGACGCTGCTGGCCGGGGAGATCGACGCGGCGTTCACGTCGATCTCCCCGGTGGAGCCGGACGTACGCGTGGTGCCGCTGTTCGAGGAGCCGATGCTGCTGGCCGTACCGTCCGGCGACCCGCTGGCCGCCGAGCCCGCCGTGGCGCCGGCCCGCGTCGCGGACCGCGGTTTCGTGGCGATGAGCGAGGGCTCGTCCAGCCGCGGCTTCCTGATGCGCGCGTGCGCCCGGGCCGGGTTCACCCCGCGCGTCGTCCTGGACACCGACGACCTGTTCAGCGTGGCCGGCGCGGTCGCCGCCGGCATCGGCGTGTCGATCCTGCCCGGCCGGATGAGCGACTACGCACACCCCGGAATCACGCTGCTCCCCCTGATCGAACCGGTCCCGACCCGCCGCACCATCTGCCTGGCCTACCGCCGCCAGTCCACCCGCGAACCCCACCTCGACGCCCTCCGCGAGACGGCCCAGCAGTACGCGGCCACCGAGTGACCACCCCGGCGACCGTTGCGTCCGGTGCAATGATCGGGACGCACTACGCCGTTGGTCGGGGGCGGGGCCGGCCCGTAGCGTGCTGGGGTGTCCTCGATCACCGCTGACTTCTGCGCCGGGCTGGCCGAACGGGCCGCCCGGCCGCTCCCGCCGCCGGCCCGCGACGCCGCCCGCCGGTCGCTGCTCAACGTGGTGGCCACCGCGGTCGGTGCGAGCCGTACGCCCGCCGTCGACATCACCGTCCGCCACGCCCGGCGGCACGGCGGCGCCCCCGTCGCCCCGGTCCCCGGCCGTACGGAGCGGCTCGACCTGACCGGCGCCGCGCTGGCCACCGGCATCGCCGCGCACCTCGACGACTTCGATGACACGCACCTCGCCACCGTCATCCACCCGGGCGCGGCCACCCTGGCCACCGTCGTCCCGCTCGGCGTCCGCGACGGCGCGCCCGCCGACCGCGTACTGCACGCGTTCGCCCTGGGCTGCGAGGCGCAGCTCCGCCTCGGCAACGCGGTCAGCCCCGGCCACTATGACGCCGGCTGGCACATCACCGGTACCTGCGGCGTGGTCGGCGCCGCCGTCGCCGCCGCGGTGCTGCGCGGCCTGGACGCGGACGGCCTGCGCACGGCGGTGGCCATCGCGGCCACGCAGACGCTCGGCCACCGCGAGGCGTTCGGCTCGATGACCAAGGCCTTCCACCCCGGCAAGGCCGCCGCGAACGGCCTGGTCGCCGCCGCGCTGGCCGAGCGCGGCTTCCCCGCGCCGGACGCGATCCTCGAACGCCCCGGCGGTTTCTTCGCCGCGTTCACCCCCGAGGCGCACCCCGACGCCCTGCTCGACGGCCTCGGCGAGCGGTGGGAGCTGGAGAAGAACGCGTTCAAGCCGTACCCGTGCGGCATCGTCAGCCATCCGCTGATCGACGCCGCGGTCGCCGCCGCGCCGCGGGTGCCCGACACCGGCGCGGTACGGGAGATCCGCGCGCACTGCCACCCGCTGGTGCCCGAGCTGATGGGCCGCATCCAGCCCGCCGACGGCCTGCAGGCCCGGTTCAGCGCCGCGCACACGATCGCCGCCGGGCTGGCCGACGGCGAGCTGACGCTGCGCCAGTTCCGCGACGAGCGGGTGGTCCGCGACGACGTGCACCGGCTGCGCGACGCCGTACGGTTCCTCGCCGACCCCGGGCTGCGCCGGGACGAGGCGCGGCTGGAGATCGTCCTGGCCGACGGTACCGAGGTCGCCGAGCACGTCACGCACGCGCGGGGCAGCCTGGCCCGCCCGCTCACCGACGCCGAGCTGGAGTCCAAGGCCCGCAACCTGATCGAGGACGTCCTGCCCGGGCGTACGGACGCGATCATCGCCGCCGCCGACCTCGCCGCACCGGACGGCCTCGCCACGCTGGTGACCGCCATGACCCCGGGGGAGCCCACCCGATGACCGCCACGCAGACGCTCGCCGCCCTCACCGCGTCCGCGGTCCCGGAGTCGGCCCGCACCCACGCCACCGCGGCCGTCTCCGAGGTGACCGCCGCCGCCGCGTCGGCGATCACCGACCCGGCCATCACGGCCCTGTCCGACGTCGCGTCCGCCCTGTCCACACCCCCCGAGGCCCCCGTCCCCGGCACGGACGCCCGCTACTCGGCGCCCTGGTCCGCCTACCTGACGGCCACCGCCGCCACCCTCGCCACCGATCGGCAGGCCACCGACCGGCAGGCCGCCGACCGGCAGGCCGGTACGCCCGGCTCCGGGCACGGCGCCGAGCGGTCCTCCGGCGCGGACGGTGCGGCGCCCCGCTACGCCGCCGCCGTGGTCCCCGCCGCGCTGGCCGTCGGCGCCGAGCAGGACCGGCGACCGGACGCCGTGGCCGACGCCGTCGCGATCGGCCTCGACGTGGCGCGCCGCGTGGACGACGCGCTCGGCGACGCGCTGGGCGCGTTCGACCGTACGGCCACGATCGGCCACCTCGCCGCCGTGGCCGCCGCCGCCCGCCTGCTCGGCCTCACGCCGGACCAGGCCGCGCACGCGTACGGCATCGCCGGCACCCAGGCCGCCGGCTTCGCCGCCACCGCGTCCGGCCCGGTCGGCGCCCTCCAGGTCGGCAAGGCCGCGGCCGACGCCGTCGAGGCCGCGTACCTGGCCCGCGACGGCTACACCGCGAGCCCGGCCGGCATCGAGGGCCGCCGCGGCTTCGCCGCCCTCCTCGCCCCGGACGCCGACCCCGCCGCCGTCGACCCGGCCCCCACCGTGCCCGCCTCCTAGGACCGGCCGGTGCGTCCGGACCGATGAGTTTCGCGTGCCGTGCCGGTCTGTACGCCGAACACCGACTCACGGGAAGCAGGGGCCATGCGGAAACTGACCTTCGGCATGAACACGAGCCTGGACGGCTACATCGCCGCG
>Ga0164243_10004155_pt1 | contig 22800 bp, 20 predicted proteins | sample OricompcompostOP_FD_108781 | JGI IMG/M metagenome (GOLD analysis project Ga0164243, IMG submission 108781) | Organic Plus compost microbial communities from Emeryville, California, USA - Original compost - Organic plus compost (OP) | ecosystem: Engineered > Solid waste > Mixed feedstock >...
CCCCACAGAACAGGAGGAAACCACCCCCGCAGCGCTCACCGCCTGACCAAAAACCGGATCAGCGGTGACCACCCCTGCTACACCACACCTCCGGACTTGACCGGCGGGGGGAGGGCAAATGAGGCTGGATTGTGGCGGACCTTGATCTGGTCGGGCCGATGCGCCTGATGACTGCGTCTGAGAGAGGACGCGCGGAGCAAGTGTGCGCCCTCGGTGCGCTCTCTCTCGCGGCTGCACCAGCCGGGTCACGCACGGTGTACCTGATCGCCGGGTTGCCAAGTGGTTTACCGCGGGTGGCTCACCCGCTTGGGTTCGCCTTTTCCGCGCTTCGGAACGAGCGCTTGCACACGCACCCCGAGCGGGGTTTGCTCCGTCGACTTTGCTGGTTCGAAAGGAACAGGAGACAAGGATGTCTCGGTGCCTGTCTGCCGCCCCGTCCGCGCGCCGGTGCGGCTGGGGGCGGCTCGTCCGTATCCATTTCATGCTGCGTATCGTTCTGACGCCGGTTCTGGTAGTAGTTCTGGGCATCACAGTCCCAGCATCGGCCATGACGGCATTCCCGGTGTCCAATTCTCAGCTGCCACTTTCCGCCGGCTGTCAGTTCGTCGATACCACCGTGCCAGGTTCGGTGTTGGGCCAGCAGATGGTTCCGGTACCCGTCTCCGTCGACCTCGGCTCGCCCCTGCGCATTCATGGTCGCCTCTGTCTGCCGGCGGGTGATCCTCCTCGAACGGTCCTGCTGGCGTTGCATGGCTGGACATACACCAACCAGTACTGGGACGTCGGCTATCAGCCCGGCACGTACTCCTTCGCCGACCACATGACCGGCGCCGGTTATGCGGTCTACGCCATCGACCGGCTCGGCTACGGCCAGAGCGACCATCCACTGAGCGCAGCCGTTACCGTGGACATGCAGGCGGCCGCCGTGCACCAGGTGGTCCAGCAGCTCAGAACCGGAGCCATCGGAGGTGCGGCATTCGACCGCGTCGCACTCGTGGGCCACTCCATGGGATCGGCCGTGGCCCTGCTGGAGTCATCGGAATACAACGACGCCGACGCCGTGATAGCAACCGGGTTCGGCTCGACCACGCAACTGGAACCCGCCGCACGGTTTGCCTCCAGTGTTGCCCGGCAACCGGCGATGCTGGATCCCAAGACCAGTGGTGAGGTGGGGCTCGACCCCGGATACGTCACCACACCACCCGGCGGGCGTGCGGTGGACTACCTGTACTACCTCGACAACGCGGACCCGTCTCTCCTCAACTACGACGACAACGTGCTTCGTGACACGGCAGCATTCCCCGAACTTCCCACCGCGCTCAAGCAACTCGGCGGAGTCTCTCTGGGCACGCTACCGAACACCGGGGAAGAACTGACGTTGCCGCTTCCCGGAGTGACGCAGCGGATCCAGATTCCGACGTTCCTCCTCAACGGCGCCCGGGACCTGATCTTTTGTGGACCCGACCTCAGTCATTGCCGCTCCAGCCAGGCGTTGCAGCAATCCGAATCGCCGCACTACTCGCCCGCCGCGTGTTTTCGAGCCGCGGTCATCGATCAGTCCGGCCACAATGTGAACCTCCAGCGCAACGCTCCCGTCGCCTACGAGACAATCCAGAGCTGGATCGACCAATCACTCGGGCCGGACGGCACCAAGCATCGCTCAACATGTCGATGAGGCTGACGAGTCCCGCCGGGGGGCGCGTGGGGCCGGCGAGCGCGAGCTGATATTCGACTGCCGCTGGCTCTACATTGGACATGAGACGGAGCTGTCGAAACCTGATGATCTCACGACGCGCACGGTTGCCGGACGGCCGTCGTCCGACGCTGGAGCAGACGAGCGGGACGAGCGGGTCCAGCAGATGCGCGAGAAGTACGGCGATGCCCAGGGGCGACCGAATGCGCAGCGCCCGAAACTTGGTGATCTTCCCCAACCTCATGGTGGATCTCGCGCAAGTGTGTGAGGAGCTGGCTGGACCGGCACGCGGTCGAGGGTGAGCGTCGCGGCTGTGCGCTACGAGCGGGACCCGGCCCGGCGAGCTGGTCCACATGTATGTGAAGAAGATCGGCCGGATCCCCGACGGTGGCGGGTGCCGCGCGCGCGGACGCGCGAAGCGGGAAGCTACCCGTGACCCGGACCACCAAGATCGGGTTCGACCGCGGGCACTCGCTGGTCGATGACCACTCCCGGCTGGCCTGCTCCGAAGTCCTGCCCGATGAGCAAGGCACCACCTATGCCGCCTTCCTGGACCGGGCGATCGCCTGCTTCGCCGGCCACGGCATTACCCGCATCGAACGGTTGATGACCGACAACGCCTGGGCCCACCGCTGGTCACTCCGACAAGTGTGTGCTGACCACGGCATCCGGCGGAAGTTCGTGAAACCCCATTGCCCCTGGCGGAACGGCAACACCAACAACACCGAATGCACCGCCGCTCTTTCGCCCTGGCCCGAGCACCACGACACTCAACGCCGCCACAACGCACTCGGCGGCCAACCCGACGGCCAAGTACGGCTAGGAGGCTGCTCCGCAGTTCGGGCCGCGCGACCGCGTCCGCCGATGGGAGGCGTGCCCCGCGGGAGACTGGGTGTCCCAACGGAGGTTCGTGGTCGATCGCCATCAGAATCTTCTGGATCAGCTCGCCCAGCACGAGGCGCTGGTCCGGGCGGGTGCGGTCGGCCGGCCCGCTGGTTCCGATCGACGGAACTTCGACGACGATAATTCGGCGTACAGGCCGTACGGTCGGATCATGCTGCCGCTGGAGAAAATGCGCGTGCTGGACTTGACGCGTGTCCTGGCCGGCCCATATGCCACCATGGTGCTCGGCGACCTTGGCGCCGAGGTGATCAAGGTCGAACCGCCCGGGGGAGACGATTCCCGGTTGATGGGCCCGTTCGATGGCGCCGAGAGTTACTGCTACGTCCAGGTCAACCGAAACAAGCGCGGGGTGGTGCTGGACGTCAAGGACCCGCGCGGCCGGGACGCGCTGCTGAAGATCGCGGCCGACTGCGACGTGTTCGTGGAGAACTTCCGGCCGGGCACCACGGAGCGGCTGGGGTGCGACTACGAGAGCGTGCGTGCGGTGCGCCCGGACGTGATCTACTGTTCGATCTCCGGGTTCGGTCAGACCGGTCCCTATGCACGCCGCCCGGCCTACGACATCATCACCCAGGGGATGGCCGGGTTTCTGCGAATGACCGGGCATCCGGGCGGGCCGCCGGCGAAGTGCGGCATCGCGATCAACGACCTCGCCGGTGCGGTGACGGCGGTGCAATCGATTCTCGCCGCGCATATCGCCCGGCTCGGCGGCGCCGGGGGCCAGTACCTCGACGTGTCCCTTGTCGAGTCCGGTCTCGCGTGGACGGTATGGGAGGCGGCAGGACTCTTCGGCGCCGGTGACCTCCCTGAGCCGGTCGGCACCCGCCACCGCCGATCCGCGCCGTACCAGGCCTATCGCACGCGGGACGGGTACGTGACCATCGGCGCCAACACCGAGCGCATGTGGCGGGTGCTGTGCGTGGACGTGCTCGGCCGTCCCGAGCTGGCGGATGACCCCCGGTACACCGACCCGACGGCCCGGACGCGGCACGCCGACGAGCTGGAAGCGGACCTGGAGGTGGTGTTGGCGACCCGGACCACCACGCACTGGGTCGAGCAACTGCTCGCGGCCGGGATTCCGGCCGGGCCGGTGTACACCTACGAGGAGGCACTGGCCGATCCGCACGTCAGGGAGCGCGGTGTCACGACTCAGATCCAGCACCCCACCCTCGGCGTGGTCGACATGCTCACCTCGCCGCTGCGCCTGTCCGAGACGCCGCCCGCGATCCGGCGGCCTTCGCCGCGCTTCGGCGAACACTCCGTAGAGGTGCTGACCGAAGCGGGGCTGGACGGCGAGCTGATCGGGCAACTCGAACGCGACGGCGTCGTGGTCGGTCTGACATGACCGAGCACGTCGCGATCACGACCTCGGGCGGTGTCGTGCGGGTCTGCCTTGCCCGGCCCGGGAAACACAATGCGATCACCATGGAAATGTGGATGGCCATCGCGAATGGGCTGGACCGCGCGAAGGCCGATCCCGACGTCCGGGCACTGGTCATCACCGGCGAGGGCGGCTCGTTCTCCGCCGGCGCGGATCTGAAGTCCATCAAGGACGCCGACGGCACCCCTTCGGCCGAATACAGGGCGATCGCGCTCACCGGGCTGACAGCGATCGTGGACTTCCCCTGGCCGACGCTGGCCCGGATCGACGGACACTGCATGGGCGCGGGCGTGAACATCGCCCTCGCCTGTGACGTCCGGTTCACGACACCCGGCTCGACCTTCGCCATCCCCGCCGCCCGCCACGGTCTGGTCTACGACGACTGGTCGATCGCGCGGCTGGTGGAGCTGACCGGGTCGGGGCAGGCGAGCCGGCTGCTCTACTCCGGGGTAACGATCGACGGCCGCGAGGCCGCCCGGATCGGCCTGGCCGAGCTGTGCGCCGATGACCTACCGGCCGCCGCCGACGCCTATCTCGCGGCGGTGCTCAGCGGGAACGCCGACTCGATCACCAGCATGCGCGCGCGAATCAGAGGAGAAACGCATGGTCGTCACCACACCTGACGGGGTCGAGCTGCACGTTGAGACCGACGGCGCGGGCGCGCCGATTTTGTTCCTCCACGAGTTCGCCGGAGACCACCGCAGCTGGGAGCCCCAGGTCGCCGAGTTCGCCGATCGGTACCGCTGCGTCCGCTACGCGGCCCGCGGCTATCTGCCGTCCGAGGTGCCGTCCGACCCCGCCGCCTACACCTACGTGCGGGCGCGCGAGGACGCGATCGCCGTCCTCGACGCGCTTGGCATCGGGCAGGCGCACGTCGTGGGGCTGTCCATGGGCGGGTTCACCGCGCTCCAGCTCGGCATCCACTTCCCGCAGCGAGTGCGCTCGCTGGTTGTCGCCAGCGCCGGTTCGGGAGCCCAGCCGGAGACCCGGGACCGGTTCCGCGCCGAGACCGCGGCGGTGGCGGACGGTTTTCGCGAGGAAGGGCCTGCCATCATGGCACGCAAACTGGGCCTCGGGCCGTCCCGGGTGCAGTTGCAGAACAAGAACCCGCAGGCGTGGGCGACGTTCGTGCGGCAGCTGGCCGAGCACTCCGCCGAGGGTTCGGCGCTGACCGTGCTCGGCATCCAGTGTGAACGTCCCTCGCTGTGGGAGCTGACCGGTGACCTGCGCTCGATCACCGCGCCGACCCTGATCCTCAACGGCGACGAGGACGACGCCTGCCTCGAAGCCGGGCTGCTGCTGAAGAGGACGGTGCTGTCGTCGGCGCTCCAGGTTCTGCCGAGGACCGGACATGCCGGGAACCTGGAGGAACCGGCCGCCTTCAACCGAGCCGTGCGGGAGTTCTTCGCCGCAGTCGAGGCCGGGGAGTGGACCACGCGGGATCCTCGGTCGCGGGGCCAGAGCATGATCGGTTCCGGCGACCGGGACTAGCGCTCGAAAACCGGTTCGGACGTGCACTAGCGTCACCTTCATGCGAGCAGCTGTCCTCACCCAAGCCGGAGAAACCCCCGCCCTGCAGACGATCGACGAGCCTGGTCCGGTCGACGGCGGGATCACCGTCACCGTGTCCGCGGCTGCGGTCAACCCTCATGATCTAGTCGTCGCCGCCGGAGTCACCGCACCGCCGCCGGTGCCGTACGTACCGGGATCCGAGGGCGTCGGCACGCTCGACGACGGATCTCGCGTCTACTTCGGACTTACCCGGACACCCTACGGCTCGTTCGCCGAACGTGCGGTCGCGGTCGCCCATTCCGTGCAGGAGATCCCCGCGGAGCTGTCCGATGGCGCGGCGCTCGCCATCGGCGTGGCGGGCGTTTCGGCGTGGTTGCCGTTGACCTGGAAGGCGAATCTCCAGCCGGGGGAGCGGGTTCTGGTGCTCGGCGCTACAGGCAGCGTCGGCCAGATAGCGGTCCAGGCGGCGAAAGTGCTCGGTGCCGGGCAGGTGGTGGCAGCGGGCCGCAACCGGGCCGTGCTCGACACGCTGACCGAACGTGGAGCAGACGAAACCGTGCTACTCGAAGGCGACTACGCCACCGCGCTGCGCGAAGCGAGTCAGGGCGGCTTCGACGTCGTGGTGGACATGCTGTTCGGCGCACCGATGCTGGCGGCCCTGCCGGCAACCCGGATCGGCGGGCGCCTGGTGAACGTCGGCATGCGCGCCGGACGCACCGTCGAGCTGCCGGGCGGGGTTCTCAAAGGACGAGACCTGCTGACCTACAGCGGAAACGCGCCCTCGGCCGAGCTGCGGCGGGCCGCCTACGCCGAACTCGTGCGGCACGTGATCGCGGGCGAGATCACCGCCGAGTTCGAGGAATTGCGGCTGGAGCAGGTGGCCGAGGCGTGGAAGCGCCAGGCCACCAGTCCCAACACCAAACTAGTGCTCGTTCCCTGATCCTACTTCCAGCCGCCGTCGACCCGGAGGACGGCGCCGGTGCAGTACGAAGATGCTGAGGTAGCGAAGAAGAGGGTGGCGCCGACAATCTCCTCCGGGTCGGCGCACCGTCCCAGCGCGACGAGCGATTCCATGTGTTCCTGCTGACCGTCCTGCCAGTGGGCCGAGATGTCGGTGAGGAACGGACCGGCCTGGATCGTATTCACCCGGACCTTAGGGCCGAACGCCTGCGCCAGTCCTTCGGTCAGGGTGTGCAGCGCGGCCTTGGCGGCGGCATACGGCAGGGCGTTGGCCTGCGGCCGGATCGCCTCGATCGACCCGATGTTGATGATCGCGCCACCGTCGCCCTCGGCCATCCGGGTGCCGATCACCGAAGCCAGCCGGAATGGGGCCTTGAGGTTCACCGCCACGACCTTGTCGAACAGCGCTTCGCTGACCTGGTCCAGGCTGGGGTAGTGCGGCGAGATCCCAGCGTTGTTCACCAGCACGTCGACGCGGCCGAACTCGCGGTACGCCGTGCTGATGAGCGCGTCGCAGTCGTCCCAGTCGCTGACGTTGACGCCGACGGGCAGTGCGCGGACACCGTACTCCGCGCTCAGGGTGTCGGCGAGGGCCTTGCAGTTGTCATACTTGCGGCTGGCGACGATCACCTGTGCCCCATGACGGGCGAACGCGTGCGCCATTTCCTTGCCCATGCCGCGGCTGCCGCCCGTAATGAGGACGACCTTGTCCTTGAGTTCTTCAGTCATCTCACGCTCCCAGGGCCCAAAGCTAGGCAAGTGCGGCGGTATGCCGCAGCAGCCGGTTCCGGTCACCGGAATCGGGGGTGGGGACTTCGCTCGGGCTTTGGGCACGATCAGCGCAGGAGGTGGCCATGACGAGCGAATTCAGCGCTGAACTGCTCGCGGAGCGACAGATGTCGGCTGGGGAGGTGTGGAAACGCGCCGAGGCGCGCCTGGACTGGCCGATCTCGAAGGGGCTCAACAGCGCCCACGAGGCCGCCGACCGCTGGGCCCGGGACCGGGCGAGGCTGGCGATCATCGAGCGGCATCCGGACGGGACGAGTCGCAGGTGGACCTTCGCGGAACTGTCCGAGGCGTCCGCCCGGCTGGCTACGGCCTGGCGCGGCGCGGGCATCCGGCGCGGCGACCGGGTGGCCGCGCTGGTGGGCCAGCAGGTCGAGGCCTACATCGCGGCGCTGGCGGCGTGGCGGTCCGGGATCGTGTACCAGCCGCTGTTTGCCGGGTTCGGCCCGGACGGGCTCGCGCAGCGGCTCAACGGCGGTGAGCCGGCCGCCATCGTGGTGGACCAGAAGTACCGCGCCCGGTTGTCGGCCGCGCTGGAGCAGGTGTCCGGCGACATCGCTGTGTACACCGTCGGCAGCCGTGGGCTGGTGCGCGGTGACCACAGTTTCTGGGCCGAGATCGACGCGCACGCCGCGGACGCTCCCGCGGTGGTGACCGCCCCCTCCGATCCGGCCACTTTGCTCTACACCAGTGGCACGACCGGCGCACCCAAGGGCTGCGTCCAGCCGCATTCGCTGGTGCTGACCGTACAGCCGTTCATCCGGCACACGCTCGCGCTCCAGTCGTCGGATCTGCTGTTCGCCGGCGCCAACCCGGGCTGGGCCTACGGCCTATACACCGTCGGCGCGGGGGTGATGGCCCTGGGCCATCCGCGCGTCATCTACACTGGCGACTTCGATCCGCGTGCCTGGTTGCGCGTCATCGAGGAAGAGCGGGTCACCTATCTCGCCGCAGCGCCCAGCGCTCTGCGGCGGTTGCACCAGGCCGCCACCACCGCCGGGTTGGCGGCCTCCGTCCGGGGCGCGACCTGCGCCGGGGAGCCGCTGGACGCCCCGCTCGCCCAGGCGTGGCGCGACCTTGTGGGCAGCGATCTGCAGGACGGCTACGGCCAGAGTGAATCGGCGATGATCCTGGCCAACCTCGCCTACGACCGGCCGGTCGTTCCCGGGGCTTTGTCCTCGGTCGTGCCGGGGTTCGACGTCGAGCTGGTGAACGAGGACGGCGAACCGCAGGCCGAGCAGGGCATCCTGGCGCTGCGTGACCCGCGGTACCAGGCGTCGATCGGCTATCGCGGGCAGGACGAGCTGTGGGCGCAGCGGTGGCGGGGTGAGTACTTCCTGACCGGTGACGTGGTCCGGCGGGACGCCGAGGGCCGGTTCTGGTTCGTCGGCCGGGACGACGACCTGATCGTGACCTCGGGTTACAACGTCGGGCCGAGCGAGGTGGAGAACCTGGTGCTCGCGCACCCCGGCGTGGCCGAAGCCGCGGTGGTCGCCGCTCCCGACCCCGAACGCGGCTCCGTTGTCCGGGCGGTGCTCGTGCTCAACGGAAAGGTGCCTGCCGATCAGGTCGCCGAGCAGGTGCGGGCGACCGTGAAGGACAAACTGGGCCGGCACGCCACTCCGCGTGTCGTCGATTTTGTCGAGGAACTGCCGAGGACCGAGACCGGGAAGATCCAGCGTAACGTGCTGCGGGAGCAGCGATAAAGTGAGGCTTGCCGATGAAGGCGTTGGTGCAGCGGGATTTTACCGGGCCGGACGCCCTGCGGCCAGCGGAGACCGCGGAGCCGGTGGCCGCGCCCGCGGCGGTGCTGATCGAGGTCCGGGCGGCGGGCATCTGCTACCCGGACCTGCTGATGACTTACGGCCGGTACCAGACGCGGCCCGAGCCGCCGTTCATCCCCGGCAGCGAGGTTGCCGGAGTAGTGCTGGCGGCGCCGGCAGATAGCTCCTTCCGCCCGGGTCAGGACGTGGCAGCCGTGACCTTCGGCGGCGGTTTTGCCGAACGGGTCGCCGTCGATCCGGCCCGGGTCGTCCCGGTGGAACCGGGGATCGACCATGCCGACGCCGCGGCATTGCTGGCCAACCATCAGACCGCGCATTTCGCGCTCGCGCGCCGGGCAGCCCTGGTTCCTGGTGAGACGGTGCTGGTGCTCGGCTCGGCCGGTGGCCTGGGATCCGCGAGCGTCCAGCTGGCCAAGGCGCTGGGCGCGCGGGTGATCGCGGCGGTGCACCGCGAAGGCGCGGGTGAGTTCCTGGCCGGGATCGGCGCCGATGATGTGGTGCCACTGCGCGAGGGGTGGGCAGCGCGGGTGCGGGAGCTGACCGGTGGCCGCGGCGCCGACATCGTGGTGGACCCGGTGGGCGGATCGGCTTTCGACGAGGCGGTCCGCGTGGTCGCGCCGGAAGGCAGGCTCGTGGTGCTGGGTTTCGCCGGGGGCGGTATCCCGGAGGTGAAGGTCAACCGGCTGCTGCTGCGCAACATCAGCGTGGTCGGCGCCGGCTGGGGGGAGTATCTCCGTACGCGGCCGGAGGCGTTGCGTGGCACCGCCGACTCACTGAACAAGCTCGTGGCCGACGGTCTGCGTCCGCCGGTCACCGCACGGTACTCGCTGGACCGCGGAGCGGAAGCGTTGCGGGACTTGGAGAACGGGCAAATTCTGGGCAAGGCTGTGCTGATCGCCTGAGCGCGGTGTACTGGGTGTGACGCCCTGGGATGTGTGAACGCGCGGCCCCGTGGTTCACGCCGATCGTTTGCTCGCGCATCCAAAAGGACCGGATTTGCGCGGCTTCTCCGAGCGCACCTCGAGCGACGACACGACCAGCAGTTTTCCACCAGCTACCGGCGATCTTCGTCAAACACACCCAGGGTTCCAGCCTCCGGAACAGCGGTGGCGGAGCGTGCTGTGGCCCGTGCCACGATCCCATCTGGCGGCCGGAAAAGCCCATTTTGTCCCATTGTTCCGCGCCGCACCGGACAGCAATGTCGCTGGACGAACGGAGATGGCGTGCCCACTTTGGTGATCGACGACGTGTCCCTGAGTTTCGGTGGGATCACCGCCCTGGACGGACTGTCCTGCACCGTCGAACCAGGGCAGATCTGCGGCCTGATCGGGCCGAACGGCGCGGGCAAGACCACGTTGTTCAACTGCGTCAGCCGCATCTACCAGCCCACCTCGGGCCGGGTCCTGCTCGGCGGCGAGGATCTGCTCCGCCTCCCCGCCCACCGGGTCGCCGCGAAGGGGGTCGCGCGGACTTTCCAGCACCTCGGGCTGTTCCCCTCGATGACCTTCCTGGAGAACACCATGGCCGGGGCGCATTCGCGGGGTCGAACCGGCTTCGCCCGCGCGATCACCGGCCTCGGCGTGCGGCGCGAGGAACGGGAGCTCGCTCGGTACTCGTTCTGGCTGCTGCAGTTCCTCGGCCTGGATTCGCTGGCGTTCGTGCCCGCGGCTGGCCAGCCCTTCGGCACGCTCAAACGCCTCGAACTGGCTCGCGCGCTCGCCGCGAAGCCCGGGCTGCTGCTGCTCGACGAGCCGGCCGGGGGCCTGACGCAGCACGAGGTCGGGGAACTGGCGGCCGTGATCCGCCAGGTGCGCGACGTGCTGGGCGTGACCGTGCTCCTGGTCGAGCACCACATGGGCCTGGTAATGGGCATCTCGGACAAGGTCGTGGCGATGAACTTCGGCCGCAAGATCGCCGAGGGTAGCCCGGACTCGGTGCGGAAACACGACGATGTCGTCCGTGCCTACCTGGGGGAGGTGGCATGAGCCTCCTGCGGCTGTCCACTGTGTATGCGGGCTATCGGGCAGCGGATGTGCTGCACGGCATCGATCTGCACGTCGACGCCGGCGAAGTGGTCGTGATCCTCGGTGCCAACGGCGCCGGCAAGACGACGTTGCTGCGGGCGATCTCCGGGCTGGTCCGGCGGCGCGGCTCGGTGGTGTTCGACGGCCAGGACATCACCGGCCTGCCAGCGGAGGCGATCGTCTCACGGGGTCTCGCGCACGTGCCGCAGGGCCGGGGCACGATCGCGGACCTGACGGTCGAGGACAACCTGCGGGCCGGCGCCTACATCCGCTCGGACAAGGACGTTGCCCGGGACATGGGGGCCTGGTACGAGGTTTATCCCCGGCTCGGGGAACGCCGTCGACAGAAGGCCGGGCTGCTCTCCGGCGGCGAGCAGCAGATGCTGGCGATCGCCCGGGCGCTGATGAGCACGCCGCGGCTGCTGCTGTGCGACGAGCCCAGCCTCGGTCTGTCCCCGCTGCTGACCCAGGAGCTGTTCGGTTCACTCGAACGCGTCAACACCGAGCTGGGCACAGCCATCCTCGTGGTCGAGCAGAACGCGAAACTCGCGCTGCGCATCGCCGCACGCGGCTACCTGCTGGAAACCGGCACGATCGCACCGTCGAGACCGGCCGCGGAGCTGGCCGGCGACGACGCCGTCCGTGCCGCCTACCTGGGATACTGACATGGACCTCCTGCTCGCCCGCGTCATCGAAGGCGTTAACAACGGCGCGATCTACGGGTTCCTGGCCCTGGCGCTGGTCTGCGTGTACCGGGGCACCAGTCACCTCAACCTCGCCCAGGGCGAGATGGCGATGTTCTGCGGTTTTCTCGCTTTCTCCCTGAACCAGGCGGGTTTGCCGGTGGTCGCGGCGATCGCGGTGACGGTGCTCGCCGGTGCCCTGGGCGGAGTGCTCGTCGAGCGGACGCTGATCCGGCCGCTGGGCGAGCACGCGGAGTATTCCGTGCTCCTGATCGCGGTCGCGTTGTTCCTCATCCTCAACGCGGGCGCCGGAACGATCTGGGGTGGCGACCCACTCCCATTTCCCTCGGTGCTGCCGAGCGACCCGGAGGACTACCTGCCGGTTTTCGGCGCCCGGCTGCGCTACCAGCCCCTGTTGCTGCTCGCCGCCCTGCTGACCGTGCTCGGTTTGCTGTACGCGCTGTTCCGGTTCACCAAGATCGGGCTGGCGATGCGGACCGCGGCGAGCAACCCCGAAGCCGCGCGACTGCTGGGCATCCGGGTCAGCCGGATCAATGCGCTCGGCTGGATGCTGGCGGCCGGGATCGGGGCACTCGTCGCTCCGCTGGTGGCCCCGTCGACGACGCTCACGACGTCGATGATGTTCAACTTCCTCATCTACGCCTGCGCCGCGGCGATCCTCGGCGGTCTGGACAGCCCCGGCGGCGCGGTACTGGCCGGGCTGTCGATCGGTGTGGTGGAGAACCTGCTGGCCGGTTACGTGCCCTGGGTCGGCTCCGATCTGAAGCAGGGGGTGGCCCTCGTGGTCCTGCTGGTGGTGCTGATGGTGCGCCCGGCCGGCCTGTTCGGCACGAAGAGAGTGGAGCGAGTGTGATGGCGCGAACCTTGCCGCTGGTGATCTCCGAGGGCTCGGTCCAGCACCGGACGTTGCGGGCGCTCGTGCCGCCGGCGATCGTCGTGCTGGTGATCGCGGTGCCGTATCTGCTCAGGACGTTCCAGCTGGGCCAGGTGACGCACGCGCTCATCCTGGCGACCGCGGTGGTTGGGCTGAATCTGCTGTCCGGCTTCGGCGGGCAGATTTCCCTCGGCCACGCCGCCTTCTTCGGCCTCGGGGCCTACACCACGGCGGTGCTCACCACCGGCTACGGGTGGAATGTCCCGCTGTCGTTCGTCCTGGGAGTGGTGCTCTGCGTGGTGGCCGGCATGCTGATCGGGGTGCCCGCGCTGCGCCTGCGAGGCGGGTACCTCGCCATCGTGACGTTGACGGTCGGGATCATCTTCCCGAATCTCGTCCGGCGGTTCGAGGGGCTCACCGGAGGTTCGGCCGGGCTGTACGGCGTCAAGTACCCAGCGCCGGACATTCCCTACTTCTCCGGCACGGCCGGTGCCGCGGTCTGGCTCTACTACGTGGCCGTGGCGGTGCTGGCGCTGTCTTGGCTGGTGGTGTGGCGGGTGATGCGCGGCCGGATTGGCCGGGCCATCGTGGCGTTGCGGGACAACGAGTCCGCCGCGATCGTCATGGGGGTCAATCGCGCCTTCGTGCGGACGGTGACGTTCGGGATCTCGGCGGGGATCGCTGGCCTGGCCGGCGGGGTGTACGCGGTGAAGGTCGGTGTGCTCACCCCGGACAGCTTCGCGCTGCTGCTCACCATCGAACTGCTCATCGCGATGGTGCTGGGCGGCAAGGCCACTCACTTCGGCCCGGTCTTCGGCGGCTTCCTGATCTACTTCATCCCGCACTGGACCTCGGAAGCCGGGCAGGGCCCCGTTGCCGGGGTCCTCTTCGGCATCGTCGTGATCATCATGGTTTTCGTGCTGCCGGAGGGCATCGTGGGCGGGTTGGCTCGCGTCCGCAGGCGGTTCGTGGTCGTCGTACCCCGGCGCCCACCGGTCGCCGGCCAGAAGCCGGTCGAGACCATCGGAAACAGTCGTTCAACGGAGAAGGACAGTGTTCATGTCGACTAGGAAATCACTGCTCGCCCTGATCTTGTCGGGCCTGGCGGTTCTGACCCTCGCCTGTGGGGCTGCCCCGGGCTCGAACGGCACAACGGGAGCGAACGCCGATTCCGAAGCCGCGGCGAAGGCGCTCGGGGTCGATCTGACCAGCTGCGGCACCGATCCGGCCGCGAAGTTCGACGGCCATGAAAAGGTGGGGCAGTCGCTGGCTCTCTCGGGGGGGGGCCCGCGGCTGCCTACGCCGGCATCGCCGCCGGGATGAAGAGCATCTTCGGTGAGCGCAACGCGACGATGGGCTTGCCCACGAAGTTCGAGCTGGTGCAGAAGGACGACCAGTTCACCCCGGCGCGTGCCGCGGCCGCCGCTCAGGAGCTGGTGCAGAAGGACCAGGTCGAGGCGATGACCGGGGTGGTGGGCACGCCGCAAGTGGTGGCTGGCCAGGAGGTGCTGCACGGCTCGTGTGTTCCCTTGATCCCGGCTGTCTCGGGCGGGCAGAAGGCCAACAACCCGGAGCAGTTTCCGTGGAGTGTGGCGGTCTCGGTCCCGTTCGTGCTGGAGGCCCGGATCTGGGTGCAGTACCTGACCGAGCAGTTCCCCGACGGCGCGAAGGTCGCGTTGTTCACCGCGAACACGGAGTCCGGCAAGGACTACGTGGCGGGTGTCAAACGGTTCCTCGCCGGTACGAAGCACCAGCTGGTCGCCGAGCAGACCGTCGAGGCGGCGGATTCGGCGGCGCCCTCATCGCAGGTGACGACGATGCGGGCGAGCGGAGCGAACGCGCTCCTCGCCGCGCCGCTCGGCGGTCAGTGCCCGGCAACCCTCAGCGAGGTGGCCAACCAGGGCTGGACGCCACGTGTTCTGCTGACCAGTACGTGTTCCGGCAGCAGCTACATCAAGGCCGCGGGGGCGGCCGGGGACCGGGTCCTGACGACGCTGTACGTGAAGGACCCGCAGGTCGCCCGCTGGGCCGACGATCCCGGGGTCAAGGCGGCGAAGGAGGCGGTGGCGGCCCATGCGCCCGGCTCGACCTTCGACGCGACAGCGCTGGCCGGGTACTTCTACGGGGAGTCGTTCTGGGAAGCCGCCCGGGTGGCGGCGCAGTCGCCGCTGGGACTGAGCAGGCTCGGTCTGCTGGCCGCCGCGACGCATCTGGATTTCCAGCCGGTGACGGCGATTCCGGGGGTGCGGGTCAAGCTCGACGGCCTGACGGACACGGTCGCCATCGAGGCCGCGGAGCTGAACTCCTACAGCGCCGCGACCGGCACGTTCACCCCGATCAAGCTGTACGACTTCGAAGGCCAGCTCTCCGGCTGACCATTGCCGCCCGGTGTGGTTCCGGCCCCCGGAACAACGACCTGCGCCGGAACCACACCGCGCGGAACCATCGGCTGTGACACTGCATGTCGAAGGAGGAGCGGAATGGCCGAATCCGGGATCACCACGACGAAGGTCGCCGTCGGCGAGTACGAGTTCCAGCTGAACGAGTCGGGCGACCGCGCCGATCCGGCGGTGTTGTTCCTGCACGGCTCGGGGCCAGGGGCCACCGGTCTGTCGAACTGGGAAGCCGTGCTCAAGGACCTGGGAAACGACTACTACTGCCTCGCCCCGGACGTGATCGGGTTCGGCGACTCGACCCACCCTGACCCGCCCCCGCAGGGCCTGGCGGCGTTCTCGCAGCTGCGCATCGACACGATCATCGGCCTGCTCGACCAGCTCGGACTGGACAAGGTAAGCCTGGTCGGCAACTCGATGGGCGGTATGTGGTCCCTGGGCGTAACCCGCCAGGCTCCCGAGCGCGTCGAGAAGCTCGTGCTGATGGGCTCGGGCGGAGCGCCCATTCCGCCGGGACCGAAGATCCCGGGGCTGGTCGGGTTCTACGAGAACCCGACCGCGGAAGCGATGACCGAGATGCTCGAGGCGTTCGTCTACGACCCCGCGCTGTTCGGCGGCGAGCTGGATAGGATCGCGGCGAACCGGCTGCCGCGAGCGGTGCGCCCCGATGTCGAGCGCTCGCACCGGGCGACGTTCGACATGTCCAAGCCGTGGCCGTTCACCGAGGAGGACGCCGCGAACATCACCCAGGACGTGCTCATCGTGCACGGCCGCGAGGACCGGTTCGTCACGTTCGAGGCGGGCTTGTGGTTCTTCGACCGCATCCCGAACGCCCGCCTGTACGGCATCGGCAAATGCGGTCACTGGACGCAGATCGAGCAGCACGACCGGTTCGCGGCTGCGCTGCGGGGTTTCCTGTCCGGGCATTTGTGATGCCGAAGCGGCGGGATTGAATCCCGCCGCACACCTCGCCAACGCCCCGAGGGAACCTCCGCGGGCGTGTACGGTCCGGCACACCTGGCGAGTGGCTCGGCAAGGAGGCCGAAGTCACGTCGCTGTTCCCCCGGGCCACCGAGCAGCACACCGTCCCGAGGCCGGCGGCGCGCGTCGGGTGTTTCGCCATTCCGGCCTCCGGAACAGCGAGTCGCCCGGCATCCAGGGAGATGGCAGGGTCGCCTAACCCAGACCACGGACAGGTGCGCCCTCATCGACCGAGGCTCAACCGGAGAGAAGGTGGGAGGGTGCGCTGGGGCGCAGAGTCCATCTGCGTCACCAGCGCGATTGACACGTTATTTGTTCAAGGAGGAGCACGTGTCCAGCTCATCTCGCCCTGACATGGTCGGCCGGCGCCGGTTCCTCGGCTATCTGCTGGCCGCGCCGACGCTCGCCGTGGCAGCCGAGATCACGGGTTCAGCGCCTGCCGCGGCCGCGATTCCGTCCCCACCGCAGCCGGCTGACCTGTTCGACCTGACCGACGCGGTGATCGCGGCACAGCTGCCGACGGCGAACCTGATCACGATTCAGCTCGGCGCCGATGGCACCGCTTCGTTCGCATTGCCCCGGGCCGAGGTGGGTCAGGGCATCACCACCACTGCCGCGATGCTCATCGCGGAGGAGATGGACCTGCCGTTGGGCAAGATCAGCGTGACTCTCGCTGATGCGCGGCCGGAACTGGTGTTCAACCAGCTGACCGGCAGTTCTACCTCGGTTCGCACACTGTGGCAGCCGGTACGCACAGCGGCCGCGATCGCGCGAGCCCGCCTGCTGGCTACCGCGGCACGTCAGTGGAGTGTGGACAGCGGCTCTCTCGCCGTCCACGATGGTGTCATCACCTCGCCCACGGGCCGCACGGCGACCTACGGTTCCCTGGCGGTGGCCGCCGCCAGTCAAACGACCGAGCAGGTCGCCGCCGAGCCCAAGGCTGCTGGGTCGTTCCGGATCATCGGCAAGCCAACCACGCGCATCGACGCGCTGGAGGCGGTCACCGGGCGCAAGCAGTTCACGATGGACCTGCAGGTCCCGGACGCCAAGCCGACGATGGTGTGCCGTCCGCCGACGATCAACGGCACGGTCCGGGCGGTCCGCAACCTCGCCGAGGTGAAGGCGATGCCCGGGGTCACCGACGTCGTCACCGTGTCCTCCGGTGTGGCGGTGCGGGCGGAGACGTTCGGCCAGTGCATCGACGCCGTGCGGGCGCTGAAGGTCGACTGGGGACCGGGCACGGTGGGCGGTGAGTCGGACGCCTCGGTCGAGCGGAAGCTGCGCGCCGCCGCGCTTCCGCTGGCCGTGCCGCCGGTGCTGACGCAGTCGATCGACGCCGAGTTCGTGTTCGCCTTCGCCAGCAACAGCGCTCTGGAGACCAACTGCGCGATCGCCGACGTGCGGGCCGACCGGGCCGAGATCTGGTCCGGCCTGAAGTCGCCGATCGTGGCGCAGGAGCAGATCGCGACGATGCTCGGGCTGCCCATTCCGGCGGTGAAGGTGCACGTGGTCACCGGTGGTGGTTCGTTCGGCCGCAAGCTGTTCGGTGACGCGGCGCTGGAGGCCGCGGAGATCTCGAAGAAGATCGGCAAGCCGGTCAAGCTGATGTGGCACCGCGCCGACGACGCCCGTCACGGCCGCACGCACCCGATGTGCCTGTCCCGTGTGCGGGTCAACCACGCGCTGGGCAACGTGGTCAGCTACGAGCAGCGGCACACCAGCGTCACCACCGACTTCGGGCACGGTCTCGGCGAGATCCTCACCGCGGTCGCGGCGAAGCTCCCGGTTGGTGACATCGGGTTCTCGCAGACGGTGTTCATGCTGTCGACGTCGATGCCGTACAACTTCGGCGCCACCACGCAGCTGCTCAACGAGGTGCCGCTGAAGTTCCACACCGCGAGCATGCGCAACGTCTACTCGCCCAACGTGGTCTGCGCGCGCGAGCTGATCGTCGACCAGCTGGCCGCCAGGATGGGCCAGGACCCGTTGACGTTCCGGCGCGGTTTCCTCAAGGACGACCGGCTGCGCGCCGTCCTGGACAAGGTCGCCGAGGTCGGCGACTGGGGCCGGGCGATGCCCGCCGGGATGGCGCAGGGTATCGCGCTGCACCACGAGTACAAGAGCGTCAGCGCGGTCCTGATGGAGATCGACTGCCGTCCGGAGACCGTGAACCGCAAGGTCCGCAACGGCGTCGCCGGACCGCGGATCACCAAGGCCGTCGCGGTCGTGGACGCCGGCCTGCCGATCAACCCGAAGGGCCTGGAGGCGCAGACGATCGGCTGCGTCAACGACGGCATCGCGCTCGCGCTCACGTCGAGCCTGCACATCGACAAGGGCCTGCCGCTGGAAGCGAGCTGGGACAACTACTTCTACACCCGGCAGTGGAACACCCCGCCGGAGATGGAGGTCGTGGTCATGCCCGCCACGACCGGCGAACCCGGTGGCGCGGGGGAACTCGCGGTGGCCAGCTCCTTCGCCGCGGCCGCCTGCGCCTACGGCCGGGCGGTGGGCAGGATGCCGACCCGCTTCCCGATCAACCACGAAACCCTGGGCTTCGAACCGAAGCCGACGGTGCCGCCGGTGCCCGAATCGCCGGTCGACGGCCTCGCCTACACGTTCTGAGGAGCCCGCGTTGTCCCAGCACACTTTCACCGTCAACGGCAAGCGGGTCACCGTCGACGCCGACGACAAGGTCCGGCTGCTGTGGGTGCTGCGTGACCTGCTCGGCATCACCGGCCCCAAGTACGGCTGCGGCATCAACGTCTGCAAGGCGTGCACGAGCCACATCAACGGCAAGGCGTTCAACCCGTGTTCGGTCCCGGTGTCGGCGATCGGGCCGGACGACGAGATCACCACGATCGAGGGCCTGGCCGACCCGGAAACCGGTGCGCTGCACCCGATGCAGGAAGCGTGGCTGGACCGGGACGTCGCCCAGTGCGGCTACTGTCAGCCCGGGCAGATCATGGCGGCGATCGCGAAGGTCAGGCAGGCCCGCGCGGAAGGCCGCGACATCAGCGACGCCGACTTCGACGAGATCCGCAACATCTGCCGCTGCGGCACGTACTCACGAATCCGCGAGGCGGTGAAGACCGCGGCAGCCAACATGTAACAGCAAAGCGCCTCACGGCGTCGATGGTCTCCTTGGGGCCGACCTCCCCCGCCCCCTCCTTTTGGGTGTTTCGGTCGCCGATCAGGCGGGTCAAGGCGGGAAAGCGTGCCTTGACCCGCCTGATCGGCGACCAAAGGCGGCTTGGGATCGGGGGCGGGGGAGGCCGGCACTCAACGCAACCACCAGGCGCCAAAGGCGCCCGCGGCGACGTCGGCCTGCGCACTCCCTTCGAGCAGCGCCACGGCCTCGTTCCGGCCTCCACGATCTGCCGGTCGGCGAATGCCACCAGGTCCTTGAGCGGTAGGTGGAACGGACGTTCGAGCGAACAGCTGTTAACATCAGTGCCGGGCAGGTGGACCAGTGGATGGGAGTGGCGATGGCCTCCGGTGCGAGTCGTCAGCGGTTGTCGTCCGCGCAGCGCCGCGAGTTGATCCTCGATTCGGCGATCCGGCAGTTCGCGGAACGTGGTTACGAGGCGGTGGGGATGCGCGACCTGGCCGGTGACGTCGGATTGAGCGCTCCTGGGATCTACCGTCACTTTTCCAGCAAGGAAGAGCTTCTGGTGAAGATCTTCGATCGTCTGTCCGACCGGCTCGTCGACGCGATGCGGTCGGCGGACCGGACGCCAGACCCGGCCACTGGATTGGCCAGTCTGATCAGGTCACACATCGGCCAGAGCATCGAACACAGCAACGTCATGTCGATCCTCTACTTCATGGCGGACCGGCTCCCGCCGGAGGAGCGGGAGCGGTTCCAGAAGGTGTCGCGGAGCTATCTCGATGCCTGGGTCGCCCGGCTGCGCCAGATTCGGCCGGAGCTGAGTCACGACAGTGCGCGGATCTCCGTGCACGCGGCCTTCGGCTTGCTGAATTCGCTGGGCTACCACTCGGTACGGCTCCCGGATCGGTCGTTGGTGCGTCATCTGACGGAGATGGTTCGAGGTGCGCTGCACCTGCCGCCCTCGACATAGGGTCATTCGCCGATCCTCCCTATCGTAACCAGCGTTCGCTTTTACCTCGCCTGCCGCCTGGTCTCGGCCCGCATCCAGCTGGAGATAGACGGCGAGTTTAGCCGGGGAAATAGCTCTCCACCTGCCTGTCCTTGACGAAAGACCGTGCTTGTTTGCCGGTGGAGCTTGACCACTGAAGCGAACAGACGTTAACTAGTCGGAGATCCTGGCGCAGGACGTTGTCCGTGTTCCCCGATGTAGTGGAGCGAGCGATGGATGTAGCGACGTTGTTACGAAGGAGCGCGAGCTTCAACCGCGATCGACTGGCGGTGATCGCAGGCGAGCAGCGCGCAACGTTCGGTGAGGTGTGGCGCCGAGGCAAGCAAACGGCCAATGTGCTGCGGGCGTGTGGTCTCCGTCCGGGGGAGCCGGTCGCGGTACTCGAAGAGAACTCGTTGATGGCGGCGGACATGTATGTCGGCGCCGCGATCGCGAACAACCCCCGGGTGCCGTTGTATGCGCGCAATCGCCGGGTAACCCATGTGCAGATGCTTAACAACGCGGGCGCCAAGGCTCTCGTCGTGGACGAGAAGTTCTGTGACGAGGTGGAAAGCGTGCAGGACGACGTTCCGACGCTGGAGACGATCATCGTCCGGGATTCCGGATACGAGGAATGGCTCGCGGAGCAGCCGGACGAGGATCCGCACGTGCCGATCGAACCGGATGACCTGTTCATCATCCGGCACACAGGTGGAACCACCGGGATGCCGAGGGGTGCGGCACTGACTCATCAGATGTGGTGGCGTGCCGCACGCGACTGGTTCTACCTGCTTCCCCCGCCCGGGCGAGGTGACAGGTTCCTGCACGTCGGCCCGATCTCGCACGCCTCAGGCTTCCTGGTGCTTCCGATCTGGGTAGCCGGCGGTGTCCAGGTCATGGCGGCCGGGCTGACGCCGGCGGATCTGCTCGATGTGCTGGTTCGTGAACAGGTGGCCTACACGTTCCTGCCGCCGACGCTGCTGAACACGGTAGCGCGTGAGGAGAAACCGGCCGGAGGCTTTCCCGCGCTCAAGGCGATCATCACCGGTTCGGCGCCGATTTCGGAAGAAACGGTCGGCCGTGCCCGGCGGTTCTTCGGCGCGGAGAAGCTCTGGCAACTTTTCGGCAGCACCGAGGCATGTCCCAACGCGGGAATGGGCCCCGATGAATGGCTGGCCGAGCCGGAGGGATCACTCCCGACGACGGCCGCCGGAGTGGTCTTCCCGTGGGCCGAGGTGGAGATCCGCGACGAAGATCGTCAGGAGGTGCCGTCCGGTGAAGCCGGAGAGATCTGGGTGCGTAGCGACAACTCCATCAAAGAGTACGTCAACGCGCCTGAGGAGACCGAGCGCCGAATCGTCGACGGCTGGGTGGCCACGGGGGACATCGGCCGCATCGACGGCAACGGTTACCTGTACCTGATCGACCGGAAGAACGACCTGATCATCTCGGGAGGGTTCAACATCTATCCCGGTGAGCTGGAGAACGTCATCGCGGGCCACCCCGCCGTCATCGAGGTCGCGGTATTCGGTGTGCCGCACGAGAAATGGGGTGAAACACCGGTCGTGGTCTGCTATGTGGCCGAGGACGTCGAGGTCTGCGAATCAGACATCGTCGATCTGGTGGCGGACCGGCTCGGTTCGTACAAGAAGCCCACGCTGGTCGAGTTCCGACACGAGCCCTTACCGAAAAGCCCGGTCGGCAAGATCATGCGACGGTCGTTGCGCGAGCCGTACTGGCGCGACCGCGACCGCGCGGTTTCGGGAGCGTGACACCGATGACCAACTCAGCGGTTCCGACGCCGGCCAACGGGCACGACGAGCCGGTGACGCTGGCCTTGCACGGGCAGGTCGCCTGGCTGCGGCTGGCCCGTCCCGAGGCGCTCAACGCCATCGATCAGGGCGTGGTGGACGCACTGAACCGGCACTTGACCACCGTCGAGGAATCGTCGGCCCGGGTCGTCGTGCTCACCGGGCAAGGCCGCGCGTTCTGCGCGGGTGCGGACCTCAAGGCGCTGGCAACCGAGGACGGCACCGTACCGCCGGAGTCGGTTGCGCGGTTCGTCCAGGGGATCAGCCAGGCGCTGCGCAGGCTCGCGCAGCTTCCGCTGCCGGTTATCGGAGCGATCAACGGCCTGGCCGTGGCGGGTGGTCTGGAGCTGCTGCTGGCGTGTGACATCGTGCTGGCTGCGGAGGGCGCCGAGATCGGTGACGCGCACGCGAACTACGGGTTGCTGCCCGGAGCCGGCGGTGCCGTACGGCTGCCCCGCATCGTCGGCGCGACCGTGGCGAAGTACATGATGTTCACCGGCCGGTTCTGGCCGGCCGGGGAACTGGTGGCGCACGGCTTGGTCAACGAGGTGGTGCCGGGCGCGGAGCTGGAGGAGCGCGCCACGGCGCTGGCACGCGAGCTGGCGCGGCGCAGCCGGGGAGGCCTGGCGACCATGAAGCGGCTCATCGACGACGGGCTGTCCCAACCGGTCGACACGGCGCTGCGGCTGGAGGCGCACGCCCACGACGCGCACAGCTATTCCGCCGACTTCGTCGAGGGCATCACTTCGTTCCGGGAAGGCCGCTCGCCCGTGTTCCCCTAAGGGATGTCTCGTAACTCGTGTTGGGGTTGGTCGGGCTGCTGTTGCAGTCAGTCGGCGAGGAGGATGTTGTGCAGATGGCCGATGCCTGACACTGTGTCAGCGAGCGTGCTCGCCA
>Ga0164243_10004156_pt1 | contig 22796 bp, 18 predicted proteins | sample OricompcompostOP_FD_108781 | JGI IMG/M metagenome (GOLD analysis project Ga0164243, IMG submission 108781) | Organic Plus compost microbial communities from Emeryville, California, USA - Original compost - Organic plus compost (OP) | ecosystem: Engineered > Solid waste > Mixed feedstock >...
CCGTACTGGGCCTTGAAGGCCCAACACGCCCTCGGCGCCGAACCGTCGTGGCCGGTCCCGTACGGCTATGCGGTCAAACGCCGTTCGAAGTAACGGCGGGCCCCGTCGACTGATGCACCCGTAAGGTGCGGTTACGAACCGTTCCGGTCCGTCGGGCCGGAACGGGCGCAACCGGTATGGCTTGCGCTTATGTTAAAGTTGGCAAAAATGCACCGATGCTATTGACCCGACTTTCATAATACGGGCATAGAGTCTTAATGAAGTCGGAGTTGGTCGTCCGGTCCTCGTCTTGAACGGGGTGAGTCCCCCCTGCGCGCCGGTGAGAGGCCGTCGCGGCCGCCCCCGTTCGACCCGGCATTCGGTACAACTCCCTCGACGTTTTCACCCCGGTGCGGGACCCGCGCCGGGACCGTTCGGCGTCCGCGCGGGGCGTCCGGTCGCGTTCGACACGGGTTTCGGCCCAGATCCAGGGGGAATCGCATGCGTTCTCGCCGTGGTTTCACGCTCATCGAGTTGCTGGTGGTGATCGCGATCATCGCCGTGCTGATCGCCCTGCTGTTGCCCGCGGTGCAGGCCGCCCGTGAGGCGGCCCGGCGGGCGCAGTGCGTGAACAACCTGAAGCAACTCGGCCTGGGGGTTCAGAACTACATCTCGACCAACGGCTCGTTCCCGCCGCTGATCTCCAACTTCGGCGTTCAGGGGACCAACAACTACCCGCAGAACGCGGGGATCGGGCCGTGGCCGCTGTCGTGGGCCGTCGCGCTGATGCCGTTCATGGAGCAGGCGCAGCTCTACAACGCGTCGAACTACTCGTTCGGCGCCCAGGAGGGGCAGAACACCACGGTGTCGTTCCTGAGGGTTTCGACCCTGATCTGCCCGTCGGAGAGCGTCGCCCAGGGGCAGATCTTCACCTCGTCGTGGATCAACTACGCGGCGAATTTCGGCGGCCCCTCGGCCATCCAGTCGTGGAGCGGGCCGATCGTGCCGATGGGCGACTCGGCCCAAGGGGCCTGTTACTGCATCGCGTCCGGGCGGGGGACGTTCGGGGTCGAAGGGGTGACCGACGGCACGTCCAACACGGCCTTGTTTAGCGAGAAGCTCGTCTCGAACGGCGCCCCGAACGTGACCCCGGGGACGGCCAACGCCCTGCGGGGCGCCTTCCAGGGGACCGTCTCCCAGGCGACCCCGGGCGGCGGCGCCGCCTTGGCCATGCAGATGGTGCAGGCGTGCAAGAGCATCCCCGCGGGGACCGTCGCCCTCGACACGACGTACTCCGGCGCGGTCTGGAGCGGCAGCCACTCGGGGACCCTCCGGTTCAACGCCTACGACCACGTCATGCCGCCGAACACCATCACCTGCATCGGCCAGGGCGCGGCCTCGCCGGGCGACTACAGCGACGCCATCACGGCGACCAGCAACCACTCCGGCGGCGTGAACTCCGCCTTCTGCGACGGCTCGGTCCGCTTCATCAAGAATTCGATCGACCCGACGACCTGGTGGGCCCTCGGCTCGCGCGGCAACGGCGAGGTCGTCAGCGCGGACGCCTACTGAGATTCACCGGCCCGTCGGCCGGAAACCGGATCGACAACAGAGGGGGGAAACGATGCGAACGGCTTGTCGGTGGCTCGTGGTGCCGGTCTTAGTCTCGTTCCTGTCGGGGTGCGGCGGCGGCTCCAGCGCGTCGCAGACCCCGACCGAGACCGACCAGGCCAAGGTGCAGAACGTTTCCAAGGACCTGGCGACGAAGTTCGGCTACCCGTCTTCGAAGGGGATGCAAAAGACCCCGCCGAAGCGGAGGTGAGGCGAGGCCGGGCCGAGGTTGAACCTGTGTGGGGCGGCCCCAAAGGGCCGCCCTTTCCTTTCCCCTTGGCGTTTCTGGCCTTCGGGGATACCCTCGACGGGGGGCCGCCCCGGGGCGGCCGGCTCGACCGGGGAAGGGGATAGGGCGGGGTCAACCACGTCATGAATCGTTTCGGATTCGTCCGCGTCACGTGCGTGTCGCCCAAGGTCGTCGTGGCCGACCCGCGGGCCAATGCGGCGGAAGTCGTCCGGGTGTTGGGGACGGTGACGGACAGCGACGTCGTCGTCTTCCCCGAACTGGGGCTGACCGGCTACACCTGCGCCGACCTGTTCGGGCAGACGGCCCTGCTCGACGCGGGGGTCCAGGCCCTGCTCGACGTCGCCGAGGCGACGCGCGGCCGGGCGCAGCTCGTCCTGGTGGGCCTGCCGGTGCCGGTCGGCAACAGCCTGTTCAACTGCGGCGTCGCGCTGGCCGACGGCGAAATCCTCGGCGTCGTGCCCAAGCAGTTCCTCCCCACCTACAAGGAGTTTTACGAGGGCCGCTGGTTCAGCCCGGCGACCGGCCGCGAGCCGAAATCGATCGCGCTCGGGGGCCGCGAGGCCCCGTTCGGGACCGACCTCCTGTTCGACGCCGGCGGCGGGGTGGTGGTGGGGGTCGAGATTTGCGAAGACCTCTGGATGCCGATCCCCCCGAGTTCGGCCCAGGCGGTCGCCGGGGCGACCCTGCTGCTCAACCTCTCGGCGAGCAACGAGACGGTCGGCAAGTGCCGATACCGGACCGACTTGGTCGTCGGCCAGTCGGGCCGGTGCCTGGCGGCCTACGCCTATGCGGGGGCGGGCCCTTCGGAGTCGACGACCGACCTGGTCTTCGGCGGCCACTGCCTGATCGCCGAGAACGGCCGACTGCTCGCCGCGTCGCGCCGGGTCGGCGACGGCGGACCGCTCCCCAGGGAGACGCATTCGATTACCTGCGACGTCGACGTCGAGAAACTCGCGAACGACCGCCGCGCGACCACAAGTTTCGACGACGGCTTCCGGAACCTCGCGCCCTACCGCCGCGTCCCGCTCCGCCTATCGCCGGACATGCCCGGCCTCCGCCGTGAAGTGACGGGGACGCCGTTCGTGCCGGTCGAGGGGGCCGAACTGCACGACCGCTGCGCCGAGATTTTCGGCATCCAGTGCGCGGGCCTGGCCAAGCGGATCGAGCAGCTTCCCCCGGGCACGCCCCTGAACATCGGGATTTCCGGCGGGCTCGACTCGACCCTCGCGCTGCTCGTGGCGGTCAAGACGTGCGACGCCCTGGGGATCCCCCGGCAGACGATCCGCGGGATGACGATGCCGGGGTTCGGCACGACCCGGCGGACTTTCACCAACGCGCTCGACCTGATGGCCCACCTCGACGTCGGCTCGGAGACGGTCGACATCACGGGCCTGGCGCTGAAGACGTTCCAGGAGTTGAACCACGCCCCGTTCGGGATCGACTGCCGGGGGATGGGGGTGGAGGCGTTCCAGGCGGCCTTGGCGCGGGTCCCCCGCGAGGCGAGGCACGACCTGGTCTTCGAGAACGTACAGGCGCGCCTGCGCACGTTCCTGCTGATGTCGCGCGGGTTCGTCGTCGGCACCGGCGACCTGTCGGAGCTGGCGCTCGGGTGGTGCACCTACAACGGCGACCACATGAGCATGTACAACCCGAACGCCTCGATCCCCAAGACGCTCGTGAAGTTCCTGGTGCGCTACGTCGCCGAGAACGAGTTCGAGGCCGGGCCGGTCCGTGAGACCCTTCTTTCGGTCGTCGGCACGACCATCTCCCCCGAACTGCTCCCCGCCACCGCCGCCGGCGAGATCGAGCAGTCGACCGAAGACACGCTCGGCCCCTACGAGGTCCTCGACTTCACCCTCTACAACGCCGTCCGGGCCGGCTTTTCGCCCGAGAAGGTGCTCTACCTGAGCGGGCACGCGTCGTTCACCCAGCAGTATCCGCGCGACCTCGTCGTCCGCACGATCCGGACGTTCTATTCGCGGTTCTTCCGGCACCAGTTCAAGCGGTCGTGCGTCCCCGACGGGCCGAAGGTCGGCACGGTCAGCCTCTCGCCCCGGGGCGACTGGCGGATGCCGAGCGACGCGGACCCGGCGGCCTGGCTGAAGTCGCTTTCGAACGGGGCGGCGGGGGACCCTTCGTAGGCCGTCGCCGAGACGCCGGGCGCGTTAAACCGCGCCCGGCAGGTGCGCGGCGAGCCAGTCGTGGTAGGCGGCGAAGTGGCGGTTGACGGTCCCGGCGTCGAGGCCGAAGTCGTCGAGCCGGTAGCGGTGGACGCCGTGCTTGTGCTGGGGGTTGCGCGCGAGCCAGCCGCGGGCGCGGGCCTCGTAGTCGGGGCTGAAGTCGTAGCCGAAGTGGCGGCAGACGTCGCGCACCGTGCCGACGGGGTCGGCGGTGAGCCGCTTATAGGGGACGTCGAAGAACCGCGCGGGGTCGGCGTCCGCCCGGGCCGCCGCGGCGCGCGCGGGGCCGACGGCCATCGCCTCGGCGAACTCGGCCCCGAGGCGCCGGAGGTCGAGCCGGTCGGCCAGGATGCCCCGGAACCCGGCGGCCAGGCTACAGACCGAGGGGATCACCTGGAGCGGGTCGCGGTGCGTCACGACGAGGTTCGCGTCCGGGAAGACGGCGAGCAGGGCGTCGAGCCCGTAGAGGTGCGCGGGGGCCTTGAGCACCCAGTAGTCGCCCCGGTACTTCCAGGAGAGCAACTGGAGTTGCCGTTTCATCGAACGGTAGCCCGGCACGAGGTCCTGCTGGTTGAGCCAGCGGACGTAGTCGGGGACGTCGAACATGAACCCGAGGATGCCGGCGGCGAACTCGTGGGCGAAGAGGTTGTTGTCCTCCTCGGGGCTCTCGGCCTCGAACTCGTGGGCGGTCGCGAGCCGGGGCGAGAGGCGGTAGAGCAGCCCCATCGACTTCCGCGCGCGGGCGATCCGCGGGTCGGTCTTGTAGGTTTCCGGCCGCGGCGACGGCGAGGGTTCGAGCGCCTCCCAGAACAGCATCGTCCGCCCGGCCGGGTCTTCCGACATCAACCGATGCAGGAACGTCGTCCCGCTCCGGGGCAGGCCGGTGATGATCAAGGGGCGGGGGACGGGGACGTCGAGGATTTCGGGGTGGCGCTTCAGGTCGTCCTGGATCTTGAGGCGGTTGACCAGGAGGCCGGTGCAGAACTCGCGGAAGAAGATGCGGCCGAAGGCGTGGGCGTTGTCCCGGGCGTTGAACGCGTCGACCAGGGCGTGGAGCCCTTCGCGGAAGCGACCGTCGCCGAAGTCGTCGAGCCCGGTCCGCCGCTTCGCGGCGCGCAACATCGCCTCGGCGTCGACCGCCGGCCAACGCACCCCCGCGCGGCGGAGGGCCGCCCCCGCGGCGTTGACGGCCTTGACCCAGGGGGGCCGGCGCGTCGTTTCCCAGATCGGTTCGGCGGCCGCCACGCCCCCGGCCGGGGCTTGACCGTTCACATTCGCCATCGCCCGCCTCCACTCCGGCCCGAACCGACCCGACGGGGCCGCCCCGCGTCGAGAAAGTATACAGCATGGGCAGACCGTGCGGCCCTGGAGCGGGGCGGACTTTCAGCCGGTCCAGGGGGCCGCTCCCTGGCGGGCGTGGACGACCATCCGGGTGCCCGACTTGGGCCGGAGGGTGATCGAGGGGCTGAGTTCCAGCACTTGCCCGGGGGCGGGGGCCGTCCGGTGCTGCTGGGCGAGGGTGGCGAGGATCAGGACGGCCTCCATCATGGCGAAGTGGTTGCCGATGCAGACCCTCGGTCCGTCGCCGAAGGGGAGGTACGTGCCCCGGGGGAGGCGCCGGACGAGGTCGTTGTCCCAGCGCTCGGGGAGGAAGGCGTCGGGGTCGTCGAACCAGCGGGGGTCGCGGTGCAGGACCCACTGGGAGACGATCAGCTGCGTCCCCTTGCGCACCCGATAGCCCCCCACGTCCATGTCTTCAACCGCCTGGCGGCCGATCGCCCAGGCGGGGGGGTAGAGCCGCATCGACTCGCGGACGACCCACCCGGTGTACGCCAGGTCGGGGACGTCGGCCGCGGTCGGCGGGCGGCCGGCGAGGACCTCGTCGAGTTCGGCGGCGAGCCGGCCGGCGGCGGCGGGGTGGTGGGCCAGGAGGTGGAAGGCGTAGGTGAGCGTGAGCGCGGTCGTCTCGTGCCCGGCGAGGAAGAGGGTGACGCACTCGTCGCGGAGTTGTCGGTCGGTCATCCCCGACCCCTCGTCGTCGCGGGCGGCGAGGAGGCGGGAGAGCAGGTCGCCGGTGTCGTTCCCCTCGGCCCGGCGGCGGGCGATGATGCCGTAGATCACCTCGTCGACGCGGCGGACCGCCGCCCGGAACTCGCGGTTCTCGCGGGTCGGCAGCCGTTCGCGGAAGGGGAGGAACTTGGCCGGCACGAGGTAGTAGGCCATCATCACTTCGAGCGACCGGCCGATGTCTTCGGCCTCGGCGGCGACCTCGGAGTTGAACAGCGTTTTGGCGACGATCCCGACCGTGAGGCGCATCATGTCCTCGTGGACGTCGCGCGGGCGGCCGTCGAGCCATTCGGCGCGGAGCCGGAGGGCGTGTTCGACCATGACCTCGCCGTAGCGCGCGATCGCCTGGTGCTGGAAGGCCGGCTGCGCGAGCTTACGCTGCCGACGCCAGAACGCCCCCTCGCTCGTGAGGAGCCCCTGGCCGACGATCGGGCCGAGGCCCCGCGTCAGCTTGTCCTTGATCACCGCGTCGGCCCGGGCGCGCAAGACCTCTTCGACCAGCGCGGGGTGGTTCAGGGCGTAGTACGTGTCGACGCCGAGCCGGAGGCGGACGACGTCGCCGTACTCGCGGGCGCAGCGGGTCAGGAACCCGAGCGGGTCGCGGATGTAGTCGAGGGTGTTGCCCAGGGGGAATCGCCCCCGGGGGCCGGGCGGGGTCTTGGTGCCGGACACGGCGGCTGATCCTCGTCGACACGTCGGAGGGGGGCGGCCGCCACGTCGCGCCACGTCGACCCCCCCGGCGATTTTACCCGTCCGCCCTCCGGACCGTCATTTGTTCTTGCCGCGGCCCCGCGTGCGACCGGCGACCCCCGGACCCGGCCGACTCCCGTCTTCCGTCCCGGTGGCCGGCCGGCTACAGTTCAAGAGATCGGTGCGCCTAGGTCGGTGACAACGGTGGCCGTTAGGAGTTGGGCCCGCATGCGCTGGAGATCGCTCGCACTCGCCGTGACGCTGACGACCCTTCATATCGGCCCCAGGCCGGAGGCCGCCCCGCCCGCCGACGACAAGGCGCGGATCCAGGGGGTCTGGACGATGGCCGAGAACGTGATCAACGGCTACGCGGCGACGGACCGCCAGATCCGGACGTGGTTGCTGGTCGTGGAAGACGACTTGTATAACCCGGGCTCGGGCGAGACGAGCGTCGAATACCGGTTCGAGCTCGACCCGACGCTCACCCCGAAGGCGATCGACCTGGTCTCCTTGCAGGGCGAAGACCGCGGCCGCCACTACCGCGGCATCTACTCGATCGAGGGGGACGTCTTTACCGTCTGCCGCCCCCTCGACCCCGACGACGACCGCCCCGCCGGGTTCACCGCCCGGGCGGGGTCGAACATGACGCGGGTGGTCTGGAAGCGCCGGAAGTCGTCCGACCGGCCGGGGGGTTAAAGTCCGGTTTTCGGCCGTCAATACAGGGCGGCCGAGAGCCGGCGGCGGTATTCGGCGGCGAGTTCGGAGTCGGGCGGCAGGAGTTGGAAGACGTTAACCATCACCTGGCGGCCCTTTTCCCGGTGGGCCTTGCCCCCGTCTTCGACGACCGAGAGGGCGAGTTCGAGGGCCTCCTCGTAGCCGCCGGAGGCGGCCAGGGCTTCGGCCAGCGTGAGCTTCTTGTCGGGGTCGTTGGGGTCGCCCGCGAGGGCGGCGCGGCTGGCCTCGACGCCGCCGGAGGCCGCCCCCTGGTCGCGGAGCGCCAGGGCGGCCTTGAGGGCCTCGGCCTCGGGTTCGAGGAAGCCGCGGGCCTCCAGCTCGGCCACCAGCGTCCTCGCCTCGTCGGCCTTCCCCTGTTGAATCAGGACGCGGCCGAGGCCGGCCTTCGCGGCCGGGTCGTTCGGGCCGAGGGCGAGCGCCTCGCGGTAGCGCGACTCGGCCGCCGCGGCGTCGGTCGGTTCGAGCCGCTTCGCCTCCGCCACGAGCCGCTCGGCGGGCGTCGGCAGGACGCCGTCGAGCCAGGCCCGGATCGCCGACTCGGGGAGCGCCCCCACGAACGCGTCGACCACGCGCCCGCCGCGCACCGCGAAGACGGCCGGGATCGACCGGACCCCGAACTCGGCCGCGATCCCGGGGACCCTCTCGGTCTCCGCCTTCGCCAGGACGAACGCCCCGGCCGACTCGGCCGCCAGTTTTTCCAGGACCGGGCCGAGGATGCGGCAGGGCTGGCACCAGGTCGCCCAGAAGTCGACCACCACCGGCGTTTCGCGCGAGCGCTCGATCACCTCGCGCTCGAAATTTTCGGCCGTGACCTCGATGACGTGAGTCGGTTTCGGATCGCTTGTGCTCATGGGGCCAGTCTATCAGCCCCCGCGGCGCGCCGCAAACGCCCGCCGGCCGGTCGCGGTGGTGCCCCGGCGGGCGGTCTGGTATCATTCGCGTTTTGTCCCGCGGCGGCCGAGGCGCGAGTGCCCGGCCCGCAACGGCTTGGAGCAATCCCCGGCGATGATTCACCCCTGGCACGACGTGACCCCCGGCGAACACCTGCCGGTGGAGTTCAACGCCCTGATCGAGATCCCGATGGGGTCGAGCGTTAAGTACGAGCTCGACAAGAAGACGGGCTTGCTCCGGCTCGACCGGATGCTCTATTCGGCCGTGTACTACCCGGCGAACTACGGCTTCATCCCCCAGACCTACGCCGAAGACGACGACCCGCTCGACGTCCTGGTGCTCTGCCAGGAGGCGGTCGCGCCGATGACCCTCGTGACCTCCCGGGTGATCGGCCTGATGACGATGGTCGACAGCGGCAAGCGCGACCACAAGATCCTCGCCGTCGCGGTCGGCGACCCCGAGTTCAACAGCTTCCGCGAGGCCGCCGAACTCCCGCCGCACCGGCTGACGATGCTCCGCCGGTTCTTCCAGGACTACAAGCAGTTGGAAGGCAAGTCGGTCGAGGTCGACGAGATCCAGCCGGCCGCGGTCGCCATGCCGGTGATCGAAGACGCCTTGCAGCGCTACAGCCAGGCCCGCCGTAAGGGCTTCTATTGAGACGCCGGGCTTCCCGGCGGGGACGGAGCTTCCATAACGATGCGCGCCGTGGTGATCGGGGGTTCGGGGCAGATCGGCGGCTGGCTGCTCCGCGCGCTCGACGCGCGCGGGCATGAGGCGGCCGGGACTTACGCGACCGTGGCGTACCCGGGCCTGACCCGGCTCGACGCCTCCGACCTCGGCGCGGCGGCCGACTGGGTGCGCGACCGCCGCCCCGACGCCGTCTTCTACCCGGCCGGGTTCACCTGGGTCGACGGCTGCGAGCGCGACCCGGCCCGCGCCCGCGCCGCCAACCTCGACCAGCCCCTCAACCTCGCCCGCGCCGCCGCCGAAACCGGGGCGCGGTTCGTCGCCTTCTCGACCGACTACGTTTTCGACGGCGCCGCCGGCCCTTACCCCGAAGAGGCCGAGCCGCACCCGCTCTCGGCCTACGGCCGCGCCAAGTACGACGCCGAACTCGCCCTGGCCGACGCGCTGGGCGACCGCGCCTTGATCCTGCGGACCACCTGGGTCTTCGGCCCCGAGCGGCAGGGGAAGAATTTCGCCTACCAGGCCGTCCGCACCCTCGCCGCGGGCAAGGAACTGGTCTGCCCGTCGGACCAGTTCTCGAACCCGAGCTACGGCCCCGACGTCGCCGGCGCGGCGGTCGCGCTGGTCGAGCAGGGGCGTTCGGGGCTGGTCCACGTCGCCGGCCCCGAGGTGATGGACCGGGTCGCGTTCGCGCGGGGGATCGCGGCGGGGTTCGGCCTCGACCCGGGGCTGGTCGTCGGGAAGCCGACCGCCGAACTCGGCCAGGGCGCCCCTCGACCCCTCCGCAGCGGCCTGCTCACTCCCCGGCTCGACGCCTGGCTCCCCGGCGCGGTCCGCCCCCTCGCCGCCGCCCTGGCTGACTTCCAGGCCCGCCTCGCGTCCGACGAAACCCTGGCCCGGCCCTTGCCGTCGGGCTAAAACCGCGCGAGGGAAGGGTCGCAACCGCCGGCGGGCGGCCGTTACGAATCACAGCCTTTGAGGGACGAGACGCGTAGAGGAGTTCCGCCGTAATGGTTCGACGCAACGTGATGACCCGTCGTGACGCCGCGAAGGCGTTCGGTCTGGCCGCGCTGGCCGGCGGTTTCGGGTTCGGGGCCGCGCCTTCGGCCCCGGCGCCCGGGGGGGCGAAGGTCGGCGCCCCGGTCGAACGGAAGGGCGACGAGATCGTCGTCGCCGGGCAGTTGTTCCACACGACGGCCCCGGTCGTCACCTGGATGGACCCGGGGGGGTACGACGCCTACCGCGTCGAGCGCCGGTTCGCCCCGGCGGCCGAGGCGTCGTGGGAGAAGTCGAAGGGGAAGGACCTGAAGTCCCCCAACCGCTACGGGGTCCGCAACCGCACGCTCGCCCCCGAGGTCGCCGAGCGGGTCCGCGGCGGCGGCTGGGACCTCGACACGCTCCGCCAGGTCGTCGACCAGTTCGTCATCCACTTCGACGTCTGCGGCACCAGCAAGCGGTGCTTCGAGGTCTTGCACGACCACCGCGGGCTGAGCGTCCACTTCATGCTCGACCTCGACGGCACGATCTACCAGACCCTCGACCTGAAAGAGGCCGCCTGGCACGCCACGATCGCCAACAACCGCTCGATCGGGATCGAGATCGCCAACATGGGGGCTTACCCCGTGAACGACCCCCGCGGCGGCGGGGCGTCGGTGCTCGACAAGTGGTACAAGAAGGGGGCCGACGGCCGGACGGAGATCACCATCCCCGGCGGCCTCGCGGACAGCGGCGAACGCAACCTGTCCGCCGTCTTCCGGCCGAGCCGCGACGAGCCGGTCGTCGGGGACGTCCAGGGGAAGTCGCTCCGCCAGTACGACCTGACCCCCGCGCAGTACGACTCGCTCACCAAGCTGACGGCGACCCTCTGCACCGTCTTCCCGAAGATCACCTGCGACTACCCCCGCGACGCCTCCGGGAAACTCATCCTCAAGAAGCTCCCGGACGACGTGCTGAAGAACTACCACGGCGTCCTCGGCCACTACCACGTCCAGACGAACAAGGTCGACCCCGGCCCCGCCTTCCAGTGGGACACCGTCATCGACGGCGCCCGCAAGCTGATGGGCCGCTGACGGTCATCGGCGGTTAACCCGCGGACGGGTGTCGATCGGACTTGGTTCGGACCGGCGCCCGTCCGCGGGGTTCCTTTCCCAAGGTGTTTTGCCATCGGAGCCGGCGCCATGAGGATCGCGGTCACGGGCGCGACGGGGTTCATCGGGCGGTACATCGTCGGTCGGCTGACGGCCCAGGGGCACAAGTGCCGGTGCTGGCACCGGCCGACGAGCGACCTGAGCGGGATCGACACCCGCGGCGGCGCGGTCGTCTGGATCGAAGGGGGGCTGCAAAAGCCGGGGACGGAGGCCGACCTCGTCGAAGGCTGCGACGCGGTCGTCCACGCCGCGCTCGACCGCCCCGGGCGCGGGTTCCGGGGGGCGGAGGGGGACCTCGTCTCGTTCGTCGAGGCCAACGTCGTCGGCACGGTCCGCTTGATCGAAGCCGCGCGGAAGGCCGGGGCGGGCCGGTTCGTTTATCTCTCCACCGGCGCGGTCCACGAGAAGATCGTCCCCGACATCCCCTTGAACGAGAACCACCCGGCCCGGCCCGCGACCCACTACGGCGCCCACAAGGCGGCCGTCGAGGCGTTCGTGCACAGCTACGGCTTCGGCGACGGCTACGCGATCACCGCCCTCCGGCCGACCGGCGTTTACGGCCTGGCTCACCCCCCCTCCGAGAGCAAGTGGTTCGACCTCGTGCGCGACGTCGCCTCGGGCCGCGCCGTCACCTGCACGAAGGGGGGCAAGGAGGTTCACGCCGCCGACGTCGCCCGGGCCGTCGAACTCCTCCTGACGGCGCCCCCCGAGCGGGTCACCGGCGAGGTGTTCGAGTGCTACGACCGCTACGTCGCCGACCACGACGTCGCCACGCTCGCCCAGGCGCTCAGCGGGGCCCGCGGTGAAATCCGCGGCGAGGCCCCCGTCCCCAAGAACCAGATCCTCACGGACAAGATCCGCGCCCTCGGCATGACGTTCGGCGGCCAGCCGCTGCTGGAACAGACGGTCCGGCAACTGCTCGACGCCGTCCCGAAGTGAGCGCCCGGGGGCTTCTTCCGTGCAACGAGCCGGCCGGTCGCCTGGTGCAACCGGCCGGCTCGGGCGGCTTTTGCGGGCGAGCTTAGTACCCGCACCCCTTGCTGTATTGCCAGCCGCGGATGCCGAGGGGGAGCTTGAAAACGGCTTCCTTAGCGGCCACGGTGACGTACAGGTCGCCCTTGAAGAAGTGGACGTTGGTGGCCTGGCTGCCGCCGGCGTCGTAGGTCGCCAGGATCTTACCGCTGGGGACCTCGACGACGTGGACCACCGCGCCGGTCCAGGTGCCGAGGTAGAGCCGGCCCGCCTCGTCGAAGACGAACCCGTCGGGGACCTCGTCCTTGCCCGGCAGCGAGAGCAGGACCCGGGGGTTGGTCCCCTTGCCGTCGACCATGTCGAGGATCATCAGCTTGCGGGTGTCGGAGTCGGCCGTGATGAGGTGCTTGCCGTCGGGGGTGAGGCCGATGCCGTTGGAGCCGATGGGGGAGGGGTTCAGCTTGTCGACGCTGCCGTCGGCCTTGTTCCAGCGGTAAACGTTCTTCTGGCCGGGGTTCGAGAAGTAGATGTTTCCCTTCGGGTCGAGGGCCACGTCGTTGAGCCCGCGGAGCCGCTCGCCGTTCACCTCGCGGACGAGGACCTCGACCTTCTTGCCGTCCCGGGAGACCCGGATGACCTGCGACGTGCCGGTCTCGGCGCCGATGACGTTGCCCTCGTCGTCGATCTTCAGGCCGTTGCAACTCGGCTTCTGGTCGCCGTCGGCCGGGAGGTGCTTGCGGAGGTCAACGAAGATGCTCGCGGCGCCGTCGGGGGTGATCTTGCCGATGGTGCCCCACTCGCGGTAGTTCACCACGTAGAGGTTCCCCTCGCGGTCGATCGCGGGCCCCTCGGCGAAGGCGAACCCGGTGCAGTAGAGGCTCGGCTTCGTCTTGGCCGGGTCGGGCAGGGGGGCCGGTTCGGCGGCGCGGGTCGCGGGGCCGGCGAGGGACAACACGGCGAGGCAGAGCAGGGCGGGTCGGGTGGTCATAATCGTCGTCCGCTGGAAGAGAGGGCCAAAACGCGGCGTCCCGGGCGACCCTTTGGGGGGACCCCGGGAACGGCTAGGTCGTAGTCGATCCCGGTGGACGGGTCAAGCGCCCGGCGACCCCGGTTGAAACCCGGGCCGGGGGTTTGGGGTATGTATGGCCGTTGCCCCCGCCGTGTCGGCGTTCCATAAGCCTTGTCGATCAAGGTTTGGAATAGGACGATTGTCTGTACCGTCCGGGCGGTCGGGCGAGATGGGTGCGCAATATGGGAGCCTTAGGACTCGAACCGACGACCGAGCCCCCGATGCCCCACGCGGCGGACGAACCGGCGCGGTTCGGGGCCGTCCTTCTGCTTTGGGCGGCGCTGACGGTCGCGCTGAACGGCGGCCTTTGGCTCGCCGGGTTCCGCGGCGCCGCGCTGAGCGCCGCGGTCGACCAGGGGGCGGCGCGGGTCGAGTCGCTCGGGGCCGGCGAGATGGGGGACGACCTGATCCGTAAGGCGATCCGCACCCAGAACGAGACCCGGCCGTTCTGGACCGTGCTCGCGCTCCTGGCCGACTTCCTCGTCGCGCCGGCGGCCCCGGCCGTCCGGGCGGTGGCGGTGGCCACGGCGTTCAGCGCGGTCGCCGCACTCCGGGGCCGGACGGCCGGCTACGACCGGGCGCTGGCCGACTGTGCGGTCGCGCAAGGGTTTTGGGTGCTCGGGCTGGCGGTCCAGGTGGGCCTGATGGCGGCCTTGAAGCGCGAGGACGTCGAGACCTCCGCCGCCCTCTTCCTCGACCCCGGAACGTATCCGGCCGCACTCGCCCTGTCGCTCCGGCAACTCGACCCGTTCGTGCTGGCCGGCTGGTCGGTCCTCGCCCTCGGGGCGGTCCGGCGGCGGCAGGTCGGCCTGCCGGGGGCGGTCGCGGTCGTCGGCGCCTTCGCCGCGACCGAGGCGGTCATCCGGATCGCGTCGGGGCTTCTGATGGGGGCCGGGATGCGGCTCTCGGCGCTTCCCGGGTGACGCGCCGGCGGACGGGGCCAAGAACCGGGCGTGGGGAGCGAACGACTTAGGGCTCACCGAACCCCGGGCGTCGAGGCGGGATCGGTCGGACCGCGAAGGGGCTTTCCCAATGGGTCGAGCGGCGTTGGCGGCGGCGTTGATCGCTCTGGTGGTGGTCGGCCTCACGGCGGCGAACCTGCGCCGGGAGACCGGGACCGTCGAACTCGACTGGCAGCTCGTCCGGTCGCCGGCGACCGAGGTCGTGCTCGAACCGCCGGGGCGCGGGGAGATCGTCCAGACGGTCGCCGCGCCGGGGAAGGTCGAGGCGGTCGACGAGGCGGAGATCGCCTCGCAACTCGTCGGGCGCGTCATCGCGGTCAACGTCAAGGAGGGGGACGCGGTCAAAAAAGGGCAGGTGCTCGTGCGCCTCGACACGACCGAGGCCCGCGCCCGGCTCGACTCGGCGCTCGCCCGGATCGATCGCCTCCGCGCGGCGATCGAGCAGTCGGAAAAGGACCTGGAGAAGGCCAGCCGCGACGCACAACAGTCCGGCAAGCTCGCCGTCCGCGGGTTCAACACCCCGACCGAACTGGCCGACGCGAAGACGGCCGTCGCCAAGGCCCAGGCCGGGCTGATGATGTGCCGACACGAGCTCGTCGAGAGCGAGGCGATGCGGAAGACCTCGGAGCAGGAACTCTCGCGGTGCGAGATCCTGTCGCCGGTCGACGGCGTGGTCTCGGGCCTGAACGTCGACGTCGGCGAGGTGGTGATCGCCGGGACCACGAACCTCCCCGGGTCGGTGCTGATGACCGTCAGCGATCTCTCGCGGATGCGCGTCCGGGCGGACGTCGACGAGACCGACGTGCCGCTCGTGCGCCGTAAGCAACCGGCCAAGATCTTCCTCCAGGCCGACCCGCTGACCCCGATCGCCGGCTCGGTCGCGATGGTGGCGGCGAAGGGGAAGACCAAGGACGGCGTGGTCAGCTTCGAAACGCTGGTCTCCGTCGCCCCCGGCGGCGACAACCCGGCGCTGAGGCCGGGGATGACGGCGACCGTCGAGGTCGAGGTCCGCCGCGCCCACGACGCGCTAGGCGTCCCCGCGCAGGCCGTCGTCCACCGCCGCCGCAAAGACCTGCCCGACACCCCGGCCGTCCGCGCCTGGGCCGAGAAGAACGCCCGGTCGCCGGGCGAGAAGGCGCAGGAGGCGGAACTCCGGTACGTCAAGATCGTGTTCGTCGACGACCACGGCGTCGCCCGCGCCCGCCCCGTCGAAACCGGCCTGAGCGACGAGCGCCGGGTCCAGATCCTCTCCGGGCTCCAGCCCGACGACCGGGTCATCGTCGGCCCCTTCCGCGCCCTCGACGAGTTGAAAGACGGCCACGCGATCACCCCCCTGACGGCCACGGCCGAGGCAGGCGCGCCTCCGGCGGGTTAACTTCACCTTTTCAAGACACGGCCCGACGCCCAAAACCGGTTTATTTTCGCCCCGAAACCCCGCCAGACGGACAAAATTTCACTTCTTGACACCTGTTCGCCTGATGCCGCGTCCTGCGAATTGATAAAATATGATGTTGAGGAGGCCTGTGGGGCGGGTCGGAGGGTTCGGGTCAGGGCGGGCCGGGTGATGATTACGGACCGAATCAGGGCGATGCTGGGGGCGTGCGAGGCGGGCGATCCGTCGTTCCCGCCGAACGTCCTCTTTAACGAAAGCTGGCTGCTGCGCGTCGTCATGGACTGGTTCCAGCGGCACGGCGGCGACCGTTCCCCGCTCTCGCATTTCCCCGGGGCGCGCTGGTTCTCCGAGGCGTGGCTCCCCTCCGCGTTCCTACCCCGCTACCGCGGCGACCGCCTGGCCGAAAGCCGTACGCACGCCGACGGCGTCATCGGCCACTTCACGATCGGCGACCCGGGGACGGCCGGGCTCGCGCTCCGGCCCGACGCCCGGCAGTTCGTCGTGGTCGAAGGGAAGCTCTTCAACCGGCTTTCGGCCGGGGTGAAGAACGCCCCCTATTACGACCAGGCGGCGCGGAGCGTCGCCTGCATCGCCGAGGCCCTGCGCCGGGCCGACCGCGAGCCGGAGGAGGTGGACGACCTCGCCTTCCTGGTCATCGCCCCGCAGGCCCGCGTCAACGACGGGGTGTTCGCCTGGGACACCTCGACCGACGCCATCCGCCGGAAGGTCCGCCGCCGGGTTGAGGACTACGCCGGCGAGCGCGACGCCTGGTTCCGCGACTGGTTCGAGCCGACCCTCCGGCGGATCGACGTCCGCTGCCTGGCCTGGGAAGACGTCATCGACGTCGTCGCCTTCCACAGCCCGGAAGACGGCCAGCTCATCGACAGCTTTTACGGCCAGTGCCTGAAGTTCAACCGCCCGCAGGTCCGTTCGAAATTCCCGGGCCGCCGCAGCGGGGCGGTCGACCGGGAGTGGGCGCGACAGGGCTAACGACCCGCTCCGACGGCCTCGCGGGGCCGCGAAAACGCGGGCGCCGCGTCGCGCCGCCGTGCGCGAACCGGGGTGGTCTCTGACAATTGTGTGGGGGCCACTGGCTCGGCGCGCGGCGGGGCTCTATAATCGGGGCCCGAGGGGTCGTCGCGATCACGTCTTCGGGTCGGAAGGGGTGGCTGATGGGGTGGACGGCGTGGGCTCTGCCGGTCGTCTGGGCGCAGGCGGCGCCGACGAGTCCGACGGTAACGTCGACCCCGAACGCGCTGGCGCCGCTGGCGTTGCGGCGGTGGTGCGGCGGGACGACGCTCTGCTCCCCGGAGACCGTGCCCAGCCTGTTCGGGGTCTGGGTCTGGCTGGCGGGGCTGGGGGCCTTGCTCCTGCTGGCGATCGTCTTCCAGGGGCCGGGCGGCGCGTTGAGGCAGTTGTTCGACGTCCCCGGCCACGCCCGGCTCGCGAAGGCGGCGGCCAGGCGGGTGCGCCGGTCCGGGCGGATGCTGGCGCTGGTGATCGGGACGACCGTCTTGTCGTGGACCGGAAGCCAGTCGTTCGCGTACAACCGGCCCGAGGGGCGCGAAGACCTGCTCCTGGTCACCAAGTCGCGCGGGCTCGGCGAACTGGCCGTCGAACAGGGCGTCTTCGCGGCGCTGACGCCCTTGCGCGACGTGGCGTCGCTGGGGGCGAACCTGCCGCTGTTGATCGTCGCGACGTTCGTGTTGTTCCGCGCCTCGGCCGAAGCCTGGGGGGGGCCGCCGGTCCCCGGGAAGAGGCGGCGGCGCCCTTCGGGGTGGTCCGCGATCTCCTGGTGTTGCGGGGGGCTCCTCGTCCTGTACCGGATGGTCGCGCTCGGGGGCGGTTATGCCGAACTGCCGCCGAACGGCTGCCTGATGGTCGAGCCGGTGGTCGTCCCCGTGTTGATGGCGGTCTGCGACGGCCTGCTGCTCGCCTGGGTCCTCGTCGAATTACGCGACGCCGGGTCGGACGACACCGGGGGCCCGGGGTTCGACCCGTTCGGGGTGGTCGACCTGATGCCCGGTTCGATCCTCGCGTGTCTCGCGGCGCTCCCGGCGCGTTACCTGGCGGTCGCCGTCTGGCTCTCGATGCCCAGTTCGGCCGGCTCGTCGGCGGTCGGCGCCTGGGTGCGCTGGCAACTCGGCCGGGGCCTGGCCGACGTGCAAGGGGCGGCCCTGCTGGCGGCCGGCCTGGCCGGCGCGGTCGCCTGGAGCGGCGGGGGGCTCGGCGCGGCCCTGCGGGGGTACGCGCGGCTGCTGGCGTCCCAGGGGGGGCGGCTCGTGGCCTCGTTCGCGCTCGCGGGCCTGGCCGCCGGCGCGGGGGCCGCGGTGGCTTATTTGGCGGTCCTGTCCCTCCCGTCCTCGAACTGGCTCCTCAACGCGGCCGACGCCTACGCCCATTACGCGACACTCCCCGTCGGCCTCTGGGCCCTGGCGGCGGGGGTCGAACTGGGCGAGCGCTCGCTCCCCGAGGCGACCCTCATCCCCGTCGGCGCCGCGGCCGGCCCGCCGGCCGGATGAGGCGGGGCGCGAACCGCCGCCGCCGCCCGACTGTCGAAGCGCCGCCGCCCCGCCGCAAGTCGGTCGGGCCGTGGTGTTAAAAAAGGTTCGAACTTTGGTTCGCTTGACAGATCCCGGGGGTCGGCTTCTAATGGATCGATAGACACCCCTGTGTCGGCAGGAACGCCACGCACACCGGGGTCGCGGAGGCCCATCGCCCGTTCCCTCGGACCCACGACAGTCGGACGCGAACGAGCGGTCCGAAGGCGAGTCTCGAACCAGGCTCCTCCCTCAGACGAACGGTTGACAATTCGGCATCGCCTCGTTTCCGAGGGCTCCGTTCGCGTGCGCCGGCGTCGGCGCATGCGACCGCGGTCGCACGTAGGTCGCCGGCGCGACGGCGGCCGCCCCGGTGCCCCCGGTTCGCCTTGCGCAGCGCAGACGGATCCACCGCCTAGGAGGGAAACCGCCCATGTCGACAGGATCGGATCTGATCGCGATGATCGCCAACCGCCAGAACCTGGCGGATTACCAAAAGAAGCACTGGCACGGCACGTTCGCCGAGTACCTCGACATCGTCCGCGCCGACCCCAAGGTCACGCGGACCGCCTACCAGCGCGTCTACGACATGATCCTCAGTCACGGGACGGAGGAGGTCGTCGTCAACAAGGAAAAGCTCACCCGTTACAAGTTCTTCGAGGACCCGCTCAACAACGGCCAGGACGCGATCTTCGGCCTAGAGAAGACGCTAACGAACCTTGTGAACGTGCTGATGAGCGCCGCGCACCGGTACGGCACCGAACGGCGGGTGCTCCTGCTGCACGGGCCGGTGGGGAGCTCCAAGAGTACCATCGCGCGGCTGCTCAAGAAGGGCCTGGAGGCCTACTCGAAGACCGACGAGGGGGCGCTCTACACGTTCGGCTGGCGCGAGGTGGGCCTCGACGGGTCCGACTCGTACGTCGACTGCCCGATGCACGAGGAGCCGCTCCACCTGCTCCCGCTCGAACACCGGGCGGCCGTCCTGGAGCGGCTCAACGTCGAGACCGACGGGCACGGCTACCACATCACGGTCGAGGGCGACCTCTGCCCGTACTGCCGCCAGATGTTCAACGAGCGGATGGCGCAGTACGACGGCGACTGGTCGAAGGTCCTGGGCGACATCCGGGTCCGCCGCCTGATCCTCTCCGAGCAGGACCGGGTCGGGATCGGCACGTTCCAGCCGAAGGACGAGAAGAACCAGGACGCCACCGAACTGACCGGCGACATCAACTACCGCAAGATCGCCGAGTACGGCACCGAGAGCGACCCCCGGGCGTTCAACTTCGACGGGGAGTTCAACATCGCCAACCGCGGCGTCATCGAATTCATCGAAGTCCTTAAGCTCGACGTCGCCTTCCTCTACGACCTCCTGGGCGCCAGCCAGGAGCACAAGATCAAGCCCAAGAAGTTCGCCCAGACCGACATCGACGAGGTGATCCTCGGGCACACCAACGAGCCCGAATATAAGAAGCTCCAGTCCAACGAGTTTATGGAGGCGCTCCGCGACCGGACGGTCAAGATCGACGTCCCCTACGTCACCCGGTTGGCCGACGAGATCCAGATCTACGAGAAGGACTACAACTCGCGGAAGGTCCGCGGCAAGCGGATCGCCCCCCACACCCTCGAGGTGGCCGCGATGTGGGCCGTCCTGACCCGGTTGGAGGAGCCGAAGAACGCCGGGCTGACGCTCATGCAGAAGTTGAAGCTTTATAACGGGAAAACTTTGCCCGGCTTCACCGAAGACAACATCAAGGAGCTGCGCGAGGAGGCCGAACGCGAGGGGATGCACGGGATCAGCCCCCGGTACGTCCAGGACAAGATCTCCAACGCCCTGGTCGGCTACCCCGACGCCCGGTCGGTCAACCCGTTCATGGTCCTCAACGAGTTGGAGAACGGCCTGAAGCACCACTCGCTGATCAACAGCGACGAGGTCCGCAAGCACTACAAGCACCTCCTCTCCGTGGTCAAAGAAGAGTACGAGGACATCGTGAAGAACGAAGTCCAGCGCGCCATCGCCGCCGACGAGGACGCCTTGACCCGGCTCTGCGGCAACTACATCGATAACGTCAAGGCGTACACCCAGCGCGAGAAGGTCAAGAACAAGTACACCGGCCAGACCGAGGAGCCCGACGAACGCCTGATGCGCTCGATCGAGGAGAAGATCGACATCCCCGACAGCCGCAAGGACGACTTCCGGCGCGAGATCATGAACTACATCGGCGCGCTGGCGGTGGAGGGGAAGACCTTCAACTACCGGACCAACGAGCGGCTGCACAAGGCGCTCGAGCTGAAGCTGTTCGAGGACCAGAAGGACAGCATCAAGCTCAAGAACCTCGTCTCCTCCGTCGTGGACAAGGAGACCCAGGAGAAGATCGACCTGGTGAAGGACCGGATGATGAAGAACTACGGCTACTGCGAGATCTGCTCCACGGACGTCCTCAACTTCGTGGCCAGCATCTTCGCCCGCGGCGACGCGAAGGAGTAGCACCAGGAAAGGGCGAGCCGTCGTGACCTTGAAGATCCACCAGGACCACTCCCGCTTCAAACAGATCGTCCGCGGGAAGATAAAGGCCAACCTGCGCAAGTACGTGCAGAAGGGGGAGATGATCGGCAAGCGGGGCAAGGACGCCATCAGCATCCCCATCCCCTTCATCGACATCCCGCGCTTCAAGTACGGCCACAAGGAGCAGGGCGGCGTCGGCCAGGGCGAGGGCGAGGTGGGCCAGCAGCTGGGCCCCGGGGCGGTGGAGCCCGGGGACGGTCACCAGGCCGGCCAGGGCGAGGGAGACCACGCCCTGGAGGTGGACATCACGCTCGACGAGCTGGCGCAGATCCTGGGTGAGGAGCTGGCGCTGCCCAACATCGAGCGGCGCCAGAACGAGAAGCTCGTCACGCAGAAGATCCGCTACACGGGCATCAACACCACCGGCCCGGAGTCGCTGCGGCACTTCAAGCGCACCTTCAAGCAGGCCCTGCGCCGGCAGATCGCCGCCGGCACCTACGACCCGGGCCGGCCGGTCATCATCCCCACCCGGGAGGACCGCCGCTACCGCAGCTACAAGCTGCAGGACCTGCCGGAGACCAACGCGGTCATCATCTACATGATGGACGTGTCCGGCTCCATGGGAGACGAGCAGAAGGAGATCGTCCGCATCGAGAGCTTCTGGCTCGATACGTGGCTGCGCCACCAGTACAAGGGCCTGGAGTCGCGCTACATCATCCACGACGCCGTCGCGCGCGAGGTGGACCGCGACACCTTCTTCCACACCCGCGAGTCCGGCGGGACGATGATCTCCAGCGCCTACAAGCTCTGCCGGGACATCATCCTGGCGGACTACCCCAAGAGCGCCTGGAACATCTACCCGTTCCACTTCAGCGACGGGGACAACTGGAGCGCGGACGACACGCGCCAGTGCATCGAGATGCTGCGCAACGACGTGCTCCCCAACGTCAACCAGTTCGCCTACGGGCAGGTGGAATCGCCCTACGGCAGCGGCCAGTTCATCAAGGACCTGCGCGAGGCGGTGGGCGACTCGTCCAACGTCGCGCTCAGCGAAATCGCGGACAAGGACGCCATCTACGCGTCCATCAAGGACTTCCTCGGCAGGGGCCGCTGAAGCTGGCCGCCCCCCCTCGCGCCACCCGGAGCAACCGTTCGATGCCCAAGAGCCTGACACCCCGCCTCGCCGCGCTCCGGGATGAAATCCACGGCTACGCCAAGGAGTTCGGCCTCGACTTCTTCGACACCGTCTTCGAGATGGTGTCCTACGACGAGATGAACATGGTAGCCGCCTACGGCGGCTTCCCCACGCGCTACCCGCACTGGCGCTGGGGCATGGAGTACGAACAGCTGGCCAAGGGCTACGAGTACGGGCTGTCGAAAATCTACGAGCTCGTCATCAACAACGACCCCTGCTACGCGTACCTGATGGAGAGCAACCCGGAGGTGGACCAGAAGCTGGTCATGGCCCACGTCTACGGACACTGCGACTTCTTCAAGAACAACTTCTCCTTCCGCCACACCAACCGGCGGATGATCGACGAGATGGCCAACCACGCCACGCGCGTGCGCCGCTGGGTGGACAAGATTGGCGTGGAGAAGGTCGAGGACTTCATCGACCGCACGCTGAGCCTGGAGAACCTCATCGACCAGCACTCGCCCCACATCCGGCGCAACCCGGACCCCCGGCGGGCGGAGGACGAGCTCAAGGCCAACGAGCGCGTGGAGGGCTTCAAGGTCGGCCGTGAGTACATGCGCGGCTACATCAACCCGGCGGAGTTCCTCGACTCGCAGCGCAAGAAGGTCGAGGACGAGAAGCAGCGGGCCAAGAAGTTCCCCGAGCGCCCCCAGCGCGACGTGCTGCTGTTCCTCCTGGAGGAGGCGCCGCTGGAGCCGTGGGAGTCGGACATCCTGGCCATCCTGCGCGAGGAGGCCTACTACTTCGCGCCCCAGGGCCAGACGAAGATCATGAACGAGGGGTGGGCCAGCTACTGGCACTCGACCATCATGACCACCCGCGCGCTGAAGGACTCGGAGGTGATCGACTACGCCGATCACCACGCGGGGACGGTGTCGATGCGGCCGGGCTCGCTCAACCCGTACAAGATCGGGATCGAGCTCTA
>Ga0164243_10004157_pt1 | contig 22795 bp, 16 predicted proteins | sample OricompcompostOP_FD_108781 | JGI IMG/M metagenome (GOLD analysis project Ga0164243, IMG submission 108781) | Organic Plus compost microbial communities from Emeryville, California, USA - Original compost - Organic plus compost (OP) | ecosystem: Engineered > Solid waste > Mixed feedstock >...
GCCGGCGGGGGCCGTGCTGCCGGCGCCGGCCGAGCCGCTGCCGCTACCGCGGTCGGCCTTGCCCGCCCTGCCCGGGTCGGCCTTGCTGGCGCCGGCGGGGGCCGTGCTGCCGGCGCCGGCCGAGCCCACCCTGCCGGCGTCGGTCTTGCCCGCGTCGGCCCGGCCCGCGCTGCCAGCGTCGGCCTTGCCCGCGTCGGCCCGGGCCGCGCTGGCGCTCACCTGATGGCCAGGACCGGCGCGCCCCGGCACCACCGTGCGCGACCACACCCGCCGCGGCCGAGCCCGACGGCACGGTCGCGATCGACGTCGAGATCACGGTGACCGCGCCGGCACTCCTCTTCGGGTACGCGTTCCGCCAGGCCCGGGCGGCGCATGCCACGCTCGCCGCCCGCGTGGCGGAAGGTGCTGGAGGGCGAAGGAAGGGCCCCTTCCTAACGCCCAGGCGTTAGGAAGGGGCCCTTCCTTCGCCCTGTCCTCAGTAGACCGACAGGTGCACGTGGTTGGTGTGGTCGCTGGACGGGTCGCCGCCGGCGCCGCTGTACGCCTTCCAGCCGCTGCTCGGCAGCCAGATCCGGCGGTACCAGATCACGTAGAGCACACCCAGCCTGTCGGCGTTGCGGATGAAGTAGTTGGCGAGGTTGTCGCCGTACGTCTTGTCGCCGCCGGTGGCGTCGCCGCCGAAGCCGTTCTTCTGCGCGGCGAAGTCGCACGCGCGGCCCTTCGGGTGCTCGCCGGAGCCGCCCGAGCGGTAGCAGGAGACGTACCGCGTGAAGCCGGCCGCCTTCGCCTGCTGGAGGGCGTGCAGGGTGCGCGGCGTGATGCAGCCGTTGGCCGGCGTCGGGTCGTTGACGCTGCACGACTCGGCCGGCCAGGAGCCGTCCGCGTTGCGCGGTGCGGGCTTCGCCGTGGCCCCGCCGCCGGAGGATCCGCCGGACGAGCCGCCGCTGCTGCCGGCGGCTCTCGCGGCCGCCGCCTTCGCCGCCGCGGCCTGCTTCTTCTCCTCGGCGGCGAGGGCCCGCTCGGCCTGGTCCTTGCGGGCCGCCATCAGCTTGACCTGCTTCTGCTGCTCGCGGACCTCGCGGTTGATCGCCGCCGTCGTGCGCGCGGCACGCTCCTTGGCGTCGGTGAGCGCGCGGATCTCGCGCTGCTCGTTGGCCGCGACCATCTCCAGCGACGCCACCCGCTCGACGAAGCCGTCGGGGGAGTCGCTGTTGAGCAGCGCCGTCATCGGCCCGAGCCGCCCGGTGCGGTACGCCGACCGGCCGATGTCGGCCAGCGCCTGCGTGTGCGTCGCCAGGTCGGCGTCGATCGTCTTGAGCTCGGCCTCGTGCTTCTTCTGCTTCTCGCGGGAGGCGGCGAGCGCGGCCTGGGCGTCGAGGTAGCCGCGGCTGGCCTTGTCGAGTTGCTCGCGGAGTTCCGCGGTGCCGCCCTCGTCGTCGGGGTCGGCGCTGGCCGGCGCCGTCGGGCCCACGAGCCCGAAGGCGAGGCCGACGAGCAGCGCGGCGGCGAGGCGGGACCATCGTCGTCGGTGGTGCACGGTCATCAAGGGGCACGTCCTTCCGTCAGCCGCCGGCCGGGTTAGCTGACGGGTTCGGGACGGAAGTGGTCCCTACCGCGATGCGGATTCACCCCACGAACCTGGGTCCCCGGCTCGCCGTGGCGATTAGGCGGCGATCTCCGCAGGCGCCGGGGGGCGCCGCCTGGCGAAGATCGACCCAGAGATTACCGAGGAACTCGTACGCGACGGGAGCGCCGATAACGGGCGGCCGCGCCGCTACACGACCATATATCCGGATTTGCTTGGGCAAATGCCTGGGTGAAGGTCACGAAAGTTAAGGCGCCGCTAAACGCGCTCCGTCACCAGGACGCGGTCTGGCAGTCTCCCGTCGCGGCCACGGGCTCCACCTGGAGCGTCGCGTGCTCGATGCCGTACCCGTCGTGGAGCGCCGCCCGCGCCGCCGCCAGGACCGCACCGACCTCGGCGTCGCCGTCGATGCCGAGGTGGGCCGAGGCGACCTCCATGCCCGACGTGAGCGTCCAGACGTGGAGGTCGTGCACGTCGCAGACGCCGGGCACCGCGCCGAGCGACGTGCGCATCGCCGCCACGTCGAGGTGCCGCGGTGCCGCCTGCACGAGGATCCGTACCGCCTCCCGGCCCAGCTTCCACGTGCGGGGGAGGATGAACAGGCCCACCGCGACCGCCACGACCGGGTCGACCCAGAACCAGCCCGTGGCCCAGATCACCGCCGCGCCGACGATCACGCCGACGGAGCCGACCAGGTCGCCGAGCACCTCGAGGTACGCCCCGCGCACGTTGATGCTCTCCTTGGCGCCGCGGCGCAGCAGCGCGAACGCGACCACGTTGGCCGCCAGGCCCGCGACCGCGACGACCAGCATGGGCCCCGACGCCACCTCGGGTGCGTCGCGGAACCGCAGCACCGCCTCGACCAGCACGTAGAGCGCGACGCCGAAGAGCAGCACCGCGTTGCCGAGGGCGGCGAGCACCTCCAGGCGGTAGAGCCCGAAGGTCCGCTGCGGGTCGGCGGCCGCCCGGCGGGCGGCGGTGATCGCGGCGAGGGCCATGCCGATGCCGAGCACGTCGGTGAACATGTGCCCGGCGTCGGAGAGCAGCGCCAGCGAGCCGGTGGCGAACGCGGCCACCGCCTCGACGACCATGAAGACGGCGAGCAGCCCGAAGGCGGCCCACAACGGGCCGCGGTGGCGGCTGGCGGCGTTGACGGCGCTCGCGCCGTGGTCGTGGCCCGCTCCCACTGGCTTCCTCCAGTCGTCCGGCAACTGCTGGACCCCAGTCTTATGCACTTATCGCAATATGTGCAAAGGTGGCACCGGTAACCATTCCCATTGTCCGGCTGACCAGGCTGTCGTGATGCCGACAGGCCGGTGGTGACGGGTCCGCCGCGGCGGTTGGCGAGACTGGGCGACGTGAAACGCCCCCTGATCCGTCTCGCGTTCACCGGTTTCCGCGCGCACGCCGTACGACTGGCGTTGACCGGTTTCGCGGTGATGGTCGGGGTCGGTTTCCTGGCCGGCACGCTCGTCTACGGCGACACCGCCCGCGCCGCGTTCTACGACGACCTGGCCCGCTCCGCCCGCGGCGTCGACGTCGCCGTCGAGCCGACCGGCGGCGTGCTCGCCGAGCGGGACACCGTCGAGCGGATCGCCGCGGTCGACGGGGTGGCCGCCGTCGACGGCCGGATGGTCGCCTGGCTGGCCATGCTCGACGGCGCCGGCAAGATCATGATGGACCACGGGCACGTCGGCTACGGGCTCTCCGTCCCGGACGTGCCCTCCCTGGCCGCGTACGACCTGGTGGCGGGCCGGCTGCCCACCGGCGCGGGCGAGGTGGCGGTCGAGAAGAACACCGTCGCGCGGGCCGGGTTCGCGCTGGGTGGCCCGGTGACCGTGCTCGACCAGGCCGGCGACCCGCACCGCCTCACCCTGGTCGGCGTGCTCGACCTCGGCGTCAACCGCCTCTACGGCGGGTCGACGGTGGCCGCGCTGACCGACGCCCAGCTGACCGTGCTGACGAGGACCGAGCGGTTCGCCGAGGTCGTCGTCGCCGGCGAGCCCGGGGTGTCGCAGGCCACGCTGCGGGACCGGGTCGAGGCCGCGGTCGGTGGCGCGTACCCGGTGGTCACCGGCGCCGAGCTGCGCGACCGGCTGGCGGCCGAGGCCGGCAAGTACGTCACCGGCTTCGTCGCGGTCCTCGTCGGCTTCGGCCTGGTATCGGTGACCGTGTCGGCGTTCGTCATCTACAACACGTTCGCGATCCTGGCCGCGCAGCGGACCCGGGAGCTGGCGCTGCTCCGCGCCGTGGGTGCCACCCGCCGCCAGGTCACCGGCACCGTGCTCGTCGAGGCCCTGCTGCTCGGGCTCGTCGCCTCGGTGGGCGGGCTGGTGATGAGCGTGGTCATCGGGTACGGCCTGATCTGGGGCCGCGAGCTGGTCGCCACCGACATCCCGCTGCACGCGCCGGTGGTGCGCTGGCCGACGTTCCTGGTCGCGGTCGGCTTCGGCACGGTCGTGGCGGTGCTCTCCGCCCTCGTGCCCGCCGTCTCCGCCGGCCGGATCCCGCCACTGGCCGCCCTGCGGGAGGCCGCACTCACCGAACCGAAGGCGGTGGCGGGCGGCCGCCGTACCGTCCGGGCGGTCGTCTCGGCGATCATCGGCGTGGCCGGGCTGCTCGCGATCGGCGGCGGCGTCGGGCTCGGCTTCCCGGGCCTGCCGCTCGTGCTCGGCGGCGGGATGCTGCTGTTCGTGGCGCTCGTGGTGGCCGGCCCGCTGGTCGTGCCGGCGGCCGTGGCGGCGGCCGGCTGGCTGCCGGCCCGGCTGTTCGGCACCGTGCCCGCGCTCGCGGTGACCAACGCGCGGCGCAACCCCCGGCGCGCGTCGGCCACCACGATGGCGCTGGTGATCGGCGTGGCGCTGATGTCGCTGTTCGCGGTGCTGCTGGAGACCGCGCGCGACCAGAGCGGCCGGGAGATCGAGGAGAACTTCCCCGTCGAGTTCGTGCTTTCCCGTGCGCGCACCGACGGCACGTTCGAGTCGGTACGGGCGGGCATGCCGCCCGGCCTGGCCGAGGCGCTGCGCCGCCACCCCGCGTTCGCGACCGTGGCCGAGGTCCGCACGGAGGCGCCGCTCGGCGACCGTACCCGGGTCTCCGCCGTGCCGCCCGAGCAGCTGCGCGGGTCGATCCGGCCGGAGGTCGTCGACGGTTCGCTCGCGGCGCTCGGCCCCGGGACGGTGGCGGTGAGCCGGCCGTTCGCGACCGCGCGCGGCCTGTCGGTCGGGTCCCCGGTCGCCCTCGGCGCGCTGGGCACGCTGCGCGTGGTGGCGATCTACGACGACTCCCCGCTGGACGGCTCGGCGGTCGTCGCCTACGGGACCTTCACGGCCGCGTACGGCGAGCGGCCCGCGATCGAGATCCTGGTCGACCTGGCACCCGGCGTGTCGACAGCGGACGCACGGCGGCTGGTGGACGCGGAGCTGCGCGCCTACCCGGTGGTGCAGGTGACCAGCCGCGCCGACCAGGCCGACGAGCTGTCGGCGTCGCTGGACGAACTGCTCGGGATCTTCGCCGCCCTGCTCGGCATGTCGGTGCTGATCTCGCTGTTCGGCATCGGCAACACGCTGTCACTGTCGGTGGTCGAACGGCGGCGGGAGTCGGCGACGCTGCGCGCGCTGGGGCTGTCCGTACGCCAGCTGCGCGGGATGCTGCTGCTGGAGGCGGGGCTGATCGCGGTGGTCGGCGCCGCCGGGGGAGTGGCGCTCGGCGGCGGCGTCGGGTGGGTGGCGGCGGCGGCACTGATCGACACGTACGGCCACGGCCGGCCGGTCGTCCCGGTCGGTCAGCTGCTCCTGGTGGTCCTCGCGGCGGCCGCCGCCGCGCTGCTCGCCGCGGTCCTCCCGGCCCGCCGCGCCGCCCGCACGCCGCTGGTCACCGCGCTGGCCGACGAGGGTTGATCACGGCGCGGGTGGCCGCGGTCCGTCGCGTCGGTGATCGCGCAGTACACCGCGGTCGGCATCGTGGCGGAGTTGGTCACGGCGCGGGTGGTCGCGGTCCGTCGCGCCGCGGGTCGTTGCCCCTGGGGCGAGGGTTGATCGTCGGGACGGGCCGGCGGAAACAGCTCCCGGCGCGGCAGGCCGATGCCACGCGGGCCCGCGTCGGCTTCGCGGCGAGGCCGCGTCGCCGAGCTGAGCTTGATGTGAGGAAGCTGCGGCTCGGCCGTCGCCGGACGAGGGTTGGGCTATCGCGGGCCGTCGATCTCGACCCCGGTCAGCTGGTCAAGGAAGCGGGGACCGAAGGCCGTCGCCGGGGTGTGTGCGCCGGGTCGCACCGCGGCGCCGTCACGGCCGCCCGTGCCGGCCGTCAGGTGCTCAGCGGCGCGGTGCACCGCGTCGGCGGTCAGGTCGTAGGCGTTCGGGCCCACGAGCGTCGCCGTGCGCCGCTGGCCGGCGCCGTCGCGCACCTCGCCCCAGACCTCGACCCGCGTCGCGGCCCGTATCTGCGCCGACGGACCCGGCGGCCGCCGCCGCACGACCCACCGCGCCACGGCCCGGACCGGCGCGTACCGCAGAAGTTTCTGCTCGTCCGCCCGGGTATAGATCGTGATGTCCGGGATGACGGTCGAATGGTAGGCCGTGACCAGGTCGCCCCACGGCACCGCGCCGACCCGCCGGGTCTTCGACGGGAACGCCACCTCGCGCGCCGGCGTGCCCACCGGCGTCGGCACCAGCAGCCCGCCGACCCGGATCCGGCCGCCGTCGCCCATCGCCGCGAGCCCCGTGGTCGCCGTGCCCCGGCTGAGCCCGCCCGGAGCCCAGAACGCCAGCTCCAGCGCCGTGGCGCCGGGCAGCGCGGCGTGCAGCAGCCCGGCCAGGCAGTCGGTGGGCACCACGTCGAAGCCGCCGCCGGTGATCAGGGCCACGCCGCGCGCGCGGGCCTCGGCGTCGCGGCTCAGCACCGCCTCGAAGACCGGCAGCTCGCCGGTCACGTCCAGGTAGTGCGTCCCGGTGTCCAGGCAGGCGTCGACCATGGGGCGGGACGTGGCGGTGAACGGGCCGGCGCAGTGCGCGACCACGGCGACCTCGGCCAGGTGGCGGCGGATCGCCGCCGGGTCGCGCAGGTCGAAGCTCACGTGGTCGAGGCCCAGCTCACCGGCCAGGGTGGCCACGGCCCGGGCGTCGCGGCCGGCCAGCACCGGCCGGGAGCCGCGCGCGGCGGCCAGGCGGGCGACGAGGGTGCCCGTGTAGCCGTTCGCGCCGTAGACCATCCATCGACGGGGATCCACCGCACCACGGTAGTCCATCCGCCACGGCGGCCACATCGACCCGGTGACCGATTCGTCCGGCCGGCCCGCCCCGTACTCTCGTTCGGGTTGGTCGCGTGACCCGCGGCCCGCCCGTCCGCACAGAAAGCCGCCCGCGTTGACCGACGTCACCACCTTGCAGCAGGAGATCGCCACCGAGCAGAAGCACGTCGACCGGGTGTACGCCCGGGTGGCGGAGCTGCGCCGGGAGGCCGCCCGCGCCGAGCGGGAGGGCTACCGGCAGGCCGCCGTCGGCACGCTCGGTGCCCTGGTCGAGCGGGACGCCTTCGTCTTCCACGCCGCGCGGCGCCGGCACGCGCTGGACGCCGAGCACGAGGGGCTGGTGTTCGGCCGCCTCGACCTGCGCGGCGGCCAGAGCTTCCACGTGGGCCGGCTCGGCGTCCGCGGTGAGGACGCCGAGACGCTGGTGGTCGACTGGCGCGCGCCGGCGGCGGCCGCGTTCTACCAGGCGACGGCGGCCGACCCGCGCGGCGTGGTCCGGCGTCGCATGATCCAGTCGTCGGGTGAGCGGGTCACGGGCATCGAGGACGACCTGCTCGACCCGGACGCCGCGCCGGCGCAGATGCGGGTGGTCGGCGACGGCGCGCTGCTCGCGTCGCTGTCCCGAGCCACCGGCCGCGGCATGCGCGACATCGTCGCCACCATCCAGCGGGAACAGGACCAGGCGATCCGCTCGCCGGGCAGCGGGGTGACGATCGTCTCCGGCGGCCCCGGCACCGGCAAGACGGCGGTGGCGCTGCACCGCGCGGCGTACCTGCTCTATTCCGACCGCAACCGGTTCGCCGGCGGCGGCATCCTCGTGGTCGGCCCGTCGAGCGTGTTCGTCGACTACATCGCCTCGGTGCTGCCGTCGCTGGGCGAGGAGTCGGCCACCCTGCGCTCGCTCGGCACGCTCGTGCCGGGCTGGACGGCGACCCGCACCGACCCGGGGCCGGTCGCGGCGGTGAAGGGGTCGCTGCGGATGCGCCGCCTGCTCGAGCGCGCCAGCCACGACGCGGTGCCCGACGGCCCGACGGAGCTGCGGCTGCTCTACCGGGGGACGCTGCTGCGGCTGGAGAAGGCCGAGCTGGACCGGATCCGCACGCGGGCCCTGCCGCGCGGCGCGCGCCGCAACGAGGTGCGCCGCGCCGGCATCGACGGCCTGTTCGACGCCCTCTGGGCACAGGCCCAGCGGCTGCGGGTGCCCGGGCTGCCCAGCCAGTACGACTTCGAGGACGCGCTCTCCGAGCGGGAGGAGTTCCGGTCGTTCGTCAAGGCGTGGTGGCCGCGGCTGCGGCCCCGGCACGTGCTCGCCTGGCTCGCCGACCCGGCCCGGCTGCGCCGCTACGCCGCCGGGCTGCTCTCCGACGACGAGGTGGCGCTGCTGCGCGGCGCGTTCGACGTGGAGGACCCGACGATCGCCGACGTGGCGCTCCTCGACGAGCTGGACGAGCTGCTCGGCCGGCCGCCGCAGCCGCCGCGCCGGCAGCGGGCGGCGTTCCAGGCCGCGGAGGGCGTCTTCGAGGTGAGCACCGCGTCGGACCGGGCCCGGGCGGCCCGCGCCGCCGCCACCGCGCGGCCCGAGGACTACCGGGAGTACGCCCACGTGGTGGTCGACGAGGCGCAGGACGTGTCGCCGATGCAGTGGCGGATGCTGGGCCGCCGCGGCCGGCTGGCGTCCTGGACGATCGTGGGCGACCCGGCCCAGACGGCGTGGACCGGCGACCCCGCCGAGCTGGACCGGGCCCGCGACCGCGCGCTGGGCTCGCGCGCGCGGCACACGTACACGCTGACCACCAACTACCGCAACTCGGCGGAGATCTTCGCGGTGGCCGCGGCCGAGATCCGCACGATCGCTCCGGACCTGCCGCTGCCCACCGCGGTACGGTCCACCGGCGTGCCGCCGGTCGCGCGCACGGTCCCCGAGGCGGCGCTGGCCGACACCACGCGCGCCGCCGCCGAGGAGCTGCTCTCCGATGTGGAGGGCACGGTCGGCGTGATCACGCCGGTGCCCCGGGTGGCGGCGGTCGCCGGCTGGCTCGCCGGCCTCGACGACCCCCGCCTCCAGGTGGTGACCAGCCTCCAGGCCAAGGGCATGGAGTACGACGGTGTGGTGCTCGTCGCGCCGGGCGAGATCCGCGCGGGCGGCGCGGCGGGCGTCCGCACGTTGTACGTCGCCCTGTCCCGCGCCACCCAGCGCCTCGTCACCGTCGACGTCACGCCCTGACCAGAAGGAAGGGCCCCTTCCTAACGCCTGGGCGTTAGGAAGGGGCCCTTCCTTCGTCTGGGGGCCGCCGTGGGGTCACGGGCGGACGGCTACCGCCGTGTACGTCGTGTCGGGGGTCGGCGGCGTGGTGAAGCGCGCATTCGGCAGGTAGAGCCGGCCGCCCCAGCGGGCGATCGTGGTCGGCACGTCGAAGGACGGGCTGGTGATCCGGTCGACCACGGTGCCCCGCGTGCCGGCCCGGTCGAGCTCGACGACGGCGACCTGGTTGAGCCGGTTCTGGACGACGTAGAGCCGCCGGCCCTCCAGCCAGAGCCCGTCGCCGTTGGTCATGAGCTCCCCGCCGAGATCCACCCGGGTCGTCGCCCCCGAGTCCGCGTCCACCCGGAACAGCAGCCCGGTGTTGGACTGGACGATGATCAGATCCTTGCCGTCCGGCGTACGGGCGATGCCGTTGGCGTTGATCGTCCCGGGGGTGAAGACGAAGTCGCCGGTGAGCGGCACGGTCTCGAATCCGGGCCTGGGGCTGCCGTCGCGCCGCAGCGACACCTTGTAGAGCACCGGGTTCTGCGAGTCGGTGAACCACGCGGCCCGCGGCGTGAGGATCACGTCGTTGACGAAGCTGGTGCCGTTCGTGAAGTCGTAGGTCGCGATCGTCGCGCCGGTGAGCGCGTTCACGACGCGGCCGTCGCCGCTGGCGGCGCCGGCGACGAAGAGGCGGCCGCGGTGGTCGAGCTTGAGGCCGAGCGAGCCGGCGCCGAAGCCGGGGTTGATGATCTCGCCGCGTCCGGTGGCCAGGCTGGCGCGGTAGATCGCGCCGGTCGCGCGCGATCCGAAGAAGGCGTACGGCAGGCTGCCGATCGCGATGCCCTCCGGCTGGAACCCGTCGGGGAGCGGGATGGTGGCGGGGAAGAGGGTGGTCCGTGGGTGTGCGGTCGCGGTGCCGGCCGGCCCGAGCAGGGCGGCGACCACTCCGGCGACGACGCCCAGCGCGATGGTGGCGCGGTGACGGTGACGCACGGTGCGTTCTCCTCTCTCGACGTCCTGAGAGGATGCACGCACGCCGATGCGTGGCGGTTCAGGTGGCGTCCGCGCCGGCGAGCGCGGACACCGCTCCGGACTCGTCGACCAGCAGCGCGCCGATCCGCAGCGCGCGCAGGCCGGCCTCGGTCTCGGCCACCAGGACCCGGTACCGCGCGAAGTCCGGCAGCCCGATCGCGACCGCGTCGGTGTCGTCGGGGTGCACGCCGCGCAATCGCACGGCGGCGAGCAGCGCGGCCGCGTACCGCTGGGTGGCCCGCACCGCCCGCCGGTCGGGGTCCTCGCCGTGCGGGTAGCCGCCGACGGCGAGGTGCAGGCGGGTGCCGGCACGCAGGGCCAGCAGGTCGGCGGCGGCCTCCGGGGCGACGGCCCAGCGGTGCGCGCGCAGCCAGGTGGCGAGCGCCGAGCGGACGGCGCCGGCGTCGAACCACTCGGTGTCGCCGCCGGCCCGCTCGCGCCGCGCGCCGGCCAGGCGGTTGATCGTGACGCCGCTGGACGCGTCGCGCACGAGCACGCCGCGGTCCGCGAGGTCGCGGCACCGGCGGCTGACGCGCTGGCGCGGCTCGCCGGTCGCCCGGGCCAGGGCCGCGTCCGACATCCCGCCCGGGCGGAGCCCGAGCAGCCGGACGATCTCGGCCGTGACCGTCACGCCGCCTACCCCACCTGCGGTGGCGGGATCGGGTCGCCGGCGGCGAGCAGGCGGACGAGCGTGGCCAGGCGCCGGGCCCGGGCGGCGTCGCCGGGTGCCGAGGTCACGCGCAGGATCACCGCGTACCGGCTCGTCTTGTCGAGCGCCGTGAAGCGCGCGCCGGCCGCGGCGTCGGCGGCCAGCGCCGCGGCCAGGTCGTCGGGCACCGTCGCGGTCCGCTGTGACGCGTAGGCGCGGTCCCAGCGGCCGTCCGCCTTCGCCGCTTCGATCTGGGCGAAGCCGGGCGGCCGCATCCGGCCGGCCGCGACCAGCGCTTCGGCCCGCTCCACGTTGACCCGTGACCACCGCCCGCCGGCCCGGCGCGGCGAGTAGCGCTGGAGGAAGTGGTGGACGTCGAGCCCGCGCCGCTGCGAGTCGATCCATCCGAAGCAGATCGCGACGTCGCCGGCCTCCTGGGCGGTGATCGTCGGGCTGGGGGCGCCCTTCTTGGCGATCCGCAGCCACGCGTCGGCGGCGCGCGCGTGGTGCTCGGCGAGCCAGCCCTCCCACCCGGCCACGTCGGTGAACGTCATCGGCTCCACGCACCAGACGCTACCCATCGGGACCGTCCCGGGCGGTGCCTGCCGCCTGGCCGGTCAGGCCGCCTGGAGGTCCGGGGCCGCGGGGCCGACCGGGTCCGGCGGGGTCATCCGGCGCAGGGCCGCCTTGGTCACCTCGACCAGGGCGGCGGTCACCAGGGCGGGCCGCTCCAGCATCAGCATGTGGCCGGCACCGGGGCAGATCGTGAGATCCGTGGTGGGCAGGGCCTGCGCGATCGACTCGGCGCAGGGCGGGGGAGTGAGCCGGTCGCGGTCGCCGACCATGGCCGCCGCGGGGACGTCGCCGAGCGCCGCCAGCGTCTCGAGCCGCATCTGCTCGCCGACCGAGGAGCGGAACGCGCCGATCGCCAGCATCTGTGCCCGCGCCACGGCGCCGGTGGTGAGGATCAGGTCCTCGGCCCGGCAGTGGTCGCCGAAGAGCAGCCAGCGCAGGGACGGGCGGAGTGCGCGCAGCACGTACCGGTGCAGCCGCCAGGACCCCCCGCGGGCCAGGATGCCGGCGCCGGTGGTCTCGGCGATCCGGATGAGCCGGGTGACGCGCGGGGAAAGGCCGTACACCGTGTGGGTGTGGCCCTCGGCGGTCGTGGAGATGAAGACCAGGCCGGCGACGCGGTCGGCGAAGGCCAGCGGGTGCTTGTGCGCGAACTCCATGATCGTCATGCCGCCGAGTGAGTGGCCGGCGAGGACGACGGGGCCGGTGGGAGCGATGTGCTCGATCACCGCCGCCAGGTCGTCGCCGAGCTGGCCGAGCGTGGCGCGCTCGCGGCTGGTGCCGCTGGAGCGGCCGTGGCCGCGCGCGTCGTAGGCCACGAGCCGCACGGGGACGCCCAGCGCGTCCGGCAGCGTGGTGAGCTGGTAGTGCCAGGTACGGGTGTCGAGGGTCCAACCGTGCAGCAGCACGATCGTTATCGGCGCGTCGTCCGGTCCGCTGACCTCGACGTTGAGACGCACCCCGTCGGGCAGTGTCACCGCGGTCCGCTCGGGCATGGTCACCTCCCCGTCGAGGATTTCCCACGAGTGTTCATCCCCACACGTACCGACCGGTAACAATCATGCCTTAGCCTGCGTTCAGTTCGCTAGCCCTAAGATCCACTTTCCGCCCTATTCACCCATAATGCGCCAGGTGCGTAGGTGCGACGCGCGGGGTCGACGTAAAGAAAAGCATCAATTACCGACGGTAGCCTCGACATGAAGCGTGTTCGCCTGTTGAAGTAAGAACTCGGTCTGCACAAGGGGAGGCTGGGTGGACGAGCTGATCGCGGAGGCCAAAGAGGCCGCCACCGCCGCCGCGGATCGGCTGGGCATCACCGTGCGGGAGCTGCGCGACCCGGTCGCGCACGAGGCCGCGGCCCAGCTGTTCGGCAGGATCTGGCGCACCGACTCACCGAACCAGCTGCTCGACGCGCGGATGATGCGCGCGCTCGCGTACGCCGGGAATTATGTTGTCGGCGCCTTCAAGGGTGAGGAGATGGTCGGCGCCGCCGTGGCGTTCTTCGGCATCGACCACCTTCACTCGCACATCACGGGCGTCGACCCGGCCACGCAGAGCCGCGGTGCCGGTCACGCCATCAAACTGCACCAGCGCGCCTGGGCCCTCGACCGCCGGATCGAGTCGGTGCACTGGACGTTCGACCCGCTGGTCCGCCGCAACGCGTACTTCAACCTGCACAAACTGGGGGCCCGCGCGGTCAAGTACCTGCCCGACTTCTACGGCAAGATGGACGACGGCATCAACGCCGGCGACGCCACCAGCGACCGCCTCTACATCCAGTGGGACGTCGCGTCGCCGGAGGCCATCGCCGCGGCCGCCGGCGACACCCGGGAGATCAACATGCAGGCGGTGTACGCCGCCGGCGCGGAGGTGCTGCTGGCCCGCGACGACTTCGGCCGGCCCAACCCCGGCAAGGCGCCGTTGGACGGGCGGCCGCTGCTGGTCGCCGTACCGCTGGACATCGAGACCCTGCGCGGCACGGACCCGCCGCTCGCCGTGGCCTGGCGGCGCGAGGTCGGCGACGCGCTCTGCGCGGCGTTCGACGCGGGCTACCGGATCGCGGGGATGGCCCGCGACGGCTGGTACGTGATGGAGTGGTGCCCGTGACGGTCACCGGGTTCGAGCTGCGCCGGGTCGCGCTGCCGCTGGTCAGCCCCTTCCGCACGTCGTTCGGCACGGAGCACGAGCGCGACGTGCTGCTGGTCCGCGCGGTCGGCCCCGACGCCGAGGGCTGGGGCGAGTGCGTGGCGATGTCCGAGCCGCTCTACTCGAGCGAACACGTCGACGGCGCGGTCGAGGTGATCCGCCGGTTCCTGCTGCCGGAGGTCGCCGCGCTGGCCAAGGCCGGCGACCTCACGGTGGCCCGGGTGGAGGCCGCGTTCGCGCGGGTCAAGGGCCACCCGATGGCCAAGGCGGCGGTGCTGACGGCGCTGCTGGACCAGTCGCTGCGCCGCTCGGGCATGTCGTTCGGCGCGTTCCTCGGCGCGGTGCGGCCCCGCGTCCCGTCCGGGGTCTCGGTCGGCATCATGCCGTCCATCGATGCCTTGCTCGACGCGGTGCAGTCTTATGTCGACCAGGGCTACCTCCGGATCAAGCTCAAGATCGAGCCCGGCTGGGACGTGGCGCCGGTGCGGGCGGTCCGCGAACGCTTCGGCGACGAGCTGCTGCTCCAGGTCGACGCGAACACGGCGTACACCCTGGCCGACGCGCGCCACCTGGCCCGCCTCGACGCCTTCGACCTGCTGCTGATCGAGCAGCCGCTGCCGGAGGACGACCTGCGCGGCCACGCCGCCCTGGCCCGGCTGATCAGGACGCCGGTCTGCCTGGACGAGTCGATCACCTCGGCCCGCGCGGCGGCCGACGCGATCGCCCTCGGCGCGACGTCGGTGGTCAACGTGAAGCCGGGCCGGGTCGGCGGCTACCTGGAGGCCCGCCGCGTCCACGACGTCTGCGCCGCCAACGGCGTGCCGGTGTGGTGCGGCGGGATGCTGGAGACGGGGGTGGGACGCGCGGCCAACGTCGCCCTCGCGGCCCTGCCGAACTTCACCCTTCCCGGCGACACGTCGGCGTCGGACCGGTATTTCGCCCGCGACATCACCCGGCCGTTCGTGCTGGAGGAGGGCCACGTCGCGGTCCCGACGGGCCCGGGCCTCGGCGTCACCCCGGACCCGGACATCCTCACCGAGATCACCACGGCGACGGAGTGGCTGCCGCTGTCCTGACCGCCGCCACATCAGGGCCGGTCCGCGTTCTGACCGGATAGTCCCGTATTCACCTCTAATGCCCCTTTCGGGGCTATCGTGACTCGAGTGACTGGTGAGGTCAGCGGGCCGCTTCGGCCGAGCTTGCGCGCCTTCGCGCGCCTACGACGTGCGGCCGGCCGTATCTGGCTGGCCGGGATTCTCGCCGTGCCGCTGGTGGCAGCGGCACCCGCCCTGGCCGACGTGCCACCGCCGGCGCCCACCACCTCGGTGGTGACGGTCAAGGTCGGCAGCGACCGCACCGGGACGCAGGACGCCGACGTGGCGCCCCTTGCCGGCGTCCGGTTGGGCCTGTTCGCCACCGAGGACGCCGACGAACCGATCAACGACACCTGGGCCGTCTGCACGTCGGACGCCGACGGCGACTGCAACTTCGTCGTCCCGGACACCGGCGAGGGCGGCGCGAACGCGGGCATCGAGCCGTGGGTGAGGCAACTCAGCGTGCCGGCCGGGTGGTACACCAACCCGGTGCTGCGGACCGGGCCCGGCAGCGGCAGCAGCTCCGTCGAGTCGCCGTACCAGTTCCAGACGCCGGCCCTGGCGGGCGGCCAGGTCTACACGTCCACCCAGGACTTCATGTTCAGCACCAGCAACTCGCTGCTCACGTCGTCGATCGGCCGGTGGCAGCAGTCCCGGGTCAACGGGAGCCTGCCGGCGCAGTGCGGCATCGACGTCGCGCTGCTGCTCGACCTCTCCGCCTCGGTCGGCAGCGACCTGCCCAACCTGATCGAGGCGGCGAACACCTTCGCCGACTCGCTGGTGGGCACCCCGTCCCGGATGGCGGTCTTCTCGTTCTCGGCGACCTCACCCAGCGCCGGTGCCGACGCCAACCACCCCGACCTGATCTCCGTGTCCACCCAGGCCGGGGCGGACCAGTTCAAGGCGCAGTACCAGGACTGGCAGACCGCCTCCGGCACCAACTGGGACCAGGGCCTGTTCCAGATCGCCTCGGCGGCGCCGCGGTACGAGGTCCTGGTGGTCCTCACCGACGGCAACCCCACCCGGTACGGGGCGGACCCGGTGCGCGGCGACGGGTCGCGGACCCACTTCCGGGACGTCGAGACCGGGATCTTCTCGGCCAACGCCGTCAAGGCGGAGGGCACCCGGGTGATCGCCGTCGGCGTGGGCCGCGGCGTCTCCGGCATCAGCGCGCTCAACCTGCGGTCCATCTCCGGCCCGACGGCCTTCGACGGCGACAACGTCGACGAGGCCGACTACTACCAGACCGCCAACTACGCCCAGGCCGCGCAGGCGCTGCGCGACCTCGCCCTGGCCCAGTGCACCGGGGCGCTGACGGTCACCAAGCAGATCGTCCCCGAGCAGAACACCGGCGAGAACGTCGACGGATCGGTCCCCGCCGGGCCCGGTTGGGAGTTCGGCGCCGCCACCACGACGCCGGGCATCGGCGGCCTGCCCGCTGACGAGACCACCACCGACGACGGGACCGGATCGGTCGCGTTCGAGTTGACGTACCCCACCGGAACGACGTCGGCGACGGTCACCGTCACCGAAACTCCGCAGAGCGGGTTCACGCTCGTGACCCAGGGCGGACGCAACGCGGTCTGCGTGGACCTCGCCACCGGCGACGAGGTGGAGGTCACCAACGCCGGTGGGGCGGGCTTCACCGTGGACGTGCTGAGCACCTCCCCGATCAGCTGCACCGTCTACAACCGGCCGGAGCCCGCCGAGGCGGGGGTGACGGTGGAGAAGCGCTGGATCGTCAACGGGACGTCGTACGAGGACGGCGAGCAGCCGGACGGCCTGACCGCTAGCCTGACGCTGACCGGCCCCGGCGACGCGGGCCCCACCAACCAGCCGTTCGGCGTGCCACGCGGCGGTTACACCCAGGGTGACACCACGGTGATCGACGAGGAGGTCGGCGTCAGCGCCGCCGGCTGCCGCCTGGACCGGTCGCGGCTCGTCGTGGCGAACGGGGCACCGGTCGACCTGGCCCTGCCGTACGAGGCGACGTTGGAGCAGGAGAGCAACAGCTACGTGCTGGCCAACATCGTCAGCTGCGCCTCGCCCTCGCCGAGCCCGACCGCGACGGGCACCCCGACCGCCCCGCCCACCGCGAGCCCGACCGGACCCACGCGCACGCCGCACCCGCCGCACCCGTCGCACGGTGGCGGGCTGCCGACCACCGGCGCGTCGCTGCGGACGCCGCTCACGGCCGGACTCGTCCTGCTCCTGCTGGGCACCGCTCTGGCCACCGCGGCGGCGAGGCGACGCCGGCGGACCGGCTGACCCCGAACGACCGACGCAGCCGGATGCCGCTGGGAAATCCCGGCGGCATCCGGCCTTCGCGCGCCGGCCGTTGATCAGACAAGCCACGCCTGACGGATCGGGCCCGATACGTTCCGATGCGAGCTGGCGGCGCCATGACCTCGACGCGCGCTCTTCCTGGCCTCCGATGCGCCAGTCACACGGTCGTCTGACCCGGCGACCGGTCAGCGAAGCTGGTAGACGGCGATCCGGTCGTTGGTGTAGCGGAGGTCGGCGAGTGCGGCAAGCTCCGGCGACTCCGGGCCGACCTGGCGGTCGGCGACCAGCCACCGGACCCCCTCCCCGCGCAGTGCCGCCAGCGACCCCGCCGTCGGCGCGGTGAACGCCGCGTCGTTGCGGGTCAGCAGCTCCGGATCCCAGAACGCCCACGAGCCCGACTCCGACACCCGCGGCGCGAAGCCCCAGCCCTCGACCAGGACCCGGCGCTCCGCGTACGCGCTCAGCCAGAACGTCCGCGGGTCGCAGTAGCCGTCCGCCGGCGCGTTCAGGCAGTGGGCGTTCGTGGCCACCACGTCGGACGGGTCGCTGTGGTCACGGACCCAGCGTGCCGCGTCCACGCGGGACTTCGGCAGCGGGATCGTGGCGTACGCGCCGCCGTTGGAGAAGCGTTCCGACTTGCGCATGTCCATGACCAGGCCCGGGGTGCCGACGACCAGCACCGCCGTCAGGGCGACGATGCCGCCCGTGCCGCGGAGCACCGGGAGCCAGCGGCACAGTGCCGGCCAGAGCGCGGCCACCGCCAGGCCGGCGATCGCCAGCACGAGGGCCCAGCGGAGCAGCGGCAGCAGCGGGTCGATCGGCCGCGGCGGGTTGGACGGCTCGCCCGGGCCCGCGAACCGGAACTGGGCCAGCACCAGCAGCACCGCGAACGCCAGCGTCTCCACAGCCAGGAACGCGCGGCCCACCCGGGACAGCGGTGCCCGTGCGAAGACCATCGCGTAACCCCACGCCGACAGCAGCACGGCGAACGTGAAGCCGGCCCGCGTGAAGTACTGGTTGCCGTCGCCCGGCTGCTTGACCATCAGGTAGATCAGCGGGCCGCCGACGCCGCCGGCCAGCAGGAACAGCTGCACCGCGTCCAGGCGGCCCCGGCGCAGCCAGAGCAGCGGCACGACGCCGGCGACGCGGAGCTGCATGTTGACCAGAAACGCGAAGACCACCGGCACGACCGCCAGCCACAGTGGACCGTCCGGTGGCGTCCAGAAGCGCTTGAAGCTCCAGAACGGCTCCGGCGTGACCCCGTAAGCCTGGAACCGGAACAGCACCGCCATCGCGAACAGCTGCGCGGCCCCGGTGAGCAGGCCCAGCACCAGCAGGGCCCACGGCACCCGGCGCCGGACGACGAGCTGGACCACGAACGTCACCAGCAGCGCCACCGCGACCACCGGCAGCGAGCTGGCCTTCGCCCCGCTCGACGCGAACAGGAACAGCGCGGCCAGCACGAACCCGCCCCGGCCCAGCCACCCGGCCAGCACCCCGCAGACCGCGCCGATCAGCGCGATCAGCAGGACCCACGAGTAGATCATCGACATGCCGTGCCAGATGACGAACGAGCTCTGCGTCCCGAACGGCATCGTGACCGGGTCGGTGAAGTTGGTCTCGCCGACGACGAAGAACAGCGCCGCCGCCACCGCGCCGGCCAGGGGCTTGCCGCTGACCCGCCACCCGACCACGGCCGTGAGCAGGATCGCCAGCGCGCACAGGCCCGGCACCGCCAGTCGCAGCGCCACCACCGGCAGGTCGATCCCGCCGATCATGCTGGTCGCGGCCATGTGCGCGTACCCGAACCAGTGGTAGTAGAGCGGCTCGCCGGCGACCTGCGGCACGTGCAGCGGGAACTGGTGCTTGGCCTCGCCGGCGAGCGACAGCTGGTAGGCGAGGTCCAGGTACTGCCGGGTCTCCTCGGAGGTCGGCAGGATCGGGTTGCGTTCGAGGAACGTCGACGACAGGTAGGTGGTGAAGAACGCCACCGCCGCGCCGACCGCCCACGACCAGCCCAGCGGCGCGCGCGTGGCGTAGCCGCGCACCACCCAGTGCCGGCGCAGCCGCGGCACCGCGGCGAAGAGCGCCACCACGACCAGCGGCCACGCCCACAGCACCCCGCGCAGGTCGAGCACGGAGACGAGGGCCCAGGCCGGCAGCTCGAGCACCAGCCCGACCGCGGCACCCATCGCGAGATCGTCGACGAGGCTGTGCGGGCCGCGCCGCAGGGCCCGGTAGACGAGCGTGCCGGGCAGCACGACGGCCAGCGCCACGTACAGCCCGTATTTGACCAGATCCAGAACGGCGGTGTCCGCGGCGATCAGCACCGCGGCGACATACAGCACCGTCGCCACGAGCGGCAGACAGCCGACGTACGCGCGGCGGGGCGGCACCGGCTGCGACCGGCGGGAGCCGGCCTCGCCGTCGCGGGGCACCGGGGGCCGTGCCACCGGGATCGCGCTCTCCTCCACCCGCCGCGCGGCGGGCTGCTCGGCCGGCGCGCTCACCGCGGGATGTCGGCCAGCACGGCCGGGTCGTCGTCATCGGCGCGCCGCGGTGCCGGCGCCGGCTCGTCGGCGTCCCCGCCGGGCGGCGGCGCGCCGCTGTCGGAGGCGATGAAGTAGGCGGGTCTCGCCTGGACGGCCGTGTAGATGCGGGCCACGTACTCGCCCAGCAGCCCCAGGCACAGCAGTTGCACCGCGCCGAGGAAGAGCACGGCGACCAGCATGGACGGCCAGCCCGTCACCGTGCGGCCGGAGGCGAACGCCACCACGACGGCGATCGCGAGCAGCGCGCAGACCGCGACCCCGGCCAGGCCCAACCAGGTCGCCACCCGCAGGGGGGCCGCGGAGAAGCTGGTCACGCTCTCCGCCGCGAGCGCGAGCATGCGCGACAGCGGGTACTTCGTGCGGCCCGCCGCCCGCTCGGCGCGCAGGAACCGGACCTCGCCGCTCGGGAACCCGAGCCAGGGCACCACCAGCCGCAGCACGGGTGAGCGCTCGGGCAGGTCGCGCAGCGCCTCGACCGTGACGCGGCTGAGCAGCCGGAAGTCGCCGGCCTGCGCGGGCACCTGCTTGCCGACGAGGCGGCGCATCAGCCGGTAGTAGGCCCCCGCGGTGAAGCGCTTGAACGCGGTGTCGGCGCTGCGGTCCGCGCGTACCCCGTACACGATGTCGAGGTTTTCGGCGCGGGCCAGGGCGAGCATCTCGACGATGGTCTCGGGCGGGTCCTGCAGGTCGGCGTCGATGCTGACGACGTAGGCACCCCGCGCGCGCATCAGGCCCGCGAGCAGCGCCGCCTGGTGGCCGCTGTTGCGCCGCAGGCGGATGACGCGCAGTTGCGGCCAGCGTTCGCGGAGCCCGCGGAGCGCGACCGGTGTCGCGTCGGTGCTGCCGTCGTCGACGGCGACCACCTCGTAGGGCTCGGCGAGGCCGTCGAGGACCGCGCGCAGCCGCTCGGCGAGGAGCGGCAGGACGCTCTCCTCGTTGAACATCGGCACGACGACGGACAGCGCGGGGTCATGCTGGGCCATCCCGTCGCGCTCCCTCCGTGGTCCGACGAACGGGGGAACCGTACCAGGCGTAGCCCGGCAAATCAGCACACTGTACGGGGCAATCCGGACACCGGGACCGGTGACTTTCCGGTGGGCTTCTGCTTGCCGGCGAGCACCGCCGCGAGCGCGTCCAGGGAGGTGCCGGTGGACGAGTACGTCGCGAGCAGCGTCGGCGACGGCGCGCCGGCCAGGACGTACGGGGTGTCCATGGCGACCGTCACGGCGGCGGTCTTGTTGAGGTCCGCGGGGCCGTCGCCGTACCCGACGAGGTGGACGACGGTGCCGCCGCTCGGGACGACCGTGACGCCCTCGGCCCGCAGCGCCTTCTCCAGCCGTGCCTTGCTGGCGTCCCGGCCGCCGGCGGCGGTGACGCTCACCGGGCCGGTCAGCGGAGCACCGCAGGTGCCGCGGAACTGGGTGATCGCCGCCGCGGCCAGGTCGCGGGCGACGCCGGCGTGCTCGGCCGCGGCCGTACCCGTGCCCTTGCCGGCCGCCAGCGTGAACCGCAGCGTCAGCACGCGGGTCGCGGCCTCGACCAGCCGGTCGCGGGTCAGCGAGCCGTCGCGCAGCCCGTCGAGCAGGCCCTGGTGCGCCGCCGCGACGTCCGGCGGCATCAGCAGCAGGTCGTTGCCGGCGTTCAGCGCGCGGACGGCCGCCTCGCCGGCCGGCCACTTCTCGGCCGGCGCCATGTTCAGCGCGTCGCTGACCACGACGCCCTCGAAGCCCAGCTCGCCGCGGAGCACGTCGACGAGCGCCTTGCGGGAGAACGACGCCGGTACGCCGGGCTCGATCGAGGCCACGTCGAGGTGGCCGCTCATCACCAGCAGGGCTCCGGCGTCGATGCCGGCGCGGAACGGCGCCAGGTCGACCTTGTCGAGGTCCGCCCTGCTCTTCGCGATCGCCGGCAGGTCGGTGTGCGAGTCGGACGGCGTGCTGCCGTGCCCGGGGAAGTGTTTGATCGTGGCGGCGACGCCGGCCGACTGGAGGCCCTCGACCGCGGCGGCGACCTGTGCGCCGACCGCCTTCGGGTCCGAGCCGAACGAGCGGGAGCCGATGACACCGCCGTCGGCGGTGGTCAGCACGTCGGCGTCCGGCGCGAAGTCGACGTTGAGGCCGAGGGCGGCCAGCTCGTCGCCGGCGACCGCCCAGCCCTGCCGGGTCTTCGCGGTGTCGCCGGCCGCGCCGAGCGCCATCGCGCTGGGCAGCTGGGTGACGCCGTTCTTGATCCGGGTGACGACGCCGTACTCCTGGTCGGTGCCGATCAGCATCGGCACCGGGTCGCCGGCGGCCTGCTGGAGGCCGGCGGTCAGCGCCTTGATCTGCTCGGGGTTGTCGACGTTGGTGGTGACCTGGTTGGTGCCGGTCGGGTCGTCGGCGGAGAACCCGATCAGGATCAGGCCGCCCAGGTGGTAGCGCTCGACCATCTGGGCCGGGGTGTCGACCTTGCCGAGCCGCTGGTTGCCGGCCTTCGATGCGGCGGAGACGTCGGCGGCCGAGCTGCCGTAGGCGTACGGCATCAGCACCTGGCCGGCCAGCTCCTCATCGGAGAGCGACGCGACCACGGCGGCGGCGCGGGACGCGGGGTCGCCGGTGTTCTCCACGCGCGCGGTGGCGGTGGTGGACGGGGACGGTGCGGCCGCGCCGGGCGTCTCCTTGCCGCAGGCGGTGACCGCGATCAGGGCCGCGATCAGCGCCGCGAGGACGAGCGCGAGGCGGCTGCGGGGGGAGGCCATCGCGCCATGATGGCCAACTGGTCACTTAAGGGGCAAGTTGACCTCCCGGTCGTGGCGTACGTCCTCGGCGCCGCAGGCCCGCGGTGCGAGGTTTCGGGGTCGTCCGATCAGCCGACCCGGGTGAGGAGCGTCACGGGAGCGCCGTCGCCGGCGTACCGGTACGGCTCCAGCTCCGCGTCCCAGGCGGTGCCGAGCGCCTTGTCCAGGGCGTGCGCCAGCGCCTCCGGGGCCCGGGAGCTGGCCATGATGGCGCGCAGCCGGTCCTCGCCGAGCTGGATGTCGCCGGCGGCGCCGGCCGTGGCGCGGAACAGGCCGCGTCCCGGCACGAACATGAAGCGCTCGCCGTCGACCCCGGGGCTGGGCTCCTCGGTGATCTCGAAACGGATCATGGGCCACTGCCGGAGGGCAGCAGCCAGCTCCGCGCCGGTCCCCGGGCGGCCGGTCCAACCGCACTCGGTGCGCCGGGCACCGGGGTCGACCGGCTGCGCGGTCCAGTGCAGTGTGACCGGCGCGGCGAGGACGCGCGCGATCGCCCACTCGACGTGTGGACACACGGCGAGCGGGGTCGAGTGGACGTAAACGACGCCACGCGTTGGCACGGTGACCTCCCGAAGACCGAGGTGCGTCTTCCCCTACGACCTCGACC
>Ga0164243_10004159_pt1 | contig 22789 bp, 15 predicted proteins | sample OricompcompostOP_FD_108781 | JGI IMG/M metagenome (GOLD analysis project Ga0164243, IMG submission 108781) | Organic Plus compost microbial communities from Emeryville, California, USA - Original compost - Organic plus compost (OP) | ecosystem: Engineered > Solid waste > Mixed feedstock >...
CGACCAGCGTGTCCCTCAACGTCGGCGAGGGATCGCGGCGCACCGGCAAGGACCGCAAGCGGTTCTACCGGATGGCGCACGGCAGCGCCGGCGAGATCCAGGCCGCGCTCGACACCGCCGAGGCGTGGGGCTGGAACGTGGATACGCGCCGCGCGCGCGAGCTCCTCGATACGGAGCTGCGCCTGCTCTGGGCCTGCATGCCCGGTGATCGTGACCTGAGGGTGACCTTCGCGTTCGCTGAGGGTCGGCCGCATCGCGTGCCGCGTCCGTCACCGCGTACCGTCAGCCACGTCGCTCGCCGCTCACGCGCAGATCCGTCGCCCGCAACCGCACCGCCGCCGACACCTGCCTCGGCAACTTCACGGTGAACGTCGTGCCCTCGCCGAGCTTGGTGTCCACATCGATCTTCCCCCCGTGCCGCTCGACGAGCTCGTGCACGATCGAGAGCCCCAGCCCCGTCCCCTCACCGACGTCCTTCGTCGTGAAGAACGGATCCCAGATCCGCGGCAGCACCTCCGCCGGGATCCCGGGCCCGTTGTCTCGGATCCTCACGATCACGCGCTCCTCGTTGCCTTCCGTCTCGATCGTGATCGTCGCGTTCTCTCGCCCGCTCAGCGCCTGCGCCGCGTTGGTGAGCAGGTTCATGAACACCTGATTGATCTGCCCCGCGTGCCCGCGGACCCGCCCCGGCGCGCCGAGCTTCTTCTCGACCGTGACGTTGCCCTTGAGCAGGTGCCGCAACAGCTCGAGCGAGTCCTCGATCGAGCGATCGATGTCGAAGTCGACGACGCTCTCGTCGTCGGTGCGCGAGTAGTTGTGCAGCGCCGACACGATCGCCTTGGTGCGCTGCGCCCCGCGCTGGACCACGCGCACCATGTCGCGTACGTCTCGCGCGGCCTCCGCGCGCGCCGCCGGATCGGCGCTGTCGATCTCGCCGATCGCCTCCTCGAGCGGACCCACGGTGTTCACGATCGCGTTGACCGGGTTGTTGATCTCGTGGGCGATGCCGGCGACGAGCTGTCCGATCGAGGCGAGCTTCTCGGATCGGACGAGCTGGGCCTGCGCGCGCGTCAGCTTGTCGAGCGCCTCGGCGAGCTCGCGGTTCTTGCGCGCGAGATCGGCGGTTCGCATCTGCACCGCGCGCTCGAGGTCGAGGTTGACCTCCTCGGTCGACCGCAGCTTCTCGCGCAGCGCGCGTCGCATCTCCTCGAGCGCGAGCGTGAGGCGCCCGATCTCGTCGCCCTCCCCGCCCGCCGCCACCGGATCGGCGAGCTCGCCACGCGCCATCGCGTCCGCGCGCTGCTCGAGCCGGCGGATCGGGGCCATGAACTGCGCGACCGTGAACATCACGATGCCCGCGCACGCGGCGAACAGCACGAGGAAGAAGACGAGCAGCTCCTTCAGCGGGCGGACCATCGACTCTCCGCGCCCGAGATAGCTCGGGTAGAACACCGCGACCGAGCCGAGGTCGTAGCGGTTCCCTTGCCAGCCGAGGACCAGCCGCTCCGAGCGCCCGGTGAGCTTCGCGTCGGTCGCGATCAGCGTGCCGCGTCGCCCGATCTGCGCGCGCACGTACCACGGCAGGTCCGGCGCTCCGATCGGGCCGCCGCCGACGGCGAGGAAGTCATCCAGATGATCGACGTAGTACATGACCGGCGCCTCGGGCGCGGCCGCGGCGATCCGGCGCATCGCGTTGCGCACCGCCTCGGGCGTCGGCGGCGTCGGCAGCGTCGCGATCTCGGTCTGGAGCTCGGAGTGCAGCCACGCCAGCCCGACGCGGGACTGCCGGCCGGCGGCGTCGTTCGCGAGGTTCTTGTACTGCACGAACCCCCACAGCAGCGCCATGCCGCACGCGAGCAGCACGATGCCGCCGAACGACAGCAGCAGCTTGCTGCGCAGCGACAGCGACGGCTTGATGCTGCGGACCGGCACGCGATAGCGCTGGGTCAGGTGCGCCAGGAGCGGGCGCAGCACCTCGCGATGCCAGATCTGCTCGTAGATCGCGCCGGCGACCGCCAGCACGAGCGTCGCGACGGAGAGGATGATCGTGTCGTCGACCTCGAAGCCGAGGTGGAACCGCGCGACGAGCGCCGCCACCACCGCGATCACGAACCAGACGGCGATCGTGAGCACCGCGAGGCGGTACGGCAGCGCCTGCCCGCGACGATAGATCGCGGCCGCGGGCGGCGCGGACTCCACGACGTCGCCGCGTGACTGGGCCAGGTAGCGCCGCAGGTCCGAGGTGAACATCCGCGCGAACAGCGCCCACGTCGCGACGCCGAGCACCGCCGCGACCGGATAGAACGTCTGCAGCTGCAGGTACTGATCGCGCGTGATCGGCACGAAGTAGTACGCGAACGCCGCCTGCGCGCCGAGCACGCCGCCCGCGACGATCATCGCGACCATCAGGAAGCGGCGGAAGTGGCTGTCGTCGAACCGCTTGAGCGGCGAGCCCGCGGCGAACAGCCGGCTCCGGACCGAGCTCATGATCTGGGCGAACCACACGGCCCGCACGCACGACACGACGTACGCGTGCACCGCCGCGAGCGCGGTGATCTCGGCGACCCGCTGGAGCGGCCACTCCTTGTAAAGGTGGAAGAACAACCCGGTGAGGCACGCGGCGGCCGCCCAGACTCCCGTGCGGAGGAGCAGCACGCGCACCGGGCCCTTCAGCGTGATGCGGTACGCGCGCGCCGCGAGCTCCTTCGGTACGCGTTCGCCGCGCCGTCGCGCGCCTACAGCCGCCCACAACGGGAACAGCCACGCGGTGAGCGCGGCCATCCACACGACCGCCGCGCCGATACCGACGGGGAGCGCCGTACCGACGAGCGCCGCCCCGCCGAGCGAGCCGAGATCGAACGCCACCCACAGCGGGTACGCGACGCCGACGAGCTCTGCGAGCACGAGCACGATCGCGGGCACGAGGAACCGGCGCTTGAACGGCACCGTGACGAGCGACAGCGCGTGCGAGGAGCCTCCGGACTCGGGCGCCGCTCCGCGTGCTTCGGTCGTCTGGCCGTCATCCCCACCGGGCATGCGGCGGAAGATAGCCCGCCACGGTGCCGATGGGAGACTGCGCGCCCGACGCCTCGTTCCCGTGAGCAGAGGTTTTCCGATCTTCACCCACCCGGAGCCCACCCCGCGTTACCGTACGCCCCGATGAGGAGGAGAACGGTCGTCGCGGGCGGTGCGCTCGCGGCCGGTGCGGTCATCTTGGGTCCGTGGATCCGGCGCGCGCGCGCGGCGACGTTCGGCGCGTTCCCGCCCGGCACGGAGAGCGTGCAGCTGCCGGTCGCCGAGCGCGCGAAGAAGGTCCTCGAGATCTTCCTCTACGGCGGCCTGTCGCCGTGGGAGACCCTGTACTTCGTCCGCGACTACGGGCGCCCCGACGATCCGGACCCGGACCTGCGGAACACCATGTACTACGCGCTGGCGAGCGCGAACGCGAACGCGCTGACGCGGTGCAGGTACGTGGACACGGAGCGGCCGTTCGCCGTCGACGCGGAGGGCGCGACCGTCGAGATCGGGCCGTTCGCGCACCGGCTGTTCGAGCGCACGGACCTCACCGATCGACTGCGCCTCGTCGTCCAGCGCCACGCGCTCGAGCCTCACGAGGCCGCGGTCCCGATGGCGCTGACCGGGCGCCCCGTGGGGCAGCCGAACGCCGCTGGCCTCGGCACGCACATCCAGCGCGCGCGCCTCGACGAGGGCGCGACTCCGAACCGGGCGTCGCCGCACGCGTACGTGTTCGCGACCGGTGGGATCTCGAGCGACAACGTCGCGGCCGCTGCCGCCGCCGGGACGCACAAGGGCGCCGCGCGTCCCATCATGATCAAGACCGACAACGCGGCACAGTTCACGACCCTGCTCGAGCGGCGGACGGTCGGGGCCAACCGCGGGAGCCACGACGCGCTCGTCGCGGCGTACACCGAGCAGTACCAGGCGCGCCTCGCGTGGCCCGGCGAAGGTCGCGTCCGCAGCGCGCGCGCGGATGACCTCGTGACCGCGTTCGAGACGACGCGCCGCGCGGACGCGATCCGGGCGGTGCTCGACGACGGTCTGTTCGTCAATCGCCAGGCCACCACCTGCGAGACGACGCGCCGCAGCCTGCCCCACATGGGGCTCGAGGCCGCGCGCGCGCTGCTCACCCACCCCACCGAGCCGGCCTCGTACGTCTGCGTCAGCGACACGGGGCTGTACGAGGCGTCCGGCGGAGGCGGCTACGACACGCACTCCGACAACGCGGTCGACACGGCGACCAACTTCGACAACGTGCTATCGGCGCTGCTCTCGATCGTCAACGCCCCCGGCGAGACCGATCCCTCGAAGCTCTCGCTCGACGACACGCTCATCATCCTCAACACCGAGTTCGGGCGGACGCCGTGGCGCCAGGGCGCGAGCGGTCGCAACCATCACCCGTATGGCTACGTGACGGCGTTCCTCGGCGGCCCGATCACCAGCGCGCAGCGAGGCGTCGCCGGCGCGATCGATCGCACCGGCCAGGCGACGTCGTTCGCGACACCCGCCGAGAACCGGATCGCCGCGCTGCTCGCGCTCGGGATCTGGCCGTTCGCCTCCGAGGCCTTCAACGTCGCCGACGTACCCGGCGCGACCACCGAGCTCGACGCCGCCGAGCGCGCGCTCGCGAAGGTGCTCGGGAGGAGCGTGTGATGCGCGGCCTCGCGATCCTCCTCGCGCTCGCGTCCGTCTGGACCAGCGGCTGCTCGTGCGGCAACGACGCGGCGCGCCCCGACTCCGCTCCCGACGCGAGCAGTGACAACACGTTCGATCAATGTGATGGCGACCCGGCGTCGTTCGTGCGCCAGTCGTTCCTCGCGCTCGCGGGCCGCCGGCCTCGGAGCCAGGCCGAGGTCGACGTCTACGTCGATCTGTACGCCGCCGCGACCGAGCTCGGCGACGATCCGCGAGACGTCGTCGCGCGCGCGATCATGCAGCGCCCGGAGTTCTCCGAGCGCTGGGTCGAGGTCGTGATGGACGCGCTGCACGTGCAGCGGATCGACGTCCAGAGCGAGGCGAGCTGCTGGGACGACAGCCTGCGGCCCACGGTGTCGCCGGCGCTCGCGCAGACGATCCGCGATCAGTCGGCGCTCCAGATGGGCGACGGGCAGCCGTGGACGATGCTCGACCTGGCGCGCAGCGCGATCGCGCTCGACGACCTGACGCCGATCCATCGCGCCCAGCTGTTCTCGATGATGTCGCACCCGATCCCCGCGGCGAACGTGCCGCGCGTCGAGGCCGAGCTCGCCCGCCGCGAGGATTTCGGCGCCACGTTCGATGCGGCGTACCTGCACCGCGACGTCGTCTGCCTCGGCTGCCACACGAGCGAGTCCTCGGTGACCGACAGCGACGATCCGGCGCTCGATCGCCACTGGCCGGTGCCCGGCGCACCCGAGGCGGCCGTCTACGGCAAGCCGATGGGCATCGCCGCGGAGCGCGCCCACGCGGCGTTCCGCGTCGACGGCTTCGTCGATTCGGGTTCCGCGCGTCCGTGGGGCTGGGCGGGGACGTGCGGCACGTTCCGTCCCCCGGGGCAGGTCGGAACCGATCCCGCGGGCGTCGACGGCAAGCTCGCGAGCATCACGGGGATGCACGCGACCGTCTACGACGTCGAGGCAGCCCTCGCGCGCGGCTTCGCGGCCCTGCGCGGCACCGGTGTGGCGGATGGCGCGACGATCGCGGATCCGGACACGGCGCTCGCGTGGCTCGTGACGCTCAAGATCACCGAGGACGTGTGGAAGCAGGCCACGGGGACCTCGCTGACCATCGCGAACTACTTCCCGCGCAACGAGGCCTCGGCCCAGCTGCTGTACGAGCTCGCGAACACGTTCGCGCGCGAGGGCTTCTCGCTGAAGGCGCTGCTCGTCGCGATCGTGTCGAGCGACTACTTCGACCGCCTGCCCCCCGAGGCGGGCTGCGGCCCCTCGCCGTACATCTATCCCAACGTGTTCGATCCGTGGGTGATCGCCGAGGCGGACCCCGCGCGCCGTCTCAACGGACCCGGCGACGCGGTCACCGCCGTGAACGCGAGGACGCTGCTCTCGGCGCTGTCGGCGGCGCTCGAGTGGTCCGCTCCGCCGGGCGGCAGCCGGTTCCCGGATTTCGGCGAGGGCTGCGAGGACGTGAGCTCGTGCAGCGCGCTCTCGGGCCTGTGCCAGAGCCGAGCGAACGCGTGCTGCCTCACGTACCAGGTCGTCTGCGAGCAGGGAGGCGTGCACCCCGCGGTCGAGGTCCCGTTCCAGCGCAGCGTCGGCGTGTTCCTGCGCAACAGCGAGCGCGGGTTCCGCGGCCTCGACTTCCAGGCGCGGCTCGCGTGGGAGGACCGCCACGGGGCGTGCGCGCGCCCGGGCTGGGTCGCCGAGGACTTCATCGATCGGCTCGTCGCCGCCGGCGCGGCCGATGGCACCGCGTCCGCGCGCGATCTCGTCGCGGCGCTCAAGGACCGGCTCGTCGGAGAGCCCGCGATCGACGACGGCGCGGAGCGAGACGCGCTCACCGCGATCGTCGGCTCCCTCGATGCACCGGCGAGCGCCGTGAGCGCGAGCGCGCTGCGCCGGGTCTGTGGTGCCCTGCTCGGCTCGCCACAGTTCTTGCTCCAGGGCATCGCCGGACGAGGTGGCGAGCGTCCGAAGCTGACGCCGGCGAGCGCCGGATACGACGCGGTGTGCGCCGAGATCGCCAGCGCGGGCGTCGGCGTGCCCGAGCGCGAGGTGACGTGCGGCGAGACGCTCGAGCTCACGGTGGCCGCCGCGCGAACGGAGCGCGCCCCCGAGGCAGCGGCGGAGCCCCCCCGGACCGACGCGGTCCGCGTGCGCCGTCCCCTGCCCCCGGCGCGAACGCCCGCCCCGACGCGGCACAGGTAACGGCGCACGGCTTCGCTGCCCGCCCAATTGCAGCCGCTGGGCCTTTGGGACATGTTTCGCGGCGATGCGAACCACTCGACTCGCCCCTGTCCTGCTGCTGGCCCTCGTGGCCGGTTGCGAGCACAAGAACAAGCAGAACGAGCCCGCGAAGGAGACGACCACCACCGTCGGTGGCACCGCGAAGCAGCCGGCGACGCCCCCCGGCCCGCCGCCGGATCCGTCGCCCGCCGGGCGAGCCGCTGCGAACCAGGGCGGTGCGAACCAGGTCGCCGCCGATCCGGCCCAGGGGGACGTCCGCCCGCCTGTCGCCGCGGACCTCGCCGAGTACGTGAAGGACCTGCCGGGCGAGGGCACGCTCGTCGCGACGATCGAGACGAACCACGGCACGATCCACTGCGAGCTGTTCGGCGACAAGGCGCCGATGACGGTCGCGAACTTCGTCGGGCTCGCGACCGGCAAGAAGGCGTGGCTCAACCCCAAGACCGGCAAGGTCGAGACGGGCACGCCGTTCTACGACGGGCTCACGTTCCACCGCGTGATCGCCGACTTCATGATCCAGGGCGGAGATCCGCGCGGCACCGGCACCGGCGGCCCGGGCTACCAGTTCGGCGACGAGTTCGTGCCCGACCTGAGGATGCAGCCGGGCACGCTCGCGATGGCCAACGCCGGCCCGGCGACCAACGGCAGCCAGTTCTTCATCACCGAGGGTGCGCCCGGGCACCTCAACGGCCGCCACACGATCTTCGGCCAGTGCAAGGAGCTCGACGTCGTGAAGAAGATCGCGCGGCTGCCGCAGGACGCGCGCAACATGCCGAACGAGCCGGTCACGATGAAGGTGACGATCAGCAAGATGAAGTCCTGGTGATCGGCGCGCTCGGCGTCCCGGCGCCGTCGCGTCACCGCGCGCGGGCGAGCACGGCGCGCGCACGGTCCAGGACGATGCCCGGCGTGCGCGCGCGCAGAGCCACGGCTCGCTCGGCGGCGTGCCGTGCGTCCTCGCGCCGGCCGCGCGCGACGTAGAAGGCCGCGAGCTCGACGAGCGCGTCGGCGACCATCGGGCTCTCGCTCCCGCGGGACTGCTCGCGGATCGCCACCGCGCGCAGGAGCAGCGCCTCGGCCTCGTCGTGGCGCGCACCGCGCAGCGCGCACCGCGCGTGCGCCCACAGCCCGACGACGAGATCGCCGCGCCCCGAGCGCATCCGCCGCGCGGCGTCCTCGAGCGCGGCAAGCAACGGCTGCGCCTCCGCGCAGCGCCCGAGGCGCTCGAGCACGTCGCCGCGCGCCGCGGCCGCGCTCCGCGCGAGGAGGTGCGTGCGTGGCAGGTTGCGGTCGGCGATCGCGAGGGCGTGCGCGCTGACGCGGTCGGCTTCGTCGAGCTCTCCCCGCTCGGCGAGGATGCGCGCGAGGTGGGTCAGGGCCGCGAGCCCCTCGGGCGCGTCCTCGCCGAACGCCCGCATGTCGATCGCGCGCGCACGCCGCGCCGCCGCGAGCGCGTCGTCGGAGCGCCCGAGCTCCCACTGATAGAGGCGAGCCAGCCGGACCCACGTCTCCGAGAGCAGGAAGTAGCCCTCGCCGAGCACGCGCGCGCGCCCCGCGGCGACGGCCTCCTGGAGCGCGAGCGCCTCGTCGATGTGGCCGAGCTCCGCGAGCGCGAACGCGAGGTTGCCGCGCGCGTTGAGCGCCTCGGGGTGCTCGGGGCCCTGCAGCCGCTCGCGCATCGCGAGCACGGCGCGCTGCAGCGGGATGCTCGCCTCGATCTGCTCGAGCTCGACGAAGCTCACCGCGACGCTGTTCTGCGCCTCCGCGACCTTCGGGTGTTCGCCGCCGTGGATCACGAGCTGGACCGCGAGCGTGGCGAGCTCGAACGGCAACGAGCGCTCCGCGCCACCGCGAACCCACTCCGCGAGCGAGCGCGCGTAGAGGTAATCCGCGAGCACCGTCGGATCGGCGAGCCGGGTCACGGCGGCCTCGGCGTAGTCCGCGGCGAGCGCGGTCTCGGCGAGCCGCAGCTGCGAGTGCGCGAGGGTCTGCACGAGCAGCACCTTCGCGAGCGCCTCGAGGTCGAGCCGCCCCACGGCCGACGCCGCGATCGCGGCGGCGTGCAGCGGCGCTTCGGCGCTGCGCGGATCGACGGCTCGCCGCAGATCGCCCTCGACGAGCCGGGCCTCGGCCTCGAGCTCGCGATCGTCGAGCTCGCGGGCGATCTCGAGCGACGCGGCGATCGTCGCGAGGCCGTCGTCGGTGTGACCGAGATCCGCGAGCACCTGCGCGCGCGCGATCGCCGACCGCGCGGTGGCGGCGCGTGCATCGAGCTCCGTCGGCGAGCGCTCCGACTGCCACCGCGCATCGGCGCAGATCTCGACCGGGCGCAGCGCGTAGCTCGCGGACGTCGCGTGGAGCACCGAGAGCTCGTCGGCGTCGGCGAGCGCCGACACCAGCGAGCGCCACCGCTCGCGCAGCCCCGCGAGGCAGTCCAGCCGTCGCGCGGTCGCGATCGTCGCCGACGGTCGAGCCTCGCCGAGCTCGCAGGCCGTCGACCATGCCTGGTGCCACGAGGTCGCGTATCGACCGAGCACCGCCTGGACCCGCGCCGCGGCGTCGCGCGCGAGGCGGCTCTTCGACCGCTCGATGCCGGTGCGCATCGCGGCCCGGCGCGGCGCGCTCCACACCTCGTCGACGAGCGCGTCCGCGCGAGCCTCGCAGCGCGAGCGCACGCTCGTCTCGCGCCCCTCGTCTCCCGCGACGGCGACGAGCACCGCGGCGGTCCCGAGCACGAGCGCGCCGGCGGCGACCGCGCGGAGCCGCGCGCGCCGGGGATCGTGCTCGAGCGCGCGGAGCAGCGCGCTCATGTGAGGCGGGCGCTCCGCCGGGTCGGCACGCAGGCCGTGGAGCAGCGCGTCCCGCACGTGCCGCGGTACGCGCCCCTCGCGAGGCAGCCGCGGCCCGCGCTCGATCGCGGCGAGCAGCTCCGCGAGCGACTCGGCGGGGAACGGGTGCACCCCGAACAGCGCCTCGAACAGCGCGACGCAGAACGCGAACAGGTCCGAGCGCTGGTCGACGGGCTCGCGCCGCAGCCCCTCGGGAGACAGGTAGCGCGGCGTGCCGACAAGCGTGCCGGCGATCGTCAGGCGGCCCACCTCCGAGCTCGTGCCGAATGCGGCCGCGCGCTGGGACGCGCCCTCGCCCGGCGCCTCGCGCGCGAGCCCGAAGTCCGTCACGGCGACGCGCCCGCTCGCGTGGACGAGCACGTTCTCGGGCTTGAAGTCGCGGTGCACGATGCCCGCGGCGTGGGCGGCCGCGAGCCCGCGACCGGCCTGCACGAACGCGTCCAGGATCTCGTCGGGGGTGCGCGGCGCGGCGGCGAGCCAGTCGCGGAGATTCTGGCCCTCGACGAACTCCATGGCCGTGAACAGGTCGTCACCGGCGCGCCCGACCTCGTGGACCGCGACCACGTGCGCGCTCGACACCTGCGCCATCGCGCGCGCCTCGCGGAGGAAGCGCTCCTCGTCGTCGGCGCGACGACCGCGAACGAGCTTGAGCGCGATCTTGCGATCGAGCGTCGGATCGTACGCCGCATACACCATCCCGAACGCGCCTCGACCGACGAGCCCGAGGACCTGATAGCGCCCGATCGTCGTGCCCGGGGCCCGCTCGACGGGCGGAGTCGTCGCGGTGCCCGAGCGGCCGAGGTGTGCCACCGCGGCCAGGCACGCGGAGCACGCGGCGAGGTGCGCCTCGAGCTCGCGGATCTCCTCGGCCGCGAGCTCGCCCGCAGCGAACGCCGCGACGACGTCGGCGGGGGGGCACGCCGATGGGGTCGCTACCCCACCGCGCTCTCGAACGGCCATGGCCGGATGGTACCCTGGGGACTCGTTGTGGATCTCGGGCCCCAGACGATCGAGCACGCGTGGAACGAGGGTCGCGCCGCGCATCCCGGGCTCGACGTGTCGTTCGAGCTGTTCGCGGCGTTCGCCGCGCAGCGCGCCGCGACATGGGCCGGGGCGCTCGATCGCGCCGCCGACCTCTACTTCGCGTGTGCCTGCGTGAACGGGATCCCGGGCGCGGCGGAGCTGTTCTTCGAGACGTTCGGAGACCGCATCCCGTCCTACCTCGGCGCGCTCGGCAAGCACCCCGACCAGGTCGACGAGGTCCGCCAGATCGTGCTGGTGCGCTGCCTCGTCCCCGACGAGGGGCGGCCGCCGGCGCTGGCGAGCTACAGCGGCCGCGGCTCGCTCGAGGGCTGGATCCGCGCGACCGCCGTGCGCGAGGCGCTCGCGCTCGAGCGCGACCGGGCGCGCCACGTCCCGCTGTCCACGCCCGGCGCGCGCGCGGAGGATCGGCCGGCGGAGCAGGATCGCGAGTGGCTCGCCGGGCGTTACCGCGAGCCGGTGGTGCGCTCGTTCACGCTCGCCACCGCCGCGCTTCCGCGCGAGCACCGCGCCCTGCTGCGGCTGCACTACGTTCACGGCGTGACCACGGCCGAGCTCGCGCAGATGTTCCGCGTGAGCCGCGCCACGCTGGTCCGTCGCCTCGCCGCCGCCCGCGACGCGCTGTTCGAGCGCGTCCAGGGCGAGCTCCACGGCGCGGCCGGCGTCCCGCCGGAGGACTGCGCGAACGTCCTTCGCCTCGTCAAGAGCCAGGTCGACCTCCGGCTGTCCGCCCTGCTCCGCGAGACCGCGGTCTGAGAGCGTGCGCGTGCGCCGACGTGTCCCCCGCTCCCGGGGTCGGCGGGCCCGGCCGTCGCTTTTCGGTGAGCCAGCGCGGCCGCTCGCTCCTCTACCCAGGGGAGCCTGCATGTCGTCGTCCACGAGCTCGCGCATCCACGTCTGCATCTGGGGTGCACCGCACCTGCGGGCGGCGCTCGACGCGCACGGGATCTCGTGCGGGCAAACCTCGACGCAAGCCGCGGTGATCGGGCTCGAGACGGACGCCGACCTCGGCGCGGTCCGGCGCATGGTCGACGAGCAGCCCGGCGTGCCGATCCTCGTCGTGGTCCCCGGCGAGGTCTCGAGCGAGAACGGACGGCGCCTGCTCCAGGCGTTCGAGCTCGGCGCGACGGCCGCCGTGCCCGCGGACGCGCCCGCCGCGGAGATCGCGCGTGCGGTGGAGGACCTCGTCGCGGACCGGATGGCGGTGCACCCCGTGGTCGGCGCGCTGCTCGTGCTCGCGCTGCGCACGCGGGCGGTGCAGCGCACGCGCTACGTGATCACGACGCGCGAGCGCGACGTGCTGCGGTTGCTCGTCGAGGGCTACACGGTCGCCGAGATCGCGCGGGCGCTCGGGATCGCGTTCCACACCGTGCAGACGCACATCAAGCACATCTACCGCAAGCTCGATGTCAGCTCGAAGGCGGCGGCGACCGCGCTCGCGCTGCGCCACCAGCTGATCTGAGCTGCGGTGCTCAACCTTGCGAGCGGCGCGCGACGACCGGCGCGAGCACCAGCGCCGTCAGCAGGCACGCGAGCTCGCCGATCAGCGCCGCGAGCCCGAAGCCGCGGATCGCGAGGTTGTCGCTCACGAGCAGCGAGCCGTAGCCGACGACCGTCGTGAGCGAGCACACCACGACGGACGCCCCGGTCGTGCGCAGGACCGCGCGGATCGGCTCGCCTCGGCTCGCCGGGACGGCGAGGTTGATCGCGTAGTCGACGCCGAGCCCGAGCGTGATCGGCAGCGCGATGAAGTCGAGGAAGTTCACGCGCATCCCGAGCACCGCGCAGGTCGCGATCATCAGCACGGTCCCGAGCGCGGTCGCCGCGACCACCGCGACGGACTGCCGGTTGCGGCCGACCACGACGAGGACCATCACGACGATCGCGATCGCGGCGACGAGGGTCACGATCGGGCCGTCGCTGCGCACGGCGGCCAGGATGTCGGCGAACACCACGCTCGAGCCCGACGTCGTCACGGTCTCGCCGTTCGCGAGCCGCAGCGTGCGCACCGCGGACGCGAAGCGCTCGAGGTCGACGCCGTTCCACTGATCGAGCGAGCGGCCGGGCTGGACCGCGATCAGGAGCCCCACGCGTCCGTCGCGCTCGGTCACCTGCTCGAGGATCTCGCGCGGGACATCGTCCACGGTGATCGGGCGCAGGTCGTCGGGCGGCCGCAGCTCGGCGATCTCGCGGCGCTCGTCGTCGTCGAGCACGCCGAGCGCCGGATCGTCGAGCAGCGCGCGGATCTCGCGGAGCACCGCGATCCGCTGCTCCTGGTCGGGCGGCACCGCGTCGAGGAGCGACGATACGCCGCCGATCACGCGCTGCTCCGGCGGGCGATCGCCGTCGAGCCGGCGGAGCGCGTCGACGATCAGCGGCACCTGCTCGGGGCGGTCGGCGCCGATGTAGATCTGACCGCTGATGCTCTTGCCGAACGCCGCGTCGGAGATCCGCATCCAGCGCCGCGCCTCGGCGAGGTCGTCTCCCGAGGACCGCAGGTTGTGGAGGTTGTACTCGAGCGGATCGCTCGCGAGATAGCGGGCCGCGATCACGCCCCCGGCCAGCGCGAGCGCGAGCCCCGTCGCGAACGCGAGCCGCGGCGAGATCCCACCGAACATCCGCGCGAGCGCGCCACCGAACAGCGGTGGGCGCTCTGACGCGTAGGCCCGCGCGCCGCCGTACCGGAGGAGGATCGCGGGCAGCAGGCTGAAGCTCGCGAGCCAGCAGAGCACCATCCCGATCGCGCCGATCACCGCGAAGTCCGAGAACCCGCGGAAGCTCGTCGCGGCGAGCGAGCCGTAGGCGATCGCGGCGCCGAGCGACGCGACGAGGGTCGGGCGGAACGTCCCGTCGATCGCGCGCGCCATCGCGGCGATCCGCGCGCCAGGTTCGTGCCCCCGCCCTCTCACCTCCTCGGCGTACCGCCCGACGAGGAGGATGCCGTAGTTGACGCCGTTGCCGGCGATGATCGCGGCGAGGAACGCCGTGGCCGCGTTGAGGTGCCCGATCGTCAGCGCCGCGAACGCGAACGCCGCGACCGTGCCCACCGCGAGGTTGATCGTGACCGCCGCCAGATACACCACGTCGCGAAAGGACGCGAGCAGGAGCACCCCGACGAGCACGACCGTGATCACGCTCGACCACACCATGCCGCCGACGAGCGCGGACTGCTCCGCCACCGCCGTGATCACGCCGCCGGCGAACCCGATCTCGACGCCCGCCCCCGCGACCTCCGCGCGGAGCTGCTCGAGCTCGCGGAGCAGGCGCTTGCCGCGCCCGGCGTCGGTGGACGAGAACGCGGTCCGCAACACGACGAGGCCGGCCGCGCCGTCCTCGCTGACGAACCGCGAGCGCTGGAACCGGGCCTCGGCCGCGGCGCGCCGGGCGCGGAGCTCGTCGAGCTGGTCGCCTTCGTCGGGTCGCTGCGCGGGCTCGTCGTCGAGATCGATGAACAGCGGGTTGGCGGCGAGCTTGCGATCGTGGATGCGCCGGGTGAGCGCGTCGCGCGCGGCGACGAGGTCCGGCAGCGGCACCAGCACGTGGCGGTGCGCCCGCACGAACTCGCGGAGCCCGAGGTCGTCGGTCTCGACGCGCTGGACGAGATCGCTCGGGATCGCGCGCGCGCGCTCGGCGATGCGCGCCACGGCCGCCGCGCGCGCCTCGGAGCTCGGCGCCTGGACGATCACGAGCGCGGCGTCGCGGGTGACGAGCCGGCGGGACAGCTCGCGGAGATCGCGGACCGCCGGCGCGTCCTGCGGCAGGAGGTACGAGAAGTCGGCGCGCAGCGGCAGGTCGGTGACGACGAGGTAGACGGAGGCCGCCGTCACGAGGGCGGCGACGAACATCACCTCCAGCGCGTGCCTGGCGAGCCAGCGCACGTAGCGAGTGGAGACGCCCACCATGTGCCCGCTCGCCTATTTCCGCAGGTACCCGGTGGGATCGGACGCGCGCGCGTCGGGTGCGGAGCGCAGCGCGACGTGCAGCGCGATGCCGAGCGCGGAGAACGCGAGCAGGCGGGCGCGCCGCACGAGGCCGAACGCCAGGCCGATCGGGGTCGCGTATCCGAGCAGCTCGAACACGTACGCGGACGACAGCTCGGCCACGCCGAGGCCCTGCGGGACCATGAACGCGATCGCCCCGATGCCGTGGAGCACGCCGGTGACGAACGAGATCTCGACGAGCGACAGGTCGAGCCCGAGCAGCGAGGCATAGAGCGCCACCTCGAGGCCCGCGAGCATGCGCCCGACCACGTGCCACACGAGCGCGCGCGCGATCGCCGTGCCCGGGATGACGCGCGCCGGCGCGACACCGTCGCCGCCGACCCAGCGCGCGATCCGCGACGTGAGCCGCCCCGCCCCGCCGCGGAGCACCACGGCGAGCAGCAGGGCGGCGAGCGCCACGGCCACGGCGGCGTACGTCGCGAGCGCGACCTCCACGTTGCCGGGGAGCTCGAGCAGCAGGACCGCCGCGGTCAGCGCGCCGGCCGAGACCAGGAACGAGGCCACGAGGTTGAGCACGCGATCCGTCACGACCGCGGCCGCGGCCTCGGCCACCGGCACGTACGCGCGCAGCATGGCGATGCGCACGGGCTCGCCACCGACGCCGGCCGCCGGGACCACCGCGTTGTAGCCGTCCCCGACCAGCCGGTGCATCAGGAGCTGCATCAGCTCGACGCGCCCGCCGAGCAGCCGGTGCACCGCGAGCGCGTTCGCGAGCGACCACGCGAGCACGACCGGGACGACGAGCAGCACGGCCGGACCCATGCGGCCGATGGCGCCCGTGATCTCGCCGAGCGGCGCGTCGACCAGCATCCACGCGAGCAGCCCGCCGCCGGCGAGCCCGAGGAGCGCGCGCGAGCCATCGGCGGGCTCGCCGTCGGCCGCGAGCGCGCGATCGACGAGGTAGATCATCGCCGCGACCGCCAGCAGGCCGCCGGCGAGCACCACGATCGGGAGCTGCAGCGCGAACGCGATCGCGGCGAGCAGCGCGAGCACGTCCTGCTTCGCGAGGAACCGCAGGCGGAACAGCACCCGCGCGAGCGGCGACGGGTTCGCCGCCTGGGTGGCCTCGACGCGCGCGACGATCACGAGGTGGGTGCCCCGCTCCTTGTGCCGGCGCAGGTACTGCACCATCGTGGCCACGAGGAACACCGCAGCGGCGACGAACACCGCGGCCGCGATCAGGTACGACTCCGAGCCGGTCGTGCGGTGCAGCGCGAACCCGGCCGCCACGACCATCAGCATGTAGCGGATGTTGTCGGTGATCATGTCGTACCAGGCGCCGAACGTCGAGCCGCGCATGTTGACGCGCGAGAGCTCGCCGTCGCAGCCGTCGAGGACCGACGCGAGCTGCGTCAGGATCGCGCCCGCGACGAGCGCGCCGGGCGTGGCCTGCGCGATCAGCGCCGCGGCGATGATGCCGAGCGTGAACACGACGGTCGTCACCGTGTTCGGGCGGACGTCGAAGCGCGCGAGCACGCGCGACACCGCGAGCGACACCGGGCGATTGAGCCAGCGCGAGACCGGGCCGTCGGTCGGCTTGCGCGTCGACGCGAGCAGGCGCCGCTCCGCCTCGGCGCGCATCTGGGGCGTGTCGACGTCCTGCCAGACGCGCCCGTCCACCGGGACCGAGCGCATGCGGCCGGCCTGGATCAGCTCGCGCATGATGTCGCTCACGCCGCGCGCACCGCGGGCGAGCGCCGCCGCGGCCTCGCGACCGAGCGTGCGCGGGCACGCGAACACGCCGACGTCGACCCGATCGTACGTCTCGAGGTCCTTGCCGATCGCGACGATCCGATCGCCGGAGGTCCGCACCTTGGTCGCGTCGGGCACGTCGAACACGTCGCCGATGTCGGCGTCGGTCGCGAGGTGGACGGACTCGGGCGCGCCGACGAACGCGCGACCGAGCTCCTCGACGATCGCCGGATCGAACACGTGATCCGCCATCGCGAGATAGAACGGCTCGTCGACGCGCGCGGCCCCCGTCGCGAGGCTGTGCCCGTTGCCCTCGGCCCACGTCGGGCAGTGCACGAGCTCGACATCGAGGTCACGCAGGCGCGGCAAGTCCGGCACGGCCGCGAGGTCCTCGGGGTACGCGCCCGTGACCACGAGGAACCGCTCGACGCCCGCGCGCGAGAACGCGACGATCGCGCGCTCGATCAGGCGCATGCCGTGGACCCGGAGCAGTGGCTTGGGGACGCTGCCGAACCGGGTTCCGGCACCTGCGGCGAGGATGATGGCGAGGCGAGGAGCGCGAGCGCCGGCGTGCTCGCGGTCTGCGTCCGTCGCGACCGTGGAGTCCAGGAGGTGGGCTGTGTTCATGAGGCGCGTTGCCGAGCAGGGTGTGGGAGTCCGGCGAGAAGCCGCGACAGCACACACCCGCCCGCACGCGCGCGCGGGTGGACGTATGCCGTCTCGGTCCGCAGCACGGACCGGAAAGGATCACGAACGGCGCGGCCTCCAGCGCGACCGCGCCGCTCGCGGCAGGATTTGCACGAGCGATGCCGCGCGAGCTGGCCGCCGCTTGCCCGGAAGGGACACGGCTTGCCAGCGCGCTGTCATCGATCTCGACAGCTGTCTGTCGGGACCGCCGACACGGCGGGTGACGAGCGGTGACGCGCTACCGGAACAGGCGGCCGCGGAGATCGGGAGACGGCTGAGCGATGACCTCGAGCGCGACGAGGCGATCCGCGGATGTGAGCGAGAGCACCTCGGTCGCCGCCGCGGCCGCCGCCTCGATCGCGTCGAGCGAGCCGGTGAGCGTGAAGTACGCCTTGCCCGCGAGATCGACGGCGAGGCGGACGTCGCGCACGGTGACCTCGGCGACCTTGCACGCGGCGTCGGCGGCGGCGATCGCCGCGGCGACGGTCCGTGTCTCGATGATCGCGACCGCCTCCGCGTCCGGATCGTCCGTCCAGTCGGGCGGCGCGACGGGTGCGCCGAGCATCGGCCACACCTGGTCGTCGGCGGCGGGGAGCTCGACGTGGTCGAGGAGCGTCGTGCCCGCGGCCAGCTTGCCCGCGGACATCGCCTCCTCGACCTCGGCGACCCCGCCTTCGAGGACGACGAGGTGCTTGCCGCCGGAGACGGCGCGCGAGTGGACCAGCAGCGCCGGCGACCGCTTCAGCGCGGCGTCCGCTACCACGATCCCCTTCGCGATCGTCCCGACCTCGAGCACCCCCAGTGCTGGGCCGCGCGCTGTCACCCGTCGTCTCGCCTCACACGAACCTGAACGCTTCCTTGAGCGTGCACCGGCGCTCGCGCGTGAAGTGCACGGCGGTGGTCAGCCCCTCGCCCGTCGGGCTCGCGATCGTGAACGACGTGTAGCCCTCGCCCCCGAGCCCGAGGCCCGCGTACGAGGCCTCGTTCTTGACGAAGATGCTGCAGTTGCACAGCCGCGCCATCGCCGCGAGGTTCTCGATGTTCGTCGAGTGCATCGTCGCGGTGTGGTGGAAGCCGTGCTCGACGCGCAGCGCCGCCGCGATCGCGTCCGCCGCGTCCCTGGCGCGGAACAGCGGGATCACCGGCATCAGCAGCTCGTGCTGCACGAACGGGTGCTGCTCGTCGACCTCGCACAGGAGGATGCGCAGGTCGTGGCCGTGGCCGGTGATGCCGATCTGCTTCGCGATCAGCGCCGCGTCCTTGCCGACCCACTCCTTGTTGACGTGATCGCCCTCGAGCACGACCTTCTCGAGCTCGCGGGTCTGGCGCGCGTCGAGGAGCAGCGCCGGCTTGCGCTGGAGCTGGCGCACGAGCTCGCTCGCGATCGAGTCGACCGCGATGATCTCCTTCTCGGCGATGCAGACGATGTTGTTGTCGAGCGAGGCGCCGCGCACGATCGCGTCCGCCGCCTTCTCGAGGTTCGCGGTCTCGTCGACGACCGCGGGCGGGTTCCCGGGCCCGGCGCCGATCGCCTTCTTGCCCGAGTTCATCGCGGCCTTGACCACGGCCGGCCCGCCGGTGACCACGATCAACCGCACCAGCGGGTGCTTCATCAGCACGCCGGCGCTCTCGATGGTCGGCCGCTCGACGCTCGTGATCACGTCGCGCGGGCCGCCGACCGACTGGATCGCCTCGTTGAGGAGGTGCACGCACCAGTTGCACGTCTGCGCCGCGGACGGGTGCACGTTGAACACGACCGCGTTGCCACCCGCGACCATGCCGATCGCGTTGCACAGGATGGTCTCGGTCGGGTTCGTCGTCGGCGTGATCGAGAGGATCACGCCGTACGGCGCGCGCTCGGTCAGCATCAGGCCGTGGTCGCCGGTGTACGCCGTGGTCCGCAGGATCTCGGGGCCGGGCGTCTTCTCGGCGACGAGCCGGTTCTTGGCGAGCTTGTCCTCGTAGCGACCGAGCCCGGTCTCCTCGACCGCGTAGCGCGACAGCGCCTCGAGGTTCGACAGCACCGCCTGGCGCATCGCCTCGACCATCTTGTGCTTGATGGCCAGCGGCGTGCGCTCGTTCTGCTCGTACGCCCGGCGCGCGGCCTTCGCGGCCTGATCGGCGTCCGCGTAGACGCCGTTGGTGCCGCGCGGGATGTTCGCGCGGCTCCGCGCCCCGTCGGGCACGGCGGCGCGCGAGGGCGCCGCCGTCGGGCCAGGGCCGCCGAGCCGCTCCATCACGCGCGCGACGATCTCCTCGATCTTCTTCTCGTCGAGGCCCCCGAGCGACATGGGCTAGTCCTTCACGTAGCGGCGCTCGCCACCGATCGCGATCTCGTCGACGATCGCCATGATCGTGGCGTCGACCGGCCGGTTCTGCGTCACCTGGGTCTGCCGCGCCGACGAGCCGGCGCAGTACAGCACGACCTCGCCGATGCCGGCCCCGACCGCGTCGACCGCGACCGCGATCGAGCCCGTCGGGTTCCCGTCGACGTCGCACGCGCGCACGACGAGGAGCTTGAGGCCTTCGAGCGTCGGCTCCTTGCGGCTCGCGACGAGCGTGCCGATGACCTTGCCGAGGACCATGCGGCGTTACTTCTTGGGCTCCCCACCCGCGCGGCCGAGCGGCAGGACCGAATCGACGTTGGCGTGCGGGCGCGGGATCACGTGGACCGAGACGACCTCGCCGACGCGCTCGGCGGCGCGCTGCCCGGCCTCGGTCGCCGCCTTCACGGCCGCGACGTCGCCGCGCACGATGGCCGTGACATAGCCGCCGCCGGTCTTCTCGTACCCGACGAGCTCGACCTTGGCCGCCTTGACCATGGCGTCGGCGGCTTCGACCATGCCGACGAAGCCTTTGACTTCGATCATTCCGAGAGCGTCAGCCATCGCGTTCTCCTGCTTCTTACTTCTCGACTACTTGTCGACGAACTTGTCTGGGGTCTTGCCGGTGACGGCCGCCAGCGCCGCGGTCGCCGCCGCCGCCGCCGAGTCGATCTCTGCCTCGGGGCCGGCCATGTAGAGGCGCCCGAACGCGCCGTACGGCGTCACGTTGACGAGGTTGACCTGCGCGGCCTTCTCCGCCTCGTTCGCCGCGAGCACGGCGTACCCCGCCGGCTCGCACTCGAAGATGAACAGCGACTGGCCGGGCAGCACCATCATGCCCGCGCTCGAGCGGTTGATGATCTGGGTCTGGTAGGCCTCGACGCCGCGAATGATCTGGTTGGTCAGGACCTTGGGCTTGAGCCGCTGGGACTCGTCGACGCCGAGGTACTTCAGGATCGTCGCGCCGGCCGACAGCACCTCGCCCTTGTCGTGGTGGTGGGTCTCGAGGAGGCCGTACGCTCGCTCGACGACCTGCACCGCGGGCTGCACCGAGGTCGCCTTGAGCGCCGCGTCGGTCACCTGGTTGATCGCGATGCCGGGTGCGATCTCGACCCACAGCGAGGCCTGGTACGGGACCGGTAGGAAGCCGCGTGCGGTCTTGCCGATGAACGTGGCCAGCTGCGGCTGGAGCGCGTCGAGGAAGCAGTACGTACGCAGGACCGTTGCCACGATGGGACGCACGCTAACACGGTCGGTTCGCGCAAATCCACCGGCCGGGGGATCACCGCGACCTCGGAGCCGTCGCACGTGTCGCAGTCGCGGGCGCTCCGGTCGCGTGCCATGATGCGCGCGCTCGATGTGCTCCGCTCGCCGTGTCGCGCTCGCGCTCCTGGTCGTCCTCGTCGGTGTTCCCGTCGTGGCGCCCACCGCTGCGCGCGCGGACTTGCTGTCGCGCGCGCTGACCGCGCTGACCGACACCGAGGACGGGACGGGCGGTGGTGGCGCGCCGCCGCCCCCCGATGACCTGCTCGCGTGGGCGGGCTCCGCGCGCCCGACGAGCCTGCCCGAGCTGCTCCAGGTCGCGGCCAAGAGCGCCCCGTCGCTGGCGACCGCGAGCATCGACATCGACATCGCCCAGGCCCGGATCCAGCAGACGATGTCGCGCGACGACTGGACGCTCCAGGGCCAGCTGTACGCCTCGAGCTCGTCGGGCTTCTTCAGCGGCCTCCGCATCGACCGGTCGACGGTCATCGGGGGTGTGTTCGACGCGACGCGGACGCTGCCCACCGGCGGCACGATCCGGCTCCACGCGGGCAGCGAGTACTCGCGGACGACCTCCCCGCTGAACAGCGAGGTCGTGCTCGGCAACTGGACCGACGAGCTCAACGTCACCTACGTCCAGCCGTTGCTCCGCGGGCGCGGCCGGTCCCTGTACTACGCGAACGAGCGCCGGGCCGAGCTCGCCCGCGAGGCGGCGATCGACGGCCGCCGCCTCGCCGCGATCAACACCGTGCAGACGATCGTCTCGGCGTACTGGGACCTCGTGCTCGCCGAGCGCCAGGTCGCGATCACCCGGGCCAGCCTCGCGCTCGCGCAGGAGCGCCTCCGCATCACCCAGATCGGCGCGGACGGCGGCAAGATCCCGCGCAGCGAGATCCCGGCGGTCCAGCAGATCATCGCGACCCGCGAGGAGGAGATCCTCAACGCCGAGCTCGCGGTGCTCGATCGCTCGATCGCGCTGCGCCGCGCGGCGGGGATGCCGATCGGCGCCGGCGAGCTCGGGCTCCGGGTCGAGACGTCGCTCGACACGCGCGACGCCACGTGGGACCTCGGCGAGCTCACCGAGCGCGCGTTCGCGGCGAGCCCCGAGCTCGCCCAGCTCGCGAAGCAGGACGCCGCCACGAAGATCGACATCGAGGTCACCGAGAACGGCCTCCTCCCCCGGCTCGACGCCGCGCTCACCCTCGGACCGCGCTCCCAGTCCGAGAGCGCCACCACCGCGCTCCGCGATCTGGCGCGCATCGACTCGTTCGCGATCTCCGGCTCGCTGTCGTTCGAGCAGTCGATCGGGCGCGAGGCCGTGCGCGGACAGCTGCGCGAGCTGCGCGACTCGCAGCGCCAGCTCGAGGTCACCGCGTTCGACATCCGCGCGCAGATCGCCCAGGCGATGGCGCGTGCGGTCGCCCAGCTCGAGCTGGCCAAGCGGCGCATCGATCTCAGCGAGCGCGCGATCGAGCTCGCGAAGGAGAACATCCGCATCGAGACCGATCGGTTCAACCTCGGCCGGGCGACGAACTTCGACGTGTTGAACCGGCAGGAAGAGCTACGGCAGGCCGAGCTGCGCCGCTCGCAAGCGATGGTCGACTGGCACAAGGCGGAGAGCGTCGTGATGGCGCTCACCGGCGACATCCTCCCCGAGTACGGGATCGACCTCCGCTGAGGTCGATGGTTCGAAAATCGAGATCGAGATCGAGTCGACGACCGTGACGCGCGCACGCTCGGTCGTGAACGCGCGTACGCCGTGAGCCGCCGCGGCCCGTGAACCGCCGGGCACACGGCCCACGCGTCGCGGTGGCTCACGTCACGACCGCTCGCAACGTTGCGCGTGGCGCGACACCGCGGTCCTGGAAACCGCCGGCAAACCACGGTGCGTGGTGACCACCGGGTCGATGGCACGCCGGTTGGAGATGGCCCGGCTCGTACATGCACGAGCCATCGACTTCCTTTCTTACCCTGTCCCTGCTGTCCACCGGCCTCCTCGCGTGCGCGAGCGA
>Ga0164243_10004160_pt1 | contig 22787 bp, 22 predicted proteins | sample OricompcompostOP_FD_108781 | JGI IMG/M metagenome (GOLD analysis project Ga0164243, IMG submission 108781) | Organic Plus compost microbial communities from Emeryville, California, USA - Original compost - Organic plus compost (OP) | ecosystem: Engineered > Solid waste > Mixed feedstock >...
GATCTCCAGCGTCTCGCGGTTGTAGCGCTTGCCCTTGCAGACGTCGCAGGTGACGTAGACGTCGGGCAGGAAGTGCATCTCGATCTTGATGACGCCGTCGCCCTGGCAGGCCTCGCAGCGCCCGCCCTTGACGTTGAAGCTGAAGCGCCCCGGGCCGTAGCCGCGGGCCTTGGCCTCGGGGAGCCCCGAGAACCAGTCGCGGATCGGCTGGAAGGCGCCGGTATAGGTGGCCGGGTTCGAACGCGGCGTGCGCCCGATCGGCGACTGGTCGATATCGATCACCTTGTCGAAGTGCTCCAGCCCCTCGATCCGGTCGTGGGGCGCGGGCGCGTCCGAGGCGTTGTTCAGCCGCCGCGCCGCCGCCTTGTACAAGGTCTCGATGGTGAAGGTGGACTTGCCGCCCCCCGACACCCCGGTGATGCAGGTGAAGGTCCCGACCGGGATCTCGCCGGTGACGTCCTTCAGGTTGTTGCCGCGAGCGCCCGCGACCCTCAGCACCTTCTTCTTGTTGATCGGCCGCCGCGCCTCGGGCACGGCGATCTCGCGCGCGCCCGACAGGTACTGGCCGGTCACGCTCCTCTCGCTGGCCATGATGTCGGCCGGCGCGCCTTCGGCGATGATCTCGCCCCCGTGCACGCCCGCCGCGGGACCCATGTCGATCACATAGTCCGCGGTGAGGATGGCCTCCTCGTCGTGCTCGACCACCAGCACCGAATTGCCCAGGTCGCGCAGGCCCCTGAGGCTGCTCAACAGGCGGGTGTTGTCCCGCTGGTGCAGGCCGATCGAGGGTTCGTCCAGCACGTACAGCACGCCCGTGAGCCCGGAGCCGATCTGGCTCGCCAGGCGGATGCGCTGGCTCTCCCCGCCGGACAGGGTGCCCGAGGCGCGGGCCAGCGTCAGATAGTCCAGGCCCACGTCGTTCAGGAACCGCAGCCGGTCGTTGATCTCCTTCAGGATGCGCCGGGCGATCTCCGCCTGCTTGGGCGTGAGGTCCGCATCCAGCGCCTCGAACCAGGCCCGGGCGTTCTTGATCGACAGTTCCGACACCTCGGCGATGGACCGGGCTCCGACCTTGACCGCCAGGGCCTCGGGCTTCAGGCGGGCGCCGCCGCAGGCCTCGCACGGGGTCTCCGACTGGTAACGGCCGAGTTCCTCGCGCACCCAGGCCGAGTCCGTCTCGCGCCAGCGGCGCTCCAGGTTCGGCATCACCCCTTCGAAGGGCTTGGACACCTCGTACTTCCGGGCCTGGTCGTCGTAGGTGAACTTCACCTTCTCGGGCGTGCCGTAGAGGACCACCTTGCGGGCCGCCTCGGGCAGGTCGCTCCAGGGCTTGTCCATCGAGAAGCCGAAGTGGCGCGCCAGCGACTGCAGCGTCTGGGTGTAGAGGGGCGAAGGCCCCCGCGCCCAGGGGGCGACCGCGCCCATGTGCAGGCTCTTGTCCTTGTCGGGGACGACCAGGTCCGGGTCGAAGGCGAGCTTCATGCCCAGGCCGTCGCACACCGGGCAGGCGCCGAACGGATTGTTGAAGGAGAACAGCCGGGGCTCGATCTCCGAGATGGTGAAGCCGGAGACGGGGCAGGCGAACTTCTCGGAGAACAGCAGCCGCTTGGGCTCGGTCTCGCCCGCGTCCAGCGTGGCCCATTCGGCCACGGCGATGCCGTCGGCGAGGCGCAGCGCCTGCTCGATGGAATCGGCCAGCCGGCCCTCCAGCCCGGGCTTCACCACCACCCGGTCCACCACCACGTCGATGTCGTGCTTGAACTTCTTGTCGAGGGCGGGCGCGTCCTCGATCGCATAGAATTCGCCGTCGACCTTCAGCCGCTGGAAGCCCTGGCGCTGCCAGTCGGCGATCTCCTTGCGGTACTCGCCCTTGCGGCCGCGCACCACGGGGGCCAGCAGGTAGAGCCGCGTGCCTTCGGGCAGGACCGTGATCTTGTCGACCATCTGGCTGACGGTCTGGCTCTCGATCGGCAGGCCGGTGGCGGGGGAGTAGGGCACGCCCACCCGCGCCCAGAGCAAGCGCATGTAGTCGTGGATCTCGGTGACGGTGCCCACCGTCGAGCGCGGGTTCTTCGAGGTGGTCTTCTGCTCGATGGAGATGGCCGGCGACAGGCCCTCGATCAGGTCGACGTCGGGCTTGCCCATCAGCTCCAGGAACTGGCGGGCGTAGGCCGACAGGCTCTCGACGTAGCGTCGCTGGCCCTCGGCGTAGATGGTGTCGAAGGCCAGGCTCGACTTGCCCGATCCGGACAGGCCCGTCAGCACGACGAGCTTCTCGCGCGGGATGTCGACATCCACGCTCTTAAGGTTGTGCTCGCGCGCGCCGCGCACGCGGATGGAGGCGTTGGGGTCGGACATGCCCATGGCTCGGAGGCGCCGCGCAGGGAGGTGCGGCAGCCTCGTAATGTAGGGCTCAGAATGCGCGATTCAGCAAGAACATTTTGCGAACGATCGCGTCAGCCTGCGACATGGCGGATCCACTCCGCGGCCGCCAGCCACGCCTGGGAGGGGCCGACCAGCGGCCAACTCAGGCCCAGGATCAGATAGGCCGGGATCCCAACCAGGTAGACGGGCGAGATCCGCCCCGTGGTCTTCCGGTCGAACGCCGCCGCCACGCCCATCAGGCCCGCGACGAGCAGGTTCGGCCACTGCTCGACGAAGAACGGCTGGGCCGTCCGCTGGGCATATTGCGGGAACAGCACCGGGCTCCAGCGGGCCAGCGGCGCGTTCAGGATGCCGATCGTGGCCAGCAGCATCAGCCGCTTGTGGACCTGGGGCCGCCGCATGTTGGCGAACGCCAGCACGATGGCGCTCAGGAAGAAGGTCAATCCGGTGGCGTCGATCCAGGCGTCTGAGGCCGCGTCGACGCCCACGGGCTCGTCCCCCGCCTCGTTCAGCCGCGTGATCGTCACCAGGGGCACGCTGAAGGCCATGGCGGCGGCCAGCGCCGCTCCCAGCACGCCCCAATCCCGGTGGGCCATGATCCGGCCGTTGGCGACCAGCCAGGCCTGGGCGAAGAAGTAGACGGTCCACCCGAAGAACAGGGCGATGTGGATGTAGAAGACCGGCGGGCGGACGAATTCGCCCTGCATCAGCGGCGCGAAAAAGCTCGGCAGGAAACCGAAGATCGGCGCCGCCACGCAGACGGCCGCCATGCCGATATAGAACCGCCCGGCGCGGGCGTTCGACTGAGCGCTGGCGGCCGTGCTCATGTCGTTCTCCCCGCGGGCAAGATTAACAAACATTAGCGACGGATCGGCCGCCGGCATAGTCGCACCGCGCCTGCGCGAAATTCCGAACAATTATTCGCTCAACGAAGTTTGGCTTGCCACGTCGCCGCCCGGGGTTAAGGTCGGCGGCAAACCAACCAAACGACCCGAGGGGGGACCATGAAGCGATCGTCGGCGGTCGGCGCAGCCATCCTTTGCGCCGGGCTGGCTGCGGCCGGGGGCGCCTGGGCCCAGAACGCGGTGATCTCCAACGCCCGTATCATCGTGGGCGACGGCTCGGTGATCGAGAAGGGGAATGTGGTCGTCCAGGACGGGAAGATCGTTTCGGTCGGTCCCGGCGCGGCGGCCGCCCCGAGGAACGCCGTGCGCATCGACGGCACGGGCAAGACCGTCGTCGCCGGCTACATCGACGTCCATCGCCACCTGATCCAGGGCCGCTCGCCCGAGCAGGTCGAGGCCTTCCTGAAGGGGCCGGCGGCGGACCGGATGCGCGAGCTCCTGGAAGCGGGCTTCACCACCGTGCAGTCCGGGGGCGACAGCAACGCCGGCATCCTGGAGCTGAAGCGGATGATCGACAGCGGCCAGATCAAGGGGCCGCGCATCCTGACCTCCTGGTCGATCCCCAGCACCCAGACCGCCAGCGAGGAGGAGATCCGCGCCGCCGTGCGCGCCGCCAAGGCCGCGGGCGCCGACTCCATCGCCGAAGTCCACTATCCGGCCAAGGAGCCTCCGAACCCCGTCACCGGCAAGGAGACCCAGAACCTGATCGCCGCGCTCGACGAGGCGAAGAAGGTCGGCATCCCGTTCCAGATCCACGCCGTGGACCCCAGTTCGATGGTCGCCACCGCGGCGCTGGGCGCCAAGAAGCTGATCCATACGCCGCACAACGACTGGGTCACCGAGATCGAGGCCGAGGCCGTGCGCGACGACGGGGCCGAGGTGGGCTCCTGCACCGGCTTCGGCCCGCCGGTGTTCGACGTGTTCAACCACGAGAACAAGCCGACCTTCCGCGACGGCAAGCCCTGGCCCCAGGGCGTCGTCAGCAACGAGGGGCAGGGGCGCGAGGCGGGGCTGTTGCCGGTCAACGGCCGCACCCTGTTCGACCACGGGGTGAACTACGCCTACTGCACCGACACGACCTACAACGCGACCGCGGCCCTGAACCAGGAGCTGAAGTCGCTGAACCTGGTCTTCTCGCCTATCGACATGGTCAAGATCATGGGGCCGAACTCGGCGAAGTTCGTCGACCACGCCCAGGACCTCGGCACGGTGCAGCCGGGCAAGATCGCCGACCTGGTGGTGCTGGGCGGCAATCCGCTGGTCGGCTTCTGGAACTTCATGACCGCCGAGGTGGTGCTGAAGGGCGGCGCCGTGGTGGTCGACAAGCGGGGCCAGCCCAACGCCGGCAAGCCCATGGACAAGCCCCAGAGCTGAGCCCGAGAAAGAGCTGAGCCCGATGAACACCCGATCACTGACCGTCGCGGCGCTCGGCGCCGCCTTCCTGTCGACCGCCGCCCTCGCGCAGCAGGCCCCGGCGCCGCCCGGCGCGCCGCCGATCTACGGCGAGGACGATCCGCCCCGTCCGCCGGCCAAAGGCGATCCCGAGGTGCTGTTTCAGCGCGCCATCCAGGCCCGAGGACGCCGCCCCCCGGAGGAGGTCAAGGGCCCGCCGGCCGGCGTGCAGCCGCTGGCGGTCGACCTCTACACCTCGAAGAACTTCTACAAGGACCAGGCCTCCTGGACCGATCCCCGCTACTACCGGTGCAACACGCCCCGCCAGATCGTCGAGAGCATGTGGGAGAGCGGGCGGATCGGAAAGACGCCGCCGACCTCGGCCTCCTGGGGCGACTGCAAGGTCGACTTCCCACGCGAGAAGATCGTCAGCCCTTATCCCTACAAGACCGCCAAGGAGCACTACGAGGCCTTGCTCGCCCAGGTGAAGGCCAAGGGCGGACCCACGACCTACACCAAGGCGACCACGCCGGACTGGGACGGCTGGTACGTGCGCGACGTGAACGTGTCGGAGATCCCGGTGCTGGCGCCCGACAAGCACGCCGACGACCCGCGTCCGGGCGACCGCTGGCAGTGGGGCGGCATCCTGCAGGCGCCGACGGTGGTCTCGCTGCTGACGCCCGAGTACCAGAAGCGCTACGTCCAGATGCTCTACCACGAGGGCGTGACCAACGCGAAGCAGTGGAGCGCCTCGTTCTGCTGGCCCGAAGGGCTGATCCGCTGGTGGTCGATGTCGAGCCGCGGCGGCAACTTCGAGCTGTCGATCACTCCCACCCGCGTCGAGTTCCTGTCGGGCGTGGCCGACAACTTCCTGCGCGAGGTGCACATCGGCGGCCATCACGTGCAGAAGGTGCCGCAGTGGTACGGCGAGACCGTGGGCTTCTGGGACGGCGACACCCTCGTCACCTGGACCGCCAACGTCCAGGGCTGGTCGCAGCACACCATGTTCGAGTTCTCGAACCGGTTCGAGACGGTCGAGACCTACAAGCCGATCAAGGATGCGTCGGGCGTCCTGGTGGGGCTCCGGCACGAGGCGATCTGGTACGACCCCGAGGCCCTGGTCCAGCCGGTGCGGGTGAAGGACCAGTTCCTGCGCCGCGCCATGCCGGGCGATCCCGAGGCGCGCTACACCTTGATCGAGTGCCTGTCGAACATCCGCAACGTGAACGGCCACCCGGTCCAGCTCACCAAGGACGACCCGGCGTTCGTTGACTATTACGGCCGGCCCTGGGCGCAGAACTGGGAGAAGTGGTTCGAGCAGGGCTGGGAGAAGCCGGAGTCCGGCCAGGCGCCGGCGGACGTGCTGGACATCTTCAAGTAGGGCGGAGGGGGCCTCCAGAGTGCAGATCGCCAGCCTTGCGGGCCGCGATCTGCACCTCTACCTAGCAGGTCACACCCGCGCCGCGGCGCGACCAGGGAGGCCGAAATGGACATCGCGAAGCACACCGCCTCGTGCATCCCGTCCATTTCCAGGGCTTCCCATGACCGCGTTCGTCACCCTCGACTCCCTCTCCGTCGCCGCGCCTGACGGCCACCGGCTCTTCGAAGGCCTGACGCTCGCCTGCGGGCGCGAGCGCATTGGCGTCGTCGGCCGCAACGGCTCGGGCAAGTCCACCCTTCTGCGCGTGATCGCGGGCGAGCTGGAGCCCGCCGCCGGCGCCGTGCAGCGCGCCGGCTCGATAGGGGTGCTCCTCCAGGCGCTGAACGAGCGGCTGTCGGCCGCCGAGGCGCTCGGCGTGAGCGATGGCCTCGCCCGGCTGCGCCGCCTTGAGGCCGGCGAAGGGTCCGAAGAGGACCTGGCCGAGGCCGACTGGACCCTGGAGGCGCGCCTGGACGCCGTGCTGGACGAAGCCGGCCTCGCCGGGCTGTCTCTCGACCGGCCGGTGTCGAGCCTGAGCGGCGGCCAGCGGACGCGGCTGGCCTTGGCCAGGCTGCTGGTCGAGGCGCCCGACCTGCTGCTGCTCGACGAGCCGACCAACAACCTGGACGCCGAGGGGCGCGCGGCGGTGGCGCGGCTGCTGGAAGGTTGGCGCGGCGGCGCGATCGTCGCCAGCCACGACCGCGAGCTGCTGGCGCGGGTGGACCGGATCGTGGAGCTGTCGCCGGTCGCCGCGACGGTGTTCGGCGGCCCGTGGCCGGCCTTCGTCGCCGCCCGCGACGCCGCCCGCGCCCGGGCGGAGGACGAGGTCGAACGCGCTGGCCACGCGCTCAAGCGGGCCGAGCGCGAGGCGCAGGCCGCGCGCGAACGGCAGGACCGACGCGACAAGGCCGGCCGGGCCAAGCGGGCGAAAGGGGATGCGCCCAAGATCCTGCTCGACGCCAAGGCCGGGCGCGCCGAGCAGAGCGCCGGGCGGCTGAGCCATCTCGCCGACCGCATCGTCGGCGGCCAGGCGTCGGCGCTGGAGGCGGCGCGGTCCCGGGTCGAGGTGCTGACCCCGCTGGCCATCGACCTTCCGCGGCCGGGCGTCCCGTCGGGACGGGAGCTGATCGCGGTCGAAGGCGTCGTCGCGGCGGCGGGCGGGCGGCGGCTGTTCGGGCCGCTGTCGTTCCAGGTCCGGGGGCCGGAGCGGATCGCCGTCGCCGGGGGCAACGGCGCGGGCAAGACGACCCTCCTGCGGATGATCGCCGGCGAGCGAGAGCCGGACCAGGGGCGGCTGCGGCGGCTGACCGACCGCATCGCCGTGCTCGACCAGCACGTGGCCGTGCTCGATCCCGAGGCGAGCGTGCTGGACAACCTGCGCCGCCTGAACCCCGGCCTCTCCGAGAACGAGGCGCGCGCCACCCTGGCCCGGTTCGCCTTCCGCAACCGCGCGGCGCTGAAGCCCGCGGCGGAACTCAGCGGCGGCGAGCGGATGCGGGCGGGCCTGGCCTGCGCCTTCGCCGGCCCGCCGCCCGAGCTCCTGCTGCTCGACGAGCCGACCAACCACCTGGACCTGGAGGCGGTGGAGGTGCTGGAGCGCGCCTTGTCAGGCTACGACGGCGCGCTGATCGCGGTGAGCCACGATGCGGCGTTCCTGAAGGCGGTCGGGGCGGAACGGGTGATCGCGCTTACGCCCGCTTGTTGAGCGTGATGGCCGAGCCGTCGGCCGCCGGGGCGCGGGCGTCGGCGCCGTAGGGGGTGCGGGCTCTACGGGCGGCGATCACCTCTTCGGCGATGGCGGTGACGATGCCTTCGGTCACCGTCTTGGCGGCGGCGAGCGCGCGGCCGTGGCGGGCGAGCACCGCCTCGAACGCCTGGGTAGTCTCCATCAGCCGCCGGCGCGCCTCGGGCGAGGCGCCGGCGATCAGGCCGGGGTCGGCCTTGATGCGCGCGGACTCGTGCCGGTAGAGGTTCGCCAGCCGCCCGGTCTCCTCCAGCGCGCCGGCCACGTCCTGCGGGCGGCGCGCCTCGAAGGCGGCGGCCTCGGCGGCCAGGAGCCCGGTCAGGCGCTCGGTCAGCTTGTTCAGCTGCTCCACGCGGTCGGCGGCGTCGGGGGCGGAGATCATGCGCTGGCTCCTTCGCTCAAGCCCTGCAGCTTGAGCAGTTCGTGGGTCATCTGCTTGGCCAGGCCGACGCCGCCGGCTTTGGTCATCGAGCGGGCGAAGGCGTCGGTCATGAACGACTTGACCATGTCCTCGGCCTGGCCCCCGCCGAACCCGCCGGCCGAAACGTCCTTGAACATCTCGCCCAGCATCACTTCGAGGAACGAAGTCTCGAACTCGGTCGCGGTCTTGCGGATCCGCCCCATCTGCTCGGGCGTGGCGAGGGGAAGGGCAGGGGCGGGAGCGGCGGCGGGCTCGGCCATCACATCACCTCGATGTCGGCCTGCAGGGCCCCGGCGGCCTTGATGGACTGCAGGATGGAGATCATGTCGCGAGGGTTGACCCCCAGCGCGTTGAGGCCGGAGACCAGGCTCGACAGCGAGGCGCCGCCCTCCAGGATCAGCAGCTTCTTGCCCGTCTCCTCGTCCACCTGGACGTTGGTCTGCGGCACGACCGCGGTCTGGCCCTGGCTGAAGGGGGCCGGCTGGACCACCGCCGGCTGCTCCTGGACGGTGACGGTCAGGTTGCCCTGGGCGATGGCCACGGTGGAGATGCGGACGTCGGAGCCCATGACCACCACGCCCGCGCTCTCGTCCACCACCACCTTGGCCGGGGCGTCGGGTTCGACCTCCAGCTGCTCGATGGCGGTGACGAAATTGACCAGGGGCGCGCCTTGGGGTGCGCGCACCGTGACGATGGTCGGGTTGTCGGCGACGGCCGTGCCGGGGAAGGCGGTGTTGATGGCGTCGGCGATGCGGCGGGCGGTGGTGAAGTCGGGGTTGCGCAGGGTCAGCCGCATCTGGCCGAGTTCGGCGAGCTGGAAGCCGACCTCGCGCTCGACCACAGCGCCGGAGGCGATGCGGCCGGCGGTCGGCACGCCGCGGGTGATCGAGCTGCCCGAGGCGCCCTGGGCCGCGACGGCGCCGGTCTGCACCGTGCCCTGGGCCACCGCGTAGGCCTGGCCGTCGGCGCCCATCAACGGGGTGACCAGCAGGGTGCCGCCCAGGAGGCTCTTGGCGTCGCCCATGGCCGAGACCGAAGCGTCGATCTGCGAGCCGGCGGTGGCGAAGGCGGGCAGCTTGGCGGTGACCATCACCGCGGCGACGTTCTTGGTCTCGAAGTTGAAGCCGCGGGTCTGCACCCCCATCCGCTCCAGCATCGATTGCAGGCTTTGCAGGGTGAAGGGCGAGTTGCGCAGGGTGTCGCCCGTGCCGGTCAGGCCCACGACCAGGCCGTAGCCGATCAGCTGGTTCTCGCGCACGCCCTCGAAGCTGACGATGTCCTTGATGCGCGAGCGGGCGAAGGCCGCCTCGGCCGGCGCGAGGGCGGCTGCCGCCATCGCCAGGGCGCACAGGATTCGGATCGGAGCGCGGAAGGGGAGCATGATCGACGAACGCCTCACTCGACGCGCCGCGGCCGCAGCGCGGACGAGCCGATGCAACCGCCGCGCCAGTTCCGGCGGGCGGAAAAGGCGCATGAAGTCAGCATGTTGGCGCTGCGCCAGGAGGTCGCGGCCGGGGCCTGGGCAGGATTTGCCGGGTTGTTAACCCTTCGCCAAGGGCTCGACTGCAACTCTTGCCGTCATGGTTAACGCGGGCTGGGCTCTGCCATGAAGGTGACCGGAACGGGCTCCAGCGGGACGGTGTCGGCCGGCGGCGCCAAGCGCCCGGCCGCGAGCGGCTTCGCACCAGCGACCATCGAGGCGGCCTCCGAAGCCGCCTCCGCGGCGCCGGCGGCCGCGACGGGCGCCGTGGGCTCGGTGGACGCGCTGCTCGCGCTGCAGGGCGCTCCCGACCCGGCCGAGCGCCGCCGCCGGGCGGTCCGGCGGGCGGGGCGGCTGCTGGACATGCTGGACGAGGTCAAGCTGGCCCTGCTCGATGGGCGCAGCGGATCTGCGGCTCTCGACCGGCTGCGCGGCGCCGTGCGCGAGGCGCGCGACGCGGTGGACGATGCAAGCCTTTCCGGCGTGCTCGACGAGATCGAGACCCGCGCCGCCGTGGAATTGGCCAAACAGGAGGTGGCGCGGGCGGCGGCCTGACCGATCGCGCGGCGGCGCCGCCGCTGGTCACGGAAGGTTCATTGAACGAGTCAGGCAAGCTCGCTATAAGCACCACGCGCTGATAGGGGGCGCGTATTCTAACGAGCGTGAGGGCGTCGTATGCAGACGGCCGCGTCAGCCGTTGAAGTGGAAGCGCCGGTCCTCGATGAAGGGTATCGTCCTTCAGAAGACGAGCCTTTCATGAACGAACGGCAGCTTGAGTACTTCCGCCGAAAACTGCTCAAATGGAAGGATGATATCCTGCGGGAGTCGCGTGAGACTCTCAGCCATTTGCAGTCTGAAACCGAGAACCATCCTGACCTGGCGGACCGGGCTTCTTCGGAAACCGACCGGGCGCTGGAATTGCGTACCCGGGACCGTCAACGGAAACTTATCTCCAAAATCGATGAGGCCCTGCGCCGCATCGAGGACGGCTCCTACGGCTATTGCGAGGAGACGGGCGAGCCCATCGGTCTGGCCCGCCTGGAGGCGCGTCCGATCGCAACCCTGAGCCTGGAGGCGCAGGAGCGGCACGAGCGGCGCGAACGCGTCCACCGCGACGACTGAGCGCGGTCAAGGCTCAGCTTTACAAGGCCCTCGGGCCTGCGTTTCCTTCCCTGTCGCGGCTTGGGCCGATGGCGGTCGCGAGCCTGCGTCTGGGAGGAAACGATGCGTTGCCTCGTCCTTGCGGCCGTTCTCGCCCTCGCGGCGGCCGGCGCCGCCAATGCGGAGACCCTTCGGTTCCGGGCCACCCTGGCCGGATCCTCGGAAGTCCCGCCCAACACCACGGCTGGGAAGGGGGAGGCGACCGCCACCCTCGACACCGTCACCAAGGTGTTCAAATACAACGTCACCTATTCTGGCCTGACCGGCCCGGCGACCGCGGCCCACTTCCACGGCCCGGCCGCCCCGGGCGCCAACGCCGGACCGGTGGTGCCGATCGCCAACCCCGCGAGCCCGATCTCGGGCATGGCGACGCTGACCGACGCCCAGATCGCCGACCTGCGCGCCGGCCGGTGGTACGTCAACGTCCACACCGCGGCCCATCCGCCGGGCGAGATCCGCGGGCAGGTCGAGGCGGCTCGATAGCCCTTTCTCTTGACAGGCCCTCACGCGCGTCCGACCTACGCCGCTTCGCGCGTGAGAGGCCCGTTTCCCCATGACCGTGAAGGTCCGCTTCGCCCCGTCGCCCACGGGGCGGCTCCACGTCGGCAACATCCGCGCCGCCGTCACCAATTGGCTGTTCGCCCGCGAGGCCGGCGGCCGGTTCGTCCTGCGCATCGACGACACCGACCTGGCCCGCTCGACGGCGGAGTACGAGCAGGGGATCGAGGCCGACCTGACCTGGCTCGGGCTGGCCTGGGACGAGAAGCACAACCAGTCCCAGCGCTTCGACCGCTACCAGGCCGCGGCCGACCGGCTGAAGGCTTCGGGCCGCCTCTATGCCGCCTACGAGACCGCCGAGGAGCTCGAGCGGCGCCGCCGCGTGCAGCTCTCCCGCGGCCTGCCGCCCGTCTACGACCGCGCGGCGCTGGACCTGACCGACGCCGAGCGCGCCGCCCTGGAGGCCGAGGGCCGCCGCCCCCACTGGCGCTTCAAGCTCGAGGGCAAGCGGGTGCGCTGGGACGACGCCATCCGCGGGCCCAACGAGGTCGATACCGCCTCGCTGTCCGACCCGGTGCTGATCCGCGAGGACGGCGCCTTCCTCTACACCCTGCCGTCGGTGGTCGACGACGTCGAGATGGGGATCACCGACGTGATCCGCGGCGAGGACCACGTGACCAACACCGGGGTCCAGATCGAGTTGTTCGAGGCGCTGGGCGCCGCGCCGCCGGCCTTCGCCCACTTCTCGCTGCTGGTCGGCGCGGAAGGCGAGGCCCTGTCCAAGCGCCTGGGCTCCCTGTCGATCTCGCAGCTTCGCGACGAAGGTTTCGAGCCGCTGGCGGTGACCAGCCACATCGCCAAGCTGGGCTCTTCGGACCCGATCGAAGCGGCGGCGTCGCTGGAGGCGCTGGCCGAAGGGTTCGACATCCGCAAGTACGGGCGCGCGCCCGCCCGTTACGACCAGGCCGACCTCGCCCGTCTGAACGCGGCGGTGCTGCACGCCATGGGCTACGCCGAAGCCAAGCCTCGGCTGGCGGCGCTGGACGCCGACCTGGGCGAGGGGTTCTGGCTGGCGATCCGTCCCAACCTGTCGAAGTTCGCCGAGGCGGCCGACTGGGCCAAGGTCGTGCGCGGCCCCGTCGTTCCGGTGGTGCAGGACGCAGGCTTCCTGTCTACCGCCGCCGCATCCCTGCCGCCGGCGCTCGACGCCGAGTCGTGGAAGGCCTGGACCGACGCCGTGAAGGCGGCGACCGGGGCCAAGGGCCGGGCCCTGTTCCTGCCCCTGCGCCAAGCCCTGACCGGCCTCGACCACGGGCCCGACATGGCCGCTCTCCTGCCGCTGATCGGCCGCGAGCGGGTCCTGCAGCGCCTGGCCGGCCAGACGGCGTAAGGAGCGGGGAGCCCCTCGGTCAGGCTGCGCCTGACAGCTCCCCGCAAACGAGGGAGCGAGATGGTCCGCGCCTTCCTCCCCGGCGAAGCGGGGGAGATGGCCGCGAAGGGTCGGAGGGGGGCGAGCGCGCGCATCCTCCTTCGTTTTGGTGAACGCTCCGGCAAGCTCTGGGGACGGATTATGGCGGCTGTCGCCACAATCCGTCCGCACACCCGTGGAACTGTCCCGCCCGGAGCGGCAGAACGGCGCTCGTTTTCGGGGGACGCCGGACGCGCCAGAAGGTGCGGACGCCGCCCGCAACGCGAGCGGCCATGCTGCACGGCTTTCCAGCTCCTACCGTCGCCTTCCAAGGCGCACGCGGCGACACCGACGCCTGCGTCCGCAGCCTTCGGGCCATGCACGCCCTGATGCTGGCCTACGCCGGCCAGCGGCGGCGCGCCGCCGTCGAGACGGCGGACGCGGCCTATTGGAAGGCTTCGGAAGCCTGCGCGCTGGAGAAGGCGCGAAACCTGAGGGCGCAGGCGGGCTTCGGGCGGCTGCCCTAGAGCGCGACCTGCCTCAGGCCCTGGCCGCCACCTCGCCGGTCTCGTCGGGCGTGTGCTTCAGCAAGCTGCGGATGATGGGCAGCACCTCGTCCGCCCGCCCGGCCGCGCCCCAGGTGTCGCCGATCCAGGTCGGCGTCAGGCGCTCGCGCACCGTATGGCCGATCAGCTCGAAGAAGGGCTCCCAGAAGCCGCCCTGGTTCAGGAACACGATGGGCTTGGCGTGCAGGTTCAGCCGCCGCCAGGAGATCAGCTCGACGACCTCCTCCAGCGTGCCGATGCCGCCCGGGAAGACGGCGAAGGCGTCGGACTGCTCGAACATGAGCTGCTTGCGCTCGTGCATGTTGCGCACGACCACGGTCTCGACCTCGTCGAACAGCAGCTCGCGCTGGCGCAGGAAGGCCGGCATCACGCCGAGCACCTGGCCGCCGGCCGCATGGGCCGCCTTGGCCGCCGCGCCCATCAGCCCGACCCCGCCGCCGCCGTACACCAGCCGCACGCCCTCGTCGGCGCAGGCGCGCCCGAAGTCCGCCGCCGCCTGCAGATAGGCGGGATCGGCCGAGTCCGACGAGCCGCAGAACAGGCAGACGGACTGCAGCCGGTCCGCCGGATTTTGGAGTGTCGTGGAAGAGGTCATCACACCCATATGGGTACGGTGAGAAAAATTGCGGCGCCGGGCGTGCGCACGGCCTAGGCTCGCCTTAGCTACGATTGCATTCCCCAGGGTGAAAAGCGCCATCGACATGCAGGTTCAACGTTCTTCGGCCACGCGTTCCCGGGCGGTGCTGATGCTGGCCGCGGCGTCGCTCGCGCTGGCGGGCTGCGGACGTCCCGCCCAGACGCCGGCCCAGGCCGAGGCCGACGAGACCTCGCCCGAAAACGCCTTCCTGGCCCCTCCCAGCCTGGAGGATGCGCGGCGCCAGGGAACCGAGCTCGTGCTCGCGGGGAGCGCCCCGGCCGGAGCGGCGGTGCGCCTGGCCTCGCCCGACGGCCGCAACCTGACCGCCACGGCCGGCGCCGACGGCCGCTGGAGCCTCGTCGTGGCGCAACCGCCGGCGCCGCTGATGTTCGGCCTGGCCGCCCAGACCGGCGAACGGCGCGTCCCGGCGCAGGGCGCGGTGATCCTGCTCCCGCAGCCGGGGCCGCCGGCGGTCGTCGCGCGCGCCGGCTTCGCCGCCCAGCTCCTGGGCGGGCCCGGCAAGGGGCCGGCGATCGCCGCCCTGGACTTCGACGGCGGCGGCGGCGCGGCGGTCGCGGGGTTCGCCCAGCCCAAAGCGCGGGTCCGGCTCAGCTTCGACGGCGCGGCCGCCGGGCTGAGCCAGGCCGACGAGCACGGCCGCTTCGCCGTCATCGCCGCCAACCAGCCGCTGCGCGCCGGCGAGCGCCGGCTTCAGGTGGAGACCGAAACCGGCCGGGCCGAAGCCGTGGTCAGGGTCTCGCCGCCCGCGAACCTGGGGCCGGAGGCCTACCGGGCCATGCGGCTCGACGGCGCCTGGCGCATAGACTGGGCGCCCGCGGGCGGCGGCGTTCAGACCACCGTGGTGTTCGACCGCGCCGAAGCAGGGCGGGCTTCGTGAGGCCGCACCGGGGCGCTCCGTCCGCACGCTTCCGGGGCGGGGAGGCGGCGGCCGAGGTCAAGGCGCGGCCGTGGAAGGCGCTGGCCGAAGTCCTGCGGCTGGTCGCCCGTTCCGGCGCGCCGCAGCTGCGCCTGCGCGTGACGGCGGCGCTGGCCCTCACCCTCGGGGGCAAGGCGGCCGGCGTGCTTGCGCCGCTGCTGCTCGGCAAGGCCGTGAACAGCCTGACGGCGGGCGCGGAGGCTGCGGTGCAGCTCGGCTGGACCTTCGCCGCCCTGGCGGTCGGCTGGGCCCTGATCCGTTTCATCTCCACCGCCGCGCCGCAGTTGCGCGACGTCATCTTCGGCGAGGTGAGCCAGGCGGCCTGGAGGCGGGCCTCGGCGGAAACCTTCGCCCATGCGCTGTGGCTCTCGATCGATTTCCACCAGACCAAGCGTACGGGGGCGCTCGCCCGCACCGTGGACCGGGGCGCGCGCGCGGTCGACTACCTGCTGCGCGTGCTGATCTTCAACCTGGCGCCGACCGCGCTCGAGCTGGTGTTCGCGGCCGTGGTGCTGGCCCGCGCCTACGACTGGCGTTTCGCCGCCGTCGCCGTGGCCACGGTGGGACTGTACGCCGCCGTCACCTTCTCCATCTCCAACTGGCGCATCCACCACCGGCGCGAGCTGAACGAAGCGGACAGCGAGGCCTCGGGCCGGGCCGTCGACGCCCTGCTCAACTACGAGACCGTCAAGGCCTTCGGGGCGGAGGGGCGTGCGGTCGCCGGCTACGACGAGGCGCTCGGCCGCTACGCCCGCGCCTCGGTCCAGGCCAACACCTCGCTCGCCCTGCTGAACATGGCCCAAGGCGCGATCCAAAGCGTCGGGCTCGCCGGCATGGCGCTGCTGGCGGGGATCGAGGCGACGCACGGGCGCATGGGTCCGGGGGACGTCACCGCCTCGGTGCTGATCATGACTTCGCTCTACATGCCGTTGAATTTCCTGGGCTTCGCCTATCGCGAGGTGCGCCAGTCGTTCATCGACATGGAGGCGATGACCTCGCTGCTGGAGCAGAAGCCTGAGGTGGCCGACGCGCCTGACGCCGTCGACCTGGCGCTGACCGACCCCCACGGGGCGGAGGTGGTGTTCGACCACGTCTCCTTCCGCCACTCGGCGCGGGTGGAAGGCTTGAGGGACGTGTCGTTCCGCGCCGCTCCGGGCGCGACCGTGGCGCTCGTGGGCCCGTCCGGCGCCGGCAAGACCACGATGGTGCGGCTCGCCCTGCGGCTGATCGATCCGCAGGAGGGGCGGGTGCTGATCGACGGCCAGGACCTGCGCCACGTGCGCCAGGCTTCGATCCGCCGGGCGGTGGCGCTGGTGCCGCAGGACGTGGCGCTGTTCAACGAGACGCTCGAGGCCAACATCGGCTTCGCCAACCCGGGCGCGGGCGAGGACGAGATCTGGGCCGCGGCGGAAGCGGCCGAGCTCGGCGCCTTCATCCGCGGCCTGCCCGACGGGCTCAAGACCCGCGTGGGCGAGCGGGGGCTGAAGCTCTCCGGCGGCGAGCGCCAGCGGGTGGGGCTGGCGCGGGCCCTGCTGGCCGACCCGCGGGTGCTGATCCTGGACGAGGCGACCAGCGCCCTGGACAGCCGCACCGAGGCCGCGATCCAGGCGACCCTGCGCAAGGTGCGCGCCGGGCGCACCACCCTGATCGTCGCGCACCGGCTTTCGACCGTCGCCGACGCCGACGAGATCCTGGTGCTGCGGGGCGGGCGTGTCGTGGAGCGCGGGCCCCACACGGCCCTGGTTGCGAAGGAGGGGGAATACGCCGCCCTCTGGCGCAAGCAGACTAGAGAGGCGTGACGGGGCGGGCTACAGACGAGGACGAAGCCGACGTAAGCCGACGTTCCGGGGAGAGCGCATTTGGAATACCTGCACACCATGGTCCGCGTCCGCGACCTGGACGCCTCGCTCGACTTCTACTGCGGCAAGCTCGGCCTGAAGGAAGTCCGTCGGATCGAGAACGAGAAGGGCCGCTTCACCCTGGTCTTCCTCGCCGCCCCAGGCGACCTCGACGGCCGCGGGGGCGGGGTCACGGACATGCGCCCCTGCATCGAGCTGACCTACAACTGGGACCCCGAGGACTATGGCGGCGGCCGCAACTTCGGCCACATCGCCTATCGGGTGGACAACGTCTACGAGGCCTGCGCACGCCTGCAGGCGGGCGGCGTGACCATCAACCGGCCGCCCCGGGACGGCAACATGGCCTTCGTCCGGTCGCCGGACGGCATCTCGATCGAGTTGCTGCAGCGGGGCGATCCCTTGCCGCCCGCGGAGCCGTGGGCCTCGATGCCGAATACCGGTTCCTGGTGAGCTGAGCGGAGGACGCGATGATTGTCGGCGGCCTGGGACCGATCAGCCTTCTGGAGTTCCTGGCCGTGGCCGCGATGGCCCTCAGCGGGGCGCTGGCCGCAATCCAGCGCCGCGGCAATCTCGCCGCCGCTTGCCTCGCCGCGCTGGCGGCGGGCCTGGTGGGCGGGACGGCCCGGGACCTGTTGATATCCGCGCCGGTGTTCTGGATCGCCGGGCCGCTCCATCCGGCGATCTGCCTCGCCGCGGCCGGGGTCGCCTGGGCTGCTTCGGCCCAGACCTGGAATCCCCGGCTCCTGCCGTGGCTCGATGCGCTGGGCTTCAGCGCCTACGCGGTGGTCAGCGCCTCCATCGCCGCCGACGCCGGCGCCGCTCCGTTGTCGGCGGCCGTCGTGGGCGTGATCGCGGGCGTTCTCGGCGGGATGGTCCGTGATCGGATCACGCGCCGGCCGGTGATGGCGCTGGAGCCGCAGCTCTACCTTTCCGCCGCCGTCGTCGGCGTCGTGCTGTTTGTCATGCTGCGGCTGATGCAGGTCGACGCGCCGCAGGCGGCGCTGGCCGGAACGGCCGCCGCCTTCGCCTTGCGGGCGGGTGCGCTCAGCCTAGGCTGGGCCGTGCCCGGACTACAGGCCGCTCAAGACGCCGACGCCCGGCCGCCGGAAACGGCGACGGCCGTGCCGACGGCGGGTTCCCGTCCCCCGGGCGAGACGCCGGCCGAGACGAGGGCGGACGCGCCGCCGCTCGCCGGCCAAGCGCCGGCGAAGCCCGAGCCCTGGAAAGACGTCTAGCCTGCCGGATTCGAAGTTCGCCCGAGGCCGCCAGGCGCGCTTGCGAACTTCGGACCCAGGCCCTCAGACCGCGTGCAGCGCCGCCGGCTCCTCGCTCCGCATGGTTTCCCGCGCGGCGGGCGAGAGATAGTCGTAGCTGTCCATCTTGACGGCGTTGTCGTGCATGCGCCGCAAGAGACCCAGCAGCATTTCCCGCTCCGCCGGCGTGAACCCTTCGAGCAGCCGCCGCTCTCGCAGCATAGCCACTTTCAGGATCCGGTCGTGCAGGGCGCGGCCGGTCGCGGTGAGCGCCAGGCTCCGCTTTCGCGCGTCGCAAGGATCGACGGCGGCGGCGATGTAGCCCGCCCGTTCCAGCACCTGGATGCTTCGACTGGCGGCCGCCTTGTCCAGGTCGATCCGGTTGCAGATCGCCTGCGCCGTGGCGCCTGGCGTTTCAGCCAGGACATATAGTACGCGCCATTCGATGATCCCGACGCCGAAGAGGCGAAGGTACAGCTTGGATCCGCCGCGCGAGATCTTGTTGGCGATGCTCGACACGATAAGCGGGAAAAAGCGGTCTGGGTCGACCGTTTGAGCGGGCTTCACGCCTTCCTCAGCAATGGAGGCTCTTATCATTTTTGGCTCATCCTCCCCAAAGATGAGCCTGCCGGACATTTTTGGTCGGCGCCACCAAAAAATTTCAGTGCTGTATAATTGGCGTCAGATTGCCGCCGTGCTTCGCTCGCCGGTCCGAACCCGCATGGCGTCGAGGACTTCGAGTATGAAAATCTTGCCGGCCCCAATCTGGCCATTGTTGGCCGCCCGGGCGATGGCGGCGACGGCGGGCTCGGCCCGGCCGTCCTCCACCACCACCTCGATTTTGACCTTGGGAAGAAAAGCGATCTGGTATTCGGCGCCGCGGTAGATTTCCGTGTGCCCCTTCTGGCGGCCGTAGCCCCGTACTTCCGAGACGGTCATGCCCTCCACGCCTATGTCGCCAAGGGCGGCGCGGACGTTGTCCAGCGCGAACGGCTTCACGATCGCCATCACCAGTTTCATCGCAGGGCTCCCTTGATCGCTCTTGTGCTTCCGGAGGCGGGTCAGGGCGTGTAGCCGCGCTCGCCATGGTAGGTGAGGTCGAGGCCCTCCTCGACCTCCGCGTCCGTCGCCCGCAATCCCGTGAGCCGGCGGGTCAGGACGAGGATCGCCCACGAGGCCGCACCGGACCAAACGCATACGGCGGCCACGCCGATCACCTGGGTCAGCGCCTGGCCGGCCATGGACACGCCGTCGGCATAGCCGGCCCCGCCCAGCGCGGGGCTGGCCAGGACGGCGACCAGCAGCGTTCCCAGGATGCCGCCGATTCCGTGCACGGCGAAGACGTCGAGCGCGTCGTCCACCTTCAGCTTGTGCTTCATCAGGTCCACGAAGAAGAAGCAGACCAGGCTGCCTGCGACCCCCAGCGCCAGCCCGCCGGCCGGGCCGACGAAGCCCGATGCGGGGGTCACGGTGGCGAGGCCCGCCACGACCCCGGTGACGGTGCCCACCATGCTCGGCCGGCCGAATCGCTTCCATTCCAGCATCGCCCAGACCAGGCCGGCGGCGGAGGCGGACAGGTGGGTGGCGACCAGCGCCATGGCGGCGTTGGCGTCGGCGGCGAGCGCGCTGCCGCCGTTGAAGCCGTACCAGCCCACCCACAGCATGCCTGCGCCCATCATGGTCATGCCCGGGTTGTGCGGGGGGCGGAGCTCGCGCGGGAAGCCGTCGCGCGGCCCCAGCATCGCGGCGAACAGCACCGCCGAGACGCCCGCGGTGGCGTGGACCACCAGCCCGCCGGCGTAGTCCATGACATGGAGCTGGGCGAGCCAGCCGCCGCCCCAGACCCAGTGGGTCACCGGCGCATAGACCAGCAGCAGCCAGAGCGCGCTGAACAGCAGCACCGCCTGGAACCGCACCCGCTCGGCATAGGCGCCGACGATCAGGGCGGGGGTTATGACCGCGAAGGTCATCTGGAACAGGAAGAACAGGCTCTCGGGCAGGCGTCCAGAGACGCTGTCGCGGGCGCTTCCCGCGAGGAAGGCCTTGGAGAGCCCGCCGATCAGCGGCCCGCCGGCGTCGAAGGACAGGCTGTAGGCCAGCGCCAGCCACAGCACCGAGGCGAGGCAGGCGATGGCCACGCACTGCATCATCACCGACAGCACGTTCTTGGCCCTCACCAGCCCGGCGTAGAACAGCGCCAGCCCGGGCAGGGTCATGAACAGCACCAGCGCGGTGGCGGTCAGGATCCAGGCCGTGCTGGCGGGGTCGGCCGCCGCGGTTGCGGGCTGGGCCAGCGCCGCCAACGGGAATGCCGACAAGCCGAGACCGGCGATCACCGGCGCAAGCCGCCGCACGTCGAATAGAGCCATCCCAAAATCCCCCGCTTCGCCGTCCCGCGAAGCCGCTGCCATTTATCTGATTAAAGCTGCGGCAGGGAAGATTGATTTTCTGATTAAATTTTAGGCAGATGGCGGGTGGGGGTTACGTACGCGGCCGGGTTGACAGGTTTGATCACGTCTGTAATCGTTTGTGCGATTACGGATGTGAACGATGAAGGTCACCGCTGCCGAAAGCCTGGTCATGGACGCCCTCTGGCGCCGCAATCCGCTGTCCGCGGAGGAGATCGCCGCCGAGGTCGCCGAAGGGCAGGGCTGGACCGAAGCGACAGTGAAGTCGCTGATCAATCGGTTGCTGAACAAGGGCGCGGTCGCGGCGGAGAAGGAGGGCCGGCGCTACCTGTACCGGCCGGTGCTGGACCGGGCGAGCTACCTCTCGCAGGAGAGCCAGGGCCTGCTCGACCGGCTGTTCGACGGCCGGCTGGCCCCGCTGGTCAGCCACTTCTCGAAGACGAGCAAGCTCACGCCGGCCGACGTGGCCGAGCTGAAGCGGCTGATCGCGGAGCTGGACGATGAGCCCTGACCTTGTGATCCCGGATCTTCTCGACGCCCTGGCCCGGGCGAACCTGGTCGGCGGCGCCGCGGTCCTGGCGGTCCTTGCAGCGCGCAAGGCGGTAAGGCCGGTGCTGGGGGCGCAACTCGCCTACGGCCTGTGGCTCGTCCCCGTCGTGCTGGCGGCGGCGAGCATCGTCCCGCCGGCGAGCGCGGAACTGGCGGCCGCTGCGCCGGTCGTCGTCGCGGCGGCCCCGACCTGGAAGATCGAGACGGCGCAGATCGTCCCCGGCGACGTGCGGCCGGCGGTGATCGCGGTCTGGCTCGGCTGCGCCCTGGTCTTCGCAGGACTGCTGGCGACGCGGCAGTTCCGCTTCCTGTCGCGCCTCGAACGGGCGCAGCCGATGGCCGCCGACGGCGTAAGGCTGATGCGGGCGGCCCGGGCCGACGTCGGCCCGGCGCTGGTCGGCTCGGTCATCGTGGTCCCGTCCGACTTCGACATCCGGTTCAGTCCCGACGAGCAGGCGGCGATCCTGGCGCACGAGCGCGCGCACCTCGCCCGCGGCGACATCCTGGCCAACGCTCTCATTGCGGCCGTCCAGTGCCTGTGCTGGTTCAACCCGCTGGTCCATGTGGCGGCGTTCCAGATGCGCCTGGACCAGGAGCTCGCCTGCGACGCGACGGTGCTGCGCTCGCATCCCGGGCTTCGCCGCAGCTACGCACAGGCCCTGCTCAAGAGCCAGGTCGCCTGCACCGTTCCGCCGGTCGGCTGCACGTGGCCCGCACGTGCGCAGCATCCCCTCAAGGAGCGGATCGCCATGCTGAAGCGCTCGCCGCCTACACCGATGCGCCGCTGGACCGGCGCGCTGCTGCTCGCGGCCGTGCTGGCCGGCGGCGGCTACGCAGCCTGGGCCTCGCAGCCCAGTCACGTGATCACCAAGCCGGATTGGGTGCAGAGACCCACAGGCGCCGACCTGGTCCGGTTCTACCCGGCCGAGGCGGTCAAGCAGAAGCTGCCCGGCGATGCGACGATGGAATGCCGGGTCGAGACCACGGGCCTGCTTAGCGGCTGCCACGTGCTGCGACAGTCGCCGGAGGGTGCGGGCTTCGGCGACGCCGCGCTCAAGATGACCGACCTGTTCCGGATGAAGCCGAAGACCCGCGACGGCCGCCCGGTGGCGGGCGGCGTGGTCCGCATCCCGGTCGCGTTCCGCATCGCGAGACCGACGCCGATCCCGCCGCAGCCGTAGGGTCAGGCCCCGGCCAGCAGGACGGCGCCGGCGAGCGCGATGGCCGCGCCGCCGATCCGGCTCAGCCGCCGCCCGTCCGACGCCCGCCCGATGGCGATCCCCACCAGGTGCAGGATCGCAGTCGCAGTCACGAAGCCGAGGCTGAACGAGCCGGTGGAGACTGCAGTCGGCGCTTCCGCTCCGTGGGCGTAGCCGTGGAACAGCGCGAAGACGGCGACGAAGGCCATAGCGCCCGCGGTCGGCCACCGCTTCCGGGCCGCGACGGCGAGGCCGAGCAGCAGGACCGACAGCGCGACCATGGTCTCGACGAAGGGCAGGGAAAGGCCGCCAAGGCTGATCATCCCGCCGACCGTCATCAGGCTGACGAAGCTGAGCGGGACAGCCCACAGCGCGCGGCCGCCAAGGCCGGCGGCGAACAGGCCGACGGCGGTCATCGCCAGCAGGTGGTCGAGTCCGCTCCAGGGGTGGGCGAAGCCGCTGGCGAACCCGGCCTGCAGGGCGTGGCCCGGGTGCGCCGAAGCTATACCCGGCAGCGCCAGCGCCCCGGCGGCGATGGCTGCAGGGAGGAACTTCTTAAGCTCGA